>Ga0265780_10000025_pt1 | contig 348159 bp, 294 predicted proteins | sample P1T30metagenome_FD_192432 | JGI IMG/M metagenome (GOLD analysis project Ga0265780, IMG submission 192432) | Plant litter microbial communities from East Loma Ridge, Irvine, California - P1 T30 | ecosystem: Environmental > Terrestrial > Plant litter > Unclassified | place: USA: California...
ATACAAGCACTGCTTTAAACCAATAACTTGAATCTGTGTGCAATTACCTCAGTTGAGTACTTATTAATACCTGCACTATCTACGAACGGCCGTGTTTTAATCTGGCCTGCTACATTAACCGATAAGCTACTTGCTTATTCCTCAATCCAAAAAGAATCTTTATTTTCATAAACTCCTTATAGTAAGCATCATGCGTTTAAAGAACATGAAGCTTTTTGAGTAACCAACTCAGTAAAAAAAGCCTTTTTAGTTTGAACTGCAGTTTGACGGCCGGAGAAAACATGCTGACTATTATTGGTGTCCAATATTGTTCAATGTAAATGATAAAAGATTGCACCGTTGGCATTCCATTCTGCAGAACAACGCTCTTAATCAATGGGAACCGCACAACCTGTAATGTGGTCATTCATGCGGATAACATCATGATCTTAATCCGCTGAGAACAATGCAAAAAAACTACGAAATGACAATCAGCCTTCTATATCACTGTATTCCAAAAGCCAGGATAAACATAAGGATTGGGCTGGGTTTTGGATAGTGCATCAAAGATGCAAAGGCATACAAAGGCAGATTCTTCCGCAAATGATCAAATCAAATAACGTCACTAATATTTGATCAAGTAACGCTTTAGGATGCCTTATATAATAGAGGTTGTTCAATAGCCTGTGGTATTAGCAATTCGAACGGATTAATATCTAATATCTGGGCAATATGAGCAAAGCGTTCTAAGGAAAGCGCCGTGAATCCATTTTCAATCTGTTTATACGTTTTTACGCTAATGCTTAATTTTCCGGCCATGAATTGATGGTTATACTTTAAAGCTGTTCTATGCTTGCGAATGGCATCTATAACAATCGACAGACGGATAGTAGGTTTCGGCTCCATATGAAAAATATTTCCTAATTAACCCCACGCAGCAGCATTTGTTTATGAATTCCGATCTACGATTAACCATATATTTATATTTAAAAATTAGTATCCTCTTTAGGTACACTCAAAATAAATTATTGTTTAGTCTGGTTCCCACAAGCAAAAAACGGAGCAGTCATGTAAACGATGAATTACTCCAATCAAACTATCACCTTCAGAACTGGCCTTTGTAATAATCCCAATAATTGCTTCGCTCACGCCTGTCGATTTTAAGAAAGGTGTTAAGAATTGCCAGCAGGTCAAAATGCATGGCTTTTCCCACCTCTTTTTCTGCCGCTCTTCTATGTTTTCATGGCCGCCATAACGATTAATGTCGCCAGGTATGAGGTAAGCAAATTTTTTTTAGTGTTAATAGCAGCTTCTAAGACCGTCTAACCCGCCAAAAGTATTTTATTAATGTCTTTTTAACCAAGTCTGCTGTTAAATTCCCCGACAATTCTTATTATCTGTTCAGGCATTTTTTTAGGCTTCAAAATGAAATCTGCATAGCCAGAATCTATTACGCCTTGCGGCATACTTTCGTGTTCTGCCGTAAACAGTTCCTGGGCGATGATGATGCCACCATTCTTTGAGATGGCTTTTATACCCTTTGTACCATCATGGCCCAAGCCAGATAAAACAATCGCTATAACGTTAAAGTTGCATTCCACCGCTAGTGACTTGAAAAAGATATCTATGGCCATATTAAGTTTGATGTTTAGGTCTCTTGGGGTCAAGACAAGCATATCACCCATAATGGCCATTACTTTATTCTCAGGCATCACATAGACCTTGTTAGGTTCAATTTTTGTTTTGCTTTCGACTTCACATACCTCAATTGCGGCATGCTTTTGAATTAATTCAGTTAACAAACTTTTCTGATGTGGGTACAGGTGCATAGTAACCACATAAGATACGCCATCAGGGAGCGTATGATCGAAAAATTCACAAAGCGGCGCTATGCCTCCTGCTGATGCTCCTAATACTATTAATGTTTTCTTCGGCATATATTTTAGCTAATTAATCATTCTAAAACTTTAAATTAAAGTAATCATTAGGCTCCTTAGTCTTTAAGGTGATATACAAAACTCTTACTAAAATATGAAAGGCGAAATAAAGTGTTCTTATTCCTTTATGCTAAAGAAAGCCTATTCAGAAAAATAGCAAGGTAGTACTGTATTTAACAGGTAAGTGTATTAAGGTTGGGTCGAACCCATTAAAATGCGCAAATACGAGTCTCGCTGTGCCGTACTGCTTTGAGGATGCTCGCGTCGCCAAAAGCGTAAAAGATTAGCAAGGCGGACCTCCGTCCTATCCCGCGGAAAGCCAACAACAAACAATTTGGTTATGAAGATAGTGAGAAATTGAATTTTATCCGCTAAACGAATGCGAACGGATCATCCGCCAGAGAAAATTAACGAAATCAGGGTTATTATAAAGATAAATCAGAAACCCTTACCTGTTAAAGAGGTAAACCAGTAGCCAGAGCACGAGAACTCCAAATGCAAAGATCGTTTCTTCACGAAACCGCCGCTTATACCCTTTCGTTGTTTCACGAATTGCAATTTTTTCTTTTTTCATAATCCTATATAAAGATTTGAGCCTCCGAAATGTGTTTGATAAGAAGAAATGAAATGAAGGTTGCTAAATATAAATATACGAGTTGTGGGTTTATAAACCAACACTTATAAACAGGCAAAAAACAATTTTCGCTATCGTAAACAATCGATGTATAGCGAAGCGCAACAAGAATATCTCAGCAGGTTTGGAAAGCACCTGGAAATGCTGCGCAAAAGGAACAACCTGTCCTTTCGCAAACTAGCGCAGCGCTGCAATATCGATTACAGTAATTTGAAGAAATACGAGAAGGGCGAAATTAACTTATCCATATTATCCCTAGTAGACCTGGCCGGTGCGCTCGGTGTAACGGTAAAGGAATTAATGGATTTTTAACCGAATAATTTGTTTAAAAATCTATTAATGACAATAAAGAAATCGAACCAACAATACTTTATCGTTTTCAAATTGTTAAATACGGTTTACTCCGGCAACCTCTCCTATCGCCAGTTTTTGATATACCAATTTTTAAGGGAACCTTTCAACCGATGGGTGATTACCCAGTAATTACCGGGTGTCAGCCCGAGTGCAGCACATATTACTGGCGCTTGAAGACCTTTCACAAACCTCATTTCATAAACCAGCCGCCAGTTTATGGGTAAGCTTAATAAATAAATATCCAGTGCTTTGGTAAACTCTTTACTTACCATTTTGTCTTCAGGTCCATTAACGGCAAAGTTTTGACCGCCGTACCGCTTTTCCAGTAAGTGTATTTCGTCTTCATTAGCACCATTTTTAATGGCCTGCGCCCTGGAACGATAAACCCTGTAAATCTTGTGCTTTAAAATAGCGGTCAGCCAGGTCAGTTCCGAACTGCGCTGCTCGAACCGGCCATAATTTTCTAGCGCCACCAGGAAGGTATCCTGGATCAAGTCCTTTATGAGTGCCGTATCATTGAGCTTATTAAGCGCATAATGGTACAGGTAATTATAATTTTCAGCAGACCATGGTTTCCGTTCTTCGTGACTCATAAACAAATTTTATTTGTTCACATAAGAAGGTTTATAAAAGAGGTAGGCCACTTGTAAGTTAATTGAACCTGAATCAAGCCCTATACTTTTAAATTACTTACAAGTTAAGGTTTATACGCTCCTTTACTCTATTTAGTTGTAGGAGGAAATTTTACTTTTCTTCAGGTTGCATCCTGTTGGGAATGTTAAAGGGGAAAAATGTTGGCCGAGAACCATCAATGATCAGTTACATATTCAGAACAAGGTTTTCATTAATGAATTCCTGTAAAATTGTTTTTGTAAATCCAAAGGGCAAATAGACAACACAAAGCTTTTTAATACTACAGGCATCTTTAACTTCCCTGAAACCTAACAATTGTTAATTAAATACAGGTACCCATGTTAAATCAGCTTTGGAACTATTAATCCATACTCCTCTTGGACAATAAGCTCTTTCACTAATGCTAATCAATCTCTGATATCAGTTTAAAGAACGTTATTCATTAGGCGCACATTAAAAGCTTTAAAATTTTGCGGATATTTAAAACCGAGCTTATAAGCCACCTAAAGTATGATTGCTACCGTCAAGGAGCTTACCTCCGCTATATTGATAATTTTAAGTTTATACGTACTTAGGCATATCCCCCCTTCCCTCTCCAAAAGCTTTCCAACATAGTTTTGGATAAGTTTCTCTGTTCATCACAATAACCGGCTGCCGGCTATTTAGGGGTGGGCAAATTTTCAGACAGGACTAATTCATTGAAGATGATTTTAAAATCTTCCATCATACGCTCATAAATTTCTCACCTTTTTACAACTAACATTTTTACTGATCAATCGCAGTCAAAGGATTGTAAGTTATTGAAAGAATATTTTAATTGACAGGCACAAATCAGGAAACCTTATATGCTTTACAGAGTTGTAAGTAAAACTTAACTATGCCAATATTACTTCTTGCTTACTGTCTTACCAACCTGTTTACAATTGCCTTTATTTGGTTAGATGTGTATTTGTGGCGACAATGGTATCTCCATAAAGATTTGCTGACTGAACATGACCATGACTATGCACAGCGGTGCCTTATCGGTGCCATTGTACTCGTAGTGTATCTGCTGATTGGTAAAAGCATTATTCGATTGCTGCTTAGCAAGACCCGTTTGGGCGAAGATGAGCCTAAAGCTGAACGCTTTGAGGAACAACAGCAATTAAGCCGTCCGGACGGAAGTATTATCAATATAGAGCACGGAGGTGTTAAAGGAAAACAAACCCTAGTATTCATTCACGGCTGGAACTCCAACAGCATGCAGTGGTATTATCAAAAGAAGTATTTTGGCAAAAGTTATCACCTGGTGTTAATGGACCATCCGGGACTGGGGAAATCTAAAAGGCCGGACAACAAGGATTACAGCCTGGAGAAGTTAGCGGCCGATCTGGATGCTGTGATTGAACAATCAGGTACTAAAGATCCTATTCTTTGGGGACATAGCATGGGCGGTTTTACCATCCTTACTTATTGCAAGGTATACCCGCATAAGCTTGCCAAAATTAAAGGCCTCATCTTAGAACACACAACTTATACAAATCCAACTAAAACATCCATTTTAAGTGGTTTATTAAAGGCAATACAAAACCCGGTGCTCAAACCAATTTGCTGGATAATGATCGCCCTTTCGCACGTCCTTTGGCTTAGCAGGTGGATGAGCTACCTAAACGGAAACATGCTGATCATGACCCGTTTCATGACCTTTGCCGGAACACAGACCGGAAAGCAACTTGATTTTACCAGTTTTCTTTCAGCAATGGCACCTCCCGCAATTACTGCACGTGGTGTTTTAGGTATGTTTAATTACGATGCCACCTATGTGCTTGATCAAATACCCGTACCAACACTTATTATAGGCGCCGATACAGACCGATTGACTAAATTAGAAGCGAGTGTGACGATGAGCAATAGCATACAAAAATCTCGGTTGGTCACCTTAGCACCCGCAGGACATATGGGCTTTGTTGAGAGGCATGCTGAAGTAAATGAGGCTGTATCGGGGTTTTTAAACTCTTTATAATTGTATTCCCTAAGAATTCGATAATTTCATACTGCGCGGTAATAACCTGCAGTATGAAATCAATTTTCGGGTTAATACTTATTTCTTCAATCCCCAAACCGATACGGAGCCTCCATTTACTCTAAATTCAGCCCATCCGTCTTCATTGATAACAATCTCCTCTCCTACTTTATTCAGGTAATCTACAAATATCTTTCCTGCAAAATGTGAACCCACTTCCATATGTTTAGTGCCAGCCTGGCTATTGGATATGACCACCGCGCAGCCTGACTCCATATGTTCGTCATCACCGGTCCTTGTCCAGCCGATACAGTTCGGGTGGTCAAAATACTCCCGCTGCTCGCCATAAGCCAGGTTTTTACGTGCATACAGTAATGTTTCTATTTCGTCCAATCTATCGAGCGTTACCTTGCAATCTTCACCGTCGCCGCCATTACCGTTATATTTTGCACCATAGAGATCCGTGTAGAAAATACAGGGATAACCATCTGATCTCAACAGGATCAAAGCGTAAGCCAGCGGTCTGAACCAGGCCTGTACCGGTTGTTCCAAAGATTGCAAAGGCTGCGTATCGTGGTTCTCTACCAGAGTAACCGCCAATTCTGGCTTCGCTTTTACTAACGTACCGTCAAAAATGGTACACAAGTCATAGTCTTTTCCCTGGTTTGAAGCTTTATGGAAGTTACCTTGCAAAGGTGCGTCAAATAAGGACAAGCGGCCTTCCGTTGCGTCAATATAATCCAGCATCGGCTGAAGGTCATAAGGTTCCCAATACTCGCCTACGGTAAAAAACTCATGTCCTAATTCGGCCCGCAAATAATCCAGCCATTCATTAAAAAATGATGGGCTCATGTGTTTAATAGCGTCTAAACGGAAGCCGTTAAAACCAACGGTTTCATAATACCATTTACCCCAGCTTTTTAGCTCTTCCCGGACATTTGGGTTTCGAAAATCGATGTCGCACAACATCAGAAAATCATAATTGCCGTTTTCCTCGGAGGTGACCTGTTGCCAGCCTTCACCGGATTCATTCTGGATACTAAAAATGGCGGTTTCTTCTGTCCGGGCATCATAATCAACGCCCGTGAAACACTGGTGATCCCAGATAAACTGAGAGTATTTTCCCTGGCGGCCTGGAAAGGTAAATTTGGTATAAGCGTCGATTTCGTAGGGATCACTGATAAATTCGTTGCGGTTCGTCGGGTTGACTATCCGTATGGTGATCGCTTCCGTTTCATCCGCACCTCCCATGTGATTTAAAACAATATCAGCGTAGACTTTAAGGCCTGCTGCTTTAGCTGCAGCAACCGCATCAATAAGCTCCTGCCTGGTCCCGTATTTAGTTCCAACCGACCCTTTTTGGTCGAATTCACCTAGGTCATATAGATCATAAGAATCGTAGCCGTTGCCTTGATTTCCGTCCATGCTTTTGTGTGCCGGCGGTAACCATACGCTATCTATACCGATCTTTTTCAGGCGTTCTGCTTCTGACTTGAAATGATTCCAAAGACTTCCGTCTGCAGGATAATACCATTCAAAGAATTGAAGCATCGTAAAGTTCTCCATGTGATAGGATGTTGTCGTAACGGATAAAAGGCAAAAAAATAAGGCTGCCTTTCGGCAACCTCACTCAAAGTATAATCACAATTAAATTTATTCAGCTACTGCTTCGGCATTAACCAAACTTTCGGCAACGCCGGTCAAAGCTTCGTCAGTTGTTTTTTCATTATCTAAGGTTTGCTGCAATAAAGCGGCAATATCATCGCGGCCCATGGCAGCGGCTAAAGTACGCAGACCGCCGTAAGTTGCGATCTCATAGTGTTCTACTTTTTGAGCACCTAGGATCAATCCGCAGTCACGGATCATCGTGCCTTTATCAGTATCTTCAATGATGCCGTTAGCTTCTTCCAAAAGGCCAGCCATGGCATCGCATTTTTTGGCTGCGGCTTTTTCGCCTAGCAATTCAAACACTTGTTCTAAAGTGGCAATGTGAGTTTCGGTTTCAGCGGTATGTTTGTCAAAAGCTGCCGCCAGTTCAGGGCTTGTGGCTGCTTTCTTCATTTTAGGCAATGCTTTTACCAGATGTTTTTCCGCCCAGTAAATATCCTTTAGCTCATCCACGAAAAATTCATGAAATTCGCTATTTTCAATTTTACCTGTTCTAGGTGCAGTAGTTTTAGATTTCGTCGGAGCAGCTTGTGCTGCGCTGTTTTTTGTTGAGGTTGTCATAGTTTCTGTGATGATGTACGGTTACAACTGTAGGGGCAATCGTTTGTTTGGTTTCTAAATTATTTATTTTCAGCAATTTAAGTATTAGTTAAGTTATATAACAATGCAAACAAAAAAGGCGGCCATCTGCTTTTATGCCTATGAAAAATAGATAATAGCGTAGCGATCTGATCGAATTGCTGGTTTAGTGAAGGATAGGGAAAGGCTGTGAATCAACAACACAGGCTAATGGCAACCACGAGCGCCATGCAGGTCAGTTACCACTACTAACCGGCCAGCTTGACGGTCTTATTGATGCCTTGAATAAATAAAACAGATACCTTACCAGTGCAATATTATAGCTAATTACGTATGTCCCAACTTTCCAAACGTTTACATTCTTTCAATGAAGGCCTGCTACCAGATATGGTTCAGCTCAAGTATGAAGCCATGGCGGAAAACCCCTTTCGTTTTTTCAGGGGAACTTGCCATCTTTTTTATGAAGATCTCGCCCTGGCTCCGCCAATGCCCATGTCGCCGCTGACCTGGATCTGCGGTGATCTGCATATCGAGAATTTTGGGAGCTACAAAGGGGACAATGGTTTGGTTTATTTTGACCTTAACGATTTCGATGAAAGCCTGCTGGCTCCGGCAAGCTTTGAGGTAGCCCGGATGCTTTCAAGTATCTATGTGGCTTTTCATACGCTGAAATTCGGCAACGAAAAGGCTGATAAAATGGCGCAGCTTTTCCTTAAAACGTATGCCGCGAGGTTAGCTACCGGTAAGGCGGTAAGTATTGAACCCAGAACGGCAAAAGGTATCGTTTGTGAATTTTTGACCAATGCCGCTAAAAGCGAAGAGAAAGACTTTATCAAAAAACGGACAGTTAACAAAAAGAAAAAGATCATGCTTTCCTTAGAAGATGAGCGGCATTTTAAAGTGGAGAAAGAATTAAGGAAGGCACTTTCTGACCATATATCTGAATGGATCAGTACTGGCAGCGATAGCCCGGATAATTACAAAGTCAAAGGTGTCGTATTCCGTTTGGCCGGGACAGGCAGCGTCGGCGTAAAACGGTACTTGTTTCTGTTGAAAAGCACCATCATCAAAAACAAATATCTTTTGCTGGACATGAAGCAGTCGAGGCCTTCGTCAGTGGGCCCTTATACGGATGTACAGCAACTGGCCTGGGATACAGAGGCGGAACGCATTCTGGCAGTGCAAAAGCGCATGCAGAACGTGTCTGCTTCCTTACTAAGCACTACAGTTTTCCAGGGAGAATCGTATGTTATTCAAGAACTTCAGCCGGTTAAGGATACATTGAAATTTAAGCTGTTAAAGGACGAATACCGTGATTTGTATCAGGTGATTGATGACATGGCCACCTTAACTGCTTCTTCCCAATTGCGCAGCGGTGGTATTCAGGGATCTTCAATCATTGATGACCTCGTAGCTTACGGAAAATCTGCTGATTGGCAGGATGCCATGCTGGGCTATTGTAAAGCTTATGCCGGCCGGGTAGAAAAGGATTACCGGCAATTTGGACAGGATCACCGTAACGGTCTTTTCAGTACAGGAACAACAGGGTAAATACCCGCCTGGCAAACTTTCAAGTGCCGGAGAAGTTATTGGTAGATGGAACACGAAATACAATTGGCTCTGCGAAAAGGCAGGCCGGAACTTTATCCTTATCAGCAAACTGCCATCAGTTCCATATTTCAGCAAATGCAGCAATCCGCAGCTGACCGCCGGCTGCTGTACCAGTTGCCTACAGGCGGAGGTAAAACGATGATATTTTCTGAAATTACCCGCCGTTACCTGGCGGCGAATCAAAAAAAAGTAATGGTGCTCACACACCGGGTGGAATTGTGCACACAGACATCTGCGACATTAAAAAAGCAGGGCATAAAAAATAAGATTATCAATAGTACGGTTAAAACCATCGCGACTAATGACGGGAACGCCTGCTATGTGGCAATGGTTGAGACGCTGAAAAACCGGATTGAAACTGGCGATATCGATATCTCAGGCGTAGGGCTGGTGATCATTGACGAAGCGCATCATAATTCGTTTCAAAAATTGCTGGCAAAATTTGAGGGCGCTTCTATAATAGGGGTTACAGCCACGCCACTGAGTTCTGATTATACCGAGCCGTTGAACCGTCATTACCAGCAATTAATTATTGGTGAACCTATCGGAACACTGATTAATGAAGGATTCCTGGCTAAGCCTTCCAACTGGCGCTATGATGTTGAACTGAACAGCCTGCAAACGGGTACACACGGCGACTTTACGGTGAGCACCTCTGACGAGCTCTATTCATCGCCGGCCATGCTGGATTTGTTGAAGCACGCTTATGAGGCTCATGCCAAAGGCAAGAAAACGCTGATTTTCAACAACGGCATTTTCACTTCCAAAAATGTCTGCCAGATGTTTAATGATGCGGGTTACCCTGCGAGGCACCTGGATAACCAGACGCCGTCTGCTGAGCGTGCGGAGATACTCAAATGGTTCAAGAAAACAAAAGGCGCCATACTTACGTCTGTATCAATCTTAACCACCGGGTTTGATGAACCAACTATTCAGGCGGTAATTCTGAACCGCGCAACGACTTCCCTGACGCTTTACCATCAGATGATCGGCCGTGGCTCCAGGCGATTGCCGCAAAAGAAAACTTTTAACATCATCGACCTGGGTAATAATACCGAACGTTTTGGTGAGTGGAACGCGCCGGTCAACTGGCAGGACATCTTTGACCATCCGGAAGCTTACCAGGCGATGCTAAGCAGCGAAATAGCAAGCACTGCGCACTTGTTGCCGGCCGGCATCCGAACCAAGTTCCCAAACAGCCTGGAGATCGCTTTTGACATACAGGAGGCGCACCGCCTGGCATTAGAAAATAACCGCAAGCCAAAAACGGTCATCAGGGAATCGCTACGGCAACACGTTATCATGTGTGTGGAAAATGCAGAAACCATTACAGAGGCACTGGATTTAAGCGCAGAACTGGACAAAGAAATAAGCTGGCGGATTAAACAATATGCTAAATGCCTGGGGCATGTTACCGCCAATTACAAAGAATGGTTGATACAAGACTATAAGTCCAAATTAACGGTTCTGGTAACCAAGATGATGCAGCGTAAAGAATTACGCAGGATCGCTAGTTAAAAATTATAGTAAAGCCAGAAAACAAGTAAGGCGAAACCAATAAAATTAAAAGAGCAAATTTACATTCTGCTCTTTTATTATAAACAAAAAGAATAATATTAAGCAGCAATGAGTTGCAAAAATGCAGCGCACCTGATATTTACATTATCAATTTTGCGGATATCTTTCTTTATGATGGCTTTCAATTGTTAATCAATCGCTTTTACCAGGTTTTCTGTTTTAGTTGAGGTTGCGTTCATGCCCTATATCATATTAAATATGATGCCAAACCACAACTGCGTATTAACTGACATCTGATCTGGTAATCTACGTACTTCTTTCTATACGAATTGTACAAAAACAAGTATCCTTGCTACACTTTTGGTAAACGACTGGTTGGCCGTGGCCAGGCGTTCTTAAAGAATGGGTCCGGCTTCAGGTCTTCCATTTTTGCCTGAATAAGCAACGTATGACTGGTAAAGTTTTCCCTTAAGTTCTTGCGGTTTAAATGGCTTTAGAACGCAGTCGTCAATACTAGGAAATTTCATCACTTCCTCTTTTGCCGCACCCACAGATGCCGTCAGTGCAATGATCCGGGGTGGGTTATAGCCGGGTTTCTTAAGTCCTTTGATAATCTTTGAGGCTTCAAATCCGTCCATCACCGGCATATTGATATCCATAAGGATTACATCGTACTGTTTTGACATGCACATGTCTACAGCCATCTTACCATTGATCGCCTCATCTGTCATGACATTCCATTTAGCTAATATCTTTTTAACCACCAGCAGATTTAACTTTTCATCATCCACGCAAAGCACTCGAAGGTTATCCAGCCTGCTATCCGGTGGTGAAATTAAAGGATGGATAAGTATATGCTGCATTTTTGCCAGAGGATAAAGAATGGCAAAATTAAAACTGGATCCTTTCCCTTCTGAACTGGTAATTTTAAGCTTGCTGCCATGAAGTTTAAGTAATTGCCCGGCAATAGTGAGCCCGAGTGTGGCCTGGTATTGACGTTGTGTTCGTGGTAGTTTCGACTTAAATGGATCTAATAGCTGCTCCTGCTTTGCCTTGGAAATTCCTATTCCCGAGTCAGTGATCTTGAAATCAACCACAAGGGTTTGCCCGTCACCTTCGATGTCAGTAATGTTGACACTAACAAAGCCTACCGTTGTAAACTTGATAGCGTTACCGATCAAATGAAAAAGAATCTGGCTAAGGCGTAGCTCGTCTCAGCTGACCACGACATCTGTTAGCCTTTCATCAATTATACAATGAAAACTTAGTGCTTTTTGCGTTGCTTCTTCTTTGAAGGTCCCGCAAACGTTAGATACAATAGTAAACAGGTTAAAAGGCTTGCTGTCTAATAGCACCTTGCCATTGTCCAGATTGTTAAAATCGATGATATCATTAACGGTTGCCATCAGATTTTGTGCAGAGAAATTAAGGACCTTGAGATCTTCTTTCTGTTCAGTCAATTGAGCACCAGACAATAGAAGGTTGCTCATGCCAACTATTGCGTTCAGCGGTGTTCTAATCTCATGGGACATGGTATTTAAAAAGTTAGTTTTAGCTAAAGCCTGTTCTTTCGAATGAACTACGGCCAATTCAAGGTTCCGGATAGATAATGCTTCGCGCTTTTTAAATTTTGTCAGCGATTTGAAGAAAAGGTTATGGATGTAAAGGATGAGGAAAAAATTCATACAGACCGTAATCCCGTAACCAGTATAATTAAGGTTGACGAGCCTTGAGGGAATGGAAAACTTAAGAAAATCGTTCATAATAATATCGCCCAGCACAGGAATGATCGCTGCGACCGAATAGCGTAAACCGTCTCTTGATCCCAGGATATAATAACCTGACGCAATAACAAGCAGACAATATTGAATATTGATTACATACAGGCTTTGACGAACCAATAATACGTTTGTCCATATAAGCATGGTAACGGAGGAAAGAAAGAAATGAGCTGCGTACCGCCATGGCTTATTACTTAAAAAAAGACACAAAGCACTCACAAACACCAGGAAGAAAAATACGATCCGGTATAACAAAAAATTACGGGTGCTAAACAAGTAATTAACCGTTAGAATTGCTGTTAACGCGATAAATGTAATGATACAGGCGAAAAGTATCCGTAAACGTGTTCTGTTTAACAGCCCCCCATCCTTAGCAAGTATCTTGCGATAAAAATGAAAATAAAAATTGCTCATAGGGAGAATATCATTTTTTGAAAATCAACTATATATTTTTATACGGGTTAATTTTGTAATTGTTAATTAACATCTTATTAATTAGATATTTCCAGCTTATTTTTTTAGCCTACATACAGAAAAGTGGCTGGAAAAAAGGCGTTGTATCGGATTTATTATCCTATTTCATAGCAGGAACCATGTCCGGTCACTATTAATGTATTTGCTACAAGATTTCTATGTCGAAATTTTGCTCTACGAAAACACTTCAACTCCAATATTGTTAAGAATTTCCATAACGGATAGCTTACTGTATAAGACGAGTGGCATGCTAGTTACACCCGGTGTCCCTTTGTTCAGTAACTAGTGAAATCTGTTCCTGTTTTCCATGGGATATTGGATGAAAATTATTTGCCAGGCGTATCTATCAGTAACCTTTGTGATGCCGGATTTAAGGCAAAAGGAAGCACCTAGATACTTCTAAAATTCAGGTGATATAGGGAACGCCTGAACTGACACAGTCCTGTAAGAGGAAATGGTAATGGCCGGCTGAGGGCATACCTCCAGATGACTGGAAAGATGTCTGCATTAGTATATAAGTTTGTCAGATGCACGAAAAGGATCTAATATGGGACACTGCCTGAGGCGGATAAGGGGCAATACTGCTGGTAATAAGTGTGGAGCCCCTTAATACTTGCAGATGGCACATTCGGCAGTTATATCGGTTCGTGTATGGAAATTATTGAACTTTGTAAAACTAAGGATAGAAAAACGATTCCATCGGGAAGCTTTGCAATGAGGAAAAACTTCAACGACAAGATGTCCGCTGGATCGTAGAGTTACAGCAGACTCAGGATACCTCGCAGAAACTGAACATGGAACCGAAAAAAGGTGTAGCCGCATGTAATATCGACAGAAAAAGGCTTTTATTATGGAAGTTTCACATCAGTTTATTGAGCCAAAGGCAAACTGATGTAAAAAGTGGAACCAAGACCTACCTGGCTCTCTGCCCAAATTGTGCCCTCATGCCTTGTAATTATTTCGGAACTTAAATAAAGTCCGATTCCAAATCCGGAAATGTGCTTCATCTGGTTACTTTCTACGCGGTAGTAACGGTCAAACAGCTTTCCAAGTTCGTCGGGTTTGATTCCCATTCCATCATCCCGGATACTTACGGTCACTGATTGATTTTCCACTTGACATTTGATGAGGACCTGATTAGCTTTTGGAGAATATTTAATGGCATTGCTGATCAGATTATACAATACGGTACCAATCTTATCCCGGTCAGCAGATACAAGAGCCTGGCAAGCCTGCTCAAACACAAGCCGGTGGCTGCTCATGCTGCTTTCCGCATCCTCTATAATTTCCCTAATGAGTGCGCCTAGTTCAAAAGGCTGCTTATTTAAATGAATTTTACCGGATTCCAGTCTTGAGACATTCAGGAAACCATTGATGAGCGTACTCATTTTTTTGACCTGTTTAATAACTTTGTCCAGCTTGTCTTTGGCAAAGGTATCATCATTTTTGCGGGCATGCATCTGGAGCATCTGTGTATAGCCGCCCAGTGATGTTAAAGGCGTTTTAAGCTCGTGGCTGACCATGCCTATAAAGTCATCTTTTCGCTGGCTGTCTTCTCTGGGTTCAGTAATATCCAGAATTGTGCCAATGACGGCAATGACTTCCTGTTCATCGTTAAGCTCAACTTTGCCGCTCGTATTAATCCATTTTCGTTTGCTCGCTCCAACCGGCATAATTTGAAAATTCTCGTTAAAGCTGCCTTTGCTTTCCACCGCCTGGGCAATCGCTGTAAAACCACCTCGCGATGTTCTGGTATGATCAGTTGTGAGGTTTCGGTAAATGACAACTCTTCATTTAAAGGCAATCCGTGAATGATCCTGGCACGCTCAGAGACTAGCAAATTATTTGTCTTCAAGTCGGCTTTCCATATACCCATATTTGCGGCATCTACGGCAAGGTTCAGTGTCTCATTAGCTTTCTCCAGTTCTTGGCGAGCCCTCACTTGTCCGGTTACATCAGCAGCGACCGCCATCATGCCGGTAATGAGTCCGCTTTCTTCACGCAACGCCTCTAGTGTCAGATTCAGGTACATATTTTCGGACTTGCCAAACCGTACCAGATGAACGGGTATCTCACCGGAAAGAAAACGCTCACCGGTCTGATAAACATGGTTCATCACTTCGACAAAACCCTGGGTGCTCAGTTCAGGAATGGCATCTGCTAATGGCTTACCAGTCACTTCTCCTGCTGTCCTTCCCCAATGCTGTAACATACGGTCGTTTGCCATTTCAATAACGTGCTTCCTGCCGCGATATATCGCAATGGCCACCGGTGCTTCGGTGATCAGGTTTCTTAACTGGCGCTCTGCATGGCCGCGGGCTTGGGTGATCTTAATCTGCGCCCTGATCTTTGTTAGGAGTTCTGCTGACGAAAAGGGTTTAACCAGGTAATCATCCGCGCCGGCTTCCAGCCCATCAATCCTTGCTTCTTCGCCTGCCCGGGCAGAAAGGAAGATCACCGGCAGGCGCATGGTTTCATGCGACTGGCGGATATGTTCCAGCATCGCTTTACCATCCATCACTGGCATCATCATATCACTCAACACCAGATCGGGTTTGACTGCTTTAATCTTATCCAACGCATCGGCTCCGTTTATAGCGGTCGCCGTAGAGAAATAAGGCTCCAGCAACCGGTTTAGATAAGCCCGCATATCTGCGTTATCATCCACGATCAGGATACGTGTACCCTTGGTAATCGAAAAGTCCTGATGCGCTGTAATATCTCCGGCTTCCGCAGCCGACTCACCGCCGTGCCGGGCCTGCGTTTGTTCCTGCAACACGCTGAATGCCTCTTGAATAAAGGCCCCCTTCAATGCAGTAGAGTCGGTTTCTTTTGCATTTTGCAGCACATGCTCCTGTGGCAGGTGGGCACTTCCTAAAGGTACTTTTACCGTAAAAGTGGAGCCCAGGCCTTCGGTACTCATTACCGCTATCTCACCACCATGCAGATGCACCAGTTCGTGAACCAGGGAAAGACCAATTCCGGTCCCTTCGTGCGTACGACCGGCAGAGTTTTCCACCCGGTGGAAACGCTCAAACATATGGGGCAACTCTTTTTTCGGAATTCCCACGCCCGTATCCTGCACTTTGAGCAAAGCATCATTGCCTTCCTGTTGCAGACTAACGGTGATCGTACCTTCAAGCGTATATTTAAAGGCATTGGAAAGCAGGTTTAGGACGATCTTTTCCCACATCTGCCGGTCTACATAAGCAGTATTCTTTAAAGGCTCTGAACTGACGATAAGCTGCATGCCGGCTTTTTCGATAATGGAGCGGAAACTGCTCGCCAGGTCGGTTGTCAGTTCAGCCAGGTCGAGCGGCTCATAAGCAGCCTGCGCACGTCCTGCCTCCACGCGGCTATAATCCAATAAGTTATTCACCAGCTTTAGCAGGCGTAAAGCATTTCGGTGGGTAGCTGCTATCGGTTCCTTAACGCTGTTATCTAACTGCCTTTGCTTAAGCAGATCTTCCAACGGCCCAAGCATTAGTGTCAGCGGGGTACGGAACTCATGACTTACATTACTAAAGAAAGCTGTTTTTGAACGGTCTATTTCCGCCAGCGCCTCGGCCCTCTTTTGTTCCTGTTCATAAGCATAAACATTGGACACCGCCGTATTTAAAGCATTGGCCACCTGGTCATAAAAATTCAGGTAGTCGTCATCAAGCGCCCTTCGCGAACTAACCCCTGCGATAAGAAAGCCGAATAGGTTGTCCTGTCCGCTGATCTTAACCGGCAGGATCATAGCCGACGTTGGTGTCTCTCCGTAAGGTTCACAGTCAAAAGCACCGAAACGATTCAGCAGCTCCGAAACTTCGGTATGTTCACCGGACCGTAACACACTTGCTAAAGGCCAGCCTTGTTCTGGTTCCCTTTCTAAATTAATGGATGCCGGCGCTAAAGATGAGCCCGTAGTTAGACCGGCGAAGCTAATCAACGATGCGCTTTCATTTTTAACATCTAACTGGTACAACATGGCAAATGGCATATCCAGCACATAATCACTGTATTTTTCTGCGATGGCACGGCCTATCTCACCGATGTTTTTCGCATTACTAAGCATCACCCCTAAATCTTTCAGAATTTGGGTTCTGCGTCCGCTGAGCATTTTTATGGTGGTTTCAGTAATGGGGTGAAAGATCCCCCCTACACCACCCGATTCGTCCCTGATGGGTGCGAATGAAAAGGTCATAAAAGCTTCTTCAAGGTAGCCGTACCGATCCAGGAACATCCGCTGGTCGTTAATATACGTCCCTTCCCCCTGTTCGCCACGGCTGAATGCATCGCCAACAACTGACAGGGCAGTTTCCCAGCAAATGCGAAAGTTCATGCCCATCGATTGGGGATGTTTGGCACCGCAGATCGGCCGGTAGCTGTCGTTATAGATCTGAATGGTTTCGGGTCCCCACGCAATGAGAATAGGAAAAGTGGATGACAAGCAAAGACTGACCGACGTTCTCAAGCTTTGCGGCCAGGATTCTATGGGGCCTAGGGCTGTCTTTGACCAATCCATGGTACGGATCAGTTTTCCCATTTCTCCTCCACCGGAAAGGAACTGTTCGGTGCTTTCAGTAACAATTGACTCCATCATTTAAAAATCAAAACAGCATTAATCTGTCAAGAACGTATTTGCAAGGCATAAAGGTAGTAATTTTAGCAATGGTTAAAATCTGTTCTTAAAACCGTTACAAATAATGAGGCAAGAAATTATTAATAAAGAACATGCAGCGCGACTCGCGTTATTATTAGGTATTATTTAAAAAAGTTAATCTATTTTATTAGGATACTAATTATACTAGCGTCTAAGTACCTAACCAATATTTCTATCGCGACTATCTAATCAATCACCAAAGTAGCATCATCATTCCATGAAGGAAGATAATTAAAGCTAATTATAGGTTTACCCCCATAATCAAGGAGATAAGATGAACTATCGGCACCCAGATGCTCTCCAAGCAAGCGCGTTGCAGCCTCCTGAATTTTGATTGGGTTATCAAGGGGATTTAACAAATCACTTAAATGAAGCAGGAAAGCTTGCTGTGCCTCATTTTCTTTCAATGCAGCCTCTGCCTTGCGTTGTTCAGTTACATCCGTATTCACCGCAATAGCAGCGATTACTTTTCCATTCAGTATTACCGGCGAGGCAGCGCAACGTACTACCATATCTTCACCCCTAAGGCGGTGTCGTACTAAAACATCTTGCGTAACCCATTCTCCGCCTAGCGCACGTGCAAAAGCCTGCCGTTCTGCCGGAATAAATTCGCCTGTTAGGGCATCCCGGGTCTTTATTTCTTCGGCAAGCGTTCCTATATTTCGGTTAAGTTCTTCCCGTGAAGTAAAACCCAATTGGTCTAACGCCACCTGGTTGGCTAGCGTAATACCATTCACATTGCCGATATAAACCGCATCACTAATACTTTCGAGCATGGCGTGAAGTTCCAGTAGGGTAACTTCAGAGTAAATGGAAGGATCAGTGTTGTTTGACTGACCCACGGAATCTGATGAATTAGGATGTGCATAGATATAATATAACAAGCGGTGAAATTATGCAGGGATGGAAAAAAACAATAGAAGTAGCGGAAAGATATTTTTAAATAGAGTCAATCGATTAAAACATCATAGTAGCTTAAATACCCATGTATGGATGACATACTTTTTGCATTTCATGCTTCATTTACCTAATAAATGACAGTATACTTTAAACAAATGAAGTTGGATTTGTGCATTATTTTAATTGGGTCAAGTTAATAACTCATTAACTATAACTCAAAAATAAATCTTAAAAATACCAATTTGCTTTATCAAATGTTGAAAGCGTCGTGCTAATTTAATTTGATCTAAAAAAATGCAATTTAAAATTTTGTAAATCAACGCTACCGGGTATAATACTTCAAACAACTTGAATTAAACGGTAAAAAGTTGCATGAATCATTATTAAGGTTCTTAACGCGCTATAAACATTACATCCTTTGATACGTATTTATTTGCATTATGGCAGATATCGCAAAACGCTTTCCCGAAAATCCTCTATTAAGTCCAAAAGATCTAAATGCAAGTAATGATGGGCTCCAGATTGCCTGTTTGCTTAATCCTGGTGTTTTTCGGTATCAAGGCAAAACCTGGTTGCTGGTTAGGGTGGCTGAACGACCGGCGCAAAGTGAGATACATGTTTCGTTTCCAATTCTAACAGAAGATGGAGGGACAAAGATCATGAAAATCGCGCTCAATGACGCAGACCTGATTGCGACAGATGCGCGGGTAGTGAGATATAAAGGAGTTGACTACCTCACCACATTGTCCCACCTTCGTTTACTTTGCAGTGATGACGGCATACATTTTTACGAACCTGAAGGCTACCCTAAGCTTTTCGGTCAGGGCCGGCTGCAAACCTTCGGCATTGAAGATTGCCGGGTTACACAAATTGAAGAAGAATATTTCCTAACTTTTACAGCAGTGTCTGCCAATGGTGTTGGTATTGGCTTGCGAAAAACCTTGGATTGGAAAACATTTAGCACTCACGGGATAATAATGCCGCCACATAATAAGGATTGCGCAATATTTGAAGAGAAGATTGGCGGCAAGTTTTATGCCTTACACCGGCCCAGCAGCGTAGACCTTGGAGGAAACTACATATGGATTGCCGAGTCGCCCGATGGCATTCACTGGGGCAATCATCAATGCATAGTTACTACAAGGCCTGGCTATTGGGATAGTGCCCGTGTTGGGGCGGGTGCTTCACCCATTAAAACAGAGCGGGGATGGCTGGAGATTTATCATGGAGCAACCAAAGAACACAGATATTGCCTCGGCGCTTTACTTTTGGATCTGGAAGACCCATCGAAAGTAATAGCCCGTAGCGAAGAACCCATTATGGAACCCTTGGAAAGTTATGAAACAAGTGGTTTTTTCGGTCATGTTGTGTTTACCAACGGACATATTGTAGAGGCTGATCAACTTACAATTTACTACGGCGCAGCAGATGAATTCGTTTGCGGTGCGCGCTTTTCTATTAGCGAAATCCTGAAATCATTAGGGGTAAATTAATACTGTCCCCCCTTAAAGTTTATGCTAAAAAAAGGTTTATCTTAATACGTTCAAAGAGTAAAATTGTCATTTTACTCTTTGAACGTATTAAGTTTATAAGCATCACCTATACAGTCCAATTTTATTGACCTTTACCTAGATCCTAATCACGTTTTCATCATTTGCTAAGTCAAGCAAGGCATCAGTCAATTTTTTCAATGGAGATGTAAACCGTGAGTAACCTGTTTGTGTACACAAGAAATTGCGTATGTTCTGGATGATAATACGATAGAATTAAAACCTTAGCTCTTATCATTATTAATGTCATTTGAGCAAACCAATCGTAAAAATCTGCGTTGATATTTCACTTATTGCCGATCCTCATACTTGAGGGATTAAACGTCCATAACCCTTAGATCGATACCAATGACCGCAATTTCATCCTGGCTCCTGAATGCCAATAACGCGTTAAATACACCTGATCTCCAGCCCGTTTGGAAGACCGATTACCTGAATTATTCTTTTGAAATATTAACAACTGGTGACTCTTGCTGGATCATCGCATCGTGGCCAAATGGCAATCGCATTGCTTTCCGTTTAGCATACGCTCCAGGCGAACAAATATCGGTGCAGGTTAAAAAAGACGATGAATGTATTGTAGCAAGTATTGATTGCCGGATGGGAACCTATGAGAGCCGGATCAGTATATCGGGCAGTGAGCAGCCAGTTTTACGTTATGAAACCTCGTTAAAGCCATCTGCCCCTTTACTTTTCCCTTACTGGCCACGGGATATTGTTCCGCTGGGTGCAGCATCGGGAGATAAACTGGCGGATGGAAAAGTTTACCTTCAGCAAGTGGGCACTCGTTCAGGTCAGCTCTATTTCAGCATGACCCGCCCAAAAGCAGGTTCAATTCTTTACCTGCAAAACCTGACCTCGCTGGAAAATTATAACCAAACTACAGAAACTTCTGCTGGCGATACCCTAGGCGGAGAATTTCCGGAGATTGGCTTTGCGTTACCCCCTACGCTTAAAAACAAGCCGTTAGAGATAGGCAAGACTTATATTATTAGCGATGCCCTTATCGCGTTCGACGATGTGGTCCCTGCTGATGAACAAACCATGACCAGGCAGTACCTCGATTTGCTTTCAACGCTCTATATGCAGCTTCCAAAGCCAGACACCACTTACAAGCATTGGCCGCAAATACTTGATAAGGGTTTAAGAGACCTGATTGACAGCCCCGGATGCTGGTCGCAGGTTGACGGTAACCAGTATTTCAACGCATACGTGAGCGATTATGCTACGCCGCCTGAGATCATGGTGCAGTTAGCCGTTTTATTACCCTTGCTGGATTACGTGGAATGGAGCGATACCCAAATGGAAGTAATGAAAAAGATTAAAGAGGGATTGCCGGCATTTTTTGATGAAAAGTATGGAACCATTATGCGCTGGCACCCAAAAGCTACAGATAAACTGGAGGGTGAAGAAGAGCAAAAAGAGCCGTTGACCATGGATTCCTGGTATTTGCATCACCCACTACTCAACCTCTCGCGCCTGGCCTTAAAGGGCGACAAGGTAGCAGAAAAGCTTTTCCTCGACTCGCTGAAGTTTGCCATTAGGGTTGCTCACCATTTCGACTACGAGTGGCCTGTTTTCTATAAAATAGACACCTTGGAGGTAGTTAAGGAAGAAACCCAACCAGGTAAGGGCGGGGAAAAAGACGTACCCGGTTTATATGCGCATGTAATGCTGCAGGCTTGGGAATTAACCGGCGAAAAACATTACCTGAACGAAGCTGAAAGATCTGCCAGAAAAATACAGGGCCTTGGGTTTGACGTATTTTACCAGGCAAACAATACCGCATTTTCTGCTGGTGCAATGCTTAGGCTCTTCAAAGCAACGGGTAAAGAAGTTTATCGCGAGTTAAGCTATATGTGCCTGGCCAGTATTTTTAAGAACGTCCGGCTTTGGGACTGTAATTACGGTTACGGGAAAAACTTCCCTTCATTCTTTACGCTTTTTCCACTCAATGATGCACCCTATTCGGCAGTTTACGAGGAGCAGGAAGTGTTTTGTGCCTTTCACGATTACTTGCGACATGCCGAAGGATTGGAGATTTTACCTTCGGTGCGATTGTTGATGGCAGAATACATCCGTTACCTTGTGGAGCGGGCGGTTTACTACTACCCTACCATGTTGCCTAAAGAAATGCTTTCGGATGAGGTAAAAATAGGCGAGGTTGATCCAAACCTATGGATTGCGCTGGAAGATTTGCACGATGGTTGGGAACCAAGCGGGCAGGTTGGGCAGGAAGTTTATGGCGCCGGCAATTCTTTTGGTATTCTCCCAAGGCATTACATGCAGGTACCTGGCAAAAGCTTCATGGTTTATACCGATTACCCTACCTACGGCTTTTCGGCTAAAAAGGGCTCTCCGTTAACGTTCGGATTGGCGGGAGACGAAAGAATTAACTGTAGAATGATGATAGTAAAAACAGCAAGCGAAAAAATACCTGAGCTTACAGTGAAGATTAACAATCAAAAGGAAGCGCTTAAAGGTAAGGCGGTTGAGGGCGGACATCTTGAATATACTTTGCCTGGTAATACATCAGTCGTTATTACCTTTTAACGCAACAAATAGCCGCACTTGCGGCTATTTGCTCATCTATTCAAATGTTAGTTTCCATTAATGTCGAGAAACGAGATGTAAATTTACCATTTCTCCTCCACCAGAAAGAAGCTGTTCAATGCTTTCAATTATTTGTTAACTATATTATCAAGAATAGGACAGCAAAATACGTACTGTGTCAGGAACGTAATAACATGTTTAATAAATCAGTTATACATTATCCCAATTACTTAACTAAAGACACAACCTTCCTTTGTACTTCATCCACAATCTCCCAACTCTACGAAATATAAATATCAGTCACTGCATTAGTTTGATCCTTGTGATTTAGTGCCAAGCCCACATCATCCTTACTAAACCGGCATTTATTGCGTGCTAAATCACCAAACGCATGCCTCATGTCATAAAACTCCAAGCTTGCGATATTAAGCTCCGCTCCTATCTCCCTCATGCCAATACTTATTGCCCTGCCTAGCGAAATATGGTTTGAATAGCGATCCTGCAAATTCCCTGCATATTTTAAGAAAGTTTCTTTTACCTCTTCAGGAACTTTAATATTGATATAAGCTTTATCCTTTCGCCTGCTACTCGTCTTGGACCTGTTATAACCGATGCGGTTCTCATCGATACAATTTAAAGGGAGGCGGTATATATCTACGGCATTCATACCGCACAGATAAAAGCTTAGCTTAGCTAGGTCGCGAGCTAGCTCTTTGCGACTACCGGAGTTAGCCTGAATATTAAAAATCCGCTTGAGGTCTTTAATAGTTAATTTAGGCTTATCATTATTATCAACGTTAACCAGCTTGTATTTTCCGAAAGGATAATGTTTGACGATCACTACACCCAAATCCTCGTCATTGTAAAATTCTCTTATTGCATTGAACAATATCCGCAAATCCCTCATGTGGTTATGGAGCCCGGTGTTGGATACACCTTTTTTAACACACACTACCGATACTCCAAATTGATTGGAACGGGTTAGTTTTCGGGGCTTTCTCAAAAAACTTTCATAGGCTTCCAGCATTTTGGCCCTAATCTCAGTAACGGGGACAAACTCTGATTCAAAGTAGTCAATCAGGCTATTGATCACCGTAAGCATATTCGCCGCACTTGCATTCCGTTTGGCAGCCTGTAGTTCCTGAATCCTTTCCCTTCCAAATTCAATAACATTGATGCTTTCAGCTTTAATCTCTCCACCATTTTCAAGGTAAGTTGCCAGTGCCTTTACCTGATAAAATGAGAGTTTTGGGCCTAATTCCGATATCTTCTTACGGTAGTCGTCCAAAACACGGTTCAGGACACTGGTAATAAAGGAATCTTTAATGGTATGGTCTTTCCGGATCTGTTTAACACCCACAAAATGCTGTGTATCGATGTAAGCACTTTTCCGGTTATGAGTAACCCTGATCTTTACATTCTACGTGCCATCTTCCTTTTTATGGTGTGGTATAATTACTTCCCTGACTGTCGCCATGATAAAAAAGTTTGCGGTCGAAGAGTTTTGTCCTGTTTTACGTTGTAAAACATTTGTAAAACATTTTCGTCCAATTCAACAAAAAAACCTGTTTGGTTGCTAAGTAGCCCGAGTGAGCTAATATGGAAGTCGGTAGGCAAATACAGCCTTTAAACAACAAAAAAGCCCATTTTCATATAGAAAATGGGCTTTTGAAAAGTGTGGTATCAGCTGGGATCGAACCAGCAACACAAGGATTTTCAGTCCTTTACTCTACCGAATAAGTTATGGGATAACAAGTATTCATCAAATTTCGATACCAAAGGCATGTAACACTAGTCCTGCTAGATTTTTCCGTCAAAAACGTCACAAATACGTCACAGAAACTTTTTGATAATAAAAATAGCATTTTGTAAAGTAGCCATTTTTGTTTAATTTTACTCTTAGTAAGTCTGAAACGAAGTTTTTACCGGGTGGTTAATCTAATAATCTTAGCATTAGTCATTGAGAGCAACTGATTTCTAATCAGTAGGTCTCAGGTTCGAATCCTGATGGGATCACTAATTTGATCTCTTCAACACCAAAAACCCCTTAAATAGCTTATTTAAGGGGTTTTTCATTAATTATCTTTTCAGTAACCCTTAGTAAAGCCAAGTTTCTGAATACCTGGGTGAACACCTTTAGCTAAATCCTAACTTTAGGTGTTTCAAAACCATTTAACCGATCAGGATTGATTTGGATTAACTCCTTCGAAACGGCAGGAAAATGAAAACTCAAACAAGATCCGGCATCTATTTTACGCTGAGAATGGACAAAGGAAAAGCTGGTTATGCGCCTTTATAAGTGTTCATGACCGTCAATAAAGAAAAATACATGGTCGTTTAAAGAAGCTGGTCGATCTCAATATGTAGGATACAGGTAAAAGCATAGTTAACTTTTCTTTATTTTTCTGCTACGCCCCCATTTACGGTTATACCATATGATAAACCCGGTTATGGGCATACTTGCGCCTATCATACAGGCAAAAAATGCTAATATCTTCGTGGGTAACCCCAATATCTGCCCGGTATGTATATCAAAATTCATACGGAATAATTTTTCGCCCGCTGATAATTTCTCATAGGGTTGATCATGCTGCATAACCGGGGGTAATACTTGCAACGTTTTTCGGTCAAAGAAATTTACGGCTCTGTTATATAATAAAGTGCCGTCACCAAAGTAAACAGTAGTTTCGTAAGCAGATGAAGCCTTAACAGGTATGTTGATAGCTATACTGCCAAACGACCCGTCATATTTCCTGATCAATTTATGCCAAACCACGTCTTCCTGATGTGCGAACCTGGCTTGGCCAACTGTCGTGTCGGATACTGCATCGATCCGTTTTTCTGATAGGGTTTTCCATGTAAGTACTTGATAAGCGCCTTTTTTAAACCATTCGAACGAGAAAAATATACCGGACAGGGTTAAGGCCAACACAAATAGCACGGAGTAAAGACCAATTACGTTGTGAATATCAATATTGAGCCTTTTCCATTTTGCCCGCCACTTAACCGTAAACGAATCTTTTACGGCTTTCTTAGTCCACTTTGTTGGATACCACCATATTAAACCGGTTATCATAGTTATTACGAATATGATGCAGGCCGAGCCAACCACCGGACTTCCTATTTTTTTTGGTAGCCATAAAAACCTGTGCCCCGCCCTTACGAACAAGAAAAATTCATCTGCCGCACTTTGTTCGCGTTGGTCTTTCAAAACAGCACCCGTATATGGATTTAAAAACATCTCCGCTTGCTGCTGCCCCGGTAAGGTAAAAGTAAGCGTTACCGACCGACCCGGTTTCCAATATTTCAAACTGGTTAAAGTATCATTTGCAATATGATGTGTTTTGAAATAAACTCTTGATCGCGCTACCAATTTCGATGGAGGTAGGTACGGCTTATGCTGCACTTCTACAAACCAGTGCTTTTCGGTATATCGCCAAACTTCGTAGCGCCACACCCATAAACCACCGGTAAAGCAAACAATGAATACAATAATGCCTGACGTTAAACCCAGCCATAAATGCAGCCACTCCGACACTTTACGAAAGTTGGATTTTTTAGCTTTTAAGTTCCTTCTTTTAATTGCAGTAAGCATAGTAACAGTAAAAGGGAGGTGATACCTCCCCTGTAATTAAAATCTGAATGATAAACTTGCCATTACGTTTCTTGGTGCCTGTGAGTTACCGCCAATGTCCCAATACTTTTTACTGGAAATATTATTGAGTTTGATACCCAGCCTCCACTTGCTCTGATCGTAAAACACAGTACTACTGTAAACCGTGTAAGAAGGCATATAGAAAGTATTATCAGCCGTAAAAAAGTTTTTGTCAGCGTAATTAGCCCCAAAACCAAATCCCAAACCTTTCAATCTGTTTTGCATGGTATAAGTGGCCCAAAAATTTGCAACATTTTCCGGAGATGTGGTAGCTTTATTACCTTCGATAGCGGCGTTGGATGATTTTACTATACGGTTATCATTATAGGCATAGCCAGCAACAATGCTTAAACCAGCAACCGGATTTCCGAGCACTTCAAGATCAATACCTTTGCTTCTTTGCTTTCCATCCTGTACTGTAAAGTTTGCCTCTGTGCGGGTAGCATTGTCTATATCAATATTGTAATAACTCGCGGTAATGCTTAATTTCTTATTTAAAAGTTCGGCTTTCACCCCACCTTCATACTGAACGGCATATACAGGGTCAAGCACAAGTACGCTACCGTCTGGTTGTGTTACCGGTGCCAGATTTTGAAAGCCGTTCATATAATTTGCAAAAAGGGATACTTCGTTTTTAACTACCTGGTACACCAAACCTAATTTTGGAGAAAGGGCCGTTTGCTTAAAGCCTTCTGTGTTACCTACTTTTTTGCGTTCAAATCTATCTACACGCAGGCTTAACATGGCCGACAGCCTGTCGGTTACGCTTATTACGTCAGAAGCATAAGCACTCAGCGTTTGCTGGTCTGCAATAGCTGTGGTGTACAGCGGCATTATAGCATCAACCGCTTTTCTTCTGATAGGTGCAAAGTTTGCCGTTACGTTGATGGTGTCAAGTGTAACCACATTTCCACCCGCCCTGCGGCTGCCATCGTAGTACCTGTAATTTAATCCACCAAGGAAATTATGTTTGATACCACCTGTTGAAAATTTGCCATTAAAGTTTTGCTGTAGGTTGATGAAATTGTTTGATATCGGCCCCCACATGCCAACCTGCCTGACCGCCCGGGTTGGCGAAAGCCAGTTGGCATAAGATTGATAGCTGTAATCTACATCTTCACCCACAAATGAAAACAAGGTTGTTGATTTCCAGTTGTCGGAGATGGCATATTCTGCTTGCGCAAAGAATTTGGAAGCAGATGTTTTACCATTGTTGTCATCGTGAAACATGGATGTTGTATAGTCCAGTTGGAGTTCAGCCGGTGTTCTCAACCCGGAAGCTGCTGTATAGGTGTTATAAGTACGGCGGGTGCCTTTGGCGTTAAAAAATTCCGCATCAAAATGAAATGTTAGTTTATCTGAAGACTTATAGATGAGGCTTGGAGCGATGGTGTAGGTATTGTTAAAGCCATAGCTTAAAAAACTAGCTTCTCTATTGGAGGCCAGATTAACCCGGAACAAAACCGTTTTATCCTTATTAAGCGGTGTATTCACATCAGCAGTAAGCCGGTTCAAATTATAGCTGCCTGCGGTATAAGAAACTTCCACACTGGTGGTATCGAAAGGTTTTTTGGTTACGAGATTCACCACACCCCCAAACGAGGAAACTGCAGAGCCAAATAATGTTCCCGAAGGGCCTTTTAACACTTCTATCCTTTCCACGTTTGAAATATCAAGTGATGAGCGACTGGCTGATGTTTCCATACCATTTCTGGCATTAACACCGCTGACAAAACCCCTGAAAGCGATGCCGACACCACCGGCAGGAAATGTATATGCTACGGCACCAGGCGTATTCTGAACAGCATTTACAATATCAATGGATATCTGCTGCTTTAAAAGCTCTTTGCTGATGACTGTATACACCTGTGGGTTCTCCAGGTTTTTCAAAGGCATGCGTGCTATGTAATCACTTTTCTTATCCGCTAAAGTTTTTACTCTGCCCGATGAAATGCTCACTGCTTCTAATTGCTTTGATGTTTCATTCATCACAAAATCCAGTTGAGTATGTTGTCCTGCCTTTAAAGTAACTTCTTTGTTCTGACTTTCCAGGCTTAAATACTTAGTGGTGATAGTTTGTGTGCCTGCCGGAACACGGTTGAAGCGATATTCTCCGTGGTCATTTGTAGAGGTAGCTAACTTTAAACCGGTAACTGATACGGTAACACCCTCTAACAATTGACCGTCGGCGGTTTTTACAACTCCGCTTAAGGAAGTGGTGTTTTGTGCCAGTGCTTTAAATGTAAACAGCGTAAGTGCTGTCAGGACCATGCTAAATAATAAATTGAATAAAGTTTTGTTCATGCTGATAACGTTTGAACCGCAAAGATATAATTATTTAGAATTAAACTAAATAAGAATAGCACAAAGCGTTTATTGGTAGCATGACATTTTAAACTACAGATAACGAGTTGCTTACAACTGGGGAAGATTCATCCGCTTGAAATTAAATGGACAATGACGTGATCTGTGGCGCAACATTTCCAAGAAATATCAATTAAATGAATCGTATATATACTGCCTTGCATCTTCTTGGCACACTGATTTGGAACTTGGAAGGCCGATAGAAGTAATAACCGATATGGCAATAAAGTTGCAAGTTTGGGTTACCGCTTCTCAGAAAATGGAAGATGTATTTTATGATTTTTTTGATCAATTGCGTTTGGCACAATTGATCCATGAATCGAGAGAGGAAGTGTAATTAATATGCAGGTATATGGCCAGGCCCTAAGCTACCATCCTTAATTAGTTGCCGGCTCAACCTTGGGAGTACGCAAACTGATCCCCGCTTTTAACATTTCCTGGGTAATAACACAGGTGTAGTTTTGAATTTCCTTCTGGAATTCGGCTACAGATGCTCCAGAGCGTATTTCTTCTAAGCGCTTCTCCCAATTACCGGTTAGTTCGGCCTGCGCAATTTGCTGATCTTTTACAACACCGTACACAGATAATCCAGTTTCTGTTGGTACCAGGTTCTTCTTTTCCCGCTTAATGTAATCTCGTTTGATCAATGTTTCAATGATAGCGGCACGAGTGGCAGGAGTACCCAATCCACTATCTTTCATGGCATAACGCAGCTCCTCATCGTCAATTTCTTTGCCGGCAGTTTCCAACGCTTTCAACAAAGATGCTTCGTTATAAAGCGGCTTTGGCTTAGTTTGCTTTTCTAATATAGCCTTGTTGGTTACGGGCAAATACTCTCCTGCCTTCACTTTAGGCAATGAAGTATTTTCCTCGTCTTTCTTATCATCATCAGCCTCATTAAATACAGCCCGCCAGCCTGCAGAACGAATTACGGTGCCGCTTGCAGTAAACTTAGCGCCGGACTGCACCACTATTTTGGTCACTTCCTTAATACATTCCTGATGAAAAGCCTCCAGCATCCGGCCAACCACCATATCGTAAACCGCCTGCTGATCGGCTGTCAACTGGTATGCTTTTTCGTCGGTGGGTAATATTGCGTGATGATCGGTCACCTTTTTGGCGTTCACGCTGCGTTTGCTCAGTTTAGCACTCAACAAAGCAACTGCCTGCTTACCAAAAATGGGATGGCTGCCAAACTTTTCAATTAAAGCCGGTACACCGGCGAATACATCACCGCCTATATAGCGACTGCCTGTACGAGGATAAGTCACCAGTTTACTTTCATATAAGTTTTGCAACAATGAAAGCGTTTGGTCGGCTGTGAACCCTTTGCGTTTATTGGCTTCCTGCTGCAGGCTGCTCAGGTCGTGCAAAAGCGGAGGTGGCTCTTTTCGGGGCTTGGCTTCCACGCTCAAAATATGTCCACCTTGTGCAAAGCCTCCAGAAACATCTTGCACCTTATCCAGTATAACCAGCGCTTCATCCCTCGATTTAAAGCTGTCAGCAGATATGGCCCTGAACAATTGTCCTTCTTTATCGACTTGTATAGCTACTTGGAAGTAGATTTGAGGTACAAAATTCTTATTCTCCAGATACCGGGAACAAATCATGGCCAGCGTTGGTGTTTGCACCCGGCCTAAAGAAAGTACCGAACGGGTACCCGATGATAGGCTAAGCGCCTGCGTAGCATTCATGCCCACCAGCCAATCCGACTGCGAACGGCAATGGGCAGAATTGAAAAGCGTATCGTAGTCGCTGCCTGGTTTTAATTCTTTAAACCCCTTTTTGATAGCAGCATCGGTTTGAGATGATATCCACAATCTTTTAAAGGGTTTTTTACATTTCAGATAGTAATAAATATACCGAAAAATAAGCTCACCTTCCCGTCCGGCATCTGTTGCTACAATAATTTCTGTTGCTTCGTCAAACAGAGATTTGATGATATCCAGTTGCTTTTTTACAGAGGGATCATCTACCATACCGCCTTTACTTTTTACTTTCCGGATGGAGAGCTTAAATTTAGCAGGCAGCATAGGCAGGTTTTGAACGCTCCAACCGTAATAGCCATATTCTTGGGGTGGAGCTAATTGCAAAAGGTGACCAAAAGCCCAGGTGAAGGTGTATCCTTTTCCTTCTATGTAGCCGTCCTTTTTAACGTTTGCGCCGAACACTTTGGCTATCTCGCGTGCTACTGATGGTTTTTCTGCTATAATTACTTTCATTGACTAATTACCAAGCAGTTTACATTTCATAATTAGGCTTTATAAAGAGTTGTCCCATAATAAAAGAACCTCATAACTTATAAGTACCGGATAAAGATAAGTAAACGTACCTGTTGCGGTAACGGTCAACTACAGTCAACCCTTTAACCCGTTCATTACTAAAACAATAAATTATGCGACTTTATCGTATCACAAAGCGCTCAAATTGCGAACTGTCGCCCTTAAATACATTAAAGTCAACGGTATGATTAATTCCGTTGACTTTCCCTTTTTCCGAATGCTGCCAAAACCACCAGTTCGTGTTTGCACCCGCTTTGAGTACTTCCCGGTTATAATGGGCTATCCATAAAGGATAATCATCGTAATAGCCCTCCAGGTAATCTTTATAAAAACTTAAACCTGTATAAATAATTGGCCTTACATGGGTTTTACCGTGTACGTGTTTTAAAAAATCGTTTAATTGCTTGCGCATGGCTACAGGCGACACGCCGTCCAATCGCTCTATATCTACTACGGCAGGCAAATCGCCGCTCTCCAGCTTAACATTTTGCAAAAAGAAACGTGCTTGCCAAAGGCCGCTTTTATATGGCCTAAAAAAATGATAAGCACCGCAACGGATACCTACTTTAGGTGCTTCACGCCAGTTACGTTTAAAGTATGGATCTACAGTAAGCAAGCCTTCTGTTGCTTTAATAAAAGCAAAGCTTATGTGTACACTATCTTCTTCCATAGCTTTTACCTTGAGCCAGTTTATTTTACCTTGTGCATAAGAAACATCAATGCCATGAATATGGTAGCGTGTTGGTATGCGTATACCAAAGCTTTGGTAAGTACGGTAATTTGAATTTGAACCTATATCCCTTACCCACCGCCATGACGAGGTGAAAAATTTAAGTACATAACCATAATAGAACGGCGATAGCAAGATAAACAACACACCAATGGCAATAGGTTTCCAAGAAATGTGACGAACCTTGCTTTTCTGAATAGCAGCAGCTTTTTTTACAGCTTTGAGTTTAGCAGTAGTTACAGTGGCCCTTTTTCTTGTTTTAAGCAAAGGCCCGGGTGGTGTCTTACGTGATGGCACGTGTCAAAAATACAGTTAATTATTCAAGGATTCCGCATTACCCGGACAGCTGCCTCCCCGAGTAGGCAACGTCACATCTTAAAAGCAACAATAGATTTTGAAAATGCTTGCTACCACCAATTATGGATAGATCAATACTTTTACAATTGAAGCCACTCATGTAAGTATTTCAGCTTCAGTTATCTTATCTAAACTGAATTTTATAACTTACTTACCTAAATTATCTTTGCAAGATCTTAAAAATAGCTATTTCAAATCTTCGAAATAATTTTTACCACTATGTACCGATTTTAGCACCCCATACAATTCATCCATTTCAGCATGCTTTAGGGCATAGCCTTTTGCACCAGCCTGAGCGGCTTTTTGAACAAATGCACTCTTGTCGTGCATGGTTAAGATGACCACATTAATCATTGGAAACTCGTCGGATAGCCGCCTGGTTAGATCTATACCATCCATAACGGGCATATTCAAGTCAACCAAAGCTAAGTCCACTTTTAGCCCTTCTTTTAGCTGATCTAAAGCCTCTAAGCCATTTGTGGCCTGCCCCGCTATTTCAAAATCACCTTGTGCAGGCAAAATTGCAGCAAGCCCATTTCTTACTACCTCATTATCTTCAACTAAAAAAACTCTGATCATACCCCAAATTAGTTATTATTTTATAAATCTTTAATCAATTATTAAAGCTTTGATCCGGTTGGGGAAGTGTAATTTCAACCGTTGTTCCGATTTCCGCACCCGACTGTATATCAAATTTGCCATCGAGCAGCTTTATCTTGCTGCGTATAGATGCCAAACCAATTCCAGGCCTGCCTGTGTTGGCGGCCTCAATTCCTTGTCCATTATCACTTACCCTAATTTTGATTTGTTTTTTACTGGCTACTACCTCCACCGTTGCTTCCGATGCCCGGGCATGTTTAACAACGTTATTGACGAGTTCCTGTACGGTACGGTATATAGCAAGTTCCAGGTATTTCTCAATTCGCTGATTGAATCCTCTGACGCTAAACTCGAAGTGAACATGGTTGTCAAATTGCTGGCATACATCCTCAATGGCTGCCTTGAGCCCGAACTCTTCGAGAATGGTTGGCATTAAATCATGTGAGATGCGCCGTGTTTCCTTGATTGCTTCCGTGATTAAATCTTGTGTGTATGCCTTAGCTTTTTGGAATGTCTCCGGCTCTAAAGCAAGGGACATACCCGAAAAATTTATCTTGGCGCCATATAAAATCTGTCCTAAACCATTATGCAGGCTTTCGGAAATCCGGTGACGTTCCTCTTCCAATGTTTCTAAGCTGGCCCGAAAAACTTCCAATTGTTGTTCGGCTTCCATCTTTCTTATTTTTTCTTCCGCCCTACGCATCTCCGTTACATCCATATCCACACCTAATGCACGTACCGGCTGCCCCTGCTTATTTTTCATTATGGTTGCTTTGAGGTGCAATACTTTAATGCTACCCTGCAATTCAATTTCCAGTATTTCTTCGAAGCTGCTATCACCCTGCCTAATGTGTCCAACAATGCGCTCTGCAGCGGCACGGCCGCCATCGGTTGCATACTGCAGATAGATTTCGGGTTTTACATTTTCATTTTCATCCAAATTAAACAACTTGTACATACCTTTTGACCAAGTGAACTTACCACCTGGCACCTCATAATACCAGCTTCCTAATCCTGCAACTTCCTCAGATTGCTGCAACAAAATATAATTTTGGAACCGCTCTTCCTCTGCCTGTTTGCGCGCGGTGATATCTAAATTGGTTGCAACAATGCTATCATTCATTTTTACAAACATGCAGGCATACCATTTGTCAAAGCCCTCATGAGGGTAATAATACTCTGTTTGCTGCGGCTCACCAGTTTCGATGGCTTTAACCATAATATCAAACAGCCCGGTGCTGCGGATGCCCGAATATTCTTGTGCATAATATTTTCCCACCAAATCATTACGTCCCGTTTCACGTTCCAATTCCTGGTTAACAAGTTTGATCTCAAAATCGTCTATTGTCCCATCTTGGTTTCTCACGGCCTGCAGTATAGATATCTGCAACAAGGTAGTATCAAATACAGATTGAAGTTGTTCTTGGCTTGTTTGCAGCGCCTGAGTACGTTCGCTTACTTCACTTTCTAACTGTTCGTTATATTCTATTAATTGCTGCTCGGCAGTTTTTTGTGCGTTAGTGTTTGCGAACAATACGGCAACCTGGCCGGGTATATCAGTGGAAAACGCTTCACCCTCCATCCATAGGTTCAATGCGGGTATATATTTCTGAAAACTTTCAGTTTCACCTGTATCGGCAACACGGTTATAAAGTTCCAGTGTTGATAGCTCAGCATCCGGCAATACTTCTTTGATAGTTTTACCTACTACATCATCCATCCCGGTATGCCTTTTAAAGGCTGGGTTGACCAACAGGTAACGGAAATCATTGGGCTGTTGTTGGGAATCGGCTATTTTTTCTATGATGCAAAAGCCCTGTCTCATGCGTTCAAAAAGAAATTTATAACGGCTATCGTCACCGCTGAACGGAGAACCTTGTGAAGACATCTGCACTGATTAATAATTTTAGCCAATGGCCTCAACGACCACCTCGAATATGACACAGGAACAGCAACAAAGGGCAATAATAAATAAACAACATAAAATGTCAAAAGTTATATCGTCTCTTATTTTTAGAGTTTATTACTGCTAAACTGAGAGCAACACCCTAATAACCATCTCAGAGCCAAAGTTAGAAATGGCTAATAAAAAATGATTTGGGTGGTACTTTGAAAAGAGAGTTTAAGACGGATTAAGACAATAACATGAATTGCTTGCTGATATTTAAATTAAATATTGGGCGATTAGGCGCTTGATCTATTTTAAATCCATATGTACTGAAGAATAGCAAGCATAGATTAAATTATCCAAAATGTAAAAAGGCCGACTATTAGCCGACCTTTTACTTATTTAAACAAGTTTCTCTACCATAATGCGGATTCAGCATTTAATAGCATAACCATTATTACGAGTTTAACCGGAATAAGGTTACCATTAATTACCCAAATTTTACAAATCAGATTAAAAAGACTTTAATAAATTTAAAGCTGTATCTGATCTTTTAAATTCCTCACTTTTTAACAATTGGTCATCTAGTAAAAAGAAGGCCTTGAAGTGTAAATTAGTTGAAAGGTCTACAGTTTCAAATTTCATGGTCCAGTCTTTAAAACTCCGGTACTCCATGGGTTCGTTTTTGAGAACCGTGATATGATGATGGCGCGAATCTTGCCTGATTTTTATAAAGATTCGTTTTACTTCTTCTTCCGTACCTTCTAATACCTGCATAAAACGAGCTTCTTCGCGTACATCAGATGTGCCTTCAATGTAGGCCAGTAAGCCGGTAATACCATGAGCCGCGTTCCAGGCTCGTGATTCTTCTAGTAACAACTCAAGATCACCTTCCAGCATGAGTTGAGTTGCCTTGCTGTAATAAATTATATTATACATGGATCGGGTAATACATTTAGTAAGCCCGCAAATCTCTTTAATTTATATCAATTAATAGAGAAATTTCCCTGTTACTATACTTTGTAACGCATTGCATCTGCATATATCACCACACGATGATGATCATCCCACATTCAGCAACATTTAATCAGCTGATCTGATTTGCCTACTCAAGCACCAATAGGTTTTCAAAATAAAATCAGATTCAATTGAGATGCCATAGCGAAGGTGAATTACGGTAATCATCAATTTTTTGAATAACTTCGTTTAATTCTTTTTCAGAAAGTTCTAACGGACCGTTAGTATCATAGGTGTACACGCCTGTAGCGTTTGAAAATATAACTCCCATGTAATTTGTTTTACTGGGCCTTGCTAACTCCGCCTGATCCTCCAAATTACATTTATCATTTGTTGCATTTCTGCTCATCAAATAAAGATTATAAGAATAGGTAATTATTGGATGCCCATCTAAGTGTACTTCTGAATCGGGAACAACCATTATTTCTAAAATATTGTTAACCGTTACAAAAATTGGTTTCATAGCAGTAATAAAGTCTTTTTTTTGTATTGTTGGTTTATAATTGGCTAACGGCTGCTGATGCATAAACTTAAAGCCTTCAGGTTTTTAACTGGCATGATTAAGTTCGCTTGCCTTTTTTATGGTTCGGGTAATTACATTCTTGAGTTTTTTACATAACTCAAAATCGCCAACAAAGCGCCATTCATTATCATTATTTAAAAGCCAAAATTTTTGAGCTTTTAAAATGAGTTTGTAAACGGCATAACCATTGGGATAATTTTTAGAAGACACTGATGCTTTGAAGTGCTCCTTTAAATAAACAAATTCAATTTTAAAAGTTCGCTCAGTTTCCATTTTATATGCACCCAGTTTAATTTTGTTATTAATTATTATAATCCATTACATTGTTACATCATTCCATCGCTTATTGATAATAGCTTCCCTTATTAATAAGCAGCCTACATGTATAAATTTGACGAACAGTATCATTGCCTTAATTAGTTTGATAATAAGAACAAATTAAGGGCTTACAAAAATTTCGACAGGTGTATTAATACCGCATGCAGTCGGTTTTTTATACCCGTTTTAAAATGCTATTTATAGCAGAACGGCTAAGAGGCTTACGCGATGGATCTAATTAATACGGAAAACATTAATTAGTTTATATAAATGAAAGGTGAAATTTGGTAGGCAGGCTGTAGATAATTTTTAACTGACGATATATTGTGAACAATGATGCAGGCACATTATAGCTTAATTGTGTAGCTTAGAGACAGCACATGAACAGAAAAGAATTATATAGCCTCTAATAATTATGTGCGTTTAAAGATTACCGTGCGCAATTATTACGAACGCTATACCACTCGGAAGGCTTCATGATAATCGATTATTACAATAACCTTTGCTTAGCACTTAATTACGCCATACTGAATGGCAAATTTTATTAGTGCTGCTGTATTTCGGGATCCTGTTTTATTGAGTAAGTTTTGACGGTGCCCTTCTACGGTACGTTTACTGGTGTATAACTTTTCGGCTATTTCATAATTTGTATAACCGTTAGCCATTAAAATTAATATTTCTACTTCCCGCGCCGGAAATTCAATGTCATGGTCTATTTCCATAGGGGTTATTTCGGGTACAGAACTTACCTTATCCAAAAGCAGTTTTGTTACTAACGAACACAAATACTGCCCATCGTTATATACATGCCTTATTGCAAACATTAATTCGTTAACATCAACGGCCTTATTTAAAAATCCGTTTGCACCAGCCTTAATAATACTTGAAACTGTTTTCTCGTTTTGTACCGATGATAAAAATATCAGTTTAACATTGGGCAAAATACTCTTGGCTTGCTCAATAAATTCTGTAACGCCCATTCCTGCTACTCCTATATCAGCAATTATAATGTCCACGTCAAGGCCATTCTGCAGCATTGCCACTGCCTTACTAAAATCACCAGCTTCACCGGTAACCAAAAAGTCTTCCTCTTTTTCAAGTAATAATTTAACTGCCTTTCTAATAAATGCCTGGTCTTCAACTAATAAAATTTTTATCATAATAGATGTATGATTAAGCTAAAAGAACAGGAGAGTTCTTTTCTTCAATATTAGAAAGATTGATATTACCATAATAGTGTATTAATACGGAATTACTCAGTAATAAATACGGAATTTAATAACTAAGAAACGTAAATAACCACAAAGAAATATTAAATAACCGTGCTTAACCTCCTTCTTTGTAGTACTTACCTTTTAAGAAATTAAAATACGGATATGCTCACCTTGTATTACGCAAGCGAGTTTATAACATGCGTATTAATACGCAGGAACGAAGCCAAAAATTGTGATAAATCACATGCTAATTAGTATAAATTGGCTATGCAGTATTTTTTGATTTAGATACGTTTGCTAACCTCAAACAGTTGATTATTTACTAAGGTGGCTACATGCAATACGTATGAAAAAAAATTACTTTTTTAACTTACTTCTTTCTTTATCCAATATCTTATTCCCCATAATTAGTTTCCCTTATGTTTCAAAAATGGTTGGGCCTACCGGTGTTGGAAAAGTTCAGTTCATTACTTCATACGCACAGTACTTTGGCCTTATTGCAGCCTTAGGTATACCTGTGTACGGCATAAGGGAAGTTGCCAAATGCAAGCATAACCGCGAAAAGCTTAACACCGTATTTTCCGAATTATCGGCCGTTTACCTGCTCACCAGTTTACTACTTACCATTGTTTATGTTTGCACATTGCTATTAAGCCCCTATTTTAATCATGACCGTGACATGTACTTATGGTCGGTATTACTGGTTGTGCTCAGTTTTACCTCTATTGATTGGCTTTACGAAGGGTTAGAACAATTTAGAATTGTAGCCATCAGGTCTATTTTAGTCAGGGTATTTTCGTTAATACTCATGTTTATTCTTATCCGAAGTAGTAAGGATTATTACTGGTATCTCCTCATTATCATATTTACAGCTTTATTAAACAATGGTATAAATATGGTGCGTTTGCATAAAAGTGTATCTGTAAAGTTTAAGGGGTTAAATTTGAAAAGGCACCTTAAACCCTTACTGCTTATTTTTAGTACCACTATTGCTACCAGCATGTACACCATGCTTGATACTGTTTTACTTGGATTTTTAGCTAATACCAATGCCGTTGGTCTTTACACGGCAGCGGTTAAGCTGGCAAAAATAGCACTGCCTATAGTAACCTCGCTGGGAATGGTATTGGTACCAGGGCTAGCCAAAAACTTGTCTTTAAAGAACATGAACGATGTGCAGGTAACGCTGAATAAGTCGTTTGCCTTCACGGCATTTTTTGCAATTCCAATTGGCTTTGGCCTTGCTTTACTAGCACCCGAATTTATCCGCGCTTTTTCGAGCGATAAGTTTTTGGAGGCAACACTTGCCATGCAAATACTATCTGTTTTACCGTTGCTCATTGGGTATGGTTACTTTTTTGGTTTTCAAATATTAGTACCCGATGGTAAAGACAAGGAAATGCTGCTATCGGTACTTGGAGGAGTGATTGTAGGACTTGTTCTAAACTTCACACTCGTGCCCTCTTTAGAACATGTTGGAGCGGCTCTATCCAATGTTATATCCGAACTGGTAGTAACCGGTTTATATTTATACTTCGTTAAAAAGCTATACAGTTTTACATTTTCGATCAGGCCACTTTTAACCGCTATAGCAAGTTCACTGGTGTTTATACCAATTACCTTATTACTCAGAGGCATACATCTAAACGTTTATGTGTTGCTAATAATTGCAATACCTGCTTGTGCTGCAGCCTACATCGCCCTACAAAAATTTTTATTCAAAGAGTCGTTACTTACCGATATTATACAGCCTTATTTAACTAATAAAGTAACAGCTGTTAAGGCAAAGTTTTACCCTAAAAGCACAGAAATATATGGCTAAGGTATCAGTTATTGTTCCCAACTATAACCATGGATGCTATTTAAAGCAACGCATCAATTCCATTTTAGAACAAACATACCGGGATTTTGAGATCATTATTATGGATGATTGTTCTCCGGATAACAGCCGGGATATCATAGCCGGGTTCGCCGGTCATCCAATGGTTTCTAACATCGTACTTAATGAGACCAATAGTGGCAGCACTTTTAAACAGTGGCAAAAAGGCATAAACCTGGCCAAAGGGCAATACATTTGGATTGCAGAAAGCGACGACTGGTGTGAACCTACCCTTTTGGCAACATTAATGGATGGCTTACTTGCTGATGATAGTGTTGGTATTGCTTTTTGCCAGTCATATTATTACTACGAGCCCGGCAAGATTAAGGAGATTACTTACTACCCCAAATATGCTCATACCGAAAACGGAGCCGACTTTATACAAAAGCACATGCTTAATGGTAATAGCGTGGTAAATGCCAGTATGGCTGTATGGAAAAAAGAGCTGTACAGCAACGTTGATCCGCAATACACCTCCTTTAAGTTTTGCGGGGATTGGTTATTTTGGATATCGTTAATGCAGCAATCTAACGTGTTCGTTTCTGGCCGCGCTCTAAATTATTTCAGGAACCATGACAAGGACGTAAGCAGCAAATTTTACCACACCGGCAATAATTTTATAGAGAATATTGATCTGTACCACATTTTGTTACAACGGTCTGTCATTAACTATAAGCAATTTAATGATCTCCTTAAAAAGCAATACATCAATTTTTTAAGTGTTAAAGATTCCATTGTAAAATCCAATATTGGTAACATTGATACAGCGTTTAGTAATCAAAGCAATTTGAGCAACACCGTTAAGGTTTACTATAACTTAAAAAAACAGATGTTCCTGCTTAAACAGATGCTTTTGGCAAAACATGTCCACTAAATTTTGCCTTTTAATTAATTGTGCTTACTGCAGTTCAATAAATACGGGCGTTTCGGTAACAGTAACCTTTAGTACGTTGTTTAATGGCTTCACTGCTTTTTTGACCATGGTGTTAGTACCAACTGCTAGTTGATGCATAACACACGCTTTATTACCTGGTAGGCTTAGATTATATACGGCAGTTTTACCTTCCTGGCTTGGTATAACCATAGCATAAATGGTTTTTGCACCAAATTTATAAACGTCTACCAATGGGCTGTTACTAATTGTTTCCCGGTAACTGTAATTGCCTAAAAGGTTTTTTGCCTGCAAAATAAAGTCGGCGGCGGGCCTTCTTTTTAAATCGGCAGTTATAAAACCCGAGGAGGCATATTGTATTGAGCTTGCAATATTGTCGTCGTATAGCTCATAAAAAAATAGCTTTTTAATGCCGTAACGCTCATACAGCATTGCAGTTCTTATTGTCCAATCGGCCTGGGTGAGTAACTCGCTTTTGTTACCAATTTTTACCGCACGCTGTGGGCTACCTGGGTTTACATCATAACCAGCCTCAGTTACCCAAACAGGCAAATGATGTAATCCAGCGAGTTTAACAAAGTCAGCAGCTACCTTTCCTGCTTCTGATAACTCGGGGGCGATTCCTTTGATGGCATTACCGTTGCTTTGCGATGAATGATCATTGGCATACAAGTGAAAATTAATAACATCAAAGCACAAATCAACCGAGCCGTCTGGCTTGTACCCACGGTTCTTTTTGCACCAATCAATCATAGCGGTAACATAGCCAGCATCAGTTTTAGCCAGCCCCGCCATTACCACTTGCATAGTTGGATCGGCTGTTTTCACTCCAACGCCCTTTCCCAGCTTGCCCTTATTTCCATCGTAAAATGCAGAAAGATTGGCGGCATATTCATCGGGCTTTTGATAGGCTTTATCACCTTTCCACCACTTGTCGCGTTCATTATCGCACTCTATGTATTTTACGAGCCCCAAGCCTGTTTTAACTTCATTAACCGGATCCCCGGTCCACCGGGGAGTAGTGTTTACACTCACTTGTGATGCATCAACTTGTTTGGTTCTGCCATACCGCGCAGCAAACTGGAAGGCTGCTTTGGCCTGTAAAATATAGCTTTGGGGATCGGCCTTGTTTGCACCGTAAGGCATGGGTACGTTTTCTGCATCACGTTCGTTAGCGGGGTACGTTTCCAATAACCAACGCGGACAGGTTTTCAGGCAAACCAGCATATCTATACCGTCATTTTTACAACGCTGGTACATAGTATCCAGATTCCAGCCGCCATCGTGAGTAGGATTGAAAGTATATTTACCTTGCTGATTTTCAATTTTTTGCCAGTCTAAATAATGCCTTACTCCACTAAATGATTTTATCAGATCCATTTTAGGCTCATAAATATTTAATCCATTGTTGGGATTGCCCGGATCTTGCAAAAAATTCCACTCAAAGGCATTTATACCAAGCATGTTTTTAAATAAGTTGGTATCGGCCACTAGTGGCAGCTGATTGGCATTTACCCCAGCGTTTTCTGATATATTATTTTTACGGCAAGTGTAAACCACCACTATGGCAAATAATACAACAGGTAAAAGTATTTTACGGCTTAGGGCGAACATTGATACTAAATTAGTAATGTTATTTAACATGTAAAGGAAGTTTGAGCCGCAATACTGGCAGTAATTACGCGATGTTTAATTTTTGGTAAAAATATAATCCAAACATTTATACTCCTCCGAATTTAAATCAACGCCAAACTCGGCCACCCAATCCAGGTAGTTCAGTATTACGCCATCTACAGAAGGATTAAACTTTCTGGCATATAGTTTACCACAATTGGTTAAAGTTTTGGCATCTGCAACGGTTAACGTTGTTGGGTGAAGATTGCCGACAGGAAAATCGATGTGCCTTAAATTGTCATTCACCAAGGTATTCTTTAATGGAGAGTTACCTAAAATTGTTTGAAAGATGAATTCATCGGGCGCAAAGCTCATTCTGAAATAGCGTTTTATTTCGGGGTAAATACGTAAATAGTTAATTACGTAACCTGCACATGCGGGTGTAATAGTTAACCACTGCGAGCGTCCGTAAGGTTTAAAGCCATGAGGGGTTTTCTTTTTAATGCGGGAAACGTTAACCAGGTACTGTAGCAGGTAGTGTCCGGGAAAGTGGTAATCACCAAAATTGTAGTTTTCTACCCGGTATACCCCGTCTTTCCACTCGGCTCCAATAACCGGCGAATCCATAAAGGACTTGCCTGTATTCGCATTGAAAAACGCAGCTATATCATTTGAGTTTTTTAAAGGATAATCTTGTGCACTCAACAAATTAATATGGCTGTAGGGCATTCCCGATTCAATGATCTGTTCCATGCCATCTAAAGTAGCCTGAACCAAGCTGTAGGTACCCCAGTATATTCTGCTGCGTTTTTTTACAAAATAAACATTTGGAATGCATTGTAAATAGTCGAAGCTATTGAGGTTTGCTTTCTCATCTAAATGAATATAGATATCTGCATTGGGGTGTTGCAGCCTGTTAATTAAACGCTCTAACTGCTTAGGCTGCGCATGAGCTAAAATTAGGTGAGCTAATTTTAAGTGCATATGAGTATTAGTTTTAATATGGCAACTGTGTGTAATTTAAAAGATACTTAAAGCTTCAGGCGTTATGCATACCTTATTTTAATGGTTTCAACTATGGCTTCATATATTTCCTTTACATGATTGGTCCAGGTGTGCGTGGATGCAAAGTTTATACGATTAGTATGAGCTTCTGGAGAATCTTCGGCGAGGGCACGTTTAATAAGGGCGGGGTATTCTTCTTTAGTTGTAGCAGTATAAGCGTAATTTTCAAAAACCTTCATGGCTTTAGTTTTTGTTGCTACAACCGGTTTCCCCATAGCCAGGTACTCATCAATTTTTCGCGGATAATTACCTATGGTAAGTTCGTTTAATACTTGCGGATTTATGCAAACATCAAATGCCTTAATATAAGCGGGTAGCAAGGCCGGATCTTTAGCACCTAAAAAATGTACATTGCTTAATTGGTGCAGTTTACTTGCTAAAAACTGCTTATCCTCCGGCCCTATGAGTACCAAATTCCAATCAGGATTGTTTAAAGCAATGTATGACAGGATATTTATATCTAACCGAACTGTAAAAAGTACACCTACGTAGCCTATAATAGGTCCTTTAATTGCAGCTATATCAGCCGGCACTGTTAACTCGTTTATTTGTGTAAAAGCGGTTAAATCGCAACCCTGACCTACATTATAGGAGTTTGGATTGTATTGCTTGCAGTAATCGGTCAGGTAATCTGAATTGCTCAGGCAAACATCGCTTTTGCCAATTAAAAGTGATTCGGCTTTTTTGCCGTGCCGTTTATAATAAGATGTGGCCAGGTAATTATCTCTCGAATAATAGATAGACATATCGGGCTTTAAAAACTCCTTCATATATAAGCTTCTGAACATATCGCCATCATTAAAAACAATGACCTTATCAAAAGCCAGCTTTTTTAAAGCTTCCTCAATAACACCGGCAAAAATCTTGTTGTTACGCTTGTTAAGGAAATCAAACAACCAATGTATGCCAATCCAGTTAATCGATTCGATTGATTTATCCGGGTATAAGTTCCAAAGGTTGTCTTGTACCTTAATTAATCCATCCTCCTGCTTATTAATAACAGCCAGCCTTCTTTGTACCTTAGCGTCGTTACCATGCCTTATCATGGTAATCCTGTCGAGCGGGGGGTTTACGTACAATACTCTGTTGTTCTTGCTAAACTCGAGGGCTACATTTTTGCAATTACTGCCTATCTCAATATCCCAGGCCTGCTGGCCAACAATTACAATATCTCTGTTAGTGATCATAGCTTAATTGGTAACAGCAACAGCTGTTTGTAAATCATTTTCCCTAAGTTTCAGGTCTATTTTATAAGTGATGTTGATTAGGGCCACAACCATATAAAACAAAATATTTATAGGGAACTGCACCAAGGCCTCCTGAGGGTAATTGCCAATGGTTAATGCAAATACAATAAGCACCATGGCCAGGCAATAGTGCTTTAATTCCCTGTTTTGAATAGCAAAGTAGTTGCTGATACCCCTTTGTAAAATCACAAAAAGCACAGTGCATAGCAGCAGTAAACCTACCCAGCCAGTTTCTACAGCAACACGTACAAATCCACTATCAGGCGGAAACGATGCCAGGTAAGATCCAGATGAGAAACGCTGCCCCCAGGTACCTGTGGCGCCAAGGCCGCCACCAACGGGGTGCGACTGAATATAGGGTTGAATACGCTTTTGATTGGTTTTCCTGACGTTGAACGATGCATCGTGCGATGGATAGAATGATGATTGAAAACGCAGCAGCTGCGGGTTGGACGTGGGTACGCGGGTAAGTACAATAAAGAATAAAGCAAACGCCGCTCCTGCAATAAAGGTTGTTTTGTTTAGCTTCAAAAGAAAGAATAATGCTAAACCGGCCGGCACCAACACAAACGCCCCACGTATACCTGCATACAGCGTAGCCGCCGAAAATAAGACGATCAAGAACGTCAAAATGATCTTCTTTACTACCGACCGGGTTACCGATAATAGCACAATGCAAAGCAAACTGCTGATGACCATATTATAGGCAGCGGCCACAGGATCCGAAAAAATGGAATACCGGCGCCAACTGCCAGCTATAAAATACAAACCCAATGTGTGCGGATTGGCTTCCATCCACTTTTTTTCGAATTGGAAGTAACCGTGGCAATTTTGAACCAATGCATAAATAGCGGCCACTGTTGACAGTGCTATCCAAACCTTAAAGATCAGCCTGATAAATTCAACCGTTTTAATGTGATACATGAACAGGAAATAGGTAAATGTTACCACTGCCACGGTACGTATGGTGTACAACCAGGCCAAACGCGATTCGGCATAAGGATTTGCTAGTTGTAAAGCATTGTAAGCAATCCATATTATAATCAGTATGCTGATCCTGTCGTTTACAAATCCCCAGCTTTTATCATACTTATGCCTTAAAATAAACCCTATTGCCAGCAACAGTTCTAACGCATCTATAACTGTGCCTACAGGGTAATTTAAAAGGATGCGGTTTACCCACATAATTAAATATGCGCTAACCAACAATACTATTATTCCAAATTGAGGGTAGGAAATTATGGCAATCGTTAATGGTATGCCAGTTGTTAAAAGCACAATAACAATTGCGGCCGAAAGGCCCCCGTAAGCTATTAGGAAACTTAGCAGTATGGCTATGAGGCATAGAAAAACATATCCGGCAGGCTGGTAATACAGGTCGGTCCAGGAAAGTTTCTTAAATTTTTCAGCTATTGTCATTATATGATAAACGGGTTGTGTATGCTACAAAAACACAATTTTGATTAAGATACCGGCAAGCACAACAAAAACTATTATTGTAGCCATTACTTTAAGAAACTTGTTTTTAAAGCTTTCGGGAATGTCGTAATGCAAATGGTTTGCCCTGGTGCTGTTTTTTGTTGCCATGATTATTCAATTAAGCAGCAATAGTTTTTTTATGCTTTACCTCAACTTTATTAAGCACCCAGCCCAGCATTTTACCGTTTAAACTGCGCATGTATTGTATGGAAGCGCGGGCAGGTTCTTTAATGCTTTGGTTGTTCTCAAATACCGAAATTACTTTATCGGCAAATTGCATCCACTCTTTTGATTTTGAAAGCATATCCAACGATCCGGTTTCTATAATAATGATATCGAACTGCGATTTAAGCGCTTCCATTTTTTTGGTAATGTTGGCATGGCTGCTTATTTCCAATAAAGAATTATCACCACCTTTATTACCAAGAAGGCTTATGCGATCTATGCCGGCTGGCATTGCACCTGATTGCTGACTCAGACGATTAAGCGTTGCACCTACTTTTGTTTCGTTATTCATTTCCAGCAGGTACTTAACCTTACCAGCTCCCAATACATCGGCCGACATTAAATCTGTGCTGTTTTCGGGGCTGGAGCTTTCCAAATAATCTTCCAGAAAAATCTTCGGCTTTGCTGTTTCCGTAATATTAGGGTTCATGAAATTACCGTCTATTAAAAGAACTTTTTTATTCGTAATGGCATAAGCGTAGGCAAGGCTAAGCGAAAACAACGTTTTGCCTTGAGTGCCGTTTAAACTGGTAACCGCAATTACCTTGTCATTACTTAATAAACGGTCAATTTCAAACCTAATATTGCGGAGCAAGTTCCTGAATATTTGAATATTAGCTGTTGCCAGGCGTTCGTGTTTTGGTTTTAAGGCTTTACCAGCCAAATCTGAAACTGCATTAAGTTCACCCAACACATTGATTTTGGTAATGCGCTCCAGATCTTCACCGTTACGTACACAATTATCCAGGTAAAATAATAGCAATACAATTGCAAGGCACAAAGAGAAGCTGGCTACACCGCTTAATGCAATTAATAATAGTTTTTTAGATGGTTGTTTAGCACCCGGCAGGGCTACATGTAATTGGCGTAATTGTACAGGTAGTATATTTGCTACACTGGCTTGGTTGTATTTGTCCTGCACATCCAGGTATTCTTTCGTGGCGATATCAATATCACGCTCAAGCGAACTTACCACTGCCTGCGCGGGTACAAGCGAGTTAAGGCGAGCTTTAAGCGAACCTAATTGCCGGTTTAACGACTTTGAACTGTAACGTGCAAGCTCCAATTGGTTCTCCATTTTCAGCTTTTCCTGAACCAGATTGTCTTTAGTGGCCAGCGGGTTAGAGATGTACTTATCTGTCGATTCGTTGATTTGATCAGATAGCACGCCCTGTAACGAGTCTAAACTTTTTTTGTAACGCGGGTCAAAATTATTTTCGAGGTATTTGTTGTTTACTACCCTCAGGCGTTCGCGCGTGTCGATAATAGCGCTGTTTACTTTAGTAGTGGTAGATTCCAGGTATTTCCTATCTTTAGGATTAAACCTGTTGTCGATACTTTTTAATGCGCCAGTGTAGGCTATTACATCTTTATTAGCTTGGTTATTATAACTTTCCAAACTGCTGATTTGGCCATAAACACCTTTTGCCTCGTCATCCATGTCCAAAATATTGTGCGTAACCTTAAAACTTTGCAACTCTCCTATCTTGCTTCTCATGGCAGTACGCTTTTCGTTTAGAAGCGTACTCAAAAATTCAGACGATTTATTACGGCCTATGTTGATATTTGATGTGTAATAGTTGATGAATTTATTAGTTAGCTCGTTAACGACGAAGCTGGATAATAACGGGTTTTCCGTTTCACATTCTACGTTGATAAAGTCGCTGCCTTCAAAATGAAATATCTTTAAATTCTTTTTTGACAACTTACTCGGGTCATAACCCAATGCCGACATCAATGAATCGATGTTTTTTTCGATTGGTACAGCCGGGTTGAGCAATTCAAATTTCGACTGTTTTTGCTGCAATACCTTGATTGCTTTATCGGCCTCGTCATGATTAAAACCATCGGCTGTGTAAGTAATTTTACGAAACGGTTTATTCTGTGTAAGGTCATGTAGCAATAACTGGTATGATACCTGGCTTAAAACCTTATCCAACTGCATGGTTTCTATAAGGTTTGTAAAGGCATCATTTCGTTTGCCCTGGGTATCGTTATTATTGCTGCTAATTACCTGCTGAGTTTGATCTACCAAACCAGTTACAATTTGTGTTTTTGCCAAATAAATATCTGGCATGTATTTCACAAAAAAGTACGTGGCCAGCATGGCTATAACCGGAATGCTGATAAGCATCAACTTATGCCTTTTCAACATTATGAAATAGTTTTTTAACTCCATCATTTTACGTTTTCTAATTTTTCGCCTAATAGTTCTTCCAATGCCGATTTGGTGGTGAATACACCACTTTCGGCGTGTATAATTTGCTGGTTTTGCTCGGTTGACTGTATTAGGGCCCTTTGGTAATCATCAAAAGTCACCTCGTTTTTCTCGAATTTATTTCGGAGCTGCTTAACCAAAGCCTCCGCATCAGTATAAGCCCTGGTACGTAGTTTTAAATTGCCCAACTGCTCCAGGTAAGCAAAATACCGCGCTTTAACCAAGGCCGAAATGGTAAGGTTGTATTGTTTTTCTTCTAACTGGGCAACTTTGTATTGTGCCTTGGCCTCTTTGGTGGCAAACGGTTTTTGTAATATGGCACCCAGGTTAAGGCTAAACCCTAACTGATAGCCATTAAATATATTGGGGTTAACTATATCTACGGCTCCTTGTGTTGGGCGGTAATAGTAAGATACGCTGAAGGCATCAAGCCAGCCTACATTTGTTTTTGTGATGTTATTTTTGGCTATAGCGGTCTGATAGCTTCGGGCCATTACCTCAGGGTAATTCTTTTTAGCTACTGCTATGAGTTTCTCTACATAATTGTTTGTTGTGTAGGGCAATATGCTTTCTTGCGCCCGCGCGGTTACCATGGTAACAGATTGTAATATAATTAGCATAAGCAGTTTAACTGGAGTTATCTTCATCTTATTAAAGGAGTTACTATACTTTCTCTTTCTGTATTATTGCTGGAAATGTTTTTATCAAAATTTCGAGATCTAACCAAAAGGAGCAGCTTTTGGCATAGTAGTTATCAAGTTCTTTCCGCTCCTGCTCAGATACGTCCCGCTTACCGCGTTTGGTAATTTGCCATAAGCCGGTTAAGCCCGCAGGTCCCAAAAAACGCATAGACCACTCATTGGAGGTAAGTTGCTCAGCTTCGTACAAGGGCAAGGGCCTGTTACCTACAAAAGACATATCACCGAGTAAAATATTGAAAAGCTGGGGCAGTTCATCAATACTGGTATTGCGTATAAATTGCCCTACTTTAGTAATACGCGGATCGTTGGCTACTTTGAAAAAAACCGCCTTACCCGAACCTTTTGAGCTCTGGTTATATAAATTTAACTGCTCAAAATCAACCACTTTTTTTTCGGCATCGGGCTGCATTGACCGAAATTTATAGAAGTTGAAGATTTTATACCCGGTACCTACACGTTTACTTCTATATATGACAGGGCCTCTGGATTCGAGATAAACAAGCAGGCCAACTAAAATTAATATAGGTGAGATAAGTACAAGGATTGTTGCAGAAAAAAGCAAGTCGAACCCCCTTTTACTTAACGGCATCTTGTATACAAAATCTTTGTACTCAAAAGCATTTTCTTTTTGATTTTGCGGGCGTAATATCCTAAGCTTAATCATAAGATTTATGCGTTCGTGTAAGCTGGTTGCACTAAACGGATAGATATAATACTCATGAACTTTCAGCTCCAGCGCGCGTGTTTTCCAAGCCTGGTTTTCGAACTTGGTTAACAATAAAATGAGCAATCCCTGCAAATGAGGATCTCTTTTCAATTCCTCAATAAACTCGAAACATTTGCCATGCTCATCAATTTCCAGTATCAATACATCGGGGAGTTCCAACACCATTTGTTGGTGAAGTTGGTCACCTAACTGCTGAAAGGTTAGGTAAGATGAAATATTGTAAGAATCAGATAGTTCTTCCAATAACAATTCTTTAAAATCTTCACCCGAATGGGCCAATTTTAACTTCATACCAGTGTTGGTGGGCAGCAAATCAAGCTGATGCAGAATGGTATTCATGAAGCAGTGAGTTAATTTTAGAAACGAGTTGGGATGGATTAAACGGCTTAGAAATAACAGCGACATTATCAAACGAAAAGCTGTGCATCTTTTTTTCGAGGTCCGGCACCTCAGACAGCATGATTATTGGCGTGCTTTTATGGATGCCACTGTGTTTAAGATGCCTGATTAACGATAATCCATCTATATACGGAAGTTTGTATTCGGTAATAATTAAAGCCGGCTTGTTACCGTTTTCCAACCATTGCATAGCTTCAACCGAGCTGTTCTTCACAGTTAAATCATATTCTTTTGAAAGAACAGCGTACAATAGCTTTAAAATATTCCATTCACTATCAATAATTAACAACCGCTCTTTAGGTATAATCCTTTTAGTATTAATTGTATAAAGTTTCATATTATTCTACCTATTAATTTTATACATAATTATGAACTACAAAAATTTATAAGATGCTTCTCCTGCTGTTTTAACTTTAATACATGGGCGAGCAAATGTTATTAGTTACGTCTACAAAATTAATTTTGCATAAAAATGTAGTTGGAGATTAATACATAAAATCTTAAAAATTAATACCTGATTTGATATGGTATTTATAACGCAAAGCTTAATTTATTGCGATTTAGTGAAGGGAAAGGCACTTTTGTTTATTTTAACTTTAGTAAGGTTAACGATGTGCCTACTATGTTTATATTAATTTTTAAAACTGATATCATATGCATTGAACACTGCCTCTACGGAAATAAAACAAGCGATTTCCGGCACTGCCATGCGGAATGCATTAAGTATTAATACTAATTATAAAAGGTATTTATATTATGGATTTGGATGTATTATTTTCAATATACAGGAAATACGGCTGTCTAATTTTGCAATGCATCATTAAACAGCACCCACATGAAAAGTAAATTCATTAAACCATTAGGATGTTTAACCATAACAATAGCGTTAAGCTTTGCAGGTAAACAAGCGTTTTGCCAGCAAAAGCTTGCGGTTAATCTTCCGGTAGTAAACCCCGGATCTTCATCCAAAACAAACAGCGGTACCAACACGCTACCAATGGTAAAAGATACCGTTGAATGTATGTTTCATCAAGTGGTGAATAACAATCGGCCGTTGCTTGCCTGGCGAAAGGGTTACATTGTTTTAGAAGACAAGCAAATCCGTTTAGGCGATCAGCTCTACCCAATCGTACAGGCGTCTAATCTAACTGGAATAATTCAAAACCAGTTTTTAGCGTCTAATAAAAAGAAACTGATCCAAAAGAAAGTAGTACAAGTAGTGATTTTACAATAAATAATTGGTATAAAATTGAGGTTTGGTTTACATCGAACCTCAATTTCATTAATAGAATCATAGCAACACGCTTTATACGATGCTATGACGTAAAACATTGTTTATCAGAATATTAAGAATGATAATCTATTCATACTCTTCTTCGATTGCGATGTGCAGCCTCATTCGGTATAAAATTAAAAACTCATAGCTACCTATTCTATATTACATTCGCACCTCTGCTTTTTATGTAAGTTACAAGGCTTCGTCACTAACTATTATAACTCAGCCGGTTCTTTTAACGCATTAGTGGTAAGCGGTAGTTCGCGAGATGCTTCGCACCATTCGCCGTCGTTGATGATAGACTTAGCTACAAAAATAGAGAAGAACTGAACCACAGCCACAGCCAGTAATGCATAACGCAGGGCGGCATCTTCGCTTATGCTACGGGCAATCACAATAAATAATCCGCATCCAAATAAGCGGCCAATGTAAAGGCCAACTTCATGGCTAAAAATGTAGGCAAACTGGTTTCGTTTTTCTTTAGAGGCAACACATTCAATAACGCCTAACTGAATAGGAAAATAAGCCAGATCGAGTAATGGCCGTGCGAATACCAGGCACCCTACAAATATGATGGCGCCCAAGGCGTTAAATATTAACATATTAACCAGTGCACCAGCTACAAACAAACCAAGGCCGGCGGTAAATATCATAATACGATGCTTAGGCCCTGCTGCACGCCCAAGTACATACAGCATAATAGCCGAAAGAAAAGAGCCAGTGGCCTGGATAGAACCGACAGAACCTTCTTCGCCTACCAGTTTCATGATGAGCATAACGGGTGCTGCAATAATAAAACCCTGTGCTACCCCTTTCAGTGCGGCCATACCCAGCATCTTATCCCATAGCTGATGGAACCTAATGTAAAAAAATTTAGCGCTTGGTGGATTCACGAAACGACCTTTATGAGCAAGATAAGATGCTACAAGCGTTAACAGGATGACAAAGAGTGTTAATATATGATATGCTGTATTTACATTACCACCAAGCCAGCCAAGCTTTTGAGTTGATGCAATAAAATATCCGGCCAATAGCGGCATGATGATAGATGCCACAGTGAAAAAGAAAGTTTCTAATCCATAGTAATAATTGCGGTTCTCGTCGCGGGTGGTGGTTAAGGCCAGGAAAACCCGGTTGGCCCAAAAAAAGCCATAAGACAGCCCCATTATAAAACCTATCACCGCAATCCCAACTATGTTCAGGTCATGTAGCAACATCATAATGCCCATGTCAATGCCGCTCACTATCATACCTAATGCGTAAAGCCGGGCAATAGGAAAGCGCCGGAGCAGGTAACCGTTTAGTGCAAAAGTAACCGGTATACCCGTACCTTGAGCCAATTGGTATATCATTACCAAACTCACATCGTTTGATTTTCGAATGATATATGCTCCCAAAAATAGCTCTATTACCGGTATAGCGAAAGCATAAACCATATTGGTTAATAACAGCATGCGCATCTCTCTTGGCTGTGCGCAAAAAAAACGATACTCCTCCTTTAATTTGCTCATGAATATTGGTAAGTAACTATTTAACATAGCGGTGTTGAGGACTTCAAAACGCTGTAAAAGAAGGATCGGCAAAAATTGGGAATAACAACCGCTTAATTTATTTACAGCGATTAATACCTTTTGTTTAAATTTATTAATCATTCGTTAAACCATATTCCTCACCAATGGTTATTTTATTATGCATTTCAGTAGATCTGGCAATGCACTAATTGCCCCTCCATTTTTATATCAGCCATAAACCGTATTGTTTAATGCACTGCCTTAACTGGTATATATAAATCTATTGCTTATGAATACAATGAAAGCGGCACTCAAAACTCAAGAAGGCGAATTTGAGATTCAACAAGTAAACAGACCCCAAATTTCACACCCAGATTGGGTTTTGGCCCGCATAAAGTTTACGGGTATTTGCGGAACCGACCTGCGGCATTGGAAAAAAGATGAGCCCGAACTGGTTCATAAAATTATGGGGCACGAATTATCTGCCGAAGTAATCGAAATTGGGTCCGGCGTAACTACCGTAAAGCCCGGCGACCGGGTGGTTGTTGAAACGTTGCTTGGCGACGGTACTTGCGATTGGTGCCGCGTGCAACAATACAATTTATGCCCTAATCTTTACCCGGTAAGAATGGAAACGCTATCACAATCGTTTGCCGAATATATTGCCGGGCCAGCTGAAAAGTTTCATCTTTTACCCGATAATGTAAGTTATGAAGAAGCTACCTTACTAGATACTTTTTCGGTGAGCATGCATGCTATACAGCTAAGTGGCATCAAACTGAATGATACTGTAATAATCATTGGTGCCGGGCCAATTGGCTTAGGCCAATTACAGTTAGCTAAACTTAGCGGTGCCGATGTAATTATAACTGATGTAGTAGATTCATCCTTAAATATGGCCATGGAACTTGGTGCCGACCACATCATCAACACAAAGAAAGAAGATGCCCTGAAAAAGATTATGGCACTTACCAATAACCGCGGTGCCGATATTGTATTTGAATGTGCAGGTGGAACTTCTATGCCGCAAACCCTGCCACAAGCGGTATCGTACACTCGTATTGGTGGTAAAGTGGTTATAGTTGGAGGATTTGAAACCGGGGCTATAGCAATACCCCTCGAATGGCAACACATACAAAAAGCCGAAATCAAGATTATAGTAAGTGCCAGTTATTCTTTTTGGGGGATACACTCGGAAATGAAGATGTGCATAGATTTGCTGGCAAAAGGTAAATTGAACGCCAAGAAAATGATCACCCACAGTTTTGCCCTGGATGAAATTAATGAGGCATTTGAAACCGCACAGAACAAAGAAAAGACGGGTGCTATATTTGTAGCATTAAAAGTATAATTTTCGAACACTAAATATCTACTTAAATGAAAACCCCTGTATGCAGTTAGGCATACAGGGGTTTTTTCGTTAAGTTAAACGATTAAATTATTTGCATATGCGGTCGTATTTTAATGTCTACCACATCGCATCTTTCAGGCTGGGTAATTGCGTACAAAACAGCATAAGCAATATCTTCGGCTCTCATCATCTCCTGGCTTTCTTGCTGTTTTTGTTGATCGGGCACTGATACCGGCTGCATATCTGTTCCAACTGCGCCGGGCTCAATCAGGGTAACTTTAATGCCCTGTTCATTTACTTCCTTGCGCAAACTTTCCGAAAAACCCTGTATGCCCGATTTGGTAGCCACATAAACCGAACTGTCCTTTTCACGCACGTCGGCACTCATCGAACCAATGTTCACAATATGCCCGCTTTCTTTTTGTTTCATACGCTCCAATGCGAAGTGCGTACAGGCAATGTAACCTAATAAATTGGTATTGATCACGCGCTGCCAGTCGGCATAGCCACCATCACTTACACCCTGATAGGCAAGCGCCGCATTGTTTATAAATACGTCAATGCTGCCCAAATTTGAATCAGCGGCTTCAAACAATGCATTAATTCCTTCTTCGTTAGCTAAATCGGTGACTACACCGTCCAGGCTGCCTCTAAGTTCTGTTTTTGCGGCATCGGCCAAAGTGTCGTTCATGTGTTGCTCATCACTTCCTGCAACAAGCACCCTGGCGCCTTTCGATGCCAGCAACAGCGCAGTTGCCCGGCCTATACCGGTTGTGCCACCAGTTATAACTATTGATAATCCCGCCACATCTTTTAGGGTGTAAATCCCGTCGTTTTGAATAGTTGTCATACTTAATTATTTAATTCCACGAAATGTTAATTTTTTGATTGCCATGAACTTGGAAATCGTAGGCTTTTTTACCGCTATGTTGATCAAATTGAATTTGATCGTCTTCGTTCTCGGTCCTTATCTTAAATGAAGGTAGTTTGCCGTCACCTTGTTTTACAATTAACAAACGGCAGGTAAGTTCCCTTGCCCCCAATATTTTAAAACTGATTGTGTTTCCTCTTACCAGCTTGTTTAGGATAGGATAATCGGTAAATACTAAAAAGTTTTGATTTGGTACCCTTATATACTGCCTTGGCACTAACCCAAAAGCCAAACCGGCGCCATATACCTCCTGCCCAACACTGCCCGATTGCTCCCACCCGTCATGAATATCTTCAAGGGCTATCCACAAGTTCGGATCGAGTTCGCCGGTTTTAATTTCGTTGGAAAGCATTTCTTTAGGTAACATAGTTGGGTAGTAGTATATAGCCCGGTTTATCATATGCTTTACAAACTCGGCAAGCAACAACGGTACCGATGGAATCAGATCTATGCCTTCGGCATAGGAAAAAAATTCATGAACTCCAGAATACGCTTCCTGCTCTTCATATACGGCCGTGTACGGTGCATCGTTCAGGGGAAACAAAGCAAAAAAGGTTGGAAGGTGCTTCGAGTAGCCGTAATTGCACTCCCAAAGCGCTACGTTTTTGAAAATGTTAGCCAAAAACAAATAAGCCAGATCACGGTAAACTTCTTTTTTGGTAACTTTATGTAAAAAGATCATTGCCTTTGCCGAAAACATGGTATTATTGGCCTGATAAAATACATCGAATCCATATTTGGTCATAGACATTGCCGCCTTCTCAGCCTCGGCTAAGTACTTCTTATCGCCAGTGAGTTCCCATATTTGCAGCATAACGTGCGCATATAAGCCTGCTACATCTTTCTCTCCCCCCTCGCCTTCCTTAGTTTCAGATTTAAGCACTTCGAGCGTATCCATTTTATAGAATACCGGCCATTCATAATTAAAATGATGAGCCACTTTTATGGCATAATCGGCCGATGGCAACAACAGTTCTTTGGCTTTGGCATCACCAATTTGAACCAGCCGGGCAAGGTTAAGTAAGGGATGATGCAGGTACCACGAATCCATTACATTTGGCTTTTTCTGCTCTTCCGATTCATCGAGCATATGCTCTTCGGCCGGCAGCCAACGAACAACGGTACCGAGTTCCTCGTCATAAAACGCAGGCAGCCCTTCGGTTATTTCCTTCTCCATGGTGCAACTTTCGCCACTCCATTGTACATAATCTTTAACCGGAAGCAATACCGCCAGTTGTACCATTATTTCGGGTGCTGTATTATAATCGCATAAATAGGCATTTAAGTAGGGATGCCCGCTACGGTGCGACCAGCATCCCTTATTATTTTGTAGATCGTGCAAGGCCTGTGGCAGCACGTTTAGGTAGTCCTGGTATTTAGTTTCGGGGAGTGGCAGTAATAAATACAACCTCGCAAGCGAATTTAGAAACCCTTTGGCTATATCAAACTGATGAGCAGGAACCCTGTTTGTAAGGGTTATAAAAGCATCGGAAAGGGTGTAATTCTTATTTTTTTGAAGTGCGTTATCAACCGACGATGGAAGGCTCAGCCCTATCTCGGGCCACTGTCCTCCTACAACTTCTGCAGCAGAAGTTTTCGTATCAACATTGTAGTCGCCCAATGCCGTCAAATTTTGCAGATACAAAAAAGATGCAGCTTCGGGTTTTTTTAATGCGCCATATATTAACCCCGAACGGGTACCTGTTTGTGATATAAAGATTTCGCCTTCAGTGTCTAAATCCCCGTCCTGCCCATAAATGATAATGTCTCTTGGCAAAAAAGGAATTATCAAATCATTAGCCGGTTTAAATGTAACCGTATAACGCAGTACGGCTTCGTCGGCTTTTGGAAAGCCGACGATTATCTTGTGGTCACCAATAGTTGATTTCAACTTTACTTCAATACCATCATCATCGGCAGGTTTTACTTTAATACTTGTAAACCCTCCGGGCGAGTACGCGGTGCGGAATGCCATATTGGCGTTCTCACCAAGAGCAACTGAGATCCATAAAGAATCATTTAGGGGTTTAACTTCAAAGTTAAAGTTGTGAGAAGAATAGCGGTGTAAGGCTTCTGTAGTTACATCAGCCAGTTGGCTGGCAGCCGCGGCTGCCCATACTGATATTCCGGTTGACATAATTGATTATATTTAGTTAGTGTATTAGTTATCTTCTGTTACAGCGGGCGTCCATACATTGTGCCCGCAACTTTCGCAGACAGTTGTTTCCGGTTCAAACGGTTTCTGCTTGGTAAAGCCGCAGTTTTCGCAGGCGAGCAATTGGTCAGAGCGTTCAAATCGGTTATACAGTTCATCATCCCACCTGGGTATTATGAATAAACCCGGTTTCGATTCTTCGTATTTAATTAAGGTAAACCCTCCATTGGCCTCCATATACAGGCGTTGCACCTGGCCCAGTTGCTTTACGCCACTGTTTCGTAACTGTGCTACAAGCCGCTCACGGGTGAGGCGAGCATGTTTCATTTCGGTAAGATCCATTACTGAGTTTTTAACCAATACCGAAATGTTTCCTTGCGAAAAGTGTTCAAATTTTTCACTCTTAGAGGCTTTGGCGGCTATCCATCTGCTAAGCACAACCACTATTACTGCTATTACTATGGCTGGTAACAACCCCCGGTCGGGGGCTTGCAAGGGTATACCTATAGTGGCTGCGAGCGTAACCATGGCAATCATATCGTTACGGCCAAGCTGCGACGACATGCGCTTACCCATTAAACGCATACTTATCATCAGCAGCAGGTAAATAAACGCGGCACGTATTATTAATTCGATATAAAAGCCTGCCGGCACGTCACCTACCAGCCAGCGCATCCAATCGGTTATTTTAATATCCTCGGGTTTCATTGATAATTAAAGGATTGCGTGGGTGAATGAATTTTGCTTACAATTGGAGCACCGATTTAAGTCGGTGGCCAGTTTTATATTACCACAATTTGTGCAGGCCTGCCAACCATCCGCTTTGTTTGCAGATAGCTGTTCTCCGGTTTCATCGGGCAGGTCATCGGGCGGGTACAAGGGTAAGCCGGGCCCAAAGTGCGCCTGCTTATAAATGCTCATTAATCCGCAGGCTTCTAAATACACCCTATCTACCATTCCCAAATTAAAAATACCTTCCCGCCTTAGCTCCGAAAATAACTGCTGTCTCGATATCCTGTCGTTACGCATATTTTCAAACTGTAAGGTGCCGTTTTTAACAATTAGCGTTGGTTTCCCCTGCGTAATGTTTTCAATTCTATGGCTGCGATAGCCTAAATAGCTTATTCCCCGCTGAAAACCAACTGCACAAAGCAGTAATATTAACCCTTGCAGTATGCCTCTGTCGGGTGTTTGCATAGGTACCGATACAATAGCACCAAGCGTAAGCATAACGGCCATTTCCATAATGGTCAGCTGACCGCTCATGCGTTTACCCAACCATTTTACAATGAGTAGTAAAAACACATAGGTAATTAACGCCCTAAGAAAGACCTCCACCAAAAACATAGGCGGAGCGCTGCCAAAAAGTATCCGTCCTATGTCGTCCAGGTGTATTTCGTCTTTTTTCATAAGTAAATGGAACAATGAATGCTCTTGTTATAAAAAGCCGTTAAGCAACACATATCATTAATGTAATTTAAGCAGCAGTAATAATGCTATCAAAAAACCTCTTTCTAAATCAAGTTTTAATTAAACGATTTACCGTGCTCAAATGCCGAATGAATTTTTTTCGCCTTCTGCTTTCGTATAAACACATACTCATTTTAGTTAAGGCAGCCGGTTAGTACCAACTGCCCTTGTTTGTTAATTGCGTCCTTCAACCATTAATATTTTGTTATAAAGCCCCGGTAAAAGGAAATGTGCTGCCCATTGCCTACAAACAGCGCAGTGATTATTAGCTTTTGGCATCGTCCTGATCGCCGGTTGTCTTTCGTTCATAATGATAAGCAGTGGGTGCAGCACCCGCTTTTTTATCATCTTCTACGCCTGATGGATTCTTTTTTAGTTCGTCGAGCTGGTCTTGCTCGTTGGCTCCTTCCTTGATCTCTTTTCCTGAAACGGCATTTGGGTTACCCTGTGGTTCTTTTTCTGAAGGATAATTTTGCTGCCCCGGAGCCATACTTCCTGCTTGCTCTGTCATAGCTATATTATTTAAGTTCGCTTAATAATGATTTAGCCCGTGCAGTATGCTCGGTAATAGTAGCTAAAGCCAAGCTTGCCAAATGGCGGGTATGCATATCGGGCATAGTGTTTTTGCCCTGCGCACTGCTTATATAACTGCTGGTTAGTGTTTTTAAAGCCTCGTGGGTATCAACCTGTGCTTTCATAAAAGCTGTATCAAAAGCTGCACCGCTGGCCGATTTGAGTTTAGCCAACGCTTCCTGGCTTGTTGCGTCGGGCGGCAACACCGGCGTGTTCATTTCCTTTAAAACCATGGCAATGGTTTTTTGCTCTTCGGCTTCAAAAGTTGCAAACATTTTAACCTTGGCATTTGATGCATTTGCCTGGGCTAATTGTGCTGTTAATAACGAGCGTGTTCCCAATTGTAATAACCGGCTGCGAAATTCGGCTTCGGCAATTGCGGTGTTTGATGTAGTGGTAAATGATTGCAGTAAAGCGCCAACCGACGAAATGCCGCCGCTAATTAATAAAGTGCCTGCTACTGATTTGCTGAGAAAATCCCTTCTCGAATTTGTGATCTTGTTGCTCATATTTATTCAATTATGGTGAAACTTAGTTGGAGCATACAGCCTATACCGGCCCATACCGGCATGTGTGTACCCATAAGAAATTCGGCAAGTAAAGCTGTTACATTATAAGGGAACCCTTGTGCAATAGCTGGACGGATCAGTTAAGAATTTAATTAATAAGTAAACTATGGTGATATCCTATTGTTTGAAAAAATATTCAATTTATTGCCAAAAGCGAACTAAACCCATATCATATGAAGTTAATAAGTAAGATAATATAATGAAAATGCGATATTTAAGGCTGCTGTTATTAATCTACAAAAAAATATTACGTAAATTTTTTAATTCAAAGAACAAAATAGCACTGTTTTAATTTAATTAAGGTATGGTTACCAATCACATCAACAAAGAAAAGGAAACTGATGCCCAAAAAACGTTATATACGCTTATTGGTGGTTATACCGGCGATAATGACAGAGGTATAGAAGTATACAGCTTTGATCCAAATACAGGTAAGCTCAGCTATATCAGCCAGTCACCCGATGTTGAAAGCCCGTCATACTTATGTGTAGATACCACAGGAAAATTTGTGTACGCCGTAAGCGAACAACAACATTATGGAGAAGCCTATGCTTACTCGTTCGATCATCATAACGCTCAACTAAAATTTATAAACAAACAAGCTGTAAACGGTACGGCCGCATGTTACATTTCGGTTGACACTAAACGCAAACATGTGTTTGTTACGAATTATCAGAGCGGTAGTTTAGCAGTATTACCCGTTAATGATGACGGATCGTTATTGCCATTGAGGCAACACGTTCAGAAAACAGGTAGTAGCGTTGATGTTGAACGGCAAGATGGCCCGCATTTGCATACTGCTTTTTTATCTCCCGATGAAAAACACTTACTGTTCACCGATTTAGGTACAGATGAAATACATTCATCCCGTTACCATAGCGAAGCGCATTTACCGCTTTCGTCCGTGTCGGTTACTGGGGTGAAGCCGGGCAGTGGCCCACGCCATGTTGATTTTTCAAAAGATGGCAGATTTGTATACGTAGTGACCGAGTTATCGGGCGATGTTCTGGTGCATGAATATAACGATGGCCATTTAAAACTGATTCAAACCATTTCAATGCTGACCAATAATTTTAAAGGCGAAGCTGGCGGCGGAGATATCATCATGTCGCCCAATGGTTTAACCCTTTATGCTTCAAACCGCGGAGATGCCAACGAGATCATCGCATATTCAATAGATCAGCAAACCGGTTGGCTCACCTACTTGCAGCGTAAAAGTTGCGGTGGAAAATCGCCACGAAACCTAAGCATCAATCCTGCCGGCAACTACCTGTTGGTTGCCAACCAGGAAAGTGATAACGTAAGTGTATTTGATCTTGATACCGAGACAGGGAAAATAGGCAACAATGTTTACCAGTTACTTACAACCCAGCCGTCGTGCATTAAGTTTATTGCTTAAGTAAATATTTAATTTATACCAAGTTCATGCAAATGAATCTGAAGTGCGATCAACCTTTGTTAAGTTAATGAGCGATACCTCTAAAATAGCCGTTAAATGCAGGAACTGGTCAAGCGATATTGATTTAAGACCCGATTCCATTTGCCTATAGTTACGCTCTGTAATATCAAGTTTTTTAGCTATTGTAGCAATCGAAACTTTTTTTTGCTGCCTTGTTGCAATGAGTCGTGCGAGGATAGTGTTCACTTTAACGGTTTGAATCGGCTTCATAATATTCGGTTAATTATTTTACTGGATAGCACCCTTTTCAAGGTTACAATGGTATTATCTTAAACTAATTGCAGCTGCAAAACATGTATCTCGGTTTTGTATCTTCTGATTTTATCGTTGTCTACCCAGTTTTTTGTTTGAATTTTCCCTGTTACATGTAATAAACTTCCGGCTTTTAACGGAATATCTTTTACATCACTGTTATCTGTACAAATGACCAGATCGTGATATTCTTCGTGCGCGGTTACACTATCTCCTTTCCGATAGTTTTCCCTGGTTACTAATTTAAAGCATAGCGTATCTGCGCTGTTAGGGTTTTTATGTCGGCGTGGCTCGTTTTTGACATGGCCAAGCAAAAATACTTTGTTAATTCCTGTGTTACTATTCATATTATTGACGATCAGTTTAAAAGTTTATTGGTATTGCATGATAGTGCGTTTATTTGATCTATAAGATCATACAGGTCGAATGGCTTAGGAATAAATGCATTGCAGCCATAATAATCCAAAGACTTAAATACTCTTTGATAAGCTGAGATGATTATAACAGGCATAGCACAAGTGTTATGATCTGCTTTAAGTTGATGACACAATTCGCCGCCATTGACGCCGTTTAAAAGGTAGTCTATTAAAAGCAGGTCGGGCTGCAATTCACGAACTAATGATACAATATCTGAAGTGTCGCTTACAACTTTTACATCGAAACCCTCATAGCTCAAGGCCTCTTGCATCACTTCTAAAATGTCTGGATCATTATCGATCATTAAGATTTTTTTATGAATCATTAGGCTACCCTTTATAGTTGTAAAGGTAGGCAGGCAGTTATTTACGGTGCCGTATAAATACGGTAAACTGAGGAGAAATTTATACGGTTTTTTCCTTTGTGCTTAAGGAAATTAATTATTCTGTCAAATAGTAACTATTAGTTTACTATTTAATGTATTAAAGCAAGCCCGGTTAAAGTTGTAACGGATATACTAAAAATTGAACCCAAAACCGTTTTACTTAGGTAAGCACGATAGTATAGGATGCATTGAACTTATAATGTGCTTGCCTTTCTGTATTTCTTAAACTTTGAAAACAATTACTATATTAAAGTGGCAATATGCAACACCCTGTTATAAGCTTTGCATAAGGCGCAAGAGTAAGATTTCACTTGTTATTTTTATACATAAATTTCAGTATGAGCATGGTAATATTTAATAGTAACGCAAGCACGTTGGTAAGAATAATTGACAGTTCGGATTTGGAGATACCAAAATAAATCCACAGTGCGTTACCAATCAGCATAACCACAAACATTGCCGGGGCAACATCCTGGGCTTTTTTTGTTTTAATAGTGGTAAAAATTTGTGGTATAAGGGATGATGATGTGCATATACCAGCAACCAGCCCTAAGATATCGATAAATTGCATATATATTTCAGTTATGACGAGTCTTTTTCACCGTTTGTTTATGTGGTTTTATAATCTTTCTAAATATCTTGGTCATTATATTTTCGTTGGGTTTTTCCTTTTCCTGGTTAAAGCCCATCATGGCCGACGACATTCCATCCAGCGTACATTTCCATAACAACCCAAAAAACGACTCACGCGGATTACGCGTTACGTTGATAGGCCCTTCTCTGAATTTCCCGTTCTTTTTAGGGTTATCATTGGGCGTAAAAGTGTTAGCCATAAAAGAGAGGAAACCACGTTTTTTTAATGTATCTCCCTTGTCATCATGCTTGAGCAGATTCATCTTCATTCCTGTGTAATACAAATCGAGGTGGCCTTTGGCCTGTTTAATATTGGCATCTACATGCATGTACATTTTGTTGATCTGTCCTTCCTTAACCTCCATCAACGCCAGCGGCTTCGATAGTGGGTTCAAGGCTTTGGCATTCATTGTGCCCATGCGGGAAGTCACGCTAAAAGCACCATCTGCACTTACCAGGTTAAACTTGTATGTAGTGTTCATATATCCGATCCCCATCATACGGGTTTGCATGTTACAAGTAGTAAATGGGTTACGCTTTTTAGCTGCTGTATTGTTAGTAATGTTAAAAATGCGGCTTTCGGTATGCGTCATGAACAATGACGAGCTTTGTTCGGACTTACGGGCTGCAATTACATACCTAAAATAGCCGTTATGCATCCTCGTGGTATCAATGGTAATATCAAACGCCAAGTTTTGCAATTTTTGATGCGGATAGGCATCGGGCCGCAACGGCGGTTTACGCTTAGGCCAGTTATAGTTGTTTAGCACCTCACCCCAAAAGCCACCAACGGTAGCCTGGCCAATATGAAACTGCTGCCGGTTTATAATGCGTACCACATCAATATTGCGCATATTGATATTTTTATACACTAAATGAATACGATCTTTATCATATTTAACCGCCCTGTAAAATGCAGGCTTACTTAAGCGCGGCATCAGTTCTACCCTACCCGACGCCATAGTACGGCGCATTGGCGAAAAAGTAAGATCGGTAAAATCAAGATGGTACAGGCTATCGGGCGTGGCTATGCGGAATAACTTTACTTTGTAAAATAAAGATGAAGCACTGCCTGTGGTATCTTTACTATGAGTAGCCTTATCATCGGCTACAAAGGCATTTACCCTTATATTCCAATGTTCGAAAGTGGTGGTTTTTTCTCTGCTCTCATTTTGATTGACCCAAGTGAAGTTCATATCGCTTATCACCATTTTTTGTACCGAGGTAATTTTTAACAGGTCTTTCATTGCACTTACCAGCAGTGGAGGATTATTGGCCTTACTGCTGTCGTTATAAGGCATACGCTTGTTAACTACCCGTATTACAGGATGTTTGAGTATTAGAGCGGCTATGTTGAAGCGTTTACCTTCCGGTATTTTAACAAAGCCAAAATTGTTGAGAATAAGACTATCGGCCCTAATATGCATTACGTTATTAGGAGCTTTACGGGCTTTGAGCAGCCTGCTATAAACAACGCTATCGGGTATGAGTTTAAAGCCGGTGATAAGACCCTTGCCCGAGTCAATATTGAGCTCGAAGCGGTCATATTCAATATGGTAAAGGCTGTCACTGGCTTCGAGCACCATTTTTTTCAGCTTATCAGTAAGCAGTGGTTTTACCACTGCGCTGTTAGGGTTAGCCAAATCTTTTTTAAAGTATTGCCAACCTGCATAACCGCCTATGCCCAATACCGCAATAATACCGGCTGCCCATAACCACCAAACTTTGTTTTTATGCTTACTGCTCATAACCGGACAATTAATATTTTAGTGCCCTACCTGGCAGCTATCCTTTCGCCAGTTATTAACCCGTCTTTTTTCATCTGCTCAAGTATCGATTTTACGTAACCTTTAAGGAAGCTGTCAATGCTCGATGGGTCGTATGTTTTAGATTGTGCCGCCCAAATCAGTTCCTCCGTTTTTGCATCGTACAGGTTAGTTTCCAGGTAATAAACCTGCTGCTGGTCATAATAGCCGGGCGCGTACAGTGCTGGGTACCAATTACTATAATAATTCCAAAACCGGTTGTAATAGCCATATCTTAAGCCCGGGCTCCAAATGCCGCCGCCTGTACGTACAAATCGGTTTTCGGTTTCTTTTTTTAGCAGAGCAATGGTTAAAATACCATCGGCCCTGGTTGATTGAATTTTGCTGAGCACCAGCTCTTTTTGCTGCCCGGTTTGGGTACTAAAATTGGGCGGAAATACATCTACACTTTTTTCGACTGTTAAACCTAATTCTTGCAACTGAGTCTGCAGACCGGCTTCAACTGCTTGCTTGGCCGGAATATTACTACTTATGGCGGCAATAAATATGTTATGGTAGCCACTGGCTATTGCATTAGGCTTGCGCCACGAACCGGTAATCATAGTTGATGTACCACAGGCGCTTAACAGCATGGTTAAGAGCAGTGCATAGGAAACTTTAATTGGTTTTTTCATAAGTAAGGTGTAGTTAAAGACCTCGCGGGTCAAAAAGATGCATTTCTTCCAAAAAGGGGCTTTCATGAGTAAACAACGCGGCACTTAATGATAGCAAGCCTAAAAGCACGTGAGGTAAAAAAACAAATGGATAAAAATTATATAAAAAAGGGGCTACAATGAGGATGAAGCCAACCAGCATATCCAAAAATAAATGAAGCTGTAGCGGAAATACTTTAATAAGTCCGCCCTGATGCTTGGTGAATACAACCATGATCATTTGCAAAGCACCAAACACAAGCGGAATAAATAGTGCGGCCCCACCCACCTTGTAAAAGCCAAACAGCCATGGCGAGGCAGTAATAAGTATCCCTCCCACATAATCTAACACCGAATGGAACATTGTTGAAATAAAGGGTTTCATGAAGTCAATTTTAAAAGTTGAACATAACCCGTAGGTTATGCCCAACATAGTTAAAACATATTAATCACATCATTAAGGAAGAATGGTATCTTTAATGTTATCTAACAGGCCTTTATCCATACCGCCAGTCATTTGTTGTTCCTGGGCATAGCCTTTAACATCGGGTGGTCCGAGCTTGGGTTCCTGGCCGTAAGGCTGCGCATGTACAAAAGTAAATTCGCCCTTACCATCAATCGAAGGGCCGCTTGCCCAGCGTGCATCGGGCGCGTTGGGCCTTTCAATATTGGTTGAAATAAAGGAATATTCGAACTCACGCACCTGATCGCTTAATGGGAATGTATTAGGAATTGGCAAATTACTTTGTACGCCGCCTAAATCTTCAATTACTGCCAACCACTGATTTTGGTGCATAGTGTCGCGGGCAATTAAGAATGATAGCATATCTTTCATGCCGGGATCATCGGTAAGTTCCCAAAGACGGGTGGCTAACACACGACCGGTAGATTCGGCCATTACGTTGGCATACATATCGGCGGCAATGTTACCGCTGCCCAATACCCATGATCCGTTAAAAGGAACACCATTACTATCTACAGCCATAGCAGCCATGCCCGAAGAAAGTACATGGCGTGGATCCATGCCACCTAAAATATTGCTCACAATAGGATTTTCGCCTGCAATCTTTTCTTTAAGTTCGTTGGTTGCACCTTCGAGGTTTAGCGCCACTGCAGTACAAAGCATCTCAATGTGCGAAATTTCTTCAGTGCCGGTATCCAGCAGCATGTCGCGGTATTTATTAGGACCGCGAGATCCCCATGCCTGAAATAAATACTGTAAACAAACTCTGATCTCACCTTCAACGCCGCCTATGGCTTGCTGAAGAAGTTTAGCAAAAGCCGGATTTGGTTTTTCTACACGTACCTGGTACTGTAGTTTTTTGTCGTGATAAAACATACGATACTTGTTAATAAATAATATATAAGAAACATTAGTTAATTATTAAGCAGATCGGCACGTATGATATGAGTTGTATTAGCACAAGCCAAATAACCCATGAAGTATCTTAGTTACAAGTTTAAAACATCAGTAGAACTTACTATGTTTTAATTATAAAGAAATTTAATTTCATTATAAGATTCACTAAAAAGGAAAAACCATTATTGGAATAGAAATATGAGATAACCGGTTTGATAAGGTTGAATTGCCTATAACCTGTTTAAAATGGTACTGGTGATTCATTAGCACCAGCATATCAGTATGCATACCTTGAACTAATACATCGAGAGCTTTTTCTACATTACGTTCTTTGATGTTGTTAAATGCCAATTCACTATAGTCTACAATAGCGGCCACCGTTTCTTTAAAGAGAGATATAGCATAGTCCAATGCCATATCTGGCAGGCCACTCGCTGATAGATGGCCAAGCAATAATTTTGAGGCGTATGGCCTCGCAAATTTGGCCAAAAACCTCACAACCGATGGCTTGCAATAGCGCAGATCAGTCATGTAAACTATGCGCTCAAATGCCAGTGAGCTACAGTTTGAAGGCATTAACATTAGCGGGCATTTAATAACGTTAAGTAATAAAAAGGGATCGAGCACTGGAATATCATTAGTTGAGTTATGCTCACAGCCGTGTATAACTATTGCTGCATTATGCTTGTTCAACAAATCGGCCAATTCAATTTCATTAAGGTTTAAGGCGTCAAGGTTTGTAATTACAGGTTTGTAACCCGGCCCTGTAATCTGGCGCATTTTTAAGTAAGCAGCCAGATCAGCAACGTGACTTTCGTCATCTTCATGATCGTGCGCATAAGCATGTACTATACCAGCATTTGCATTTATGTTGTCTTTTTGCCCAACTAAATTGGCCAATAGTAAATTGGCTTTATGTTTTTGAGCTATATACAAGGCCGCTTCAGCAGCATGTTTTGCATGTGAGGAATTATCGTTAATAACAACTATTGTTCTCATAATCGTTTGATGTTAATGGTTAAATACTGGCTTTTCCTTTATTATCCCAATGATCTTTAATCACTTCGCCGTCTTCATTGGTTGCTAATCGCCGTGCAAACCGCTCACCTTTAATTTTTCCAGTTTCATCTTTCGTGCCTATAAAAAGCAAGATGGGCCTGCCCGCTTCATCTGTTTTAAAAGCGAGATCATAACGTTTAAAAGTGGTTTCGATCATTGCCGATGGTTCGTATGTTTTATTCAGAACCTTTAATATTTCGTCTCCTAATACCATGTCATCTTATTTGGTTCTCAATTGGATTATTTAAACTGCTACTTGCAGCTGGGGCAAAACGTGTTTGCCAAAATCATTTATAAATAACTCTTGCTTCGTGTTTACGTTATGCAAAATGATCTTTTCAAAACCAAGGGTGGCGTCTTGCTTTAGCCATTCTATGTGTTCGTCTAAATCCGCAGATATGCGCACACTTGCTTTAAGATCATCAGGTGTCACAAATTGGGCAGCGGCATCAAAGTGGGCAACAGTAGGCAAGTCTCCTAACACACTTCCCTGAAAGATATTGGTTCGCCACTGCTCATAAGCACCCTGTAACGCATCTTCGTAATTGCCTGCATAACTAAGCTGTACTTTTAAATAAACAGGTTTGCCTTCTCCTCCGTTGTTTCGAAAGGCATTAACCACTTGCTTTAATTCATCATAAGTTTTATGGGTAGTAATTAAACCATCGGCCCATGAACCTGCCCAGGCAGCAGTTTCCACACTAATTGCCGCGCAAAACATAGGGGGGGCATTTACAGGCCGGGTATAAAGCTTAGCGTTTTCAACTGTTACCAAACCCCGATGGCTAACCGTTTCTCCGTTAAATAAGCGGCGCATGATCTGTGCGCACTCCAGCAAGCGCTGGTTCCGTTCAGCCTTCGCGGGCCACTTGTCGCCCGTAATGTTTTCATTTATAGCCTCGCCACTTCCTAACGCTATCCAAAACCTATCGGGAAACATTTCGGCAAGTGTAGCTGCAGCCTGTGCTACAACAGCGGGATGATAACGCTGGCCGGGCGAGCAAACTATACCATAGGGTAATGTTGTAGCCTGCATTGCAGCACCCAACCAGGCAAATGAAAAACCGCTTTGACCTTGCTTTTCGCTCCAAGGATGAAAATGATCTGAAGAATTAATCGCCTTAAATCCGGCCTTTTCTGCAAGTATTGTATATTTCAATAAACTGCTGGGGGCAAACTGCTCATGCGATGCCTGATAGCCAATTTGAACCATGTTAGATGTTTTTAGGTTAGTGACTGTTCATTCTGCGTATGTGAAACCTTGCTATTCATCCATGAGTGGCTTTCAATTGCGGTACCTATGGCTGTTAGCCAATCCCCATCAAACTCATGATCCTGGTCCTGTTGCCACTTGTCGCCTTCCCGGTACATAATAAAAAACTGACCTTCGTAACTCACTTCATAGGTTTGTTTGCCTTGATATACTGAGTTTTCAATATTTAGCTTGTGAGCTTTGCCTTTGTAGTTTATTTTTAATTCGTATTGCATAGATATTTATGAACTATTTTAAAATGGAGCGCTAATAATTGGAACTGCTAAGTATTAAGCTAAAATGATTGAACGGAAAAATTTCCGCCGAACAAACAAAGGACCATCTAACGGCAACAATTAAATTTGATTTATGAAAGAATGTTATGTCTACTGAGTGTAGTAGTGGATCAGAAAGTATAGTGAATAAACATAAGGCGCGTGCAAATGTTTCTTATTAATTAAATTTCAAATGAACTGATACTTTAACTTTTAAAATAACCGGCTGCGAAAAAAGGTTTATGACTCATCTTGAAATACCTTATTATAGATTGTCAACCTTTACTGCCGCCACACAATTATTCAACTTATGACCTACAGTTTTTCGACAAATTAGTTTAATAATGTATCCCATACCTCTCGGCTGGCTCGCCAACTACAGCTTAAAAAGTTATTTATTTTATCGAGTTGCAGACTCAAAAAACCAGATTTTATAAAAACTATTGCAACAGCAGTGTTAATCGAAAAAACTTAAGAATTGGAACATTCATTATAAAGGCAACAAGCATCTATATTATTAATGTAAAAGTGTTTTAAAATTACAGTATGGATGATTAGTAATCTAAAAGATTTTACTACTTTTCAAGAGCCTAATACTATGCTAATCCGTGGTTACGGGTGTCGCACAATGGTTATTGATATTAACTTGAAAGAGTACTTGTGTTCTTTCAAAGTAATAAAATAGTAACACAGGAAAAAAATCATTATAAATACCCGTTAAATATTATATTTGATAACTCACCAATTCAACTTTTTCTTTAATAAGATATGCTACAAACCACTTGTAATCAAACAGTCGCAAAAGCGGCAAATTATTGTTTTGAACAAGAAATGTACAATTTTTTAAGTACATGGGTAAAAAGCTATCCGGAAGCCACATTACTTCGATTTGATCAACCATTGCATGAGTATTTAATTAATGATGCCCTACGGGATTTCTTTTTAAATACGCAGCGCCCTTTGCAGCAGTTATTAGAAAATAGTTTCATTGCCCGTCATTTGGGCCGGCACATTGAAGAAGTTTATTTTGACCCTATAAGTGGCGACCCTTTACTGGCTCGTGCAGAGCAAAGGATATATAACCTTGCCCGTAGGATGGATTGCGAAAAAATGCATGTTCCATTCCGCTCGTTACAGCCTAATAAGCAAACGATTTATGGCGATGATGAAGATATAAATGTTTACCCTCCGGATTCGGAAGAAATTCGATATAACAGTGGTAACCATTTTACCAGCAGACCGGCTAATGGAAACGTATTTGATGAGCACAGTAAAGTTAGTTTGGCAAAAACAGCAGGTGACCTTCACATCCTTTTTAAACGTGGCTACCTGGAAGACCGCCTGCAAGAGATAAAGGCAATGACTGCCGAAATAAAAGAAGCTGGAAATACTCGACTACAGTACTTTGTGGTCTATAGCCGACATTCTATCACCGAAGGACATTTTGGGGTATCTCTGGTGTTAATGGATCCGGCAAACCCTTGTTATCCTAAACGTGTGTTAGTTTGCGATACGTTACTTAAGGAGTTGCCTCAGCATCCGCGCTGGTGGCACCATTTTGTAGCAACCTATTCGCTTGTGTTTGGAAATGCCATAGCAGAAATGGTAGAAGACCTATCGCACCCGCTTCAAAAAGTAAATATTAAAGGTGATGATCCTTTCCGGCACGATTGGGACTGCCCTTATTATGCGGCCAGCATGGCCGATGCCTTGTCCGAACTGGTAAGCAAAGACCCTGATTTACTGATAAACGGCAGTGTAAACGACATTCATGATGGTATGAAAGCGCTTATGCCCGATTATTACCAAGGGGATCTTGAAATTAAAGACCGTGCGACCATCCAGTTAACCAATCGTATAAAGCGATGGAACAGCGGCCGGGAAATGATCATTAACCTGGTAAACGAAACAATTCCGTCTTACAAAATATAGGTATCATATAACTGGCTATATTTTGCAGATTATCTTGTTAGTTTTAAGAACACCTATCTTCCATCAACAATAATTCACCCGAAAACGGTTGAACGCATTCTTTACGATGGTAGTACCATCTAACGCTTTATTTAATGACAAAACACATATCAATAACGATACATAACGTGCTGATAAAAATATACAATTCAAGCACAAGATTTACCAAAAAGCCCTCTAACGTTTAACGCTAAAGGGCTTTTAAATTGAATTAAATGTACAAACTTTATATGGTTTGCACTACTGCTACATATTATTTATCCCAAAATATGCGGGTGTCCAGGTCATCTGGTCCACCATTGCTGGCAACCGCGGCTCTGTAGTTTTCCAGATTAACCGTTGCTTCTGATAACGGGTAATTGAACCTCCTTACAAAATCGCCTTTGATTTGCTTGCCCGGGTATTTATTAGGCGTTAATGCCGGAAACCCCGACCTACGGAAATTGGCCCAGGCTTCGGGTCCGTTATTAAATGAATTGATCCAGTATTGCGTGTTGATTAAACTTAGTGCATTAGCATCGTTGTAGGCAACCGCAGCGCTGCTAAGGTATACGTTTTGGGTGTTTGCCGGAATAACGGCCGCGGCATCGTAAGCCACCATTTGATCCATAGCCGCCCTAATTCCGGTGTTGTAAAAAGTTGATGGTGTACCGGTGATCCAACCTCTAAAAGCGGCTTCGGCCAATAGAAACTGCGTCTGCGCATACGTGACCAAAAACTGGGGTGTAGTAAGCTTACCAAAGGTTGCATAGTTGAGCTGCGAATAATTGAATCCTGCACCAACTGCACCCCGGTAACCCGGGGCGGTTGGCAATGTACCCGAATCATAACCAACGGGTAAGCCAAACTGGTTTGCAGTGGTGGTATCACCAACCGAAACCGGTGCTTTACCCGGATCGACATACTTTGCAGAAATATACTTCAACCGCGGATCGTTAGTGGATTTAAGTTGCGTAACAAATGGTTCTGCCAAATAATAAGTGTTGGTTAGTACAGATACGCCGGTGCTTACCACGTTGGGAAATTGCTGGGTATATTTAATAAGGCAATTATCGGCGTTCGACTGCATTACACCACCTGCAAAGGCAGTTTGTGCAATAGATTGAGCCCTTGTAGGGTCACTTTTACTGTAACGCATACCTGCCCGCAATAATAACGAATAACCTAACTTTTTCCACTGCGCTATATTACCCGCATAAAACAAGTCGGCAGTTACTACATCCTTTGCAGGATCCAGCGCGGCCGAAGCTTCGGTTAATTCCTTTATGATATCGTTGTAAATATTTTGTTGCTTATCATACTTAGGGTTATAAATACTGTTAAGGTAAGCTTGTCCAGCTTCACTGTATGGTACATCGCCATAAGTATCAACGAGGGTCATAAATTGGTAAGCACGCCATATTCTGGCTTCGTTATATAAGTTAGACCTGGCCGGTACGTCTTTAACCTGACTTATAACCTGAGTAATAAGCTTAATTGAACCATTATAAGTATTGTTCCAACGAGAAGAGGTAAAGCCCTGGTTTAACACATTAAAGTTAAAAGCAGATGTTACCCCACCAAAGGGATTAACAAATTGCTGTACAATAGTTTGCTCGAACTCAAAAAGCGAATTGTAGTTAGAGTACTCGGCATTGGTAAACAAATACGCTGCATCTAAAGCAGTTGGATTGTTTGGGTTAACATTCAGCTCTTCAAATCCTTTATCGCAGCTTGATGCCAACAATAAAGTTGAAGTAAGTATGGTTAATAATAGTTTCTTCTTCATAACTGTCCTTTTTAAAATTTGACGTTCAGGTTAAATCCATAGGTGCGCAAGGTTGGCAGTGAGGCTTGCTCATAACCGGTTAAGCCATCATTGGTAGAAGCCATTGCCTCAGGGTCAATGTTATCTACATATTTTTTAATGATGAGCACGTTACGGCACACGGCAGATAAAACAAGACCTTTAATGTATTTTTTACCTATAGTTCCGGTAAGATCATAGCTTAACGATAGGTTTCTCAGCTTAATAAAACTGCTGTTGTAAATAAACGGATCAAGTATGCCCTGTGAACGATAGTTGGCGTAAAAGTCTTCTGCATTTACAGCAGTGGTGTTAGGCGTGCCATCGGCATTTACACCCGGAAACACAACTCCCCCTTCGCGGCCAGGTAGTGATGCTTTAGAAAGACCCTGCCTTAATGCGTTCAGGTTTGAACTTGATAGCATTTTGCCACCTGCTTTATAATCAATATGAACCAATAGATTTACGCGTTTATAGCCAAAGCTATTTACCCAACCACCGGTTGCCTTTGGCAGGCCGCTACCAAATAATACAGGTAGTGCACTGGCTACAGGCTTGCCACCTGCTACAATAATATTTCCGTTAGCATCGCGGCGAAAAGTAGGACCTTGAATTTGATTTAATGGTAAGCCTACCTGGTGTACTATTGAACCAAAAAATTCGCCCGTTCCAACACTTAACTGGTTTTGACCATTGGCCAGTTCAAGTACTTTTGACCTGTTAAGGGCAGTGTTAAATGTTGAACGCCAGGTAAAGTTAGCTTTCTTTACAGGCACAACTTCTAAGTTAAACTCTAAACCACGGTTTTGTAAACTGCCTAAGTTTACAATGGTACTGGTATACCCCGAGGCGTTGGAAAGAGCAATATTAAGTGCTTGATTAGTGGTTTTTTTATCGTACGCAGCAACATCTAAGTTCACCCTATTGTTAAACATACGAAGTTCCACACCTATTTCTTTTTCATTCACCGAAAATGGTTTAAGGTTTGGATTCGGCGTGCCGGCGTTATTGATGCCGCCAAGAGGCAACCCGTTAAAAAGGTTTTGCTGAAGTCCGAAAGTGAGTGTGTTACTATAAGCACCTATACCGTTATCACTTCCTACATAGGCATAAGATCCTCTTAATTTACCATAGTTAAGCCATTTAGGTTTCTTGTTGCCTAATAACTCAGAAAACAGAAAGCTACCGCTTACCGATGGATAAAAATAACTGTTGTTTTGTGGGTTTAAAACCGAGAACCAGTCATTTCTTCCGGTTACGTTCAGGAAAAGGTATGACTTGTAACCAAACTCTGCAGTACCGTACAACGAATTAATTTTAGACCTGCCAATGCCATAGGTTGATGTAGTGGTCACACCGTTACCAATGGTATATAAATTACGTACATAAAAATTGGTTGCCGTTTCTGTAAAGTTTTGGTTATACGATGGAAATGTATTTCCGCCGAAAGTAAAATCCATAGAAAAATCACCGAATTTTTTGCCACCGCCTAAGAGGAAGTCCATGTTCATTTGGCGGTTAGTATTATTATTCACGGTGTACAAACCATTGAACTGACCAGCAGGTGCTGGCGAAAGTGCAAGCATTCCGGTTGGGTCGTTTCTTTCAAATGGCACCACCGAATAATCCATATTTACCCGTCCCTGTGCATATAACCAATCAAAAAACTGGTACCGTAAAGTAACTGTACCAAGCAGGTGATCTTTGGTTTGCTTATTAAACTGTCGGCCCATTAAATAATAGGGATTGGTTAAGGTATTGAAGCGCGAGGTTGGCGTTTCATTTCCATTTGCATCAACAGCACCATCTCTAAGTACATCCAAACTTACCGAGTTGGCAAAGCGATAAATGTACGTTGGGATAGAACCGCCCTGTATACCAATAACCGGCGCATTATTGTTGTTTTCGTGGGCATAATTTATATATACCTGCGCCATAAGCTTAGGTGTAAAATTGTAGTTAAGCCCCAGGTTAAATATTTTTTTATGATAATCATTATTAGGTATTACACCTTGTGCGTCCTGGTTTGAATAGGCAAACCGGAAACTTCCCTTTTCATTTCCACCAGAAAGTGCCAGTGTGTTGGTAAACGAATTTCCTTTTCGGAAAAATTTACTAATCCTATTTTTCTCAGGAGCATACGGACGTTGTACACCATCGAACTGAAAAGTTGGAACATTATCAAACTTTTCACCAAAACTCCAGCCTCCTGAACTTTGAGCCTGCCCTTGAGATTTTGGACGAACATTGTTTTCGCCCTGGCCATATTCATACTGAAAATTAGTGTAATCCAATGCCTGATCCTGCGTAAAGTTTGAGGTAAACTCTACTCCTATACCCGCATTTTTATTGCCGGTTTTTGTAGTAATGATAATAGCACCATTAGCTGCACGCGATCCATAAAGGGCAGCAGCAGTAGCGCCCTTTAACACGGTCATCGATTCAATATCATCCGGGTTTATCTGTTGTAAATTATCACCCAAATCATTAATTTGAGTATAACCATTTGCACTGCCCGCACTTTGCGACATTGGTAAACCGTTCAATACAATTAACGGTGAGTTATCAGCCGAAAAAGAAGACTGGCCGCGCAAACGGATCTTTGTACTTCCACCCGGACCGGCTGCCGGTGGCGAAACATCCAAACCGGCCACTTTACCCTCTAAGGCGTTGGCAAAGTTTGTAGTACGATTGGTAGTTATTTCGGCCACCTTAACATTTTCGGCAGCATAGCCTAATTTCTTAGCTTCACGCTTTATACCCAAAGCTGTTACCACAACTTCGGTAAGTGCATTATTTTTTGCGGTGAGCGTAACGTTAATAACCGTTTTGCCAGCTACACTTGCCGTTTTGCTTTCAAAACCAACATAGTTAAAAACCAGCACCGAGTTTTCGTTTGTGGCTTTAATGCTGTAATTACCGCCCACGTCGGTAACGGTACCCTTAGTGCTTCCCTGTTCGGTAACCGATACCCCTACCAGGGGTTCTCCTTTGTCATCGGTAACGCGGCCCGTTACCGATATGTCTGTTATAAATAGTGGCGAAACAGGTTTCGTCAAATGATGGCTTCTGCTAAAAGAAGTGTGGGCATTATCAGCCATTGCCGATAGGCAAAAACTAAAAATGGCACAAGTTAGAGTTACCCGCTTTAAAGCGTAGTTAGTCTTGTTTTTCTTCATAATAATGGAGTTTATTGGTTTAATTAGGTATTACAGGTTATTGGTGTAACCGTTTAATTTTTGCGGGCACTTAAGTGCGTGGTAGCTTTATTTCAAATCTGTTTCATAGATTACATGTTGTTTTTGATCATTGATTTAACTGAATTATTTAGTGATGATATTTAAGATGAGTACACCGGTTAGCCCGAGTACCGAAACCATGCTTTCCATAGCGGTCCATGATTTGAATGTTTCTTTTAGCGTTAATTGAAAATATTCTTTATAAAGCCAGAAAGCTGAATCGTTTACATGAGAACCAAACAAACTCCCTGCACCAATAGATAGCACAAGCAGGTTTGGGTCCACACTCTGATGGGCGGCCAAGGGATACAATATGCCTGCAGCAGTTAATCCGGCAACCGTAGCCGAACCTAAACATACTCTTAACACTGCTGTAACTACCCAGGCCAATATGAGCGGGTTAAATGCATAGCCTTGTAGCATATTACTCAGCTCCAGGCTTAATTTGCTATCGGTAAATATTTGTTTTAATGCACCTGCACTGCCTATAATAAGCAGGATCATGGCTACGTCTTTTATAGCACTGGTGTAGCAGTTCATAACCTCAATAAGCTTTTTGCCTTGTATAATTCCTAAAGAGATTACTGTAAAAACCAGCGTAAGTAAAATGGCCACCACCGGATCGCCAAAGAACCGTGCTGCTGATAATACCGGGTGCCCTGCAGGGATAATTAACGGAGCTAAGCTTGCCATGGCAATTAAAATAACCGGCAACAGAGACGAGATTATGCTGTTAGCCATGCCGGGCAACTGATCATCGTGCAGTTGTTGCACCAACGCAGGTAACGATTTGTTCACCTGTACAAAGTTCCTGAACCGGGAAGCAAACAAGGGCCCTGCTATAATGATTGTAGGAACGGCAATGATAAGTCCATATAAAAAAGTCTTATTCAGATCGGCATGAAACACACCTATTAAAGTCATTGGTGATGGATGCGGCGGAACAAAACCATGCATCACCGACAGCGCAGTAAGCATAGGCAACCCTACATAAACCGATGGCAATTTGTATTGGTATGCAATTGAAAATATAACAGGAACTGCCAAAATAAATCCCACATTATAATAAAGTGGTATGCCTATAATAAGCCCGGTTAAAGCCATGCCATAGTTGAGATACTTACGACCAAACAATTTGCGCATGGTTAAGCTAATTTGCTGTGCTGCCCCGCTTTCAGCAACAATTTTACCTAACATAGCCCCGAAAATAATTACTGAAACTACCGAACCTAAACTATCGCCAATGCCCTTATTTACCGATTTAATGATGTCACCTGCCGGCATACCCAGCAGTAATCCCGCTACAATGGATACGCAAATAAAACTCAGGAAAGCATTAGCCTTTACCCAGGTTATAAGCACCACGAGCATCAGAATACAGCAAATCAGGGAAAGTAAGATCATTTAATGTGGTGTAAATATTAATGAGAATCACGCAGAACGGTGGAACCTGAATTACCTACCAAAAAATCAAGGTCGGCACCTTTATCGGCCTGTTGAACATGCCGCTGGTACATGGATACATAACCTCTGTTGGTGTGATATGCCGGCTGAACCCATTGTGACCGGCGAAGTGCTAATTCTTCATCCGATACCTCTAAATGAATTTTTCGTGCAGGTACATCCAGTGTAATCATATCGCCATTCTTAACCAGGGCAAGCGCCCCGCCGATGGCAGCCTCGGGTGATACGTGTAAAACAACAGTACCGTAAGCTGTTCCGCTCATTCTTCCGTCCGAGATCCTAACCATATCAGTGATGCCTTTTTCCAGGAGTTTTTGCGGCAATACCATGTTACCTACTTCAGGCATTCCCGGATAGCCCACCGGCCCTACATTTTGCAATACCATTACGCAGGTTTCATCAATATCTAATTCAGGATCGTCTACCCGCGCATGGTAGTCTTCTATAGTTTCAAAAACAACCGCCCTGCCGGTATGCACCATCAGTTCGGGCGATGCCGCCGATGGTTTAATTACCGCGCCATTTAAGGCCAGGTTGCCTTTTAATACAGCAATTCCAGCTTCTAAAATAAGCGGTGCATTATATGGGCTAATTACATCTTTATTATAGCAAGTGGTACAGTCTAATATGTTTTCACCATGCCCTTTACCAGTTACCGTGATGGTTTCCATATGAAGTTCCTTGCTCAGCTGATCTATAATTACAGGCAAGCCACCAGCGTAATAAAAATCTTCCATTAGGTATTTACCAGATGGCATCAGGTTTAATAAAAGTGGAATCTTACTCCCTAACCTGTCAAAATCATCCAGGTTCAACTCAACTCCTATCCTGCCGGCTATAGCTGTTAAATGGATCACAAAGTTTGATGAGCCGCCTATTGCGGCATTCACTTTTATAGCGTTTTCAAAAGCTTCTCTGGTTAACACCTTCGATATTCTCAGGTCTTCCTTCACCATCTCCACTATTCGCCTTCCCGACATGTGAGCCATTACCTTTTTACGGGAGTCTACCGCCGGTGTAGCTGCCGAACCTGGTAAGCACATGCCGAGCGCCTCCACCATACAGGCCATGGTAGATGCTGTGCCCATAGTCATGCAATGCCCGGCACTGCGCGACATGCAACCCTCGGCTGCCAGGTATTCGTTATAGCTTATCTTATTAGTTTTGAGGTCGTCGGTTAATTTCCAAACCGCAGTTCCGGATCCAATATCGGAGCCTTTGTATTTACCGTTAAGCATAGGTCCTCCCGGAACCACAATAGTAGGTAAATCAACACTTGCTGCTCCCATCATGGTTGATGGTGTTGTTTTATCGCATCCGGTTAACAATACTACGCCATCAATAGGATTTCCACGTATCGATTCCTCAGTATCCATACTGGCCAAATTGCGAAACAGCATGGCGGTAGGTTTTAGTAAAGTTTCCCCTAACGACATGATTGGAAACTCGACCGGAAAGCCACCAGCTTCCAAAACGCCTCGTTTAACCGACTCGGCCAAGTCTCTGAAATGACCATTGCAGGGAGTTAACTCCGACCATGTGTTACAGATACCTATCACCGGCCTGCCATCGAACATATGATCTGGAGTACCCTGATTTTTCATCCAGCTTCGGTAGAGAAAACCCATTTTCCCTTTTTTACCAAACCACTCCGAACTTCTATATGACATGTTATGTGTGTTTTATTAAATTGATGATTGTGTGAGTTTACCGTTTACCGAACGCCATATGCCGGAAGGGTTAGCGTCTTTTAATTCGTTGGGAAGTAATGCTTGCGGCATTCCCTGAAAACATACCGGCCTGGTAAATCGGAATATAGCCGCGGTACCAACCGATGTACTTCTGGAATCGGTTGTTGCCGGGAAAGGCCCTCCATGAACCATGGCGGCACTTACCTCCACTCCTGTAGGGAAACCGTTAATAACCAAACGGCCTACTTTGGTTATCAGGACGTCTAACAAATCTTTATAAGCAATTAGATCTTCGTCGGTGCCATGTACGGTAGCGGTTAAATGCCCGGACAGGTTCTTTGCCAACTGCAAAAATTCTTCTCTTGATTTTGCAGATATGGCAATGCCGGATGGTCCGAATAACTCTTCCTGCAAATGCGGCTGTTGTAATAACAAATCTGCATTTGCGTGAAATAACACAGGTGTTTGATAAGTGCTGTTATCTGTGATTGCACCTTTGGTCAGAATTTCCAAACCAGGCGATTCAGACCGTGAAGCTATACCTGCCTGATAGGAACTTGCAATTTGCTCAGTTAGCATAACGCCACCGGCCGATTTGGAAAATGCATCGGCAAGATTTTCTCTAAAAGCCAAACCTTCCTTTTCATAATTGTATACTAATAAACCCGGGTTGGTGCAAAACTGCCCCACGCCTAAAGTTGTGGCGGCGGCGTAACCCGTTGCAATAACTTCCCCCCTTTGCTTCATAGCTTCCGGAAGAACGAATACCGGGTTGGTGCTGCCCATTTCTGCGTAAACAGGTATTGGCTCCGGCCTGCCTGCTGCTGCATCAAATATGGATCGGCCGGCTTTATAAGATCCTGTAAAGGCAACTGCCTTAATGCCGGGATGTATTACAAGTGCCGTACCTACTGTTGGCCCTTCACCATGCAGCATGGAAAACACGCCTTCGGGCATATTGCATCTTTTCAAGGCTTCAACAATTGCCTTCCCAACTAATTCGCATGTAGCCGGATGGGCTGGATGTGCTTTAAATATAACCGGGCAACCAGCTGCAAGCGCTGCTATGGTATCGCCCCCGGCTACCGAAAATGCAAAAGGAAAGTTGCTTGCGCCAAAAACGGCCACAGGGCCCAAGGAAGTTTGCATGGACCTTAAGTCGGGTTTGGGTAAGGGTTTCCTGTCCGCATCACCTTGTTCAATCCGGGCATCTACCCAACGGCCTTCGCGAAGCAGGTCCGAAAAAGCTTTGATCTGACCCAGCGTACGCTGACGTTCACCAAGCAAACGCTGTTCGGGCAGTGCGGTTTCAAGGCCGGCCAGCTCAATCAGTTCATCACCAATTTGCGTGATAGCATTAGCAATCTCATCGAGCATGTTGGCTCTGTCTATTCCGCTTACAGCCCTGAATATGGGGAAAGCCTCAGTTGCTGCGGTAACGGCATCGTTAATTTCTTCAGAGGTTGCCTCGTAAAATTTATAAGGCAACGGCTCACCCAGGGCGCGGTTTATACTGCTGTTATTTTGCTGACCAGTGGCAACAGATTTGCCCGATATGAGCTGTTTACCATCAATATTGGCTATAATCATTGAGCTACGGTGTTAATTAGTGTACCTATATTTTCAATTGTTATTTTTACCACATCACCTGCATGGAGCGTGAAATGGTCTGGTGGCACAATGCCGGTACCGGTCATGAGGTATACACCATTAGTGAAAGACATTTCGCGGGTGAGGTAAGCAGCCAGTTCCGTGTGTGTGCGCTTCATGCGGTTGATTTTGATTTCGTCCTGAAAAACAATTATGCTGTCCCGTATAATTTCCAATTGAATGAGAGTTTCCGGTGATAGCGGCGTTTGGGGAACGTATAAACAAGGGCCTAAAGCTGCGGCACCATCATATGATTTGGCTTGCGGTAAATAAAGCGGATTTTCTCCTTCAATGTCTCTTGAGGACATATCGTTGCCTATGGTATACCCTTCTATGGATCCTTCGCTGCAAATGAACAAAGTAAGTTCAGGCTCGGGTACGTTCCATTGCGAATCTTTTCTGATCTTCACCGGCTGATGACAGCCTACAACCCTGTAAGGGGCCGATTTAAAGAACAATTCCGGTCGCTCTGCATTGTAAACCTTAGCGTAAAAATCACCACCACCGGCATCTTTCGATTCGTTAATGCGTGCCTCACGGCTCTGTAAATACGTTACACCTGATGCCCATACTTCTTGCGATGCAACCGGTGCATGGGGTTCGTTTATCAGCTGATCCAGTTCATGGTTAGATTGTACGGCAGTTAGGTCGCCTAACACTTTTTGATAAAGGGTAGGTCGGTTAATAAAGGCATCCCATGACCATGCTGCTGAGGTATAAAATTCGTTATCGTGCTTTACAATAACCTGATTGTTTGATCGGTATATATGCATATGCTTCTAAGCGCACTTACGTACGGTTTTAGTTTCAAGAAAATTTGAAGCCTGACAGGCTATAATTGATTACCCTACAAAGAAGCGAACTAAAAAACACATAAACTTCCAAAATAGACCAGCGTTGGTTTTTGAACAAACGCTTTAATCAGCAGACGTCTTTTATCCAGAAATTATTCCAGGAACTTTTCACATACACCTTGTCTTCAACACGTTATATGAGATAGATTAGAGGAAAGAAGCAAACACTTTTTGGTTAGAGATTTGTGAGCTTTTATAATAACAATACAAGTAGTACATAATACCTGGATGCAGCTTTGCCAAATCCGTTACATTTCCATAACGATCAAATGCGTTATACTCTATCGCTTAAAAATCAGTTAAGTGATAGTAAACCACTTTAGCAGGCAAATAAATTTGATAAATCAACTGCATATCAAAGAAGCATGCTCTCGATTTATAGCTCAACGCATTAACCTTAAATAATTGGTTGAAAGATTTTTAATTAGTGGGTAGTGCGGCTAAATCATCAAAGTCTGTACCCAGCTTTTTAGTTAAGTTCTCAAAAATCCGGAAATACTGCTTGTAAATTTCGTGTGCTTTAGGGTCGGGTAAAAAAGTTTGGTGCATTCTTACCTGTTTGGAAGCTTGTTCCAGGTTAGGGTAAATTCCCAGATCTGTAGCACTCAGCAAGTAAGCGCCTACACCAATACTGTTACCATGAATAAGTGTATTTACCGGCTTGTTAAACATATCGGCAATCATTTGCGTGCACAATGGTATCGATGCAAAACTACCGTTGATAGAAAGGCTTTCAATATTGCGGTGTGCTTCCAACGTTTTACCAATGCTGAACATTTCAAACAATATACCCTCAATGGTCGCTCTGATCATATGTTTGCGTTCGTGCCTGATGTTAAGCCCAAAATAGCATCCTCGTGCATTGGCGTTCCATATGGGTGCCCGCTCTCCTAAAAGGTACGGTAAAAATAGCAAACCATTAGATCCCGGCGGTATTATTGAAGCTTCCCTTATAAGGCCGGTAAGTGCTTGCTCCGAATCGTACTCCGTACTAAGCTCTCCAAACTGGTTGGCAAACCATTCCAATATAACCCCACCATTATTGGTTGGCCCGCCCGAAACTAAGAGCTCGTTTGTAAGCCTGTAGTTAAAAAGCTGCTGACCAGGGTCATCAAGCACTTCTGTTCCAATTACCCTGAACGCACCGCTATCTTCAATGGTTATAGTAGCACGGCCCTTATCCCAAACACCAGCACCTAACGTGGCCAGGCAGCCGTCGCTTGATCCTATCAATATACGCACCGAAGGTAAAAGGCGCAACGATTTTTGATACTCGCGCTTCAATTTCATATCCGAATAAAAAACAGGTACAAGCTGGGGAAGCCTGGCTGCAGTTATGCCGGCAAAGTCAAGCGCGGAAGAATCCCATTCTAAACTATGTATGTTCATTAACCCGGTGGCGGAGGCAATACTATGATCAATAATACACGAGCCGGTTAGCTGTTGGATAATATAACTTTTAATGGAAAGAAACTTATGGGTAAGCTTGAACCGCTCAGGATCATTATTACGAAGCCAGGCAATTTTTACCAATGGCGACATTGGATGAATGGGTGTGCCTGTGGCTTTATAAATAGTATCGCCCAGCGGAGTTCCCTTTAAAGTGGCTGCTTCAATTTTACCCCGGTTATCGGCCCAGGTAATGGCGTTGCCCAACGGTATGCCATCTTCATCAACAGCTAAAAGACTGTGCATAGATGAACTGAAACATATGCAGCTTACTTCAAACTTTTTGGTATAAACCACTTCGTTAAGCAGCTTTTTTAACACATAAAGCATGGTAATGAACATCTGTTCTGGGTCCTGCTCACTATGGTCGGGCTGCTCATGAAAAGTAGGGTATGTACCTTTCTGAAATCCTATGACTTCTCCCTGCAAATCGAACGCGAAAACCCGGACCGCATTGGTGCCCAGTTCAATGGTAATGATACAATTCATGATCTTTGGTGTTGTTCAGCTTGGTTGTTTTTTCGGAAGTCGCTCGGCGTGTAACCGGTCAGTTTTTTAAAGGTAGTAGAAAAATGCTGAGATGAGTAAAATCCGGTAGCATAGGCAATATCCGTGAGGCTGGCTTCTTTACGCTTAAGCATTTTAATAGCTTCGGATATGCGGATGTTGATGAGGTAATTAAGCGGCGAAAAACCGGAAAAGGACCTTACTTTTTCGGTAAATGCAGTTGTACCCATTCCGGTTAAAACAGCCATTTCCTCTACCGTCCATTGATGGGCAAGATCCTTACGCAAAATCTGCTCAAGGTTTAAGAAAGTTTGCGGAAAATCTCGCCTGGAATTGCTTTGTCTTACCAATTGCCTGCATGTATAGATCAACAGCTGATCGAGCATATGGTTTACCAGGGTTTGTGCACCCACTTCCATATTTTTCAGTTCGGCTACAAGCGATTGGAACAGCGACTGCGCTTCTTTCAATTTTACTACAGGCGTACCCCTGCTGTGATTAAGCACCTGGTTCACCGAAATTTTTTCTTTGTTATTGAGCAGGCTCCATCTGCCCAACAGCACCTTACATGACGGCGGTACCGCTATTTTGATCAGATAAAAACTTCCTATATTTAAGATATTATTTTCTCCTGAAATACATTGATTAGGTAAAAGCACAGCCAAATCTCCCGGATAAACTGCATAAGGTTTCCTGTCTATAAGCCAATCAAATTTGCCCTCTGTAACAATATACAAGCATATACAGTCCACAAGCTCATTTTCAAACGAATTGAGCTGTATGGTGCTGTTTTTTACCAGTGAAATTTCCAGAATATGCGGGAACGCTGTTAGCTCCCGGGAAATTCCCTGACGAAGATCCAGTTGATTCATATGGCCGGAATTCTGAAAAAGAGCAAATAATATAATTCGTTCATACCATTTGTTTAAGCATGTTATACCTAATGCCCCTACGGTCAATAGCGCAATTTAAGCCAGCATTTACGGGCTTAGAAACGTTTTGTACGCGTTGTTAAAGTTATCCAACCTTATAATCACTATTTAGCAACTCACACGCAGGAGTGCTGCAGCAACCCAATAGAGTTACTGTTTAATAACAAAGCCGCCACTGGGTTGTATTTCCAGTGATACCTCTCCATTAGCTTTTACCTGTAATTCCTGCTGAATGGTATTAGCAGTTGCATCATCGTTATAAAGCTGTACTTTGCTGCCAGCCAGCATTGGTAGTTTTAATTTAAGCTTGAGCGGTTCTTTCAGCGCACTTACACCGGCTATGTACCATTGCTTACCATGCCTGCGGGCAATAACGCTATATTTACCAGGGTAACCATCAACATAAAGTGTTTCGTCCCAAGTTGTTGGAACCGTTTTCATGAAGTTAATCTCAAATGCAGGAACATCAGTTAAATTGTTTGGCGTGATACCAAACATCTGTACCGGGTTTTGAAACAGAATGGATGTAGCCAATTGAAAACCATCTGTTGTTAAACGTTTGTTGCGCTCCTGGTTACTCTTTACCAAATACTTGTTTAGCAATACGCCGCCAAACTCCATACTGCCAACCGTGTTGCGGATGAAGGGATGTAACGTAGCGTTATAAGCTTCTGCATCCCGCACTCCCTGCGAAAATATGAGCATTTCGGAAGCCACCACAGCTTCGCTGCCAATATAATTAGGGTACATGCGCTCCCATCCCCTTGGTAAGGTTGCACCATGAAAATCAATCATCAAACCATAATCATTTGCGTCAGATAATATATCTTCGTACAACCTCATGGTCTCTTGTTTATCCCCTCCAAAAAAGTCAACTTTCAAACCTTTAACGCCAGCCTCACGCAGCCATTTCATTTCTTTTTTGCGCTCAACGGAGGTATTCATTTTATTTCTTGGCCCTTGAGGCGCATCGTTAGCTGCTCCGTTGGAGTTGTACCAGAGCAATACCTCTACGTTTTTGGATTTAGCATATTTAATGAGCTCAATCATGCGCTCTTTACCAATATTTTTATCCCAAAAAGCATCCATTAAAATGTATTCAAACTTTAAGGTTGAAGCGAGGTCTATAAATTTAACCTGGTCATCGTAATTCATACTTGCATCCTGCCAAACAATCCAGCTCCAGGTGGAGCGGCCATATTTGTAAGGTTTTGAAGCTGCATAAAGCGGCTCAACAACATCAAAAGGTACGGTGGTTTCAACAATTGGTTTAAGCGATTCGCCAACAGTAATAGTGCGCCAAGGTGTAATGCCAGGTAAAGAGATAGCTGCACCGCTGCTGCCAAAGCCGTTGTTTTGCTGCAAATTAGGATAATCAACTGTGTAATTGCCGTCTTCGCCACGGTCGCCTAAATGTGCCGCACAAAAAAGACTTGTTACACCTGTTTCTGAGAGCAGTACCCAGCCGTTTGCACCAACTTTAAATAATGCTGGAAATACATAACCATCTTTACGAAATTTTTGCCCGGCCATTGGCTTATCGGCCTGGTAATCATTTTCATAACTCGGTGCCGTGCGGGCAAAACCAGTCATGGAACTCATCATTGGTGAAAGGAAAGTTGTTGTTGACGATGGAAAATGGAAGCCTGTAGCTTCTTTTTCTACCACACAGGCGAAACGCTCTTTAAACGAAGGTATTTCGTACCGGAAAGCGATATCATTGTTACTTACCTGGAACACCACGTTTAGTTTTTGCTTCGCGGTATTTTCGAAGTTACAGATCAGCTTATTAGCCCGGTAATATATATCCGACTTTTTAATTTTCTCTTGTTGATAATGTTTATCTATAACGGAGGGTTCATTGGCAATAAGTTTAAGTCCTTTACTGAAATCACCTTCATTAGTTACAAGCCCAAGCGGAGAATTTTCGATAAAGGTTTTACCGCGATACGTAACCGCATACATAGGCTTATCACCTACTGTGGTTATACGAACCTGCAGCAATTTATCTGGACTGGAAACAACAGCTTCCTGAGCAAAGGCTTGGGTAATAGAAAGCACCCCCAGCAGTGTGAGGCTTAAACGTTGAACTAATTTCATTATGGCGAATTAAAATTGGTTTGATCATGATAGGATCATTGATCACTTAGTTTATAAAGCATTGTTAGGTCGACAGTATCTTAGATACTAAGTGTGTAACAATGGACGGCCAAAAGTATTCACTGTTATACAGGGAAGACAGCATAAATGTAAAAATTAGGGGAACGTTTGTACACAAAAAGCTATCATTTCGAACAGAGGCAGCGGTTATGTTGACTTTATCACAAATTGAATATTTCAAGCCTATTAACCAAAAATTGCTGCTAATTACAGATGAGATGAGTTTGTAAATACCTCAATGTTAATTATCTGCTTGGTGGTGAAAAAGCAATTCATTACCACCTCTGTTCAACACACTATAAACATGTACAGCGTGACAAATTTTATAGGAAATGCCAAAATTGTGCTTTCGGAATTAGGATCATATGCCGGTAATTTGGAAATGTACATACAGTATTTGAAAAGATATATGAAAAACAAATTGAAATGATTGGCGCATGGTATACGCGGTTAAATGAAATAACATAACCATTCGTTTACATTAAATTTACCTGCAAGCAACTTAGGAAGCGGTTCTTTGACAAATATGAATTACTCAATCATATCGATTGTTCTTCCTTTTCTTGGCCAGGTTAACCTAAGCGGTTATTTACTGTTCGTTTTCTTTTTATGCATTATTGCGGTAATAGGCTTCGAGTTTGTTAATGGCTTTCATGATACGGCTAATGCAGTGGCAACCGTTATTTATACCAAGGCACTTAAACCTATTTATGCCATACCCTGGTCGGGCATATGGAACTTTTTAGGCGTATTTTTTGGCGGTGTAACCGTTGCAATGGGTATATTAAAACTCGTTCCTTTAGATAAGTTAATGACCCTGCCTGTTAGTGTAGGTGCCTGTTTGGTGCTATCAGTACTGCTGGCTTCCATCATCTGGAATTTAGGCACCTGGTACTTTGGTATCCCCTGCTCGAGTTCTCACACTATGATTGGGGCAATGATTGGCGCCGGCTTAGCATTCACCTGGTACTACAACGGCCCGGGCGTCAACTGGGAAAAGGCCGAAGAAATTGGCTTATCGTTGATCTTATCGCCTCTTATTGGTTTTGGCGCAGCTGCCTTGCTCATGTTGTTTTTAAAACACGTTACCAAATCACATGCGCTGTTCCATATCCCCTCGGGCGAAAACGACCGGCCACCTATGCACATCAGGCTGTTGCTAATTACCACTTGTACGCTGGTAAGCTTTTTTCATGGCAGTAACGATGGGCAAAAAGGTGTGGGTTTGTTTATGCTGATTTTAATTGCATTTATGCCTGCGCGATATGCGGTCAACCACCACATATCTAACAACAAAGTTTTGGCTGATCTTAAACAAACAGAACAGGTAATTACCAAGGCAATTAACGCCAGGGCCGGAAAACACAACGATCTGTTAGAACTAAACAACGCCATAAACCAAACCAAAGCATCATTAGCAGCCAAAAACGAAACTGACGTTGCTAAAACTTACAGCTATCGCAAACAGGTAGAGAGCGTTATATCAGACATTAAAGCTGTTATTAAGGATCAGAAAGTACACCTCTCACCAACGGATAGGGAAACGCTTACAAAATCGGTAACCGAACTTGAGCATGTAACAGATTTTGCACCGGTGTGGGTAATTTTTATCATTTCCATTTCATTAGGTTTAGGCACCATGATAGGTTGGAAAAGGATTGTAGTAACCATAGGCGAAAAAATTGGAAACCAACACCTTAATTATGCGCAAGGCGCCACCTCCGAAATTGTTGCAGCGTCTACCATTGGTTTGAGTACCGCTTTTGGGTTGCCGGTTAGTACAACGCACGTATTGTCGAGCGGTATAGCCGGTGCTATGGTGGCTTCAGGTGGTAAAAATAATTTGAATAGCAAAACGTTGAAAAATATTGGGCTGGCTTGGGTACTCACATTGCCTGTAGCTATAACCTTAGCAGCATTGTTGTTCACGTTATTTCATTTATTTATTTAATGGTCTTTATCTAATGAAACAAATACTTGTAGCCACAGATTTTTCGCCAAGTGCAGCCAATGCTATGGAATACGCAATGGGATTGGCATCTTTGCTTGGTCTGGAAGTTTGCGCAATACACGCCATCCATCCTACCGAGGGCATCAACAATAGTACCTATAACGCCATATTTATAGAAGATTATTACCGCAACAAAAGGGAAGCACTAAAAGAGTGGGCTGCAATATTTAGCGTAAAGTCCGGTCTGGAAAACGTAAGGATAACTACATTGTGCGAGGTAGGTTTCCTTAAAACGGTTATTACCAACCACATTCATCACCATAAAGTTGAGTTATTGGCCATGGGTATTACAGGTGCCACAGGTTTGAGCGGCATAGTAGGCAGCAACGCCAGTATGATGGTTACCAAGGTTAAAATCCCTACGCTAATTATTCCGCTTGAAAGCAAACTGCCTAATACGCCAACCATTACATTAGCTACTGATTACGAAACCAAGCTATCGGCAACCGACGTTACGGCGCTGAATGAGATGATCAAGGCTTTTCATTCGAAGCAAATGGAGGTTTTATATGTGGAAGAAAAAACAGATGCCAAGCACATTAAAACCGGTGAAGAGCGAATTAAATCACTGATTCCACACACCAACCTGCAGTTTAATTACTTAAAAGACAGTACACCGCTTAGTGGCATCATTGATTTTATTGAAAAGAACGAAACGGATATCTTGTGCCTGGTAAAGCATCATCACAACATTATATACCGCTTGTTTAACCGCAGTACCGTTAATCAAATAATGAACCGTACGGTTAAAGCGATATTGGTATTGCACGAATAAACTAAATCTTCTCCAGTATAGTCAAGAGCCATTTGGCTCAATTTATCGCAGTGCTTTATAGCATAGCATATAGTCCAAATTTTTTTGGGTTTCTACCTTACAACTACCCATTACCAACGTACAGCTCCGGCCACAACTGTTCTTACCGCTTAATTAATGGTTATGCAAGTCTTTCATTTCTGCGTTTTTAAACAATAAGTTACAATAGTGGTTCTCATCTGCAATAAAAGAAGATGAAATGATGTTGATAACTCATGAGTAACATAGCCGGTAATAAAACGCGCAGCTTAAATTACCTTAACTGGTTAAATTTTTCGGCTGCTGATGTGGCTACCGGGCTTGGTCCTTTTCTGGCGGTTTATCTTGCATCAAATTTACGTTGGAACTCGTCGCAAGTGGGCATTGCCATTGGTGCAATGAGTTTTGCAACAGTTATAGCGCAGGCCCCGGCCGGCTGGATCTGCGATGTGAGCAGCAAAAAGCGCTTAGGTATAATAATAGTTTCGGCTGCAATTGGCTTAGCTGGATTTTGCATGTTGCTCTTTCCGTCTTTTTACTCCATTATTTCATGCCAGGTAGTTATTGGTATTGCCGCTGCACTTTTTGCCCCGGTGTTAATTGCACTGGCAATGGGTATTGCAGGGCGCAAAAATTTCGACCAAACCATCAGTAAAAACCAAACGTTCAATCATGCCGGTAATGTAGCGTCTGCCATATTAATCGGTGTAGTGGGTAAGCTTACCCATAACTCGGGCATTTTTTATGGCCTGGCCATGTTTTGCGTAATGAACGTATTATTTGCTTTAGCTATTAAAGAAACCGACATTGACTACCATGCAGCCAGTTCGGCCGGCGATGAGAAGAAAACCGAGGTCAAGACAGACACATCTGTTTTTGATCTCCTGAAAAACAAGGGGTTTATTATATTGCTGTTTGCAGCGGTGTTATTTCATTTTGCCAATGCCGCCATGCTGCCGTTGGTGGGCCAGGAACTGGGTCGAACACACCCCTCCAATGCATCTTTATACATGTCGGCCTGTATTGTGCTGGCCCAATTGGTCATGGTGCCGCTATCGTTTATGAGTGGCAAATGGGCTGCAAACGGTCGTAAAAAGCTCATGATGATCGCATTTGTTATTCTACCTGTTCGTGGTATTTTGTACACTTTGGGTAAAGGGGCAATTTACCTGGTAAGCATACAAATTTTGGATGGTGTTGCCGGCGGGATATTCAGCGTAGTATCCATCCTTATCGTTTCCGACTTGTTTTGCGGTTCGGGTAAAGATAATTTTGCACAGGGCATATTAGCAGCTGCTATTGGCTTGGGTGCCTCATTAAGCAATGTAATTAGCGGATATATAGTTAAGGCAAGTGGCTTTAATTACGGTTTCTATGTGCTATCGGCTCTTGCGTTATTTGCCTTTATTCTTTTTTGGACCATGATGCCCGAAACCGTGTTGTGCGCTGATGACAAGGTTGCTAAAGAAGCATCTTTGAGTACAAATTAACTTACAGCACTCATATATATCTATCACTTCAATACACTAATAATCAATGGCTAATACTTTTATATGGCTGATTTCCTTTTTAGCCATTGCCGGGGTAATCATTCGCCCTTTTAAAATTGCGGAAGCTGTTTGGGCTGTAGCGGGAGCTGTAGTTTTATTAGTATTCGGACTAATAAATTTGACCGATGGCATAGCCGGCATTGCAAAAGGAACGGACGTTTACCTGTTTTTGACCGGCATGATGTTGCTGGCCGAAACCGCCCGCGAAGAAAAATTATTTGATTGGCTGGCGGCGCATGCAACCGGTATGGCCAAGGGTTCGCCCAAAAAGTTGTTTTTTTTGATCTACGTGGTAGGCGTTGTGGTAACTGCTTTCCTTTCTAACGATGCTACCGCCGTGGTGCTTACACCTGCAGTTGCCGCTGCTGTGAAGGCCGCAAAGGTAAGTAAGCCGCTACCCTATTTGTACATTTGTGCTTTTATAGCTAATGCGGCATCTTTTGTATTGCCCATATCTAACCCTGCTAACCTCGTCATATACGGTGATCATCTACCATCACTTTTAGTATGGATGTCACATTTTTTAATACCTTCAATCGTATCTGTCGTGGTTACTTACCTCTTGCTGTTCACCATGCAACGTAAGGATTTGAATGAGAATATAGAATCAGATATTTCAATACCCACACTATCCGCAGGGGGTAAAACAGCACTTATAGGCATTGTAATAACGGCTATTATTTTACTGATAGCCTCAGCGCAGGACGTTCAATTGGGGTTGCCAACCGCTATAACCGGTGTGCTGACATCGGCCATTGTACTTTTTAGTGCAAAGAAAAGTCCGTTAGTGGTTATTAAAGGGGTATCGTGGGCTGTGCTACCACTGGTGGCAGGGTTGTTTGTAATTGTTGAAGCGTTAAATAAAACTGGTATTACCGAAAGCCTCATCACAGTTTTACAACATAGTGCCACATCGGCACCAGCTGCAACTGCCTGGTATAGCGGGTTAATAACAGCGTTAGCCTGTAACTTAATGAATAACCTGCCCGCCGGATTGATGGCCGGCAACGTGATACAAGCCGGTCATGTGCCTGATATGGTCAAAAGCGCCACGCTCATAGGCATAGACCTGGGTCCTAACCTATCCATGACGGGCTCTTTGGCTACCATTTTATGGCTGGTAGCATTACGCCGCGAAGGTTTGGAAGTAAGTGCATGGCAATTTTTAAAGCTTGGGGCAGTAGTTATGACTTTTACATTGCTACTGGTTATTGCATCCCTGTGGATTTAACTTTTATAAATAATATCAGTTTGTTATTTTAAAACACGAACGTTTGTTAATGTTTATACTGCTAACGCTACCTTTTGGCTACTTTGTTTCTTTAATAGTATCCAGGCAAAAAATACGCCTACTACTGCCATTACTGCACCGGTAAGTGCCGGGTAAGTAAAACCCAAACCGGCGGCAATAGGTAAACCTCCAAAAAAGGCACCCAACGCATTGCCAATATTAAAAGCGGCCTGCGTTACGGCAGCCCCGAGCATTTCGGCACCTTTAGCCGTACGGATCATTAGAATTTGAATGGGCGAAGCAATAGCCATGGAAAGTGCTCCTGCTATAAACGTAAGTATTAGCGAGATCACCTGGTTGCCCGATAAAAAGTAGATAGCCAGTAAAGTTACAGCCATAGCGCTGAGCAAGGCACCGCAGGCTTTTACAGGCGGTATTTTATCGGCCAGTTTACCACCAACTACATTACCCACCACCATACCAAAGCCGGCAAGCACCAATATCCACGATACACTATTGGCCGTGAAGTGTGAAACATCGGTCATCAATGGCGCTATATAACTTATCCAGGCAAATAAACCGCCCGTGCCTATAGCAGTAATGAGGATAATTAACCAGGCATCGGCACTTTTTAGCAGTTGCATTTCCGACCGGTTGTTTCCCGAATTGTTAGCAGGCAGTGCCGGTAACCATAACTTTAAAAATAACAATGTAATTAAGCCAATGGCTCCAACAATACCAAAGGTATATCTCCATAAAAAATGGTGTCCAATAAAAGTACCTAACGGTACGGTCACCAGGTTGGCGATGGTTAGTCCGGCAAACATCATGGATATAGCCTGCGCCTGTTTACCCTTGTCAGCAAGCCGGCTGGCAACAACCGAACCTACGCCAAAAAACGCACCATGCGGTAAGCCCGAAAAAAAGCGGGCTAACAACAATGTGATATGGTTAGGTGCAAAGGCCGAAGCGGTATTAAACACGGTAAAAATAAGCATTAGTACCAGCAAGATGTTTTTCGGAGGATAGCTGCGACTCAGCATTACCAGTAAAGGTGCGCCTACCACTACGCCTAACGCGTATGCCGAAATAAGGTGGCCTGCAACCGGAATACTGATGTGAAGATTAGTGGCAATATCGGGGAGCAAACCCATCATTACAAATTCGGTAGTGCCAATACCAAGGCCGCCCAGCATGAGGGGAAATAAACTTTTTTTCAAAATTGACGATAACTAAAAGCGGAGAAATTTTCTTATTTATTACAAAAGCAAAAGTATTAATTAATGTTTATGAAATAAACGCATTAGTGTAATTTTCACACTATCAACATTCAAGAACGTAGCCGAACTAAGTTTAGTAACTGCCAGAAAGCTATTGACAGTACCTTTGCGCTTGCAGGTGCCCGCAAAGCCCATGAGCGGGTTGATAAAGGAAACATTCAAGGGAAAATAGTACCTACTGTTGCTTAAGCAAATTATATTTAGAATTCCCAGTAATTGAAGTCATTGGTAAAGCTCAAAGCCATCACCTACTGAGGGTGGCTTTGTGTAGCCACGACTTATAATTTCGTTCATAAAAAAACCCCTGCTTAACAGAGGTTTTTAATTTTTATAAAGTTGTGTTATAATTTTTTCACTTTAACAGCCTGTAAGCCTTTACGGCCCTCTTCAACTTCATATTCTACGTCGTCGTTATCCTTAATTGCATTTACGCCACCCTGTACGTCTTTAAAGTGTACAAATAGATCTTTACCATCGTCGGTTATAATAAAGCCGAAGCCTTTTTGAGTATTAAACCATTTTACTTTACCAGTTTTCATAATTATTAATTGTATAAGTTTATAAGAGATTTAAAAACCGAAGCAAAACTGAAAACTAAATACGGTAAACAATGAAAGGTAACAGTATGCTAACTAATTATTCAAATATATAAAATTTAAGATAATACAATAATATTTAAAAAAAATTGCCGGCTTACTAAGTGAGTGGTTAACTGAAACTTAGCTTTGGCTTTAATAAGCATAGCACGCCTTTTAGAAGCAATGTACAAGCGTATTTGACACGGCATAAATTATGCGGCGTTTTATATACTTTATTTTATTACAACATTAATTTTAAATTGTTGTTGGTTGATTTGGGTGCACCTGTAACTGCCCTTCCAAAATATATTTAAATGAAGCATACCTATAGCACAGGCATTATCGGAAACTGTGGCTTTTTGGCCCACATTAACAAAAACACCAATGTAGACTGGCTTTGCTGGCCCCGTTTTGACAGCACTTTCATTTTTGGCGGACTGCTCGACAAAGTAAAAGGCGGTGAGTTTTCCATTTTACCTGAAGGAGAATATACCTCTCATCAGTATTATCTTGAGAATACTAACGTACTAATCACCGAAATTACCCCCCACTCTGGCGGCCGTTACCGCATAACCGATTTTGCGCCCCGGTACCAGGAATATCAACGCTATTACAAGCCATTGATGCTGATCCGCAAGATAGAGTTGTTAGAGGGTTCACCACGCATTAAGGTAAAGTGTGAGCCGGTATCAGAGTACGGCGCTGTTAAGCTCGATGTAAACCGTGGAAGTAACCATATTCAATACTTAGGTGGCGAAGAAAAGATTCGTTTAACTACCAATATCCCTATCAGTTACGTTTTTGATGAACAGCCATTTGTTTTAAATGAGCCTAAATACCTGGTACTTACTTATGGCGAACCATTAGAGGCTCCATTAGTGAATACAGCCGAGCGTTTCCTGCGCGAAACTGTGCAGTACTGGCGTACATGGATCAAGCATTCATCTATTGCCGGCTTTTATCAAAACTTCGTAATCCGTTCGGCCCTGGCTTTAAAAATCCACCAGTATGAAGATACCGGTGCCATTATAGCAGCAAGCACCACCAGTTTACCCGAATCGCCTGGTAGCGGCCGTAACTGGGATTACCGCTATTGCTGGTTGCGCGATACCTATTATGTAATTAGCTCGCTTAACCACATCGGCCATTTTGAGGAAATGGAAAAGTACTTCAACTATGTGACCGATATTTCATTCTCTGAAGATTTCCGTTACCAGCCTTTATATGGCATTACCGGCAAAAAAGACCTGGTAGAGTTTACCGTAGATTTGGAAGGTTACCAGGGTAATCAACCTGTGCGCATAGGTAACCAGGCATCTGAACATATTCAGAATGATATTTACGGGCAGGTACTGGTTTCGGTATTGCCTTTATATACCGATCATCGTTTCATTTTCGACGAGCGTAAAGATTCGGCTCGTTGGATAGATTACCTGTTAAGTAAAATTGAGCGTACCATCGATGAAAAAGATGCCGGTATTTGGGAGTTCCGTAATATGGCCAACATACATTGCTACAGTAACCTGTTTCAGTGGGCCGGTGCAAGCGCTGCCGAAAAAATGGCACGCACTATAAATAACGAAGACTTACTTAACCGCGCGTTAGCTATGAAAGCCCGCGCTGCCGAACACATTGAAAGCTGCTACGACGCGGAACGTAAGGTTTACACCAATGCGGCAGGCAGTAGTTACTTAGATGCCAGCACACTGCAGCTCATCCTGATGAACTACCTCGACCCGGCATCAGACCGAGCTAAGGACCATTTAATTGCTTTGGAAAACGAATTAAAAACCGAGAAAGGCCTGTTTTACCGCTACCTACACGCCGATGACTTTGGCAAGCCTAAAACCACCTTCCTGATCTGTGCATTTTGGTATGTAGAAGCCTTGGCTTGCGTAGGCCGTGTTGATGATGCGGTGCGCGAGTTTGAAAACATCATTCAATATTCAAATCACCTGTTACTGTTTAGCGAAGATGTGTCTGAAGAAGACGGCAGCCAATGGGGTAATTTTCCGCAAGCTTACAGCCATGTAGGTTTGATGAACGCCGCCTACCGCATTGCCATGAAACTGGACAGACCAGTATTTTTGTAAGCGGATTTGTTCCAACAAAAAAAAGCGAGAACTTCTTAGAGGTTCTCGCTTTTTTGTTGGAATTATTGAGAGCTAAATTCACTTACCTCACCATCTAATTAAATGAAGAAAAATGTAATTAAATCTAATTTTTTGTAATTAAATGCAATTTTTTGAAGTGATTTTTAATTATTTTAAAGCACCGGAACTTCGGCACACAGTGCTTTTAACAAGCCACGCACTTCTGTAGGATTACGCACATAAAATTTAGCAGCCGAAGCCCCGGTTCCAACTTTAATGGAAATAGAGCTTTCGGGCAGTGATTTAAACAAGTCTTCATCGGTAAAATCATCACCCAAAGCCATAATGAAGTCATAGTCGCTTTCGTCAACCAAACTCAACGCAGCTTTGCCTTTATTAATTTCCATGTTCTTCACTTCCACCACTTTATCCCCGGGTAAAAGTTGTAATCCTTTGTCTGTAGCTAAGAACTTAAGGGTGTTCATTAACTCATTCGCTCGCAATTCACCTAAGCCTCGCTGAGCCTTACGGTAATGCCATACCAAAGAGTAAGTTTTCTCTTCAATAAAAGAACCTGGTGTACGGTCAACATACTTTTCCAGCTCTGCATAAATGTCTTTTTTCCAGGAAGTTGACAATCCATTTATCTTGTGCCATTCCATCCCTTGTTGTTTAAACCAGGCACCATGTTCGGCTATAAGATAGATGTTCTTATCACCAAACCAGTCACTTAGATTTTCATGTTTACGACCGCTAATAATTACTATATGATTATTTGGATCGGAAGACAACTGAGTGAGTAAGGTATGTAGTTCCCTATCAGGAACCGCCTGATCTGCAGTGGGTTTGAAGTCAACCAAAGTACCGTCATAGTCTAAAAAGATGATCCGCTTGCTGGTATGATGATATCTGTTGATAATTGATTGTGCCGTGGCAGAATGTACATGACGTGTTTGCATAGAGCGCTGCATCATTTTTACTTCGTTTAAACGTTCCATAAATATTTGTACCCAGTGGTTAACATTAAATTTGGCAACCAGTTGCCTCATTTGTATCATTCGCCTACGCTGTTCTTCAACAGGCATAGTGAAAGCTTCTATAATTGCATCTTTAACCTGGATAACATTATTCGGATTAACTATCAAAGCATCAATTAGTTCTCTTGAAGCACCTGCCATTTCACTTAATATCAATACGCCATCATTATTGGTACGACTGGCCACGTATTCTTTACTTACCAGGTTCATACCATCGCGCATTGGGTTTACCAGGCAAACATCAGCTGCGCTATAAAGTGCCGATAGCGTTTCAATTGATAATGAACGATAATAATAACTTATAGGAGTCCAGTCAATAGTACGGTAACGGGCATTGATATTACCTACTTTCTTATCTATCTGATCGCGCAGATGGGCGTATTGGGGTACGGTATCCCGCGATGGAACTACAACCATATACAAGGTGAGCTTACCTATATATTCAGGATGCTCTTCTAAAAGCAATTCTAACGCCTGCAAACGCTGCAAGATACCTTTGCTATAATCTAAACGGTCAATAGATAAAATGAGCTTGTTGGCTTTGAATATGTTTCTGATTTGCTGTGCCTGCTCCACTACTTCCGGCTTAAGCGGTAAGCTTGCATACTTCTCTTCATCTATACCCATCGGGAAAGCTTCTACCACTATAGAACGCTCGCCGCAGGTTATAACGTTTGATGATATGGGCGTTGGTAAAATGCGGGATACCGAGCTTAAAAAGTGCCTTACATCGTCAAAGGTGTGAAAGCCTATCAAATCTGCACCTAACATGCCGTTTAGCAACTCCATACGCCAGGGAATCAATCTAAACATTTCATGAGACGGAAACGGAATGTGTAAGAAGAAACCTATAGAGAGATCGGGCCTTTCATGACGGATAAGTGACGGCAGCAAAAGTAATTGGTAATCGTGAATCCAAATAGTATCACCAGGTTCGGCATTAGCCAAAATTACTTTTTTAAATTTTTGATTAACACTCTGATAATAATCCCAGTTAGATGGTTTATAGGTAGTATAAGTGGAGGCATAGTAGTGAAATACAGGCCATAACACATCGTTTGAGAACCCCTCGTAAAACTCACTTATATCTTTTTGAGTCAAATGAACAGGAATAAGGCTTAGATCTAATAATTTGTCAGCTACCTCCTGTTGTTTATCGCTTGGAATTACCTGTCCGGGCCAACCTATCCAAACGTTGTTATCTTGCTTGTATACTGAACCTAAGCCCGTGGCTAATCCGCCTTCGCTTGGTATTAATGTGTACTCGTTATTTGTTTCCTGAATTTTTACCGGAAGTCGGTTTGCTACAATAATAGTTTTCGGCATAATATTTAGTATTTGCTCTTAACTATTAAAGACCAATAATGCCGTATTGTTTGTAAAAAAGGCATTTTGAATTTATCAACGTCATATAAAGGCACAAAAAAAGCCACACTTTTGAGGTGTGGCACAGTATAAGGTTGAAGCTGTTCTAATTTTTGCTCAACAGTTCAACTGATGAGGATGGTGTAATTCTTAAAGTAGCTTGTTTGTCGGCTTTGTATAAGCTCAACAAGTAAACTTCGTCATCAAAAGAATTAGTAGCCGATAAGCGTGTTAAAGCTGATGTAGAAGCATCGGCGTATTGAAAACGGATCAATTCTTTAACATGGTAACCCTCATACTCACGTGCAATTTGTTTTTTTGCTGTTGAAGGCAATACATTGTAAGCAACGGTTTCAGTGTGACCCAAATATTTACCATTCGTATCGTAGAAGGCAGCCATTTTTACCTGATCTACAATAAATTCAGCTTTTTCAAAAGTTTCGGTTACAGTCCATGTAATTTCTTTAGCATCAGTAAATTCGTATTCAAACTGACGGATTACATGATAAGGTACTTTTTTAGTATCATCTTCTTTTTTACCACCCTCGGTAGCAAAAGCAGCGCTAAAGCTTAATAAGGTAACTAAAGCGAATAAGGTTAACTTTTTCATGATGTATTTTTTTGTGTGTCTTAATTTTAAATCCTCAACAAATATACGGCTCATGTATGAAAATGATAAATTTAATTTAACTTTTATAAATAATTCATAATTAATATGGAATTGTGTTGACATATTTAAATTTAGCACCTCTAAACAGTGTTATATTGCAATTTCATAAATTTATTGACATAAAAAAATCAGTCTGACAATAGACTGATTAATTACTTGCGAATATTTCAATAACTAGAGCTCTTTTATATAATCTAAAAATAGATACAAAGCTTTCCTTTTATCATGGGTTAACGGGTAATCAATTTTATTCATCAGGTAATCCTTTAAATCAAAATCCGGACGCATATCCATTTCTTCAAACAGTTCTTCCCGATGGTCTAAGCCATACTGCAACGATCGATTGAACTCTTCAATAAACTCTTGCGAAATAGGCTTGTTAGCTATCCACGCAGCGAAGGTAAAAGGCAAACCTGTAAAATTAGTCCATTCAGCAGCGAGGTCATACACATAAGGATAGCTACCCGTTTTGCCAAATGTGCGGTCACCTATTTGAACGAAGGCAGTGTTTTCATCAGTAGATTGACTATAATCTATTGCGCCGGTAACTAATTGAGGACTTAGCTGCCAGTGATTTTTTAGCAACACTTTAGCCAAGTTGTTTGATGAGCGGGATTCAGGATCTAACTGCAAAATTTTAACCTGTTCAATAGGACAATTGCTAAAAATAAAAACAGAGTTAACCGCTCCTACTGCTCCTATGCAATAATCTGAAACCAAATGCCACTCAGGCAAATTTAGTGTAGCAGCAACAGGTATCAGGCCAATATCTACCTGGTTATCAATAAGTTTTTGTGCACAATCTGAGGGCATGTCCAAACTCAGTTCAATCTGATTGATGATATCGGTATGATTGATACCATATAAAAAGGGTTTGGTGTTAGTGTAACTAACCGCCGATATTCTTATTTTTTTCAAAAGTAGCTTAGTGAATTTGCAAATGGATGGCGTTATTAAACTCGGCAATTTCGAACCGGGTACCATCATAGGTAACTTTATAGAGAACCAAGTTTTGGTGAGGAAAGGTTTCCATTTCTGTCAAAGGCCTATCGGTCAGTAAGCAAAGCAGCAAACGCATAGCCCTGCCGTGCATGCAAATGAGTACATTTTTTTCTTCTTGACGGCTCATAATTATGCTCATAGCCTCTTTTTGGCGAGCTTGTACTTCGTTAGGGCTCTCCCCATTTTCAAACTTTTCATCAAGGCGACCGGCAGTCCAGTGCTGCATCATTTTCCTGAAAGCAGATTTAGTTTCAGGTGTACTGGGTTGCCCTTCGTGTATACCCCATGCTAACTCATCAAGCCCTGACAGCTTTTCGTATGGTAAACCGGCATCAATAAACTGCTGTACACTTTGTTGTGTACGCTTTAGTGCTGACACGTAAATCTTATCGAAAGGCACATCTTTATATGCGTTGTAAAACATATTGGCCTGCAGGCGACCATCATCATTTAGATTGGTATCCATGCCACGGCCTTGTACAATGCCTTGCTTATTTAAATCGGTTTGCCCATGGCGGACAATGTATAGCGTTTTTAAAATCATTATTTAATTTATAACCGGCAACTTGTAGAACTGCGGCTTCACCTCATTGGCAAACTCATGGTTCATGTAATCGGTAACTACATTGTACAAAGTATCGCGCTCTATGGGATAACGGCCAACCTGTTTAATTAATTCTACTAGTTCCTTGGTGCTCATACCCGGTGTTTGTTCTTCTGCGCCGGCCATTGCATAAATTTTTGTTGTATCGTCAAGCGTACCGTCAATATCATCTACCCCAAAATTTAAAGACAGCTGTGCCGTAGTACGGCTGATCATGGCCCAATAGGCTTTGATGTGGTCAAAATTATCAAGGTAAATACGTGCAATGGCATAGTTCCTCAGATCTTCAATAACAGAAGATTCGGGAACGTTATGCATCTGGTTATCCTTATTGCGGAACTTTAGCGGAATAAAAGTTTGGAAACCACCTGTGCGGTCTTGCAACTGGCGTAGTTGCTCCATGTGATCAACCCGGTGCCAGTACTTTTCAATATGACCGTATAACATGGTAGCGTTAGAGCGCATACCCAGTTTGTGCCATTCCTCATGAATTTGCAGCCACTGATCGCCGGTGCATTTATCTTTAGCTATCTCATCGCGCACTTCCGGGTGAAATATTTCGGCACCACCGCCAGGCATCGATTCCAAGCCAGCTTCTTTCATCAGGCGCATGCCGGTAGCATAATCAATCTTAGCTTTCTTAAAGATGTAATGATACTCAACCGGGGTCAAAGCTTTTACGTGCAGATTGGGACGATGCTCTTTAATGGCGGTAAACAAATGCTGGTAAAAAGCCATATCGTACTGTGGCAATACACCGCCTACAATATGTACCTCGGTAACCGGCTCGTTGTCGTACTTCTTTACAATGTCCAGCATCTCGTCCATGGTGTATTCCCACCCTTCGGAGCGCTGTTTAATGAGACGTGAGTACGAGCAAAATTTACAATCGTAAACGCAAAGATTGGTAGGCTCTATATGAAAATTACGGTTGAAGTAAGTTTTATCTCCATGGCGTTCTTCGCGGATAAAGTTGGCTAAAACCCCAAGATAACTCAGTTCACCTTTCTGATATAACGTTACGCCCTCTTCAAAAGTAATGCGCTCATGGCTGAGTACTTTTTGAGCTATTTGTTTCAGATCTTCAGCTAAACGGGCATCGTTGAGTAATACCTTTAGTTGTTGTTCAGCATCCATTTATACAAGTATTTGATAAACAAAGGTAGCATTTAAGGCACTTTGCTGTATCACTTGTTTGTAATTATGTAAGTGCTTTGCTTTACGTTTCGCTGGGATGTGTTCATTCAATGCATAAGACTTGCAATAGAGCTCTTCCTGTTCACAAAAAAAGCTATTGACACTAACCGGTCAATAGCTTTTTTATGTTCGAAATTTATAGTTCTTACTAATAAGCTGCCACTTCTGCCTCTTCTATTGCCTGATTTGGCCTGCCGTTTTTAAAGGCTTTACGCGGCGTTAAGCCCAAGAGTTCAAACATGGCCATATCTTCATCGAACGATGGATTAGGCGTAGTCAATAGCTTTTCTCCAGCAAATATAGAACTGGCTCCTGCCATAAAGCATAAAGCTTGTTCAACGGTACTCATTTCGGTACGACCGGCAGATAATCTTACCTGTGTGCGTGGCATGATAATGCGTGCGGTGGCTATCATACGTACCATCTCCCACACCGAAACACGAGGCTGATCGGCCAATGGAGTTCCCTGTACAGGTACCAACGCGTTAACTGGCACCGATTCGGGGTGCTTGGCCATGTTCGATAAAGTTTTCAGCATAGAAACGCGGTCTTCCACAGTTTCGCCTAAACCAATGATACCACCGCTACAAACTGTAATTTTTGCTTTGCGAACATTTTCAATCGTATTTAAACGATCGTCATAAGTACGAGTACTGATAATACGTTTGTAGTCTTCTTCAGAGGTATCGAGATTATGGTTATAAGCGTATAAACCGGCATCAGCCAAGCGTTGTGCCTGGTGCTCATTTAGCATGCCTAAAGTGCAGCATACTTCCATATCGAGTTCATTAACGGCCTTTACCATTTCAATCACCTTGTCAAAGTCGCGGTTATCGCGCACTTCGCGCCAGGCTGCGCCCATGCATAAGCGCGATGCACCACCTGCTTTAGCTTTTTGAGCCGCAGCTACCACCTCGTCTTTTGGTAATATGGCATGTACGTTTACACCGGTTTGAAAGCGTGCCGCCTGCGGGCAGTAAGCGCAGTCCTCGGGGCAACCTCCGGTTTTAACGGAGATCAGCGAGCTGATTTGCACCTCGGAGTAATCCTTGTTTTCGCGGTGAATAGTTGCAGCTTTATAGATCAGATCTAATAGCGGCGTATGGTAAATTTCTGATATCTCTTCTTTCGTCCAGTCGTGTCTTACTTCAGTCATTTGTGTTGTAAGTTTAAAGTGCCAAATTTATAATAAAAGCTTTGTTGCCAACCATAGCGGTAATAAAAAACCTATACAATCTGTAAACGTGGTAATAATAATAGACGATGCCACGGCCGGGTCTATCCCTACCCGCTTCAAAACGAGTGGAATAGTGGCACCGGTTAGTCCTGCAATAATGAGGTTACCGGTCATGGCTAAAAACATTACCAAGCCCAACATTGGGTTCGAATCGTACCAAAATGCAACCACCGCTACAATGACACCATTAGCTGCGCCATTGGTCATGCCTACTAAAAACTCTTTGAACACGGTAATGTAAGCCTGCCTGTCTGTTAAGTCACTCAACGAAATCCGCCTTACTGTAACAGCCAGTGCCTGTGTAGCGGCATTACCACCCATACCCGCAATAATGATCATATAGGCCGATATGATGGGTAATTTAGCAGCGGTGTCCTCGTAACTACGAATAACCGAAGCAGCTAAAAAAGCAGTGCCTAAGTTAATTATTAACCACGGCAAACGACTTTTTACCGCATTGCGCCAGCCACCACTTAGTTCCTCATCTTCCGATACACCAGAGATTTTCAGTATGTCTTCGGTGTTCTCTTCCTCCATTACGTCGATGATATCATCCACTGTAATGCGGCCCAGCAACTTCATATTATCGTTTACAACAGGTATGCTGTTCAAATTATATTGCGATATAAGCTTAGCTACCTCTTCCTGATCCAGATCTACCTTTACATAAACAAAGTCTTTATTAACAAGCTCTTGTACGGTAACCTGCTTTTTAGCTTTAATAATATCTTTTATAGAAAGAATGCCCAACAGAATATCATCATCGTTAACAGCGTAAAGCGTGTAAAACTCCTCCATCTCTTCCGATTGACGGATGATCTCTTCAAGTGCTTCATTCCGGGTTAAATTACCGTTTACCTTAATAAGGTCGGTATCCATCAAACCACCTGCTGTATCCTCCTCATAATTGAGCAGGGCCCTGATGTTGGTGGCATCTTCCTGGTCTATTTCGCGCAGTATTTCCTGCTGGTCACTTTCGTCCAGTTGCGATATGAGGTCGGTAGCATCATCATAATCCAGTTCCTCTACAATTTCAGAACGCCTTTCAGGAGTCAGATTAACTAACAACTCGGCCGGATGATGTTCTTCATCCATTTCCGAAATTACTTCCGAGGCCTCCTCGGCAGTTAAAACATTGATAATGCGTTCGCGTTCTTCGGGCTGAAGCTTTTCGAAAATTATGGCAATCTCTGAGGTATGATATTGCTGCAGAACCTGTTGCAGTTCGGCATCACTACCCTCAAGCGCAGTTTTAATGCGCAGCAGGTCGGTTTTATCAATTTCAAAGGATTGCATACACGCACAAGTTACAAAATAACAGCCAATAGGCTAATAAAAAAGGGCAATATTGCTATTACCCTTCCCTTAAATTATATTGAAATAGTAGGTTTATCAAGCTACTTTTCTGAGTTTATAAGACGTATTATCATGGTTAATCACCAATTCGTTTTGGTCTATAGACTCAATCATTATCTTACGATCACCAAGGCGGTCGTAATTATGTATCAGGAAATAATGACCCTCTTCGTTATGAATAACACGAAATGGAGATACTATTGTACCGGCAGGTTGGGTTTCCTTAAAAAATTTAATTCTGAGTAAATGGGTTACAAAATCAAACTCGAACCTTCTCTCATTTTCGAGATAGATTCCAATTGGCAATGGGTTCATGATATTTTTATAGGTTAGATGTATGATGTTGTTAACTAAGTATTAGCGCAGTTGTTGCTTACCAAGCCAACTAAGCAATAGTAATACTTTAGCTATTTGACAGATATAGTACTTTCGCACCTACAAGACCATTGAACCTATTAATTGTTTGATTTACTTTGGCTTTTCGAATACTTACCTGGAAGATACAGGTGTTATCAGCCTCCTGCTTTATGATGACGATATTTTCCTCTTTTATTATTTTCATTACCTCGTTCATTTGCAGGTAATCAAATTCGATGCTATAAACATCACTGCTTACTTTTTCTTCAACACCGGCCGCTTTTATACCTTCTTCAGCAGCGGTTTTGTATGCGTTGATCAAACCAGGCACTCCAAGTAGCTTTCCACCAAAATAGCGCACTACTACAATAAGTGTATTGGTTATGTTTTTGGACAGAAGCATATTTAAAATAGGCCTGCCGGCAGTGCCAGATGGTTCGCCGTCATCGTTCACTTTAAACACAGACCTATCGGGACTTAGCCGCATGGCCCAGCAGTGGTGATTGGCCTTAGGATGCGCTGCTTTAAGTTGGGCAACCAACGGTTTAATATCAGCTTCGGACAGTATAGGAAATACAAAGGCTATAAATTTGCTGCCGCGATCAGAAAACGTAGCTTCGGCAGGCTGTTTAACCGTTAAGTAGGTATCTTCGAAAAGCATAAGAAGCTATAAACTAAAGGCAATAACCGTAATAGCGGCTACGGCAAGCGCCACGCCTACCTTGTGCAGCACACCCAACTTTTCCCGAAAAATGAACAACCCTACCAAGGTGCCTAAGGTTATCACCCCGATGTTCATGGCTGTAAAAACCGTGGACGGGTCATTAGCCAATGCCTTATGCGCTTTAATGTAGAACAAGATATTGCCGAAATTAAAAACACCTAAGATCCACCCGAACAAAATGTGACGGAATAAAAAGCGTTTCTTTTTAAAGAAGATCTGGTACAAAGAACCCAGCACTGCCACGCCAAAAGCCAGCACATAAACTACAAATAGCGACGCATTGTAAGGAGCGGTTTTACTTAAAGCCATTTGCTTAAACAAAATATCGATAGCACCGAAGCCAGCGAAAACACCTAACAAATACATCCAGGTATTGCGATTGCCTTGTGTAACTACATGCTTCTTTTGCCATGGTATTAAACAGAAAATAGCACCAAAACCTAATATAATGCCAATTACCTTGAGCAAATTAAAATGATCGCCAAAAATTAAAAACGCCGCGCTTAAAGATATCAACAATGATAAACGTTGCGCCACATCGGTGCGTACTATACCTGCGCCGCGTACCGCTAACGACATTACGTAGAATATTCCGGGCAATAACACACCTAGCAATAAGTAAATATTGATAGGCGCATGTGTAATGCTGCTGGGCTGTGGCCTTAAAAACACCCAAGTAAGCAATGCCGCCATGGAGTAATTCCAGGTAATAGCCTGCACCACGTTAATTTGGTAACGCTTGGCCATTTTTAACAAAATGGACACCAACACGCTACAGCAAACACTTAAAAAAATATAGAGCATTAACGGTTATTGGTTAAAAATAATTTGCAAACTATCTGCACCTACCATTGCTTGTTCGGTTTTGTTGCCAAAACAAACCGGTGCTTTTATACCGTTGGCCAACAGCGTTTGGCCGGTAAATATACGTGCTTCGTCCCATAAACCGGCCTCTATAAAACTATTTAAAGTTTGCGCTCCCCCTTCAATAATGAGCGACTGCACATCCTGCAAATAAAGCTGAAACAGGATGTATTGAGGCACAAACCGGTCAAAGTCTTCCAGTGCTATGTATTTGGTTTTGTTGTCAAACTCGGTTTTAATAGCGTTGAACACAAAAGTTTCCACCGAGTTGTCGAACAAATGCAGTTTCTTATCCAATTCCAGGTTACGATCTATAACCACACGTTTGGGCGGCTTGCCTGTACCATAACGCACATTAAGCTGCGGGTTATCAATTCGGGCAGTGTTTTTACCCACTAAAATAGCATCTTCCTCGGCACGCCATTGATGTACCAGTTTGCGGGCTTCTATCCCCGTAATCCAATGTTGTGAGCCATTGGCCGGCGCGAAATAACTGTTAGCCGTTTGTGCCCACTTCAGTATAATGTACGGACGCTGTTTTTGCACACGCGTAAAAAACCGTTTATTTAAATCGCGGCATTCCTGTTCTAATACCCCTACTGTAACATCAATACCTGCCAGTTGCAACTTTTCTATACCCTTGCCATCCACCTGGGCAAACGGGTCGCGGCAACCTACTACTACTTTACCGATTTGATGTTGGATGATTAAATTGGCACAGGGTGGTGTTTTACCGTAATGCGCACAAGGTTCCAGCGATACGTAAATTGTTGATTGCCTGAGCATTTCGGCAGCGTTGTTATATGTATCCAACACCTGGTTCACCGCATTAACTTCGGCATGAGGACCGCCATATTTTTGGTGATAGCCCTCCCCTATAATTTGTCCCTTATGCACAATAACCGCCCCTACCATAGGGTTTGGGCTTACCTGGCCAATGCCCAGTGCGGCCAGCTGTAAACAGCGCTGCATATAAATTTCGTGGAATGCCATCGCACAAAAGTAGCTTTTATGTTTCTTTGTTGCATGAAAACGGTTAAAGATGCATATCACGAGTTTAAAGGGAACCTGGCTAACATTTACAGCAGCCCCGAAGCCGATGCCATAACCAGCCTGGTGTTAACCAACTTAACCGGTTTAAGCAAAGCCCGCCTTAAAGCTTTTACGGATACCGAATTTGACACCGAGCAAAGCAACAAGCTTGCTACCATACTGCAAGAACTCAAAACCGGCAAACCGGTGCAATACATATTGGGCCATACCGAGTTTTACGGACTCAACTTTTTTGTGAACCCTTCCATACTCATCCCCCGACCCGAAACTGAGGAACTGGTAGAGTGGATCTTGCAAACCGTAACTCCATCCAACAACCTCAATATACTCGATATTGGTACCGGAAGCGGGTGTATACCTATAGCACTTAAATCTCAATTAGTTAATAGTAAGTTATTTGCAATAGATATATCCCCTGATGCTTTACAAACGGCAAGGCGTAATGCAGAACTTAACAAAGCAGATATTACTTTTGTAGAAGCAGATGCGCTTAACCTGAATGACTCCATAATTACCGCACAGCAATACGGTGTAATAGTCAGCAATCCGCCGTATGTAACCATGGTAGATAAGCAGCAAATGCATCATAACGTTACCGGTTTTGAGCCGCATACCGCCCTCTTTGTACCTGACGAAAACCCGCTGTTATTCTACATCGCCATTGCTGATTTTGCCGCCGGTCACCTAATCAAAGATGGCTACTTGTTTTTTGAGATCAACGAAAGCTACGGCCCTGAAACTGTCAACATGCTGGCTGCTAAAGGTTTCACACAAATAGAACTCCGGCAGGATATGGCCGGCAAAGACCGCATGATCAGGGCAATTTGGGGATAAGGAGTGTTTGGTTGCGGGGAACGAGGATCTGAGTTGCGAGGATTTTAGCTTCAGGGGGTGCGGGGATTTTTGTTGCCATATTAGAAAGATGGCCTCAATGTAATGCTTTGCTATGTACTTGCGCATACAGCCCCTTTCTTTTCCCGCCTCCTTTTTCTCCGATCCTCCCTACTCGCACCTCGTAACCCTCAACCCACTCCCCTGCAACTTTCTTTCCCCGCTCCCCATAACCACCCCCGCTCCTACAATAAACTTATCAACAATTCCTGAAAGCTCTTGCGTTTACTAATATTATTAGCAAACTTTGAATCATGAATCAGAACTCCCTTGAAGCGAGAACAGAGGCGCGTGTGCTTTTTGTGGATATGAACAGCTTTTTTGCCAGCTGTGAGCAGCAGGTAAACTATTGGCTGCGCGGCAGGCCGGTGGGCGTTTGTGTATATACGGGTAAGTATGGCTGCGTAATTTCGCTCTCCAAAGAGGCTAAGGCGCTAGGCATTAAGGCCGGCATGCGTTTGAACGAGGCCATCAAGATTTGTCCGGAGTTGGTGCCGGTGGAAAGCAACCCGGCCCGGTATCGCGAGTTTCATAAAAAAATTATAGGCGTGCTTAAACAGTATTGCCAGGATGTGGTGCCCAAGAGTATAGATGAGGCCATTATTAACCTCACCAACTACGCGCACCTGTACCCTGACCCTTCCGTACTGGCCGAGCAGATCAGGAAGGATATTTATAGTAAGGTGGGCGATTGGCTGGCTTGTTCCATTGGTATTGCGCCTAATGCGTTTTTAGCCAAGCTAGGTTCGGGGATAGGGAAAAAGTCGCCTTATAATGGCCTGTGTGTAATTACGCCCGACAACATTGACGAGCTGCTGGGCAACCTTAAACTAAAAGATTTGCCGGGCATTGGTACCAACATGGCTTACCGGTTAGAGCGTGGCGGCATAACCACGCCGCTGCAAATGCGCTACGCCGGTCCGCAGCGGTTAAAGGCGCTGTTTAAAAGCATTGAGGGTATTTACTGGCATTACCGGCTCAACTTTATAGAGACCAATATTTCCTCGAACGACTATAAGGGCATGCAGGCGCAGCGGCAAATTTCGGGCGATAAGCGGCAGAGCATTGAATATATAGAACAGCTGTTTATGACCCTTTGCCTCACGCTCGAAAAACGCATGGTGTGCCACAAGTTTTACAGCAAGGCCATTAGCTTCACCGCCCGTTACGAAGATGATACCCGTTGGGACGATGCATTTACCATTAGCACTCCCGTACAGGATGCCGTAAGCCTCATGCGCATGATTAGGGTGCGAATGGAAAAGTTTGAAGAGGTGAACCAGGTGAGCCCTATTATGAACACGCAAATTACCAGCATGCGCGTGGGCGTAACCAACTTTGTAGACAATGGCGATATGCTGTTTAGCCTGTTTGAAGACCACGACCAAAAGCAAACGGCCTTAAAAACCATGCACGAAATTAAAGACAAATTTGGCGCCAATAAACTGGTACGCGCTATGGAACTCACCGAAACCCAGGTGGTGAAAGACGTGATCGGCTTTGGTTCAGTTAAAGATTTGAGTGAGTTGGATTATATGTGAAAGGCGGGTAGGAATATGTTTAATTATTTTCAACAGAAATTATTATATTTATCCATAAAATAAATATAATGAGTACAATATCCTTAGCAGTTTATGAGATAGTTATTTATAAAAAGAATGGAAGTGTCAAGAATGGTGAAAATATTAGTGATTATAATAATGGCTGCGACTTGATTACACTTTTTAAAAATTTACCTTCTTATCTAAGTGTCGGAAGCTCAAACGTCGCCGTTGTTGATATTGAAGACTCAAAAAAACGACTGAGAATAAATTCAAAAGAGTTTAAGCCATTCGGCCGTTGTATAAGCGGTGAAATAGAAACGGGAGATTATGGAGTAGAGAACAAAATTGTAGATAAGGAGGGTAATGACGCAGGAACGAAAAACAAGGACCACGCAGCTATGTTTCCTTTCTACTTTTTGTGCGATCTTGAAAAAAACTCAACACGCTCTATCTTACTGTTACAGAGGTTTAGTCAATATGGAATATATACTATTCTATCTACAATATTAAAAAAAGAATTTGAAAAGCAAAATCCCAACTATACTATTAGAATTTCACCTTTAGTATCTAAGAAAGCAATAGATGCAATTATAAAAGGAGGAACGATTAAGAAAATTTCGTTTAAGACAGCAAATCCGGCTCAGATTACACATAGTGTAAATACAAAAAACCCATCTGATTATTTCAATCCAAGCGACGTTTATTGCGAATATAATATTATCGCAAAAAGGAATAAGAAAGTTTCTTTAATGAATTCTATTACTAAGCTGATAGGCGTGGATGCTAAAGTATCTGATTACGTAACATTCAAAGAATTTGATTATAATGAGGTTAAGGTTGTTTTTGATTTAAACGGTAAAAATCAAACAATTAATCTTGCCCATTGGCAAAGGTTTAGTCCCGATATTGATATAACTGATAAGGTGCGGATTAACAGTTCTGGTTTTCCTGAAAATGTAGATGTGCAAAAGGCCGCGTTAGAACTTCTAGATGACATTAAGGAAGAAATGAAAAAATGAACAAAGCATTTAAAATTATCATTTTTCTTTTTATAGGAATGGGTATAGCATTATTATGCCTGACTGCATTTGGCGTTATAAATGATAACATGATACACTCGAAAGGTGAATTAGATTGGGTTTACATTAAGAAACTATCTGATATATCTTCTTTCTTGGCAGTTCCTTGGAACATAGTTGGAGTGTTCTTACTCTATTTAACTCTTAATATCCAACAAGATCAATTTAGGAAAACAGATTCTTACATAAGGCAGCAACAATTTGAAACAACTTTTTTTAATATGTTGAATGTATTAACCGATATTAAGAGATCAACATATCTAAAAATTGAAAAGAAGGATTTGACCATTTATGAAATTAGTGGTCAAGAGTTTTTTGACCATGCATTGAAAGAATTAAAAAATGAATTTAGGAGGTACTACGAATCAATAATAGACGAAAATCCTGTAAAGGTCATTGTAAATAAGATTAAAGCCAACAAACCAATTTCTGATACAGAAAGAAATATTGTTAGAGATGAATTGAATCTTGTATATCATAAATTTTATGAGAATTTCCATAGTAATTTAGGCCACTATTTCAGGTATACATTTAACTTAATAAAGTTTGCAATCAACAACCGTGGGTTAGAAAAGGATGAAAAGAAATATATTGATTTAATTCAAGCACAGCTAACTAATGATGAGCTAAGCTTAATTTTCTATAATGCGTATAGTGACAATGGATTAAATAACTCACGAGAATATAAATTCCATGAATGGTTAGATGGGTATAATTTTTTTGAGAATATAGATAGTAGAAGCTTGCTATTAAGGGAACATCATGTTTTGTATGCGAGAACTAAGTTCAAATTTTTGAATTCAGATGAGTTAAAACTCAAAATTGCTCACTAAGATATTCTTTAACCATGTTGTTATGATTCTTTACCTTCCGGTTGCAACTTAATCTTAACCATTAATTCCAAATGTCCTCCCCCTCTTTCACCCCTGCTCCCGACGCGAACTGCCCGAGCTGCGTGGCACAGGTATTTCAAAGCGAAGCTGTTTGCAAGAACTGCAATTACCCCCTGCAAGGCACGCCCGATGAACAACAGCAATTTTTGAACGAGCGAGAGATTGCACTAATAGATTTCGATGCCCACGAAAAGCAGATCAGCCAGGCAGGCAAAACGCTGTACTGGATTGCCGGGCTTAATCTGGTAAGTGTTTTGATGTTGTTAGGAGTAGTTAACCATTACAATAATAAGTTGGGCCTTTTGCTGGGCTTTGAGGTTGCCATGTCTGTTGTATTTGTTGGTTTGGGTTATTGGAGCCGTAGTAAACCTACAACTGCTTTAATTACCGGCCTTTGCCTTTACTCATTAATACAATTGTTGGCCGCTATTGGCGATCCTGCATCACTTGTTAAGGGTATCATCTTTAAAATATTTATCATCATTTATTTAATCAGGGGTATCAAATCATCCATCGAAGCCGATAAAATGATTAAAGAACATAGCTTCATCAGTTATAAGTAAGCTAAAAGTTTAATGAGATACCTAAATTCTAAATGCTTAATTTTTAACTAAAAATTAAAACTTCCATCATTATAGTGGGTTTTCAATATATAATATTGAATAACTATATGGAAGATAAAAATAAATTAACCCGCCGCCAACTGGTTGGTGGCTTGGGTGCAGGCCTGGCCGTTGCGGCGGTTTCGCCTGCGTTGGCGGGTACCGGGCAACCACATACCGTGGGGCTTACGCCTATGCCCTTGGAAGATCCAACTACCAAGTATCCTCGTCCCCCGTTCACGTATCAAAACCAAACCTGGCCGGCACTGGCCAGCAAAATGGAACCCCGGCCCGATCATGGCGAAAAAACATACAAAGGTTCAGGTCGTTTAGCCGGCCGTAAGGCGCTCATTACCGGCGGCGATTCGGGTATGGGTCGTGCTGCGGCCATTGCCTACGCCCGCGAGGGTGCCGATGTAGCCATTAACTACCTGCCCGCCGAAGAACCCGATGCCCGCGAAGTAGTGGAACTCATTAAAGCCGCAGGTCGTAAAGCTGTAGCCATTCCCGGCGATTTGCGCGACGAAAACTTTTGCCGCAAACTGGTGGATGAGGCAGTTAAGGCCTTAGGCGGATTAAATATTGTAGTGAGTAACGCCGCCCGTCAGCAAGTGCACGAGTCTATACTCGATATTTCATCCGAGCAATTCGACTGGACCATAAAGACCAATATCTATGCACCCTTCTGGATCATCAAAGCAGCTTTGCCTCACCTGAAACCGGGTTCGGCCATTATAGGCACTACGTCGGTACAAGCTTACGATCCATCTCCCGATCTGTATGATTATGCGCAAACAAAGGCGGCCACGGCAAACTTCGTAAAATCGTTAGCCAAACAGTTAGGTCCTAAAGGCATCCGCGTAAATGGCGTAGCTCCCGGCCCAATATGGACACCGCTGCAATTAGCCGGTGGCTCCACCCCCGAAAAGCTGAAAGAGTTTAGTGGTAAAACGCCATTAGGTCGCCCGGGGCAGCCTGCCGAACTGGCCTCCATCTACGTACAATTAGCGGCCAGCGATGCCAGTTATGCAACCGGCCAAATTTACGGTGCCGCAGGTGGGGCTGGCCAGCCATAAAACAAATTCATTTTCCAATAAAACAGAAAGCCATTAACAGTAAAATCTGTTGGTGGCTTTTTGTTTTTGGTCATAACCCTGTTGTAAGATCACAAATCCGTTACACTAAGTTACCAATTCATATTTCATGCTATCAATAATTAGTCTTAATATTGCTATATAAATGCCGCTGCCCTCTAATACTACTTAATACCTAAATAATTTTCATGTTATACCACATTATTTACTTCAGCAAAGCAGTAAGGCAAATGAACGAAGATGACCTTGTGCAATTATTAAAAGAAAGCAAAGATTGGAACGATCCGCATCAACTAACCGGCATGTTGGTTTATTTGCAGGGAGGATTACTATCCAAAAATGAAGGTCGCTTTATGCAAATAATCGAAGGTGATAAAAACGAAATTGACTACATTTTTGAGAAGATCAAAAAAGACTCCCGTCATCAACAGGTCACTGTATTACATTACGAGCCAATAAACGAAAGGGATTTTGAGAACTGGCTTATGGGCTTTGAAACAGTGAATGCTAAGCCGAATGAAAAAGTTAGAGGCTTTTTCGAACTTGATGATAGTTTCCTGAAAAGTGATGAGTTTGTAAAAAGTAATATGTCTTTAAACTTTTTAAAATCATTTTACAGCACCGATATTAGTATGAACGCCCGGTAACCGGCAAAACAACAAAAGCGCATTAAAATAAAATCCCGGTTAGTTTTAGTAACCGGGATTTGCATTTCATTTCGGGCACAATCACAAATGGAATAGCCAGCTTATAATTTATAATTACTGTGTTTTCGGGCGTTTAAGGGTGGTGTTAAATTCTGTACCGCCGTAGTTAATTTTAAGATTAATAGAATCAGGGTATATTTTACCGGTATGTGTAGCAAGTTCACCATTCAAGTTTACCTTAAACGTAATCACATCTTTTTCTATTTTACCATCTTTTATTTCATTCGTACCTAAAGGCGATTCGGAAGTACCGGTAAGCTTATCACCGTCACTCTTAAAGTTATAGGTTAAGGGCACATCGCTACCGTTATAGTCAATGTATCCGCTCCACTTGCCGTTAACATCTGCAAGTATGATGCAAAACAATATGCCGCATACTGCCAGCACTAAAGAATTAAAGATTTTTGTATTCATAAAATTAATACTGGTTATTTTATAAAGTTATAATAATTATATCGCATAAATATCATTCATTAAAATAAATTAACAGGCACAATTAAAGCAGCTTTGCTGTTCAAATTAACATAGCATGAGGCGAGTATCCCAACTCATTACAATGCTCGATACAGTATTTAGTTTAGAAACTATTTAGTTATATTGGATGTGGAAGTATCAGTAAAACAATTTAAGCCTTCTTCTATTCTAACAAATGGTAATTGAATTATCAGGAATTGATATTTTTGTGACTAAAATTGTAATATCACCCGTTTTTTAAATAGGTACACCGTAAATTGCGAAACATTTGTATCGTTCAAATCTAAAATGACTAACACCGAATATACTCAGAACACAGAAACTGATGTAGTACTGATTGGCGCAGGTATTATGAGCGCCACTTTAGGAGTAATGCTGAAACAACTTCAGCCCGATCTTACTATCGAAATTTTTGAAAGGCTTGATGTAATGGCTGCCGAAAGTTCGGATGCCATGAACAATGCCGGCACCGGTCACTCTGCTTTTTGCGAATTGAATTATACGCCGCAATTACAGGATGGCACCGTAGATATATCAAAAGCTATAAAAATTGCAGAGCAGTTTGAAGTGTCGAAAGAATTTTGGGCATTTTTAATTGAGCAAAAAATTATACCATCGCCTAAGTCGTTTATTACGCCTGTACCCCACATGAGCTTTGTTTGGGGCGATGAAAATGTATCGTACCTGCAAAAGCGCTACGAGGCGCTTGTGAAGCACCATTTCTTTTCGGCCATGGAGTATTCGGAAAGTGCCGAAACCCTGCAAAGCTGGATTCCGCTGGTAATGGAAGGCCGCGATAAAAACGAAAAGGTATCGGCAAACCGCATGGACTTAGGGACTGATGTTAATTTCGGCGAGTTAACTATCAGTCTGTTTAATTACTTGAAACAACAGCCCGGCGTAAACCTGCACCTTAACCACGAGGTGCGCGACTTAACGCGCGATAAAGATCAAAGCTGGCGCATACGGGTTAAAGACCTGGCCAATGGCGGCAAGCGTAAACTAAAAGCTAAATTTGTATTTGTAGGTGCCGGCGGAGGTGCTTTACACCTATTGCAAAAATCTGATATTCCTGAAAGTAAAGGCTTTGGAGGTTTCCCGGTAAGCGGGCAATGGCTGGTGTGTAACAACCCAGCTGTAATTGAGCGTCACCAGGCCAAGGTTTATGGAAAGGCATCCGTGGGTTCGCCGCCCATGTCTGTTCCGCATTTGGATACAAGGATGATCAACGGTAAAAAATCGTTGTTATTTGGTCCGTATGCAGGTTTCTCTACCCGTTTTTTAAAGAACGGTTCTTTGTTAGACTTGTTTACTTCGATCAAGCCAAGCAACATTTTCCCGATGATGAAGGCTGGTATAGATAATATTCCGCTGACGAAGTATTTGATTAGTCAGGTAACGCAATCGGAAGACGACCGCGTAGCGGCCCTGCGCGACTACTTCCCTAATGTTAAAAAAGAAGATTGGAATTTAGATATAGCCGGTCAGCGTGTACAAGTAATTAAAAAAGACCCTAAACGTGGCGGCGTGTTAGAGTTTGGTACCGAGGTAGTAACCGCAGCCGATGGTAGTATTGCAGCCCTATTGGGTGCTTCGCCGGGTGCGTCCACATCGGTGCCTATTATGGTGCAGTTGATTGAGCGCTGCTTTAAAACGCAAGCCAATACACCGGAATGGCAAGTTAAACTGAAAAGCATGATCCCATCATACGGACAATCGCTTTCAAAAAATTCCCAACTGGCTAACGAAACCCGTGAGCGTACAAGCAAGGTACTGGAGTTGGTTTAGTTGAGCAGGAATACAAGTTTGTTTATTCCTCTTTTAAAAAACAAATAGGACGTCATTGCGAGGTACGAAGCAATCGCTGCATAGAAAAGGTCGCCGCCTGATCTATATTACAGGGATTGTTTCTTTATAGCTCGCAATGACGTTTTCTAGATTTTTCCCAACTTTTACGTCCAGTACAAAATCTTTGCCTGCGGGAAACGGTCATTAATTTGCTGATGAAAAAAGGTTTTCAAGTAACCCATTTGCTCTTTAGTGTATACGTATTTAATGCCACCGAATTTATTGCGCTTAGTTGTGCGGTTGGCTTCTTCCATATCTAAACTAGTGTTGGGGTACCAGCTCATCAAAATATCTTTTGAGCCTGGTGTAAACCGGTGACTGATCAGTTCAAACGTCAAATCGCAATCAAAATTCAAATTTTGCTGTAGCTCGTTAAATAATTCGCTGTAGGCTTCTTCCCAATTTGGGATAGGCATAATAGGCGCCAGCACAACGCCAATAGGATAACCGCCTCCACCCTGCTCTTTAGGTAGTGCCATTTTACGCAAGGCCTGAATACGCGCGCTGATGCCAGGTGTACCACCCTCTAACCTGCCGGCTACGGCATGGGCATTTAAACTACAGCGAAAGCGCGTGTGGCCGTTATGCTCCAAATTCAGCAAAGGCTCAATGGCATCAAACTTGGTCACAAAGCGTAAGTGCGTCATGGGGCGCCGTCCGAAGTACTCAATTGTCTTGGCAAGTCCGCCGGTAATGTGTTCTAAACTTAGCGGATCGGTATAGCAACTGGCTTCGAAGCTGGTGATTTGATTAAGCCGCTCAAATTTAACGGTGTTTTCTAAGATGGTGGGCAAATTGGCAAACACCCGTATTGCGGGCGGACCTTGCAAACTACCGGCTAAGTAACAATATTGGCAATGTGCCGGGCAACCTTCGGCCAAATGAAACTGCCAATCGGCCGATGGTGGTATAGGGCGCAGATTAAAAGCACCCTTAGGGGCGTTGACGATGGCCAGGGTGTTCTTAGCTATTTTATAGGTTTCCCGGTCGGTTGCTCCACGCAAACCGGTGATGCGGTTATTTTTCAGCAGTTCAATATTTAGGTTCAGCTCTTGAGCACGCTCAAAAATCTGCCGACCATAGGGTTCATCCATAGCATCGGGTGTGAACACTACCCGTTTAGGCATCCAGGCTTTATAGCCTCTGCGGCTGGTGGTTTCTAATACTTTCGCCTCTTCATCAATCTGTTCCAACACCGATAATAAATCCATAAAACACATGTTGCAAATAGCATTCCATCATTAGCACTGGTTGTAAGGTTTTGCATGTTGTTGGTTCATATATCATGGTTGATGGTTTTTAATTAGAATTACTATAATCTATGAACCAACCACTATCAACTATGAGCCTTCTCCTCATGTCTGTCTTTTTGAAAACTATAATACAAGTAAAACAAAGCTGGTAAAATAAATAGGCTGCCAATAACCAATGCCCAGCCTAAAGCGTTCATGGTAGGTGGTGGAGCCTGATGCTTAAATAAAGAGAGATGTTCGCCGTTCTTTAAAATTAAAAAGTCCGGGAAGTGCACGTAACTGATAGCCAGCAATATCATACTCGCTTGAAACCCGGCTAACATGCGAGGCACAATGGTTTTGCCGTTGCTGATTAGGTACCACATGATGATTAACGATAAGGACGCAGCGATCACGGCAGTTAGCCCAACTGTATTACCTAATATCCAGGTAAATAAAGGAATGTGCTCAACTAAAGATGCAATGAATACCAACGCACCGCAAAATACAGCTATACCGTTCCATATTTTGGCTTTGCGGATAAAGCTCTGCTGATGTTCTTTGATGTTAGTTTCGCCTATGAGATAAACTGATGCCAGGAAACCGCACAGCGCCACGGTAAATAAACCAATAGCAACTGAAAACCAGTTGAGCCACAAAAACACATAGGCATCCATAAAGTTATTTGCCGAGGGGTCTACTCTGCCCGATACGGCACTACCGGCTATGATGCCTAAGAACAATGGCGTAATAAAACTGGAATACAAAAAGATTCGGTTATAAACGCTTTGCATATTATCTAAGATGGCATCGTAATTACGGAACACGAAGGCGGTGCCCCGCGCTGTAATTCCAAGCAGCATGATTACCAACGGAATATGCAAATAGGTAGACATGGTACTGTAAATAACAGGGAACCCCACAAATAATATCACCACTGCAATAATTAACCACATGTGGTTAGCTTCCCAAATGGGACCAATGGCCTGGTAAGCCGTTTTACGCGTGCGGCTTCGGGTGGTTTCAGTGCTAAACAGTTCAATTATGCCGGCGCCAAAATCGGCACCACCCAAAACCAAGTACAACAATATGCCCAGCCATAAAAAACAAATGACAACGTATTCCATAGTTTTAGGTACGACTTAGGGTTAAAGCTTCAGGTTCTTTATCGTACAGTTTAGGCACCATGCGTATTTGTCGGTACAAAAGAAATATCACCACAATACTCAATGAAATGTAAATAGCCGTAAACAGGTAGAAAGAATAAGCTATGCCCGGCATAGGCGTTACCGCATCCTTGGTGCGCATTACACCTTGAATGATCCAGGGTTGCCGGCCCACTTCAGTTACTACCCATCCAGCCTCTAAAGCAATAAACCCCGTAGGAATGGCTGCTACAAAAAGTTTCATCAACCAGTTACTATTGAGCCAGTGTTTTTTAAACCACAAGCCAACAAAGTAAAGCACTCCTACCAGCATCATAAACATGCCCAGGCTAACCATTATTTGAAAGGCATAATGCGTAATGGCCACCGGCGGCTGGTTTTCTATCGGGATTTGATCCAGCGCTTTTACCGGTTGATGAAAGTTATCATAAACCAAAAAGCTCAGCATTCCTGGTATCTCAACACCGTAATTCACCGTTTTATTCTTTTCATCAGGTATCCCACCTAAAACCAAAGGTGAATTTGGTTGGGTATGAAAGTAAGCTTCCATAGCGGCGAGTTTAGCGGGTTGACGTTTGGCCACGCTTTTGGCGGCAATATCGCCTGCTAAAGGTTGCAACAATGCGGCAACCGCGGCAAAGCTGGCAGCAATTTTAAAGGCTTGCTGATGAAAATGTATGTTCTGTTTCCGCAATATCATTAGCGCATGCACACCTGCTACGGCAAAACCGGTTGAGGCAAAAGCCGCCAGGGTCATGTGCAATGCTTCGGGGAACCATGCATTGTTAAACATAGCCTTCATGGGGTCAATGTTAGTATACTCTCCGTTTACATAATCAAACCCTGCCGGGCTATTCATCCACGAGTTGGCGGCCACTACCAAAATACCCGATGCCAATCCGCTCACTCCTACCACTACACCTGTAAACCAATGAAATACCGGGTTAAACTTATCCCATCCGTATAGAAAGAACCCCAAAGCAATGGCCTCAATAAAAAATGCTGTGCCCTCCAGCGAAAACGGCATTCCGAAAATTGGTCCTGCATGTTCCATAAACTTCGGCCATAGTAAGCCCAACTCGAAGGATAAAATTGTCCCAGACACCGCACCGGTAGCAAAAAATATGGCAACGCCTTTACTCCAGGCTTTAGCAATATTTTTATGCACTACATCTTTTGTTTTCAACCAGCGGTAGTGTGCCACCGCCATAAAAAACGGCATCACCATACCAATGCAGGCGTATATAATGTGGAAGCCCAGCGAAAGGGCCATTTGCGAACGGGCAGCTAAATAATCATTCATAACTACAGCATTTTGTAACAGCTAAGTTACCGGCAAACCCAATCAGTACAACTATAACTTACTAATTATATTGAATATGTATTATAAATATTTGATAAGATAATTGATTTTGGCATAGCCTCCATCAACCCTCCTTTGGAGGGAGGGTTCAAGCATTTGCAGTTGTATGTTCAGGTTTGCTACCTGTTAAATCATTAAAAATAATTTACCTTTGCATGCTTGCGACCCGTAAGGCTAGCAGTTTATAGTTTATGAAGATTTTAGTTACAGGCACAGCTGGTTTTATTGGATTTTTTGTGGCCCAACGGCTGGCAAATTTGGGGTTCGATATTGTAGGGGTTGATAATATTAACACCTATTATGATACAGCCTTAAAATATGGCCGACTGGAAGCTTCGGGTATAAACACCGCCAATTTGCAGGACAATCAGCCTGTTTGCAGTACCCTGTACCCTAACTATTGCTTCATTAAATTAGATATTGCAGACCGAGCTCAAATGGAAAATCTGTTTAGCACCTACCGGTTCGATGCTGTTTGCCATTTGGCTGCCCAGGCTGGTGTACGTTATTCCATCACTAATCCGCATGATTACGCCCTGAGCAACCTCTCCGGCTTCCTAAATATTTTAGAGGGATGCCGTACTATACAGGTGAAGCATTTGGTTTATGCAAGCAGTTCGAGTGTGTACGGCCTAAACAGCAATACGCCGTTTTCGGTACACCAGGGGGCCGATCACCCCGTAAGTTTGTATGCTGCCAGCAAAAAGAGCAACGAAATGATGGCACATAGCTACAGCCATTTATATAATATACCTACAACCGGTTTACGCTTTTTTACGGTTTATGGCCCTTGGGGCAGGCCCGATATGGCTTACTTCAAGTTTGCTGACGCCATTATAAAAGGCACCCCTATTGATGTGTATAACAACGGTGAAATGCAGCGCGACTTTACTTATGTTGACGATATTGTAGAGGGTATTATCCGTGTTTTGGACCGACCGGCTACGCCAAACCCAAGCTGGCACAGTAACGACCCGGATCCTGCCACCTCAAGCGCACCCTACCGTTTATATAACATTGGCAACTCGTCACCGGTTAAGCTTATGCACTTTATTGAAGCGTTGGAAAACGCTGTAGGCAAAAAAGCAGTGGTCAATTTGTTGCCTATGCAGGCTGGCGACGTACTCTCTACCGATGCCGACATGACCGACCTGGAACAAGAGTTTCAGTACCACCCCCAAACCGATATTCAAAGCGGGATAGACAGGTTTGTAAGCTGGTTCCGGGATTTCTATAATATATAAAAAGTTTGCTACAACCTAACAACGACTGAAATTTTAGCTAGTCTGTTCACATGGAAAATGCTCGTTTCTATTTCAAAAACTTAAAAAATTGCATTTTTCTTCATTTAATTGGGTTTTTGTAGGTTTCAAAAGCGAAAGATTCTGTGTAAAATTTGCCAAAAAGTGTTCACGCATGAACGCTTTATGAGCGGTTTGTGAACACTCTGATGAACACTTTTTGGCTTGGCTCTTCCCAAAAACCATATACCGATGACATAGTGGCCACTGGTAACTGCACCGAAGTTATATCAGTTTGTAATTGCTTTACAACTTGCCATTGTAAGTAAGATTCAACAAAACATGCTCACCGTATGTAATCTGTATAACAAAAACTTATAAAAGACAGATCCTATGAAAAGCACTATCATCTTTATACACGGTATGTTCCAGAATGCTAAAAGCTGGAACAAGTGGGTTGAATATTTTACGGCCAAAGGTTACAACTGTATTGCCGAATCGTGGCCATTGCATGAAGGAGATCCGGCCGACTTACGCGCTAATCCACCAGCAGGTTTGGGCGAACTGCGACTGGCGACCATTACTCAAAAATACAGGGAGTTAGCCGCCAGCCAAACTGAAAAACCTATTATTATAGGTCACTCGGTAGGCGGATTAATTACACAGATCTTAGTCAATGAAGGCCTGGCTAAATTGGGTGTACCCATAAGTTCTGTAGCACCTAATGGCATGATCTCTTTAGACTGGGGCTTTGCCAAAAACAGCGCTATGATTATGAACCCATTAAAAGGTGACGAGGTGTTTACTATGGATCTGGAAGGTTTTCAAGGCGCGTTTGCTAATACCCTCACTATAGATTCGGCAAAAGTGCCATTTGAAGAAACCGCAACTCACGATAGTCGTAACGTATTGCGCGATTGTTTAACCGATGATGGTAAGGTTGATTTAGATCTGCCACATGTTCCTTTGTTATTTATAGCCGGCGAAGAAGATCAAATTATTCCATACGAACTTTGTGAAAAGAATGCTGAAGCTTATACCGATGAAGTTAGCTTTGTTGACCACCGTACCTTTAGCAACCGCAGTCACTTTATATGCTACGAACCGGGCTATGATGAAGTGCTTGGCTTTGTAAGCAACTGGATTGAACAAAAGGAAAATGCACCTGCATTTGACACTACTCCAATTGAAATTAATTAATAATATTAATCTCAACCCATAATTTTACCTCGTGAATTTCGTTATATGATAATTCACGAGGTTTTTTTGTGCCTGGTAACAGCTTTGTACAGATAAATATTCTGATTATTTATTTAATTGTTTTACCTTTATATCTACTCTAATAAAAGCTATACCCAACGTATGAAGAAAAAAAGTTTCAGATGGAGCGACGAAGCCGAGCCGCATAAATTAAGAACAAGAACTATCATTAAACAACACCCTGAAATAAGGGAACTAATTGGCCGTAACCCTTACACCATTTTAGTTATTGCGCTTTGTGTGGGCGTGCAATTAGTGACCGCTTACTTGCTTAAAGATGCTGCGTGGTACTGGGTTGCCCTGGCTGCTTATGGCATAGGTGCCTTTGCATGCCATTCGTTGTTTGTTTGTATACACGAATGTGCACACAACCTGATCTTTAAAAACCGCGTGGCAAACACTTGGGCAGGTATCTTTGCTAACTTGCCTACCCTTTTACCAAGCTCGGTATCGTTCCAAAAATATCACTTAAAGCATCACTCTTTTCAAGGAGTTGAAGCCCTTGATGCCGACATGCCATTTGTTTGGGAAGCTAAACTGATCAACAATTCATCGTTTGGTAAAGCCTTGTGGTTACTGTTTTACCCTGTGTTTCAGGCACTGCGCCCCTTCCGTTTAAAAGAAATTAACCTTTTCGATAGCTGGACACTAGTTAACTGGGCAGTTCAAATTGCTTTTACAGCAGCAGTGGTTATATTTTTAGGCCCTAAAGCTATATTATACCTCGCATTGAGTTTCTTCTTCTCGGTTGGTTTACACCCGCTTGGAGCACGTTGGGTACAAGAGCACTTCTTAACTCACGGTGAGCAGGAAACTAAAAGCTATTACGGCCGCTTAAACGTAACCAACTTAAATGTAGGTTACCATAACGAGCACCATGATTTCCCTTCAGTACCATGGAATAACTTACCAAAAATCAAGGCTATTGCCGGTCATCATTACGACACTTTAGGTTACCATACATCGTACACCCGTTTGTTATTTGAATTTTTATTCAACCGTGAGCTTTCCGTTTTCTCACGTACGGCAAGAACCAACCGTGGCAAGATTACTGCCCCAGTTGCTAAACCACGCGACAACGAAGCTATGGTAGCGTAGCTTATATAAATTATACCAAGAAAGGCCTGTATGCATAACATACAGGCCTTTCTTGGTATACGGTACCAGCTTAAAGTGTTTCCATATAATAGCTTGCACTGTAATTGATGCGGCGCTAACGTTCAGTTTACATTACTACCTTACTTTAGCTTGTAAAAGCCCCCGAATGTTTAAAGCGTATCTTCTAAAGTTCAAAACTATTTCTTGTGTTGTTATCCTTTGCCTGTTATTCACTAATCTGAACGCGCAATCTACAAGCACTATCCGCTTGCACAGCCATAATGATTATAAGCAAAACATACCATTTTTGCAGGCCTATTATGCAGGTGCCGGCTCTATTGAGGCTGATGTCTATCTGTTAAACAATAAGCTGTATGTAGCCCATGAAAAGAAAGAAATTACTGAAGACCGTACCTTAACCGACTTATACCTGAAACCATTGGCCACGTTTTACAAAAAGAATGGCAACCGGCCTTACGCCGACTCCCTGCAAACACTGCAACTGGTTATTGATATTAAGGAGGATCACATACACGTGATTCCGAAGCTCATTAAAGACTTAAAACCGTACCTGGATATATTTAATTACCCAGCAAATAAGCATGCTGTAAAAATTGTTTTAAGCGGTGACATGCCCTCGCCTGCCCATTTTGGAGATTACCCTGATTACATCTATTTTGATGGACGACCTAACATTGCTTATCAACCCAATGAATTGAAACACATAGGAATGATCAGCGATAACTTAGCCAATTATACTACCTGGAACGGTAAGGGTGCGCTTACCAGGGTCGACTCGCTAAAGGTGAAACACATTATTAACGCCGCGCATGCTTATCAAAAACCTTTTCGCTTTTGGGCAACGCAGGATAGTCCGAACACCTGGATTCAGTTAGAAAAACTTGGGGTCGATTGGATCAATACTGATCATCCGCAGCAAGTGCACGACTTTTACCTGAACAGGGCGAAACTTCAATATGTCAACGCATCCCCTTACAAGTTATACAAGCCTACTTATAAGAGTGACGGGAGCAGCAAAAAAGTTAAAAACGTAATTCTATTAATTGGTGATGGCATGGGTCCCGCGCAAATTCAGGCCGGGTTAACGGCCAACCATGATCAGTTGAATATGCTGCAATGCCGCAATGTAGGCTCATCGCAAACCCGTGCGGCTAACACCGATAACACCGACTCTGCAGCAGGTGCAACGGCAATGGCTTGCGGTGTTAAAACCAACAACCGTTTTGTGGGCGTAGATCCTCAAAGTTTGCCTCTACCCAATTTACCCGATACACTGGCGCACTACGGCATTAAAAGCGGCATTATTAGCTGTGGTGATGTTACCGACGCTACCCCTGCTGCCTTTTATGCCCATCAGGCAGAGCGTACCTCTTCGCAGGCCATAGCTGCCGACTTACTGAACGGCCATGTGAATGTTTTAATTGGTTCTAATCAAAAGAGTTTTTTCAATAATAAAGATCAGGGATTGATAGGTAAACTACAAAAGTTGCAATACCATATCGATACAACCTTAACCGATTTTGCAAAAGCTAATCAGGGCAAACATGTAGTTTTACTGAACGACTCGGGTACCCGATCCGTCATAAATGGTAGAGGTGACATGCTGCAAGCATCTTTACAGCAAACTATTAAAAATCTATCTGCCAATAAAAACACCTTTTTTATTATGGCCGAAGGTGCGCAGATTGACTACGGAGGTCATGCTAACGATTTACCTTATGTAATTACCGAACTGCACGACTTCGACAAAACGATAGCAGACGCGCTGAAATTTGCAGACGAAGATGGCGAAACGCTCGTGATTATCACAGCCGACCATGAAACCGGCGGCCTTACTTTACTCGATGCTTCAACCGAACAGGGTATGGTTTTAGGCAACTTTAGCACGAACGATCATACCAGCATTAACGTGCCGGTATATGCTTACGGACCAGGTTCGCAAAACTTCAACGGCACTTACCAAAATACTGAGATCTACCATAAAATACTACAGCTTATATTGAAATCCAAGTAGCATTTAAGTTGATTTGCTGCTTCCTTTAAACAATTTCGAGTATTGAGCGGCTTGCTTTGCCACTTAATTATGCTGTAACTTAACAGGCTCAGAACATTGCCATAACACCCCTTCTTTAGCTTTACAGCTTCAAACAATCCGTTTATAAGCAGTAATGCAAATTCTTTTATGAAACAACAAACTGGCTTTAAGCCCCAAAGCAACCATCTTATAAAACAAGATCATACTGCAACAATTTCGACGCCGAAGCGCCAGCATTTAAGTAAGCTATTAACTGCAATAGCCATTTGCATTAGCGGTGCCGCATTCGGTCAGGCTGCTCGCGTTAGTCCCTGGGCACCTTCTAATGTAAATACACCGACCACAGTGGCCAGCATTAATAATGGTGTATGGCTTAAAGGAGATTTGCATGTGCATTCCCGGCATAGTAAGGAATCGTCCAACAACCCGGTGGCTAAGATCGTTGCTTTCTCTAAGTCGGTAGGGATGGATTACTTGTGCATTACCGACCATGATAACCATGTAGATGGCGATGTAGCGCACAATACCTGGGCCGATCCTGATTTTAAGTCGGAATCGGTACTGTTACTTTATGGCGCCGAATGGACCACCACACGTGGGCATGGAAATGTATTTTCTGCAAAGCCTTATGATCATCAACAATTATATGATGTACGCGACCAGCGTGATACCGTAATTGGAAGGGTAAAGAATAAGTTGGGAATCCACCTGTCGGCCAACCACCCCAGCGGTAAAGACCACTTTGGGTATTCATATGATATCATCCAGTCTGTTGAAGTATGGAATTCGGTTCTTTGGTCTAAAAATGCCGAAGCCATTATGATTTGGGACGATATGTTATCATCGGGCCGTAAGCTGACCGGCAGAGGCGGCAGTGACGCGCATCATGGTGTGCCCGAAACTCCTGAGCAGGCTACACCTAACAGCAAACAGGCACAGGCCAACTATGTGGGCACGCCAACCACCTGGGTATTTGCAACGGCACGTAATTCGCAAGCGGTGGTTGATGCGCTTACCAATGGCCGGGTTTCCATTAGTTCCAATCCATACGCCCCACGCGTTGAGTTTTACGCCGACCTCAACCAGGACAATAAAATGGATATGATGATGGGCGACAACGTAAAATCCACAGGTAAACCGGTGAAATTCCGCATACAGCTTACAGGTAAAATTGCAGACACTGCTGCTTACACTGTAAAAGTGATAAAGAATGGTGGCGAGTTTGGCACCTTTCAAACAACTAAAGGTAAAACGCCATCGTACGAGTTCACCGACACACCGGCAACAACCGGCCGCACTTACTACCGTGTGGTGGTACAAGGCCCTCCTACCGCTTACCCGCAGGTACCACAAGCGGCTGCTCTGAACGGTAATATGGTAGGCTTATCCAACCCTATATATTTCAATTTCGATCCTAAATTTTAATCAAAAGCAAACGGGTATTCATTTTGATGAATACCCGTTTTTGTTAAATAGCTTTGTTAGCGGCTTATTTGCTCAGCGTGGTTTCGTACAAAACGTTGCCCTTGTAACTTACAGCCTTCATGTTAAATTGCTTTGCGTTAACGGCAAAATACATATAGCCATTCTCTGATGCTGCAAAGCGGCTATAACTCATGCCGCTGGTAACGGGAGTAAGTTCGGAGCCTGCACCCGATATAAATAAATGCGTATGCCCTTCGGGCTTTATGTGCTGCAAAGAATGTTCGTGGCCGGTTAAGTAAATATCTACCTTGTGTTCTTCTAAAATGCCTGATAGCACCTTTCTCATTTCCAGCGTATCGTAGTTTTTAATTCGGGGGCCAACCGTATAATGCGGATGATGGCCCACCACTACCTTCCACTTTACATCAGCCGATGCCTGTTTGAGTGTTTGTTTAATCCATTCCAACTGCTTTTGAGGTTCCTGGTCTTTCATATCGTACACAATGGGCTGCGTATCAATAAAAACAAACAGCACTTTTCCATTACCGGCACCTAATGAGACCTCTTTAGAATAATACCGCGAAGGCATATTCCAGCGGCGGCTTACCTTGCTGTAACGGATCTGTGCATCGGGTTCTGAACCGTAATCATGGTTTCCTAAAATGGGATACCAATCGCATTGCAGCGAATGGGCAGTATAGACGTTCTCGAAAGAAAAATTAAACAATGGGTCATGTTCGCTTACTACCCCTTTGGGGTAAAAATTATCGCCTACCGAAATTACAAAGTTATTAGGATGCGATGCCGCCCATTGCCCCATTTGCTTGGCTACCTCCGTTTGCAGGTATTCGCCATTGCGGCCCCAATCGCCCAGGGCAATAAAATGCAGGTTATATGTTGGGTCTGCCTGTATGGTCGACGACAAGTCTTCGCTTTCCAGGTGAGTAGGTTGAGTATCGGCAAAGCTCTCCAAAGGAGCAATTAAGGAAGCTCCAATTGCGCTTATTGCTGTATTTTTAACAAATTTTCTACGGTCCATATCTTTTATCTTATTTGCTATTGCTGCTTGGCATGTGTTGCTGTAAATAACGGATTAACCCGAAAATACTTACTATCACCCTCAAAGTACACCACGTAATCTGATTTAAAGTGAGTGCTTTTTAAGTAATAATCGGTCGTAATAATTTGGGCGCCCGAGTTAAAAGCAGCAGTCAGGTCCGTTCTGTCGTTTGCGCGCGCCTGTTGGGTGTCGCCATCGGCACGTGTTCGAATGATATAACCTTTTTTAACTAAATTGGATATGGCAGCGTCCTTAGGATCGTTCCTGATCATCATAGCCGCCTCAGGCGTACCCGGTTCGGCATTAGCAAACAGTACACGGTTTTTTAACGACGGGTGACCGGCTATGTAGAGGGCTCTCTTTTCTTTAGTATCATCTAACACAAATAGGAACTTACCTTTGGCCTGCTTTAACGTGGGCCAGTTGTTATGCAGTACCGCATCTTCCAGCGTGTTGTATTTTCCGCGCACTACATCAGGGGTTATCAGGTGTTTTGCACCTAACCCGTCGGTAATCGCTCTATCCAGCTCAGTAAAGGTTTCCTGCGTAAATACTTCAGGGACGGTAAACATGGGGTTTTTTGAGGGCTGATCTTTAGCTTCGAGGGTAATAAATATAGGGTGATGATTAGGGTGCGCCTCAGACCATGACCTTAATTGCTGAAGACAGTCCTTAAAGGTTAAAGCATGGCTCCTAAAATCAAGATCGACCACGTGAAATACTTTAAAACCCGGCTCTTTCATTTCGCCCTTAGGGTCGTAAGCGGGCTGGCCTTTAACCCAATCGAGCCCTTTGGGGTGCGCATACTTACCTCCTTTTGCATCGGCGTACACGTCTATCTCCAGGTTAAGCAAGCCCATGTTCAATTGATCGGTTAAGCTGATGTGCTCATAGTCGATCTTACTGGCCGACACCGAATCCATTTTTTGAAAAACCTTGAACAGCGCAGGGTCGATAGCTTGTTTATAGCTATTATGTGAGCCTATCACCTGAATCTGGTTTATTCTTAATTGATCAGTATCATCGGTTTTTAAGGTAAGCAGTGTTACCAGGGAGCATATTGCCAGGTCAAGTTTCATAAGGGTTATAAATTAAATAAGCATCCGGCACATAAAAGTACCGGATGCTATGTTTAAGTGTTTATTTAAATTTAATTATATTATTAATAACCAGGGTTTTGCACCAGCTTGCTATTCAATCTGATCTCACTGATAGGGATAGGGAATAATTGCCTTTTCACATCTTTGTTCATGGTTAAATTATCATTAGGTAATGGATATTCTTTCTCAAATAACCCAAAACGGATCAGGTCGTTACGTCTCCAACCCTCCCATGATAATTCACGGGCACGTTCGTCTAATAATTCATCGAGCGTAATATTGCTTGCTAACGGTGTAGCATTGGCACGGGTTCGTACACGGTTAACTAAGTAATCGGGAGTTTGTAAAACGCTTCCAACAGTGGTTGCAGTTGCACCACGTAAAATGGCTTCTGCCTTCATCAGGTACACATCGGCCAAACGGAACACCGGTACATCGTTACTATTTAAACGGGTAGCTTGAATAGTATTCACATCAGGGTAATATTTTATGGAACGTACACCCATAGCCTGACTGGCAGCGGTGTTGCCTACATCCATGGGTTTGGTAGTGATGAGCACCAGGTTTGGTGTTATCACAATTTGATTATTGGTACCCGAAAAATTTGCTGGCTGGTTAGTAAAACCACCGTTACCATCAGGTATAAATTGCGGGCCTACCAGCCAGGTATTTTTACGCACGTCACCAGCAAGGTTAAAACGGTTGTAAAACTCGGGAGTAGTGCTCATGGCAATACTTAATGATACCTGGAAGCCGTAAGAAGGTGCCAGTGCCGGGAAAAACCCAAAACGGGTGAACTGGTTACCGGGGATCTGCTGATCGTAAGGTACAGCGAATATGGTTTCATTGATGGCCGGGCCGTTATTAGGCAAAAATATATCGCGGAACCTGGCGTCGAGTGTATAGTTAGGATTTTTCTGAACACTATCGGCCATGGCAACTACCTCGTTATAGCGTGGGGTGCCAGTATACACGCCTGCGTTCAGGTACATTTTTGCAAGTAGTGCGAAAGCCATACCTTTTGTAGGGCGACCGTATTGCAGTGTGTTGACAGCGGCTACGGTTGACTTTGCCGGCAGTTGCTGTACAATTGCTTTCAGTTCAGTTTCAATAAACTCAAATACCTTGGCGCGAGGCTGCGTAGATGGCAGATCATTAACCGGGAATTGCGAAATGATAGGTACGTTACCGTAAGTCTCCATCATGAAGAAATAATATAATGCACGCATGGCCCTTACTTCGGCAATACTGGCTACCTTACTTGCTTCAGACGCAGGAGAAACCCTGGTTAATTCAATCAGGCGGTTACAATTGTTAATCCCACCGAAACCCCATTCCCATATGCTTCTTACGTTAGGATGATCAATGGTCCAGGTATGATAGTGTAGCTGGCGGTACTGGCCACCATCGTCAAAGTTACCATCACGGGCCGGAATAATGGCTTCATCTGTTGAAAGCTCCTGCATGCGCCAATAATCTACCGCATATCTCGATGATAAGTTAGAGTACATGGTGCCGAACAAAGCAGCATAATCTGAATTAGTTGTTGGAAAGTTTTCCGTTACATATTGCGACTCTACTTTTACATCTAATTTAGTGCAAGAGCCCAGGCCTATTACCACAACCGCTGCTGATAATAGTGTTTGTATCTTTTTTTTATATAACATGGTTATGAGTATTAAAATGAAGCGTTTATACCAAAAATGAAAGTGCGTGTTTTTGGATAAAAGTTATTGTTATCCACGCCGGGCGTATCACCACCTGCGTTAATTTCCGGATCGATGCCACGGTATTTTGTAATTACAAAAAGGTTGTTGGCCGTAAAATACAAGCGTATGTTTTTAATAGCCTGCACCTTTGGTTTAAGTGAGTAACCCAGCGTAGCATTATCCAAACGCAGGTACGAACCACTTTCCAGGAAACGGTCGGATATTAAATAGCCGTTAATATCAGCATATGATTCGCCCAGGGTAAACCTCGGAATGTTCTGGATTTTTGAGTCTAACGGGTTGTTCAGGTTTGCTAAAGTGGCATTCAGTATTCTATTGCCAAGTACACCGCGCACTAAAAAGTTAAGATCAAAACTCTTGTAATTAAAAGTATTGCTAAAACCGTATACAAACGTAGGCTGAGCGTTACCGGCTATCATGGCATCGGTAGTAAGCGGCTGTGAAGCTGTAACCGAGCCATCGGCTTTTTGATAAGTACTTACGCCCTTATCGTTTTTACCTAAATAGTGCCATAAGTTAAAGGTACCAATTGGGTAGCCGGGCTGAATGATTTGGCTATAGTTACCCGATTGACCTTTACCACCCAATTGAGATGTTTGGATGAAGTTAAGCGCATAAATATCATCAGATAGTTTTTCTACAACGTTCTTATTGTGCGAAAAGTTAAAGCTTGTTGTCCATCTGAAATGATTAGTAGCAACTGCTTTTGCGTTTAATGTTACTTCAATACCCGTGTTTTTAATATCTCCAACGTTAGCGTTAATGGTATTGGTGAAAAACTGGGTTGTAGATACATTATAGCTGGTGATCAAATCTGATGTTTTCTTGATATAGTAATCTACCGAACCAGTTAAACGGTCTTTAAAGAAACCAAAATCTAGACCAAAGTTGGTTGTGGCAGTACTTTCCCATTTCAAGTTAGGGTTATCGTTACGCACAGGGCCAATGGCATTGGTAACGGTACCATTATAAATGAACTTGGAACTGTTACCGTTAACAATCTGTGTTCCGTAAACCAACAATGATGAAAACGCGTTAAAACCTTCACTGTTACCCGATACACCATAACCTACCCGCAACTTCAGGTCACTGAATACAGGCAGTTTTTTCATAAAATCTTCTTCTATGATTTGCCAGCCTCCAGATACCGCAGGAAACAATCCCCAACGGTTGTTAATACCGAACGCCGATGAGCCGTCGTTTCTTAACGATGCCTGTAACAGGTATCGTTTTTTATACTGGTATTGTGCACGCCCGTAATAGGAAAGTATACGCAGCGTTGAAATTGGATTATCGTTAAATGCTATTTGTGAAAGCGCCGAGGGGTTAGAAAGGAAAATGTTATTGTAAGTCAGGTAATCGTTAGAAAAGTTTTGCGTGGTAACACCAAAACCATCGCTTACCCTGTTTTCCTGGAACGAATAACCGGCCAGCAATTTAATATCGTGTGAGCCAAATTCGCGGTCATAATTTAAAAAGGACTCAACAACAGTACTTTTGTCTAAGTTAGACGAACGGTTGGCTTGTCCGCCAAAATTAACCGCCAAGCCCGATGCGCTGTTGTAATAGCGGTTATAATTGTTTTGGTCGCGTTGTACAGAGCCGTTCAATGTAAATTTAAGACCTTTCAATATATCAACCTGGGCCGAGCCGTTGATCAAAGTCTTGTTGTTATCTACTTTAATAAAGTTATTATCTATCAGGGAAAGTGGATTTAACGTACCGCTACCTGTTCGGCCATAAAACTCCTTGTAAGTTCCATCTGCGTTAAACGGACTAACCGTTGGCAGATAAAATAAAATACCCGGCAAAATTGCCTGTTGAACCACATCCCGGTTAGTAGTTTGGCTATTGGTTAAAGTAATGTTCAACTTTAAGCGGTTATCAAAAAAACGTTGATTAACGAAGCCTTTTAAAATGGTGCGCTCTAAGGAGGTGTTTTTTAAGATGCCATCGTTTTTCAAAAAGTTAGCACTGGCACCATACTCGGCGGTAGCACTCGCGCCGCTGTATGAAAGGTTGTGGTTTTGCGAATAGCTGCGTTTTAGGGCCAGCTTTTGCCAGTTGGTGTTCGAACCATCATCATTAAGAACTGGTATTAGTGTTTGACCGTTACTTCTCAAATACTCACGAAGTTCATCGCCGCTCAGCATATCAATTTGCTTCGACACACCCTCGGTAGCAGCGTAAGCACTGTAATTCAATCGGCTTTGTCCGGCTTTTGATCTGCGGGTGGTAACTATAATAACACCGTTTGCAGCACGTGAACCATAAATTGCAGTAGCTGAGGCATCTTTCAATACGTCAATGCTTTCAATATCGGCAGGGGCAAGTAAGTCAATGGAAGCACCGGGTACACCGTCAATAACATAAAACGGCGTTTGGGCACCGGTACGTAAAGTTGAGGGGCCTCTTAACAACACGGTTGGCTGAGCGTTTGGATCGCCGCTTTTGGTTACATTTAAACCGGCAACCTTACCCTGCAATAATTGTGCAGGTGTGGTAAGCACGCCCACATTAAACTCTTCGGCTTTTACGGTTGTAATTGCGCCGGTTAAATCTTTTTTGCTCGATGTGCCGTAACCAATTACTACTACATCTTTGAGTTGCTTTTGGTCGCTTAGCAATTGTACATCTAATGCGTTGCTGGTAGCTGTTACTTCTTTAATTACAAATCCAAGAGACGAAAAAGTCAAAACTTCATTGTCATTAGCTACAATAATACTGTATAGTCCGCTTGCATCGGTCAATGTGCCTTTGCCGGTGCTTTTAACAGTAACGGTTACGCCGGGTATGGGCTGGTTGGTTTCGTCGGTAACCTTACCCCTCACCGTGCGGCCGGGCTGCTGGAACGCAAATGATGTAAAAGCACTCAATAAGATAATACCTGCCAGTAACATGCTTTTGCATGTTCGCCTGTAGGTATTGGAGTTAAAATAAAAGGAGTAGATTTTTTCCATAAACTAATTTGATTGGAGTTTGATTAACATTAGTTGCTTGTTAACAACTCCGCAAAAGACGCTTATGAATATTAGCAAATTATCAATTACACGTTACAGTTGTTGACATATTTGAATTAAGTATACTTGTTTATTACAGCTTAAAAAACTAACTCATGTATCTGTATATCAATCAATTGACGCTTTTAAACCGTCAGTCTATTGAACTGATAGGAGTTTATATGCTTTTGACGATAAGTTCACAGTAAATAAAGGTGTGCGACCGGGATTACTTATAAATTTAACCGCTTATGAAAATTTTAAATACATGTTTTTGCAGAGCGGCTTTTGTACTGTTGTTAACTTTCGTAACTAATTGCCTGCAAGCACAATCATCTAAAATTATTACCCGTACCGGCCATATAGATTCGGCAGGTTTGTTTAAATTAGTGTATGTGCCCGTAGACGTTCCCAATGGTGTTACAGAGATAAGGGTAAACGAAAAGTATAACAAGTCGGGTAAAAACGTTTTAAACATCGGAATATTTGGTCCGCAGGGCTATGAGTTAGGCAACGCTGCGGGATTCAGGGGCTGGTCTGGTGGTGCAAAAACCTCGTTTTTTATCAACGAAGCAGAAGCCTCAACCGGCTACGTTCCGGGTAAAATTGGTAAAGGCACATGGAACATACTAATTTACCCATCAACTATCACCAAAGAAGGAATTGACTGGACATTGGAAATAGAAATGATAATTGGCCAGCATAAAAAGATCTTCAAAATGGCTAAAGCCAATGATTTTATTAATAACCGGGCTGGCTGGTATTCAGGAGATTTACATATGCACACGCTGCATTCGGATGGTAAGCGCACACAGCAGCAGCTAACCGATGAGGCATCAAGCAAGCACCTCGACTTTATCATTTCCACTGAACACAATACCAACAGTGCAAACCTCATGTGGGGTAAGCATGAAAAAAAGGACCTCTTGATTATCGATGGCGAAGAGGTAACCTCTACGGCTTACGGCCATTGGAATGCTATAGGTTTAAAACCGCAGAGCTGGATTGAATGGCGATACACTCCGGATGACAAAGTGATTGACAAATATATTGGCCAGGTACACCGCGATGGCGGCTTATGCATCATTAATCATCCATTCTATACCAAAAACTTAACTAACGGGTTTGCCTATGATCCCGGTTTGTTTGACGGCATTGAAATTTGGAACGGTAACTGGGATGTAATGGATGCACTGGCTTTGAAATGGTGGGATGGCTTTTTGAAAACCGGAAAACACATGCTGGCCATAGGTGCGAGTGATACGCATCAAAGCAGCGGTTCACCCAATAATTTAGGCACACCACAAACCGTGGTTTACGCCGAGTCTTTATCGCAAAAAGGAATTTTAAAAGGTTTAAAAAGTGGCAAAGCTTATATAACCTCACTTCCTGACATTAAACTTTCAATGATTGCCAGATGTGGAGATCAAACGGCTGGCATTGGCAATGAACTGAAGGTTAACAATAATCAGCAGGTAACTTTGAATTTAACAGTGCCCCAAATATCTAGTGCAACGATTTCTATAATTGGAGCACAGGGTGTAATTAAATCAGCAACAGCATCTTCACCCGGTTATCAGTGGCTAATTGATACCGCAAACTCAAATTACATCAGGCTTGAAATTAAAAATGAAGACGGGCAGTTACTTTTGATTACCAATCCTATTTGGATCAAAAACATCAACAAGTAATAAGTATACTAATCCATTTGGAAAAATTGCTCAGGCAGTTAAGATATCGTATTTTTACGTAAGTATATGTGCGGCAGAATTTCATTTAGTGATAGTACCACAACGGCCAAAAAGCTTGGCGTTTTAGAGTTAGATAATCCACGCGAAGGCGATGTTAACGCATTTGCATTTAAAGGCTCTTACGTTTTTGGCCTGGTTGATAAAGCACCCGAAAATCTACGTGAGTTTCATTGGCCATTGGTACCGGGTTGGTGTACCACTTATCCCGTTTATCAAACACATAATGCCCGGAGCGAAGACATGGCTGAAAAGGCATCCTATAAGCACTTGCTGGGCACCCGCCACTGTGTAATTGCTATTGATGGCTTTTACGAGTGGGAACAAACCAAAGAAAAACGTCCTTATCATTTTAGTATGGCCAATGGCGATTTGATGTTATTGGCCGGTTTGTGGGATTACAACACCAAGTTAGATGCTCCCCTGCTCAGCTGCACCGTTATTACCCGAGAACCAAATCAAATTATTGGCGAGGTACATAACCGCATGCCTGTGATATTAACACGGGAACAAATGGGCATCTGGCTTAACACCAGCCTCTCGTATCAACAACGGGCCGAGGTGTTACAACCCATTGAAAACAGTGCCCTGCTCAAAGTTGAAATTGGTAAGAGTATTAATAAAGCCGCTAACAAATCGGGCGACTGGTTTAAAGGCCCGGACGAAAAACCGATATGCTTATTTTAAAGTTTGGTTGGTTACTTGTTTTTCAAAAATGCGTTAACCGGCAAATGGAAAACTTTGAACAAAATTCCAGGGACCGCCCATATATTCAAATAAACTTAAGCCTGTACCAGTAGCCGTAAAAGGTTTAAACGATTGCTCTAACTCTTCCTTGAGTAATTTGGCCAGGTTAGTTTCTACCTTATTTTGTATGGTAATATGCGGCCAAAGCTTTTGCCTGTCTTGCGGAATTAACCACCTGTCCCATTGCTGCTGCAGATGTTTATGTAGTTGCAATAATTGGTCGCATTCTATTTTATAAGCCACGCCATTGCCAATACTTTTAAGTTCATTTACTTGTAGCTTCATAGGCACATAGGTATTCGTAACTGAAGCTATATCTTCAATCAACCGAGGTTCGGTAGCTGGCAAGTGGTGAAACAGAGTTAAATGTGCATCCAAAAAATTTCTTACGGGCGGAAAGTACTGTTGACGAAGCGTGTTAAAAAACTGCTGACTATCGGCATCCAGGGTTAAAGTCAAAATTAGAGGTACATCCGCCATGCGTTTATAACGCTAATGGAGCATAACTGTTTAGGTTTATGCAATAGCCATTTGGTGCAAACACCAACCTAAAATTCTACGCTATGATATATAAATATAAGATGGCGCATTGCTATACAATTAATGGTTGCGATAAATAGGTTCATGTTTCTTTACAAAAAGATAACTTTATATTATTCAATTTACTTGCATAAATAAAATTTAATTGAATACTTTGCACAAAATTTAGAGCATTACCAACAATAACACAGAAATGAATATAAAAAGCATTAACAAACCCGTAATTGCAGTATTTACTGCCAGGTTTGCCGCTGCTTTTACTGCTGCTATTTTGGTTTGCTCACCTTCACGACGACGATTGTATATCCCCAGGGTTTGAATTGGCTTTTAGCCCTCACTGCAACCCAACTGAAGTTAAGTCAAACTTCTTTCAATAAAATTAATTAATACATAAAGGCTGTAAGCCAATAGTTTAACGTTATTACGTTTTAACATTCATGACCTTACAAGATTTTAATATAATAGTTGCCACCGAACAGCATGCCGATTACGCCCCGCAAATATGCGATGAAATGGCAGCATCGGCCAAAGCACGCGGTACCGGCATTGCTCAGCGTACGCCCGAGTATGTAGCTAACAAAATGCTGGAGGGCAAGGCCGTAATTGCGCTGCATAAAGATGGTACCTGGGCCGGCTTTGTTTATATAGAAACCTGGAGCCATGGTGATTTTGTGGCCAACTCAGGTCTTATTGTCAACCCCGAGTTCCGGAAAGTAGGTTTAGCTAAGGCCATTAAATTTGCTGTATTCGATCTTTCGCGCAAGAAATACCCAGACGCTAAAATATTTGGTTTAACAACAGGCTTAGCCGTTATGAAAATCAATTCGGAACTGGGCTACGAACCGGTTACCTACTCGGAACTTACGCAAGATGAAGATTTTTGGAAAGGTTGTCGCAGCTGCGTTAACTACGATATTTTGACCATGAAAGAGCGTAAGAACTGCTTGTGCACCGCCATGCTTTGGGACCCGGCCGAAAAGCAAAAGGATTACGAAGAACGAATGAAAAAATTATCGCACAAGGCCACATTGCTCGAGCGGATAGAAAATGCTATTAAAAACAGCGTAAAAATAGTTACATTTTAATTTACCAGTCATACACACTTGGTTAACCCAAACTCCATGAAGAAAAAAGTAGTTTTAGCCTACAGCGGCGGATTAGATACCTCATTTTGCTGCATCTACTTAACACAGGATTTAGGCCTGGAAGTACACTCGGTTATTGTAAACACCGGTGGTTTTAGCGACGAAGAACTAAAACAAGTTGAAGAGCGCGCTTATAAAATGGGCGTTACCTCTCACCATGTGGTTGACGAAACTGCCAACTTTTACAATACCTGCGTTCGTTTCTTGATATATGGTAACGTATTAAAAAACAATACCTATCCGCTTTCGGTAAGTGCTGAGCGTGTGAGTCAGGCTACCGCTATTGCCAACTACGCCAAGCAAATTGGCGCCGAATACGTGGCTCACGGTAGTACCGGTGCAGGTAATGATCAGGTCCGTTTCGATATGATCTTCAATATCCTGGTGCCCAATGTACAGATCATGACTCCGATCCGCGACTTGAAATTAAGCCGCGAAGAAGAGATCCAGTACCTGAAAGACCATGGTGTTGAAATGAACTTTGAGAAAAATAAATACTCCATTAATAAAGGCATCTGGGGTACATCGGTTGGTGGTAAAGAAACCCTGACGTCAAACTTAGGTTTACCCGAAGACGCATGGCCTACGCCTGTAACTTCAACCGGGCCAAAAAACCTGGAACTGGTATTTGAAAAAGGCGAACTGGTAGCTGTTGATGGCACCACTTACGATCACCCGGCTAAAGCTATACAGGCTTTACAAGCCATAGCCCAACCTTACGGTATTGGCCGCGATATTCATGTGGGTGATACCATCATTGGCATTAAAGGCCGTGTGGGTTTTGAGGCTGCTGCACCAATGATCATTATTAAAGCACACCATACGCTCGAAAAACATACGTTAACCAAATGGCAATTATCATGGAAAGATCAGTTATCGTCTTTCTATGGAAACTGGTTGCACGAAGGTCAGTTTCATGACCCTATTATGCGCAACATCGAGGCTTTTTTAACCGATGCCCAGCAAACTGTGAGTGGTAAAGTATTTGTAGAACTGCACCCCTACCGATTTATGGTTACCGGTATTGAGTCGGATCATGACCTGATGTCGAACAAGTTTGGCACTTACGGCGAAATGAACAATGCCTGGAGCGGTGAAGATGTTAAAGGCTTCAGTAAGATATTTGGTAACCAGGTAATGATTTACAACAAGGTTAACGGTAAAAGTTAATTATAGCCGTTTTCATCTCTAACGATAGTGAGAGATCTTTCAGGGTATAAATTGGCGCTCAGAAAAGATTTCTCGTTATCACTCGAAATGACAAAATGTTTAATATAAAAATATCAGAAAAGATATGGAAGAACCCAAAAACCAAGCGACTACTGCTGTTCCCTTTTTAGGGAGCATGGGAACTCCTTTTTCGAAAAGCGAATGTATTAAACAATACAATTGGGGTGATGAGTGTCATGGCTGGACGTTTATTGATACCGATGCCTTATCGGTAAAACAAGAATTAATGCCGCCCGACACTGCCGAGCAATTGCATTACCATGAACAGGCTACGCAGGTCTTCTTTATTTTAAGAGGCCGTGCAACCTTTTCAATAGATGGTCAAGTAAGCGTATTGAAGCCCGAGCAAGGCATACAAATTTTACCCGGACAGCAGCACTTTATTACCAATAATGACCGCGCCGACCTGGAATTCATTTTGTACTCCTATCCCTCAACCAATAACGATAGAATTAATTGTGAATAATCAGAACGACATACTTCCGTCTACCGCAGGTGGCGAAAAAATTAAGGCAGGCATAATTGGTGGTGCCGGTTACACAGGCGGCGAACTGTTACGCATATTAGTGAATCACCTTTCGGTTGACATTGCATTTGTGCATAGTAACAGTAATGCAGGCAATTATATTTACGAGGTACACACCGACCTTTTTGGCGATACCGAACTGCAATTTACAGGAGAATTATCGCACGATATTGATGTACTTTTTTTATGCGTTGGCCATGGTGATGCCCGCAAGTTTTTAGCGGCTAACCCCTTCCCTGCCAAAATAAAAATCATAGACCTGAGCCAGGATTTTAGGTTAAAAGACAAATCAAGTATTGCCTATCCCGAAACTGAAAACCCCGTTCCTCGCTCTTTCGTCTATGGCTTACCCGAATTAAACCGCGAGGCTATTAAACAAGCTAATAACATTGCTAACCCGGGTTGTTTTGCCACTTGTTTGCAATTGGGCCTACTGCCCTTAGCGTCCAGCGGTAATTTAAACAGCGAAGTTCATATTACGGCCACCACAGGGTCCACCGGTGCAGGTCAGAGCTTAGCGGCTACATCGCACTTTACCTGGCGTAATAACAACGCATCTGTTTACAAAGCATTTGATCACCAGCATCTGAATGAGATTGGCGAATCGCTTACGCAGTTGCAGCCTGGTTTTGATAAACCTGTAAATTTCATCCCTTATCGTGGTGACTTTACGAGGGGCATCATCGCATCTATTTATTTAGACAGCGACCTATCGGAAGAAGACGCGGTAAAATTATATACCGATTATTACGCTGGTCACCCTTTTACGCATGTTACCACTCGAAACATCGACTTGAAACAAATCGTCAATACTAACAAATGCTTTATCCAGGTTCAAAAAAAGAGTAATAAAATATTCATTATCAGCATAATGGACAACCTACTGAAAGGCGCATCCGGCCAGGCTGTACAGAACATGAACTTGCTGTTTGGACTCGAAGAATCTGCTGGACTGAAGCTCAAAGCAGCAGCTTTTTAATTTTACTTTTTACCTTAAACTTTTAACCATATGCAACTATTCGACGTTTATCCTATCAATCCAATTAACATCGTAAAAGGTGTGGGCAGTTTGGTTTATGACGACAAAGGTACCGAGTACCTGGATCTGTATGGCGGTCATGCCGTAATTTCTATTGGTCATACCAATCCACGATATGTAAAGCGATTAGAGGATCAGTTGCATCAAATTGGATTCTATTCCAATTCTATAGAGATTCCTTTACAAAAGGAGCTGGCCGAAAAATTAGGACAAGTATCGGGCAAAACCGATTACCAGTTGTTTTTATGTAATTCAGGTGCCGAGGCTAATGAGAATGCCCTAAAACTGGCTTCGTTTTATAATGGTAAAAAGAAAGTAATTGCTTTCCGCAAAGCTTTCCACGGTCGCACGTCATTAGCTGTTGCCGTTACCGATAACCCTAAAATTGTTGCCCCGGTGAATGAGACTGATAACGTAATCTTTTTGCCCTGGTGCGATGAAGCTGCTTTGGAGCAAACATTCGCAGGCAATGAAATATCATCGGTTATTATCGAAGGCATACAAGGTGTGGGCGGTATACAGGTAGCTACAGTTACATTTTTACAAAAGATCCGTTCACTTTGCGACCAGTATAATGCCGTTTACATTGCCGATTCGGTACAATGCGGTTATGGTCGTACCGGTAAATTTTACTCACATGATTTTGCCGGTGTAGATGCAGATATATATAGCATGGCTAAAGGTATGGGTAACGGTTTTCCTATCGGCGCCATCAGCATCGCTCCCAAATTTAAAGCTTCTTACGGTATGCTGGGTACCACCTTTGGCGGTAACCATTTAGCCTGCGCCGCTGCTTTAGCCGTTTTGGAAGAAATGGAGCAATACAACCTGATGAAAAACGCAACCGAGGTTGGTCAATACTTAATTGATGAACTGAACAAATTTGAGCAGGTTAAAGAAGTTCGCGGTCGGGGTTTGATGATAGGAATTGAATTGCCCGAAGAACTCAGCAGCGTGCGTAAAGACTTATTATACAAGCACCACATATTTACCGGTGAAGCTAAGCCAAACGTAATCAGACTATTACCTGCTTTAAACTTAACCAAAGCACATGCCGACCAGTTTTTGGATGCTTTTGCACAGACTTTAAAGGCAGCAGAAGTAGTAGTGTAGCTAAGAGCATAATTTATTAATCAAAGCCAAATTTCCATTTCAAGTGTTAACGAGAAATCTTTTCGAAACTGTAAGTAATCGATGTGCCTGTTCGAAAAGATCTCTCACTATCGTTCGAGATGAAAAAGTCTTTTTATGATTTGGTTAGTATATATCATACAAAAAAATGAAGCAATTCACCTCCGTACACGACGTTAACGATATCAACGCCTTAGTTGCTGAAGCCTTGAAGCTAAAGCAAGATCCATACGCCTTTCAGCAATTGGGCAAGAACAAGACCATTGGCCTGGTTTTTTTAAACCCAAGCCTGCGTACCCGCATGAGTACCCAAAAAGCAGCTCTCAATTTGGGAATGAACGCTATGGTCCTTAATATCGACAAAGAAGGTTGGGCTTTGGAACTGCAAGACGGTGCTATTATGAACGGCACCAGTGTGGAACACGTACGCGAAGCCGCAGCGGTATTGGGCCAGTATGTTGATCTGTTAGGCGTTCGCTCCTTTCCTGGTTTAAAAGACCGTAATGAGGATTACAGTGAAGCTATCTTCAATAAGTTTGTTGAGTATTGTGGTGTACCGATGGTCAGCCTGGAATCGGCGACACGTCACCCGCTGCAAAGCCTGGCCGATTTAATTACCATTACCGAACTCAAAAAAGTTGAACGCCCTAAAGTAGTGTTAACCTGGGCTCCGCACATTAAGCCACTGCCACAGGCAGTGCCTAACTCTTTTGCCGAATGGATGTGCCGTGCCGATGTTGATTTTGTAATAGCCCATCCCGAAGGATATAACCTGAGCGAAGATTTTACCTCGGGTGCCACAATAACAAATAATCAGCAGGAAGCATTAGCTGGTGCCGATTTTGTATATGTGAAAAATTGGTCGGCTTATGAGCCTTACGGCGAAATGCCGGGTGCCGGCAATTACGATGATTGGATGTTAACCAATAATAAACTTAAAGACAGTAACAGCGCAAAAGTGATGCATTGCCTGCCAGTACGCCGTAACCTGGAGCTTTCTGATGAAATATTAGATGGCTCGCACTCCGTAGTTGTACATGAGGCAGGTAACCGTGTTTGGGCCGCACAAGCCGTGTTAAAGCAACTGCTCGAAAATATTTAAGGTTGCTATTATGTATGTACCTAAAGCCTTCCAGTTAACAGATACCAATGAAGCGGTTAGGTTTATACAACGTTTTAGCTTTGCTACGCTCATAAATATAAGCAATAATGTGCCTGTGGCTACGCATTTGCCTTTTGTTGTAAAGCACAACAACGGCCAGGTAATCTTATCATCGCATTTAGCGAAACCCAACACCCAGGCCAACGATTTGGTGAATGGCACCTCGCTTGTCATATTTTCTGAGCCTAATGCATACGTAGCACCTAAGCATTATGAAAAAGAACTGAACGTACCTACCTGGAACTACATTGCTGTACATGCTTACGGAAAAGCAAACATTGTTGATGATGAAATAAAGAAGCTAGAGTCTCTGGAAGAGATGATTGCCTCATATGATAACGATTATTTAAAGCAATGGGCAGCTTTGCCAGCAGACTTTAAATTAAACATGAGCAAAGGCATTGTAGTATTCGATATTTTAGTAACCGATTTGCAAGGCAAAAAGAAGCTGAGTCAAAACAGATCTGATGTCGACAAGCATGCGGTTACAGAAGCGTTGAGCAAAAGCACTGATACCAATGAAAAATTGATAAGCGAGTACATGCGTTTAGAACCCAACAAATAACAACAGTAAGAAATAAATAAACTTAAAAAGCCGGATAATTCAACATTAACCGGCTTTTTATTTTTTAGCATAACTGCTTACTCGCTGCCTTCTAACTTAACTAATTTGTTATATAAGCCGAGGAGTAAAAAAGGCGCAGGCCATTGTCCTACAAACAAAGCCTCTTTGTCGTTTTTCATAATTTTCAAAACTGCCGAAGCTGCAATTGCACCAACTGCTGCCCATAAAAATAAGTCAGATGGTAACTTGGCTGTTTGTTGTTCTATAGCTTTAGCCACTGGGCCTTCGCTATGTTCAGGGTTGAAATTCGTTGGCATGATTTAGTTGTTTTAATTCTTATTTCTTTATTAACAACAAAAACATACTATTGTTAAATAAAATTAATTAAAAATGAAATTTATTTAACCAATACTATTTTGCCTTTGGATCGGTCATCATGGTTTCCGTATCAAAATAACGGATGATTAACCTGTTATCGGTATTCTTGGTAAAGTAATTAAATACCCAATTGCAAAACACCACTAACTTATTGCTGAAACCCGCTAACGACATCACGTGAACAAACATCCATATCAGCCAGGCAAAAAATCCTTGAAAATGCAGTTTGCCTAAATCGGCTACGGCTTTGTTACGGCCAATAGTTGCTAAGGAGCCTTTATCGTGATATTTAAACGGTTCCGTGGGCTCACCTTTTATGAGATGAACAATGTTCTTTGCCAGGTGCCCGCCCTGTTGTATTGCAACAGGTGCCACACCGGGATGCCCGTTTGGAAAATCGGTGGTAATCATGGCGGCAACGTCGCCAATGGCAAAAATATTTTGATAACCTTTAACACGGCTAATTTCATCCGTTTGTATACGGCCACCTTTTACAACAGCTTCTTGTGGTATACCTTCGGGTATTTCTCCTTTAACGCCTGCTGCCCAAAATACATTACGCGTTTTTAAATTAACGCCATTGTCAATTGTTAAATCGTAACCGTTATAACTGGTTACATGCACATCATTATATATGATGACGCCCATTTCGGTTAAAAACTCTTTGGATTTTACTGAAGCTTGTTCAGACATGGCCGCTATCAGTTGTGGTTTTCCTTCGGCTATGTATACCTTCATTTCGTCGGCCTTCAAATCAGGATAATCTTTACAAAGCATATTAATCCGCATTTCGGCCAATGAACCTGCCAGTTCTACACCAGTTGGTCCGCCCCCTACTACTACAAAAGTCAGCAGGGCATCGCGCTCAACCGGGTTGGTAGTAACCGCAGCTTTTTCTAAATTTTGTAAGATCATACTGCGGATGTTTAAGGCTTCCGGTATATTCTTCATGGGCATAGTAAAATGCTCAATCTCTTTGTTTCCAAAAAAATTAGTGTTTGCACCGGTAGCTACAACCAGGTAATCATAATGAATATCCCCCAAACTGGTACTAATAGTATTAGAAACCTGGTTAATTTTTTGTGCTTCGGCCATATGAAAGCTAAAGTTTTTTTGACCTGTAAAAGTACGGCGGATAGGAAAGCCAACGGCATCGCTTTCTATAGCTCCCATGGCCACCTGGTACAACAATGGCTGAAACGTATGATAGTTATGTTTATCAACCATTACAATGTCTACATCCTTATTTTTTAATAGCTTGGCTAAATTTATACCGCCAAAGCCACCGCCCATAATAACCACGCGAGGTCTGTTGTACGTTTTGCCTAAATACATTTCTGCCATTGATGCCGGGTATATTAAATCACTATTACAACCCGTTGCCATATCTTATGTTTGAAAGACTATAAAAACAGTAGATATTTTACATGAAAATGCTACTTTTAGCCCCAAGCATCATGAAACCTTTATACGTTATAAAAATAGGCGGCAACGTCATCGATAATTCTGAAAACCTGTATCATTTTCTAAAAGATTTTACGGCGCTCAACGGCCACAAGATCCTGGTACATGGCGGTGGAAAAATTGCCACTCAAATTTCGGAGCAGATGGGAATAGAAAGCCACTTAGTAGACGGGAGGCGTATAACCGATATTGAAACCCTGCGTGTGGTAACCATGGTATATGCAGGATTAATAAATAAAAACATTGTGGCCCAATTGCAGCGCTTTGGCACCAACGCCATTGGCCTTACCGGTGCCGACGGTAATTTTATTAAAGCTGTTAAACGCCCTGTTAAAACCATCGATTACGGTTTTGTAGGCGACCTCGATGAAACTTCGGTTAACGCTGATAATATCAGCAACCTTATGGAAGCCGGTTTCACCCCTGCTTTTTGTGCCTTAACACACGATGGCGATGGGCAAATGCTGAACACCAATGCCGATACCATTGCATCTGCCCTGGCTGTTGCTTTATCCAAGCATTACGACACGACGCTCATCTACTGTTTTGAAAAGAAAGGTGTATTGAAAGACATTAATGATGAGGATTCGCTTATTGAAGATATTAACCCGGTAAGGTATGAAGAACTGAAAAAAGAGCAGATTATTCACAGCGGTATGCTGCCCAAGCTCGATAATGCTTTCACCGCCATTGCCTGCGGTGTCAAAGCAGTAGTTATTGGGAAGTCGGACGAGTTAAGCAGGCTGCAACAAGATCAGCCATTTGGAACACGATTAAGTAAATAGATCATGAGTAATAAGATTGCCATACTGGGCAGCGGTAACATTGGGCTGTCATTAGCCAAAGGGTTAGTTAAAGCCAATAAATATGAGCCTGAAGACGTTATTTTGACCCGCCGTAATGTAGCTGCTTTATCGGAGCTGGCCGAAACCGGAATGATTACCACATCTGATAACGCCGCTGCGGTAAGCGTGGCCAATATTGTAGTATTAGCCATTTTACCACAACAGTTGAATAAATTGTTAGATGAGATAAAACCTGCTATTAATATTCATAAACAGCTGTTTATATCGGTAGTATCAGGTGTTAATTGTGAAGATGTACGTAAGCATTTGGGCCTGGATGTTCAGGTGGTTAGGGCAATGCCTAATACCGCTATAGCCATAGGCCAGTCCATGACCTGTATTGGCACCGATACGGCCACCTCAACCAACATGCAAATTGTAAAATCACTGTTTGACACCGTGGGTATAACTGTGCAAATTAATGAAGAACTCATGACCTCGGCCACAGCATTATGCGCCTGTGGTATAGCTTTCTTTTTGCGCTCTATTCGTGCAGCCTCCCAGGGTGGTACCGAAATTGGTTTTCATGCGCACGATGCCCTGAAAATGGCTGCTCAAACGGCTAAAGGTGCTGCCGACCTGTTACTGCAACTGGCCTCGCATCCGGAGCAGGAAATTGATAAAGTTACATCGCCGAAAGGCTGTACCATTGCCGGTTTAAACGAAATGGAACACCATGGTTTTAGTTCGGCTATGATTAAGGGAATTAAGTTATCTGCTGAGAAGGCTGGTGTGCTGTATAAGAAGGCGGAGTAGTCGTAAGTCCGTAAGTCGAAACAAACTTTTATATTTGTTAGGTTTTAAAACATCAATTTAAGAGCCGTTTGCGGTAAGTTTTCACTTACCGACTGACGGACTCTATAACATATTAGCTTATTCATGTTAACTGTAGAAAAAATAGGCGGCACCTCTATGAGTGCCCTGGGCGATGTAATTCAAAACATCATTCAATATAACCGTACCGGAAACGAGCTTTATAACCGCATTTTTGTGGTATCGGCATTTTCGGGTGTAACTAACATATTGCTGGAGAATAAAAAAACCGGCGAGCCTGGTGTTTACCACTTAGTGGCCAAGCAACAAGATTTTAAGGCAGCGCTCGATAATTTAATTATCAAGCTAAAGCAACTCAACAAACAATATGAAACATTAGGTTTAGATGTATTAGCTGCCGATGCATTTATTGAAAAGCATGTACGCCATGCCGAAGGATTCTTAAATAACCTAACCGGTATTTTGGCATCGGGTTATGTAAGTACCGAAGGTATTTTGCAGGCTGCCCGTGAAATTTTGGCCTCTATTGGTGAAACGCATTCGGCTTTCGTATTTACCAATATTTTGCAAAACATGGGCATCAATGCTACTCTGGTTGATTTGAGTGGTTTCCATGATCATGAGCCTTACACTATTGATGAACGTATTAAACAGGCTTTCAAAGACATTGATTTTGCCAATACCATTTGCATAGCTACCGGTTACACCAAAGGTACCGAGGGTATTATGCGTGAGTTTGATCGTGGTTATTCGGAGGTTACTTTCAGCAAAATAGCTGTGGCTGTAAAACCGCAGGAAGCCATCATCCATAAAGAATACCACTTATGCTCGGCCGACCCTATGCTCGTGGGGGTAAATCACTGTAGTCCGGTTGGGTTTACCAATTATGACGTGGCCGATCAACTGGCCGATGTGGGCATGGAAGCAATTCATCCAAAAGCCTCTAAACCCTTAGAAATCAACAGTATAAATCTAAGAATAAAAAATACCTTTGAGCCGGAGCATCCTGGTACATTGATTACCCGGGAGTATGTATCACCCGAAAAAAAGGTAGAGGTGATTACCGGTACCAACAAACTGGTGATGGTTGACATTTACGATCCGCTGATGGTGGGAAACGTAGGTACCGACTTGCAGATCATGCAGATTTTCGCGCATCACAATGTAAGTTATAACTTCAAGGCGACCAGCGCCAACAGCATCTCCATCGTTATTTGGGAAAAAGACTATACCGATGCCTTGTTCCATGAACTGCAATCGAAATTTGAAAAGGTAACGGTAGAAAAAGTGGCGATCGTATGTTTGATCAGTTCAAACATGGATCAGCCGGGTTTATTGGCCAAAGCTGCACAAGCCTTAGCTACCGCCGGCATTAATATCAAGAGTGCAGGTTTCGCTTTGCGCCAGGTAAACATCCAGTTTATTGTTGACCGGGTAGATTTTGATACAGCGGTTATTGCTTTAAATAAAGGAATGGCGTAAATTAGTGAATAGTTGAATAGTTGAATATAACATATATATATTGTTTCAATTAGGTTATTGATTGCATAACAATTCAAATATTGAATCACAAATCGGCAAAACATTGTAACTTTTCTATATCCAACTATTATTTGAATTGATTTTTACGCATTTTTAGGTTGCTATTTAACTAATCAACTTATTAATGCGTAAAATTTTACTCTTAAGCTTGTTTTCAATTGCCGGATTGAGCGTTTCTGCTCAAAAGGCATCCAAAAAGCCGCTCGACCACTCCGTTTACGATGGCTGGCAGGCTATCTCTAATCAAAACATAACAAATGATGGCAAATGGGTTGTTTATGTTGTTAAACCACAGCAGGGTGACGCCAGCTTGGTAGTTACTACCGCCAAAAACACCGGGAAGATTACCGTCCCTCGTGCCGATACCGCCCGCTTTACCAACGATTCTAAATACGCGGTATTCCTCATCAGGCCGTTTTATGCCGCTACGCGTATGGCGCGCATCAAAAAGAAAAAACCTGATGAAATGCCCAAAGACACTTTAGGTTTTATGACCTTGGGAACTACAGTTATTACCAAAGTGCCTGGTGTAAGGTCGTTTAAAATTGCTGAAAAAGCTTCGATTATAGCCTACCTCGCCCCTTCGGATACCGTAAAGAAAGCTGTTGCGAGTGATACCTCACGCCGTGCCGTGGCCACAACGATTGCGCCACCTACTCGTGAGGGTGCCGACCTCACCATTAAACAGCTGGTAAGCGGAAAGCAGCGCACCTTTAAGTTGGTAACCGAATACCAGTTCAGTAAAGACGGTAAGCTGATGGCTTATGCGGTAACTGCTCCCCGCCGTTCTAAAGAAGTGCAATCGGGTGTTTATTTGTACGATGTAGAAAAAGATGTAGTAAGACCTATCAGCAGTGGCCGTGGTACTTACCGTAATTTAGTGTTCGATGAAACCGGCAAACAACTGGCTTTTGTTGCCGAAAAGAATCCGGAAAAAGCACCTGTTAAACCGTTTAAGCTATACTACTATGCTTTAGGAAAAGATAGTGCGACTGCTATTGCTGGTCCGGCAATGGCGGGAATCACTCCAAAGTGGTCAGTAAGTGGCGATGGTCGTGTGTACTTTAGTAAGAGTGGTGCTAATCTGTTCTTCGGCACAGCACCTATACCCAAACCGGCTGATACTACCCTGGTAGAGTTTGAAACAGCTAAGCTAGATATTTGGAACTATAAAGACGAATACCTGCAACCACAGCAACTGAAAACACTGCAACGCGATCTGCGCCGCAGCTACCTGGCCGTTATTCATCCGGCTGAGGCAGATAAGAAAGTAATACAATTGGCCGATAAATATATTGAGAACATCTCGCAGCCTATGGGTAACGATTCGCGTTATGTGTTGGCCACCACCGATACCGGTACCCGCGTGCAAGCGCAATGGGAAGGCGGCGGTAACCAGGAAGCTTACCTGGTTGATACCAAGACCGGCGAACGCAAAAAGATCACAGCCCGTACTAAAGCCCGTTTTCAATTCAGCACCGGTGGCAAATATGTAATATGGTTCGATGCTAAAGACCAAAATTACTACACCTACGGATTAGAAACCGGCAAAAAAGTAAATCTAACTAAAACTACCGGCGTTAAATGGGGAGAAGAAGATAACGATGTACCGGATGATGCAAACGCCTACGGTATTGCCGGCTGGACAGCGAATGATAAAAATGTGCTGGTTTACGACCGTTACGATATCTGGAGCATTGACCCTGCAACCGGAATTGCTAAAAACTTCACTAATGGTGCAGGTCGTAAAAATCACCTGATCTTCCGTTACCCTATGCCGGGTGGTGGCAGGTTTGCAGCAATATTAGGAGGCGATGATGAAGATAAATTTGTTTCTACTAAAAAACCACTTTGGTTATTAACGCAAAACGAGGATAATAAGCAATGGGGGTACTACAAACAAGCTTTCGGTTCAGCTAAAGCACCTGAGAAAGTAGTTTCTGCACCATATAGTTATGGAACTCTTCAAAAAGCTAAGAACGCTGACGTTTATATTTATATTAAGCAAAGCTTTGATAAATCGCCTGATTTATATGCGTCGTCAGATCTGAAAAAGGAAGTAAAGCTAAGTGCCATCAATCCGCAGCAAGCGCAATACAACTGGTTAACCGCCGAACTAGTGGAATGGACCACGCCTAAAGGTTATAAATCAAAAGGGATATTATACAAACCCGAAGATTTTGATCCGACCAAGAAATACCCAATGCTCGTGTATTTTTATGAGAAGGTTTCAGAAACTCTGTACGGCTATCAATCGCCAGCACCTACACCATCGCGTTTACCTATTACCTATTTCACCAGCAACGGTTATTTAGTATTTACACCAGATATCAGTTACGAGATTGGTCACCCTGGCCCATCGGCAGTTGAATTCGTTAATTCGGGGGTGGAAGCCTTAAAGAAAAACTCTTGGGTTGATGGTAAGCACATTGGTATACAAGGCCAAAGCTGGGGCGGTTACCAGGTAGCTTATTTAATTACCCAAACCGATATGTACGCCGCAGCCTGGGCCGGTGCCCCGGTTGCCAACATGACCTCTGCCTATGGCGGTATCCGTTGGGAAAGTGGTGTGAACCGCCAGTTTCAGTACGAAAAAACGCAAAGTCGTATTGGCGCAACCCTTTGGGATAAACCAGAATTGTACATAGAGAATTCCCCTATTTTTCAGTTCCCTAAAGTGCATACACCCGTAGCTGTAATGAGCAATGATGCTGATGGCGCCGTGCCGTGGTACCAGGGTATAGAAATGTTTACGGCTTTACGCCGTTTAGGCAAACCGGTTTGGTTACTGCAATATAATGATGAAGCCCACAACCTGGTACAACGCCGTAATCGCAAAGACATTACCATCCGCGAAGCGCAGTTTTTCGACCATTTTTTGAAAGGCGCTCCCATGCCAGTATGGATGGAAAAAGGAGTTCCGGCTGTTGATAAAGGCAAAGACTGGGGACTTGCCTTGAGTGATGGAAGTAAATAGTTAGTGAACAGTTTATTTAGTAAGTGGTGAGTAGTTGCCGCTTATACAAAAATGGAGCTTTGGATTAGTCCAAAGCTCCATTTTGTTTTTGTTAAACCGCTACTGTAAGTAAGAAGTAATCCTTGTATACTATGTAACAGCCGGCAATCTATACTACAGAGATTGCTACGCTATCACTCGCAAGGAAGGTTTATTATCTAATCACTTAATCAACCACTCACCAAATCACTCTAAATAATAATGCCGGATCTGGTTCAGTCGCTCATCCAGCTCATAAACCCACGGTGTAGCTGTAGGTATATCTAATTTAGCCACCTCTTCATCAGTCAAATTATCAATATATTGTACCAATGCGCGTAAGCTGTTGCCGTGCGCACATATAATTACCTTCTGATTTTTGCGTAAAGCAGGCACTATACATTCATGCCAAAAGGGCAAGGCGCGGGTCATGGTTTCGCTTAAGTTTTCGGTAAGCGGCAACTCCCGATAGGTTAAATCTTCATATCGCAGATAGTTTCCCGGAAAACGCTCATCGTCTTCGGTAATGGCAGGCGGGTGTTCATTCGGGTCTCTCCGCCATTTGTGTACTTGCTCTTCGCCATACTTTTCTATGGTTTCCTGCTTATTAAGGCCTTGCAGTGCACCATAAAAGCGCTCGTTCAAACGCCATGATTTTTGAACCGGGATCCACAACATGTCCATTTCTTCCAGCACAATATGCAATGTTTTAATGGAGCGTTTTAATACCGAAGTAAAGCCCACATTAAAGGTAAAACCATGCTTTTTAAGCAGCTTGCCCGCATGAAGCGCCTGACGTGCACCCTCTTCGGAGAGGTCAACATCGGTCCAGCCGGTAAAACGGTTTTCCTTGTTCCAAACGCTTTCGCCATGCCTGAGTAATACCAGTTGCTGTGCCATATTGCAAATAACGGCTTATGCGTTTAGCAGTTTGTCATTTATTTGTAGATTGATATTGAATAGTTTATATTGCATGCTCTAACCAATTATAAACCATACTTTAAAATGATTCCAACTACACCTGTGGTGGTTAAGGATGGCATTGCCAATCCTGCCCCGCTTGGCCTGTGTGCCTTTGGTATGACTACCGTTTTACTCAATATCCATAATGCAGGTTTCACCGAAATTAGTTCCATGATACTGGCCATGGGTATATTTTACGGTGGAACAGCCCAGGTAATTGCAGGAGTAATTGAGGCTAAAAAGAATAATACATTTGGCTTAACTGCCTTTACCTCATATGGTTTTTTTTGGCTCTCATTGGTAGCATTGCTGGTGATGCCTAAGTTAGGATGGATGGAGCCGGCCAGCAATGGATCGATGGTTGCATACCTGAGTATTTGGGGCTTTTTTACGTTTTGCCTGTTTTTTGGAACCCTGCGTTTAAACCGCGCATTACAATTTGTATTCGGTTCGTTAACCATACTTTTTGCGTTATTGGTTTGGGGCGATGCCAGCGGTAATGCGGGCATTAAACACCTGGCCGGTTACGAAGGTATAGTTTGTGGCGCATCGGCCATATACACAGGTATTGCTGGGGTTTTAAATGAGGTTTACGGTAAAACCATATTACCTATTGGTACAGTAGAGCCCAAATAAGCCACAAAATTGCTAAGTTTACGCCGTGAAAGATTTTAAGAAATACTATTCTATAGGTGCAACACCTGAAGAAATATATGCGGCTTTAACTAACCCGTTAACCTTACAACTTTGGACCGGCGAACCTGCCGAAATGTCGACTGAGCCGGGAAGCGAATTTAGTTTATGGGAAGGCAGCATCACCGGTAAAAACCTGGAGTTTGAACCTGCAAAAAAGATAGTTCAGCAATGGTACTTTGACGGACAGGACGAACCATCTATAGTAACCATCAAACTCCACGCCGACCGTAATCACACTTCTTGCGAGTTACGCCATACCAACATCCCCGATGAAGCTTATGATGACATTGTAGATGGCTGGAACGATGTTTACTTTGGCGGCATAGCCGATTTTTACGAAGGCTTTTAAAAATGACATCAAAAATGTTGGAAGAGATTATTCCTCTTCCAACATTCTTTTAATCTCCTCTAACTGACCAGCCTCTTCTTCCGGTAATTTGGGATATTTAAGCTTCATACCTTTCAGCATTTCTACTATTACGGTTGATATAGCTATACGCGAAAACCATTTTTTATCGGCCGGAATAATGTACCATGGAGCATTGGGAGTAGCAGTTGCCTCAATGGCCTCTTCATAAGCCTCCATATATTGTTTCCAAAGTTTCCTTTCCTCCAAATCTGCTGCCGAAAACTTCCAGTTTTTAGAAGTATCTTCTATACGTTTTAAAAACCGCTCCTTCTGTTCATCTTTAGACAAATGCAGAAAGAATTTGATGATCACCGTTCCGCTATTAGTGAGGTGCTGTTCAAAATTCCGAATGCTTTCGTAACGTCTCTTCCAAAAGTCTTTATCCAAGTCTTTAGGGCTGTTAATACCAGGGATATTTTCATTCATCACATACTCGGGATGTACCTTGGTCACCAACACATTTTCATAGTGCGAACGGTTATGAATACCTATACGGCCACGCTCGGGCAGTGCTTTGTAATGTCGCCATAAAAAATCATGGTCATACTCCTCGGTGCTGGGTTGTTTAAAACTGAAAACCTGGCAACCCTGTGGATTTACGCCCGACATGGTGTGTTTTATAGCACTGTCTTTACCGGCAGCATCCATAGCCTGGAATATAACAAGCAAGCTACCCTGGTTGGACGCATAAAGCTGATTTTGCAGATCGGCGGTTTGCGCTACCAAATCGGCCAGTATAGCTTCCGCATCGTCTTTTTTATAATCGGCAGTGAAAGAAGTGTCGTATTTCTTTAAAGAAACTTTATTGTTATCAGTAATTTTAAAATTCTTAGTTATATTTTGCATAGATAAAATAGATTTGCAGCTGGTTAACTTAAAATTTACCTGAAAAATATCCGTTATTGGTATTTGCCGGTGAGCTAAAGTTAACTGTATAACTTACAAATACGACCAATGTTTAAACGTGTCCGCAATCCTATCCTGCGTTACCTTATAATATTTATATATTTTGTTATTATTTTCTTTTGCTCAATTGAGCTCAACTTTTTAAACCTATTTGGCTACCAGCCTGATATGCAGGATATTAAGAGTCCTGTATTATCTGTTTCTTCGGAAGTTTACACGGCCGATGGTAAATTGTTAGCCAAATTTTACAAAGAAAACAGATCACCAATTGAGTATAAAAATTTATCACCTAATTTAATTAACGCTCTGGTGGCTACCGAAGATGTTCGTTTTTTCAAACATCATGGGGTTGATTACTATGGTTTTTTATCCAGCTTGATTTCAACTGCCAAGGGCGATCGGCGCGGTGCGAGTACCATTACACAGCAATTGGCCAAAAATTTATTTAAAACCCGTAAGCGCAAATCGCAGGGACTGATCCGTTTTGTACCTGTTGTTCGTACGGTTGTTTTTAAGTTTAAAGAATGGCTTACCGCTTTTAAAATAGAACACGTATATACTAAGAATCAGATACTGGTCATGTATTTTAATACAGTGCCGTTTGGAAATAACTCGTTCGGTATAAAAACAGCTGCACTAAAATATTTCAACAAAAACCCTGAGGCGCTAAGCGTTACAGAGGCTGCTACACTAATTGGGATGTTGAAGGCTACCTCTACTTACAACCCAATACGTTATCCTGCTAAAGCCATTGAACGCCGCAACACCGTATTGAGCCAAATGGAAAAGTACGGTTTTTTAAAAAGAGGTGAATATGCCACCAGCATTAAACAACCGGTTGGCTTAAATTTAAGTTATGTGGAAGAAGAAGGTCAGGGCGATTCGTACCTGCGCCGTGCTGTAGAGAAATGGCTGGATAAATGGCTAAAAGCGAATGATTATGATCTTTATGAAGACGGTTTAAAAATCTACACCTCTATTGATTCTAAGCTTCAACAATATGCTGAGGAGGCTGTTGCCGAAAAAATGAAAATGCTGCAAAAGCGTTTTAATAATATTTGGCGTGGTAAAAACCCGTGGCGCGATTCGAAAGGAGTTGAGATCGTAGATTTCATCTTAAAAAATGAACAGCGCCTGCCTATTTACAAAATGCTGGAAAAGAAATATAAAGGTGATACCGCACAAATACAGCAATATTTTGAAAAGGAAAAACGTATGAAGGTATTCACGTGGAACGGCGATCAGGATACGACTTTTTCTACCATTGATTCCATTAAGTATTACGCTAAATTGCTTAACACGGGAATGATGACCATTGAGCCATCAACCGGAAAAATAAAAGTATGGGTGGGTGGTATTGATAACAAGTATTTTAAATACGATCACGTGAACCAGGCCAAACGCCAGGCAGGCTCCACCTTTAAACCATTCGCTTACTTAACCGCGCTCGATAACGGCTACTCCCCTTGCGATAAATTTACCGATAAGCCCGTTTCTATAACTTACAATGAAGATGGTAAACAAGAAGTTTGGTCGCCAAACAATGCCGACTTCAATTTCTCTTATCGCGAAATGTCGTTACGCTGGGCCATGGGTAAATCCGTAAACTCTATTACGGCTCAAATTACCGAAAAGGTTGGCTGGGATAAGGTAGTGGAATATGCGCACAAATGCGGCATTGAGAGTTCTTTGAAGGCTGTACCATCTGTTTCATTGGGTTCTAACGACGTTTCGGTTTACGAAATGGTAAGAGCATATAGTACGTTCTTAAATAAAGGCGAGAAAATCGACCCTGTACTGGTAACCAAGATCACTGACCATGGTGGTAGCGTTCTGGCGGAGTTTGAAGTAAAATCGACCCGTGTAATAAGCGAAGAAACCGCTTGGTTAATGCTGTACATGTTCAGAGGCGGTATGGAAGAACCGGGTGGTACATCTCAAGCCTTATGGGAATACCCTATACTTTGGAAAAAGAACAGCAATCAAATTGGTGGTAAAACCGGCACCTCTTCCGACTATGTAGACGGCTGGTATATGGGTATTACCAAAGATTTAATTACCGGCGTTTGGGTTGGTGCCGACGACCGCAGCGTGCACTTTAACACATCGGCCAGCGGTGAAGGTTCACATACTGCATTACCCATTTTTGGGGCTTTTATGGAGAAGGTATACTCCGATCCAAACTCGGGCTATACCTACGGACCTTTCCCTAAGCCATGGGTGAAAATTACTAAGCCTTACATGTGCGAATCGCCACTAATAAGGGTTGACACCAGTTCATCGGTAGCCGATAGCTTAAGCGCTCCATCTGATAGTGGTGCAGTAGTGGCCCCTCCAGATACCACTGCTAATAATAATTAGCAACTCTTTGCAAATTGTAAACGTAATTCAATAAATTTAACCTCAACGTTTTAAATATTTATATGAGTAAATTTTACTTGGTTGTAAGTAAAGTCCAAAAAGTTTGCATCCTGTTGGCTATTGTTATCAGCGCTTGTTTAATAAGCGAACAGGCACAGGCACAGTACTTTGGACAAAACAAGGTGCGATATAAAAATCTGAAGTTCAAGGTGTATAAAACCCCGCACTTTGAGATTTATTACTACATGAAGAACGACAGCCTGCTAAAGCGTTTTGCGCAGGAAAGTGAGCTATGGTATACGTTGCATCAACAGGTTTTTCGTGATACGTTTAAGCGTCCAAACCCTATTATATTGTATGCCGATCACCCCGATTTTCAGCAAACTACCGCAATTGATGGGGAGATAAGCGTGGGTACCGGTGGTGTTACCGAAGGTTTAAAAAACCGTGTGGTAATGCCCATTATGGAAACCAACCAAACCACCCGCCACGTATTAGGGCACGAGTTGGTGCATGCGTTTCAATATCATATTTTGTTAGAGAGTGATACAACCAGCCTGGGCAACTTAAATAACTTGCCCCTATGGATGATTGAAGGTATGGCTGAGTATCTCTCACTCGGCAAAAAAGATGCTTACACCGCCATGTGGATGCGAGACGCTTACCTCAACAAGGACATCCCCAGTATCCGCGACTTAACAGAGAGCGGCAAGTACTTTCCTTACCGTTATGGCGAGGCATTTTGGTCTTACCTGGGTTCAACTTATGGCGATACGATTATAGTGCCGTTCTTTAAAAATACGGCCCGCTTTGGTTTGGAATACGGCATCAGGCGCACCTTTGGTTATGACGATAAAACCTTGTCGAACCTGTGGAAGAACTCCATTGTAAACATGTACAAGCCCTACCTAAAGGATACCTCACAGGTTCCTACTGGTAAACGTATCATCGATAATAAGAACTCTGGCGAAATGAATGTAGCGCCTGCGGTTAGTCCGGATGGTAAATACATTGCCTTTTTATCAGAAAAAGATCTTTTCTCTATTGATCTCTTTTTGGCCGATGCGCAAACGGGTAAGATAGTCCGGCGACTCACGAGCAAGACCTCCAATACGCATATTGATGAGTTCAACTTTATCGAGTCGGCAGGAGCATGGTCGCCCGACGGTAGGAAATTTGCCTTTAGTATCTTCAGCGGTGGGCGCAACCGCATGCTGGTGGTATCTATTCCGAGCGGTAAAGTGCTGCAGAACATTGCTATGGGTAAAGCGGAACAATTTGGTAACCTTACCTGGTCGCCCGATGGTAACAACGTAGCTTTCCAGGCACTATCGAACGGTAACAGCGATCTGTACATGTACAACTTCACTACCAAAAAAGTTACTCAACTTACCGATGATAAGTATTCCGATTACCAGCCAAGTTTTTCGCGCGATGGAAAAAAAATCATTTTCACCAGCGACCGCTCAACTTACGATGTAGCCACTACGCATACCATTACCTTCAATTTGGCCGAACTGGATATAGCCAGTGGTAAGGTAACCGACATTAAGGTTTTTGACGGTGCCAATAACATGAACCCGCAATATTCGGCCGATGATTCGCAGATCTATTTCCTGTCGAACAGCGATGGTTTCCGCAATTTGTATCGTTACACTAAAGCTACCGGAGCTGTTGAGCGTATGACCGAACTCTTCACCGGGATCTCGGGCATTACCGAATTTTCACCCGCTTTAAGTGTATCGGCAAAAGACGATGTGGTATACTCATACTACCGTTCACAGAAATATGCTTTGTACAACGCCAAAGCATCTGAGTTTAAACCGAAGTTGGTTAATGGTGCAGAAACTAATTTTGATGCTGCCATGCTGCCGCCACCAAAAGCAGTGGGTGTAGATCTTATTAACTCTAATCTTAATAATTTCCTTTCTTACCAACGTATTCCGGCAGATTCTATCCAAAATGTTCCTTATCGTCCGCAATTTAAGTTGGATTACCTGGCCAGCAGCGGTGTTGGTGTAGGCGTGGGTATTGGTGCAGGTAGTTACGGTGCGGGTTTATCAAGCGGTATACAAGGTGTGTTCAGCGATATATTAGGTCGTAATCAAATTTATGCAGGCGCTTCGGTTAATGGCGAAATATATGATTTTGCTGGGCAGGTATTCTACATCAAACAACAAGGCCGCTGGAATTTTGGCGGTGGTTTGTCGCATATTCCATACCAGTTGGCTACCTATAATGTTGTGCCGAGTAACTACAATACCGGAAACCAAAATATTCCTGCCATTGAAGAACGTTACGATATCGTCCGCATATTTCAAGATCAGTTGTCGGCCTTCACCTCCTACCCTTTTTCTAAAGTTACCCGTGCCGAATTAGGAGGTGGTGTATCGCACAACTCGTACATGGTTACGCGCTATAGTACCTATTACGACACTTTGGGCAGGTATATTGATTTTCAAAGGAGCAGGGTATCTAACACCGACTACAACAACGATCCGTACAATAACGTAGGCATTTTAAGGCCAATTACGTTACTACAGGTTAGTGCAGCCTTAATTGGCGATAACTCTTACTTCGGTATAGCATCACCCCTTAGTGGCTTCCGGTACCGGTTACAGGCTGAGTATGACTTTGGCTCTTACCGTTTCTTTTCACCTACTATTGATGTTCGTAAATATTTGCGGGTTAAGCCGGTTACTATTGCAGCCAGGTTTAACACTTTCGGTCGCTTTGGAGAAGACACCGGATTGTATCCTTATTACATCGGTTATCCTTTTTTAATTAGAGGTTATGAAAGTCAAAGTTTTTATGGAAGCGGTAACCGCGTTTCTACCAACGGCTTTACCATCGATCAGCTCTCGGGATCGAGAGTGGCAGTGGCAAACTTTGAGATCAGGCTGCCTTTTACAGGCCCCGAAAAGCTTTCGGCTATCAAGTCTAAATTTCTATTCAGCGAGTTGAACCTATTTTTTGACGCAGGTTTAGCCTGGAATAAAGGCGATCAAATCAAGTTTCAGAAGAGCCCCGATTTTGTAGGCTATGAGCAAACCAGGGACAACCAGGGCAAGCCAGCTGTAGATGCTAAGGGTGAACCTATCTTGGCAGCAGCTTACAACCCTAAACAACGCGTACCGGCTTTAAGCGCGGGAGTATCGTTAAGGGTGAATTTATTTGGTGCTTTAATTTTGGAGCCATATTACGCCTTTCCGTTTAACCGCACCGATGTTAAAAAACCGGTATTTGGTTTGAACTTCACACCGGGTTGGTAGCGGAGACCTACACCAACAAAAAAAGCGACTTACGGTCGCTTTTTTTGTTGGCTGCAAACACCCCAACTGTTTAGTAGTTATATGGATAATATGAAAAGTTTAATCGCACTACTTACGCTCCTATTTTGTACATGTATGGTGCATGCTCAAAATACAGCACCACGAGGTTCATCTTACCAGGATACAGTCCGTTCTAATACGGCTACAGGTAAAATAACATTGGTGAATGGCACGCCAATGAATTCGGCAATGGATTTCGTTGAAAACTTAACATTATCAAAAACAAATTCTTTATTGGTAGAAGCATTAAGAGCAGCAAGTTTAGTAGGCACGTTAAAAAGCCGTGGACCGCTCACGCTGTTTGCTCCTAACGACAGTGCTTTCAAGGCCAAATTTGGTTCAAGGCTCGATACGCTGATTAAGCCATCGCATAAGTACGAACTCATTAACATATTGAGCTATCATATGGTTTCGGGAGAATACAATGCTAAAAAGTTAACTAAAGAAATTAAGGATGGCCATGGCGAGGCTGCTTTGCTTACCTTATCGGGCAGTAAGCTGATAGCTCGTTTAGATGATAATCGTAATATCGTATTATACGATGAAACCGGAGGTCACAGCGTTATCAGTAAGTTTGATATTGAACAAAGTAATGGGCTTATGCATTTAACAACGCAGGTTTTAATCCCTAAAGACAAAGCATTGTAATTAAATTCCGTACAAAAACTATTGCCGTTTCAATTCCGTTTGTATGATTATGAATAAGTTGATGATCATAATGTTAGCCACAGCTTTAACCGGGTTATTTGGCTGTGAAAATAGTAACGGACAAGCTAAGTTAGTTACAGGCGCTAAAAGCAAACCAGCTGCCGAATGGAAAAAGGTATTGACGCCTAATCAATATCATATTATGGTAGAAAAAGGCACCGAGGCTCCTTTCAGGAACGCTTATTACGACAATCACGAAAAAGGAGTTTACGTAAGTGCAGCTACCGGCGAAGTGTTGTTTACCTCCGATGATAAATTTGAAAGCGGCACGGGCTGGCCAAGTTTCACCAAACCAGTTAGCAACAACAAAGTTACCGTGGTAACGGATGCTGATGGCGACCGTATGGAAGTGGTAGAAAAAAGTACCGGCTTACACCTTGGTCACGTGTTTGACGACGGCCCCGAAGACCGTGGCGGCAAACGCTTTTGCATGAATTCGGGCGCGCTTAAGTTTGTTAAAAAGCAATAGAACGCTTGGTAGTAGCCAACGAAGGGCGCAAGTAAGGCCTTACACGTATATTGCTTTCTAACTTCAGGCCAATGGTCAGATCTATCCAGTCTTGGTTAACAGATCTGATCATTTTTTCTTTTTGGGCACGGGTAAAAGTGCTTAACAACTTAAACCTTTCCATGGCCTGTTCTTCATTGTTTATCTCCTCAAAGTATACTAAACGGTTTAGCTGCTGCGCTTTGTCAAAAAACAAAGTAGGCATATCGCAGTAAAATTGGATGGTTTTAATCATATCAGTACAAAGGCCAACATGTAGGTTTGTACGGTTTCTGTCGGTTATTATATAAATAAAGTGTTTCATCTGATAATAAATTTTGCTGAGTGAAAATTTGTTACTAATTTTATGAGCATAAACTTACTAACAAATTTAGTAATTCCAAAATTTATGTCAATTATTTCAACAAATATTAAATTCCTTAGAAAGAAGAAAGGTCTTACACAACAGCAGTTTGCCGATCAAATAGGCATTAAACGCTCTTTAGTGGGTGCCTATGAGGAAGACAGGGCTGATCCGAAATATGATTTACTAAAAAAAATAGCATTATATTTTGAGACTAGTATAGATGATTTTATTAACGAAACCATCAACGAAAAGTGGGTGCCTAAGCCAAAAGGCAACCCGGCCAACCTGCGTATCTTAAGTATTTCGGTTGATAAGGAAGATAATGAGAATATTGAAATGGTTCCGGTTAAAGCGAGTGCAGGTTACCTTAACGGATATGCCGACCCGGAGTATGTAGCGCAATTGCCTAAGTTTTACTTACCTATGTTTAAACAAGGCACCTACCGTGCTTTTGAAATTAAGGGCGATTCCATGTTACCTTTAGTTTCGGGAACGGTTATCATTGGTGAGTACGTAGAAAACTGGGGCGATGTAAAAGCCGGAGATACTTATGTGGTGCTCTCTAAAACCGAAGGCATCGTTTATAAACGTATAGGCAATAAATACAGAGACAATAAAAAGCTTAAATTACTTTCAGATAACCCGGTATATGACCCTTATGAGGTTAGCGGCGAAGACATATTGGAAATTTGGAAAGCTAAGGCTTATCTATCTACCCACTTGCCTATGCCAACGCCTGAGCCGAGCATCGAAAACCTGACCAGTATGATGTCGGAAATGCAAAAATCTATCTCTAAGCTGCAAAGCAACAATTAAGTTACATGTTGGTTATTAAACCATTACCTAATATCTTTATCGAACACTAAACAAACTTAAAAAGATGAAAAAGATTTTAATGATGTGCTGTTTCGTATTAGGAATTAGCGCAGTTAGCTTTGCCCAAGGTGGCGGAGGCGGCAGAATGCAAAGAAGTCCGGAAGAGCAGGCTAAAGGTTTGCAAACCCAGCTAAAACTTACAGATGATCAAACAGCTAAAGTAACAGCTATTTATCAAATGCAAGCCAAATCTATGGATAGCGTTAGAACTGCAAGCAACGGCGACAGACAAGCTATGATGCAAGCTATGCGCCCAATGCGCGAAGCAACCAATACTAAAGTTAAAGCTGTTTTAACTGCCGATCAGGTTACCGCATATGATAAGATGCAAGCCGAAATGAGAAACCGTATGGGCGGTGGCGGCGGTCAGGGTGGTGGCAACACTCCCCCTCCAAACGAAAAATAATTTTTAAGAAGCGGCGACGAGCCGCTTTTTTTATTTTAGCAGAAATTTTATCCACTTGACCACCGAACAATTTATAAAGCAAAAACTACAGGAAAGGCAGCAAGGAGGTTCATACAGGCAGTTACAGGCTAATACTAACCTCATTGATTTTTGCTCGAACGATTACCTGGGTTTCGCCCGGTCGGCTGAACTATCTGCATTGGTAAGTGAGGAACTACAAAAAAACACCCCTACATTAAACGGCTCAACGGGTTCCCGTTTGCTGGCTGGTAATACCTTGTATGCCGAAGAGCTGGAAAAATCTATAGCTCACTCCCATTATGAAGAAGCCGGCTTGTTGTTCAATTCGGGCTATGATGCCAATTTAGGACTGCTGTCAAGTCTTCCACAACGTGGCGATACGGTCATTCACGATGAATTAGCACACGCTTCCATTATAGATGGTATCCGTTTAAGTCATGCCAAGCGGTACAGCTTTACACATAATAATTTGGAAAGCCTGGAACAGAAGCTTAAAACAGCACAAGGCAACTGTTATGTGGTTGTTGAAAGTGTTTATTCTATGGACGGTGATCTGGCTCCGCTTGAAGCGCTTATAGAGTTAACAGAGCAATACCATGCGGCTTTAATTGTTGATGAAGCGCATGCATTAGGTGTGTTTGACAAAGGCTTGGTAAATATGCTTAATTTGCATGACCGGGTATTTGCCAGAATTATAACATTTGGTAAAGCATTAGGCTGCCATGGCGCCATTGTTTTGGGAAGCCAGATACTGCGCAGTTATCTTATTAATTTCGCCCGATCATTCATTTACACAACCGCCGCTCCCATGCACCAGCTGGCAACCATCAGAATGGGATATGAGTTATTATCAAATGCACAACCAGCAATAGATCAACTACAGTCGAACATTAAGCTATACAATAGTTTAACGGCGTCATCCAGCAGTTTAAGTGCTATTAAAACAGTAGTTATTGGTGGCAATCAGCAAACCAAAGATATGGCTGCAACAATTCAGCAAGCCGGGTTAGATGTAAGGGCAATTTTAAGCCCTACAGTACCTGAAGGTACCGAACGGTTGAGAATATGCCTGCATGCTCATAACAGCGCAGAAGAGATTAAGCAATTAACAGACATTATAAAATTCAATTTACATGGCGCATAAAGCTCCGCTTTTTGTTACCGGAATAGGTACAGATGTAGGTAAAACCGTGGTATCGGCTTTACTGGTAGAAAAACTAAAATCCGATTACTGGAAGCCCATACAATCGGGCGATTTAGATAATAGTGATACCATGAAGGTAAGATCATTAGTTGCCAATGATAAATCTGTATTTCATCCTGAAGCCTACCGCTTAACACAACCCTTTTCGCCGCATAAATCAGCAGATATAGACGGAGTGAAAATAACGCTTGACAACATTATTGAGCCTGAGACCAATAATCAGCTTTTGATTGAGGGCGCGGGAGGACTAATGGTTCCATTGAATGAGCATGATTTTGTAATAGACCTGATTAGCAACCTTAATGTTGAAGTTATATTAGTAGTGAAACATTACTTAGGCAGTATCAATCATACCATGCTCTCCCTCGAATTGCTGAAGCAGAAGAATATCAAAGTCCACAGCATTGTTTACAACGGGCCTGCAGACCCATATTCCGAGGCCATCATCAGTAACTATTGTGACCAAATAGTACATATCCCCCAATTGGAAACATTAACCAAGGAAAGTATCAGCCAACTTGCTGAAGGCATAAATTGGAAAAGCAGCAACGTTTAAATCGTTACTGCTTTTCTTAAACCTTATTTGATAGAATTTACATTCGCTCAGGAACATCAATCCCTAACAATTTCATACCGGCTGCTATTACCTTGGCTGTTGAAGCTGACAAATGCAAACGGAAGCTTTTTAAAGCCTCGCTTTCGGCCTGCAAAATAGATTTCTCATGATAAAACTTATTATAAGCCTTAGCTAATTCGTAAATATAATTAGCCACTGCTGCCGGGTTAAAATCCTTGGCCGCTAACTCAATAGTTTCAGGAAATTGGCTTAAAGTAATGATTAGATCCCGCTCTAATGGATCCAGTTCATTAGTGGTTGTGCTTTGCGTAATGCCCTCTGCCCTGCTTAATACCGATTTAATACGTGCATGCGTGTACTGTATAAACGGACCGGTATGCCCTTGAAAATCTACCGACTCGTTAGGGTCGAATAGTAAACGCTTCTTGGGGTCTACCTTTAACAGGAAGTATTTAAGCGCACCCATTCCTATCATATAATACAATTGTTGCTTATCCTCGTCGCTATAACCCTCTGTTTTACCCAAAGCTTCGGTTTGCTCTTTTGCAGTGGCTTCCATTTCGGCTATCAGGTCATCGGCATCAACCACCGTGCCCTCGCGCGATTTCATTTTACCCGATGGCAGATCAACCATGCCATATGACAAATGGAATAACCCCTTAGCCCAGCTTTTACCCAACTTATGCAATATAAGGAACAGAACTTTAAAGTGATAGTCCTGCTCGTTACCTACCACATATATAGATTCATCTACGCCAAAATCATTATACTTTAATTGAGCCGTTCCTAAATCTTGCGTTATGTAAACTGATGTGCCATCCGCACGCAGTACCAGTTTCTGATCCAGGCCATCCTCAGTTAAGTCAATCCAAACCGAACCGTCTTCCTTTTTAAAGAAAACGCCTTTAGCCAGTCCTTCTTCAATAATATCCTTACCTAATAAGTAAGTGTTCGATTCGTAATAATACTGATCAAAATCGACACCTAACTTCTTATAAGTTTTGGCGAAACCATCATACACCCAGGTGTTCATCGTTTTCCAAAGATCAATCACTTCGCTATCGCCCGCCTCCCATTTTTGAAGCATTTGCTGGGCTTGTAAAATTAGTGGAGCAGCTTTTTTCGCTTCGTCTTCGGTTTCACCTTCTGCTTTCAGGCCTTCTATCTGTTTCTTGTATTCTTTATCAAATATCACATAATACTTCCCCACCAGGTGGTCACCCTTTAAGCCGGATGATTGCGGTGTTTCGCCATTGCCAAACATTTGCCAGGCCAGCATCGACTTACAAATGTGGATACCACGGTCATTAACCAAGTTAGCTTTAACCACCTCGTAACCGGCTGCTTTTAAAATAGCAGCCACCGAATAACCTAACAAATTATTGCGCACATGGCCCAGATGCAGCGGCTTGTTGGTGTTCGGCGAAGAATACTCCACCATCACCTTTTTGCCGTTGGGTTGCGCTACACCAAATTCATCTGTGTTTATGGTATTACTATAAACATTTAACCAATAACTATCGGCAACAGAAATATTCAAAAAACCTTTAATAATGTTAAAGCCTGATACTTCAGCAACGTTAGCTTGTAGGTACTCGCCCACATCTTGCCCGGTTTGCTCGGGCGATTTGCGCGAAAACTTAGTAAAAGAAAACGTGACTATGGTTACCTGCCCTTCAAACTCTTTACGGGTTTGTTGCAGGTTAACATCCTGAGCGGTAATTGTAGTGTTGTATAATTGCTGAACAGCTTTTATGGTAGCGTCTATAATAAAGTCCATTCAGCAAAATTAATAAAATGACTTAACCTGCCGCCATTAATTATATTGATTAATAATGAATAACTTTGATTGCTTCTTTAATACTTTATGACACTACCTGCTACAGCCATAAAACTAAATGTTAACTCCGAAATAGGCGCTCTACGAGCTTTATTGATTCATAGTCCGGATAGCGGCTTGGGCAAAGTTGTGCCCTCCAAAGCGCAAGACTGGCTTTTTGAAGATATTGTGCATTTAGATACTATGCGCAAAAACGAGTACGACTATTACGTTAAACTGCTGTTATACTTTTTAGATCCCGATAAAATTAAGGGCAAATTGCGTCAGATTGATGAGCCCAAGGCTGAGCGTAACTTCTATAAACCCGACCATGCCGACTTCTATGCTTCTGATAAAGTAATTGAAATACAAACCCTACTTGCCGAAATACTGGAAGATGCAGGGATCCGTGAAAAGTTAACGGCTTCGGTTTGTGCTATAGAAAGCTGCAACTACCGTTTGCAACAGCAACTAAGTAATACACCACCTGTTGAATTGGCTAAAATTTTCATTTCCGGTTCTTTAAATAAAGACCAGATGATATTTGCCCCTATCCCAAATCTGATATTTTCGCGGGATATAGGCATTACCATTAATGGTCACTTTTTGCTGAACAAACCCGCTAAAAAAGCCCGTTCCCGGGAAACGTTGCTGGCAAGGTATATTCTTTTTAACCACCCCATGTTTGCTGCTTACCAAAATAACATTTTGGAAATAACCGAAAGCATACAGCACTTTTTGCGACCAGGTAAAGACCAGGACGAAAAAACCACTTTAGAAGGTGGCGATGTAATGGTAGTGAGCGCTAACCATGTTATTATTGGATGCAGTGAGCGTACATCGTTAAGTGGCGCACACGAAGCGGTTAAGTTGTTGTTTGATAATAACGTAGTGCAAAAAGTAACTGTACTTAAAATACCGCACAAGCGCGATTACATGCACATTGATACCGTTTTTACCCAGGTTAAACGCAATGTTTGGGTAATATTAGGTTCGTTGGCAAAGGCCGAACAAGCAAAAAACGAAAACAACCCTGCAAGTTGGTTCAGTGATAAGAAACCAAAAGACCGCACCGAAATTGTACAGTTTACTACGGGTGATACCAAGCCCCGTACCTTCGACAGCATTGAGGCGCTCTTAACAGACGTAAGCACCAATGACCTGCACAGTACAGAGAAAACGCAATTTATTTACTCTGGCAATAACACTTTTCCTTTTGATGCGCGTGAGCAATGGACCGATTCGTGTAACCTGCTTGCCCTTAAAGAAGGCGTAGTTTTGGGGTATGACCGTAACGATAAAACCGTTGAAGCTTTTAAACAAAGTGGGTTTGCCATAGTAAAAGTGGCAGACCTGTTACAGCAATTTGAGAGTGGCGAATCATCACCCGACGCCATGGAAAACACACTAATTTTAATGCCTTCATCCGAACTTTCGCGGGCGCGGGGTGGTTTCCATTGCATGAGCTTACCTTTGTTGAGAGATGATATTTGAAGTAAGATAGCCGGGAAGTCTTCAGGTTAACAAATATTGGATCAGCTAAATCTATAATTTCTTCCCATTTTAAGTGATTGATACAACGTGGTTGACACCTCAAACATCGTTAACCACTAACTGTAATATTAGGTAAAAGCAAAGTAATGAGTCAAACTACCTCCCATCTCTTAATGGTTCGCCCTGCCAATTTTGGTTTCAATGAGCAAACTGCCGGCAGCAATGCCTTCCAACAAAACAATGCCGACCAGCAGCAGGTGCAACAAAAGGCTCTTCAGGAGTTTGATGCTTTTGTAGCCTTGTTACAAGGCCATGGAATTGATGTTAGTGTTATTGAAGATACTGATGAGCCAACAAAGCCGGATGCTATATTCCCTAATAACTGGGTGTCTTTTCATGACAATGGAGACGTATTAGTGTACCCCATGCAAGCCGAAAACCGTAGGTTGGAAAGAAACGAAGCCGGTATCAGAAAATTAGAAGAAAAGTTCAAAGTAAAGCACATTATTGATTTAAGCCGCTTTGAAAAGCAGGACAAATTTTTGGAAGGTACCGGCAGTATGGTGCTTGACCGGGAAAACAAGATTGCTTATGCCTGCCTCTCCCCCCGTACTGATGCCGAAGTATTGGATACATTTTGCCAGCATCTTAAATACCAGGCGGTTACATTTAATGCCACGGATGCTAACAATCAGGCCATCTACCATACTAATGTAATGATGTGCGTGGGCAGTAAATTTGCAGTGATTTGTTTAGATAGCATACAAAACAGCATTGAAAAACAAACAGTTACAGTATCACTTCAAAATACTGGTAAAAAAATAATAGCCATAACCCTTGACCAGATGAATCGCTTTGCCGGTAATATGCTGGAGGTTCAAAATAAAGATGGTCAAAGCTTACTGATCATGTCGCATAGCGCGCACCAATCATTAACAGCCGAACAGGTAACAACATTAGAGCAATTTACTCAAATTGTATCGGCCGACTTGAACACCATAGAAACTATTGGGGGCGGCAGCGCCCGTTGTATGCTGGCCGAAGTGCATTTGCCGGTAGTTTAGTTGAACGGTTGATTGGTAAGTAGTTGATTAGTTAAAGAAACATTAGGCTGATTATAAAATTTGTCATTCTGAGCTTGTGGAAGACTTGTACGCTTTTTTAGTCTTCGACAAGCTCAGACTGACAGTGAATAATTATATCACCAAACTTTGATTCGGCATGTCATTAATCATTGGCATATACTTAGCCCTATTCTCAATAATTACCCAAACGTTAATGGCTAATAAAGCCAGCGCAATGGGTAAACCGGAGGGCGCAACAGTAATGTTGGTTAACAATACGCCAGCCGTAATAGGGAAAACAACTAACGCACCTAATGCCCGGTATTTCTTAATAATAAAAAGTACTCCTCCAACAATTTCGGCAATGCCAACAAGCGGCATTAGCCAACTAATTTCTATATAAGCCTTCATGTCTTTAGCCATTTCAGCAGGAATGTCTTTAGGTATAGGTAAGTAGTTGAAAAACTTGTTGAGCCCGGCATTAATAAACATTAAGCCAAAAAGCAGGCATAGCACAAATAGTAATTTTTTCTTCATAAGGTTATTGTTTTATTGCGTTTAAAGATGCCTAAAATATTTCGTTAAGCAGATAATACTTACTGGTACTTAACGCCCATAAAATTCAGTTGTTAAAATACCATTGCCCATTAGTAATATAAAAACGAAAAAATCCTCTCATGCCCTGAGAGGATTATAAATTTAAGTTTACAAGTGGTTAAGTAAGCTGGTTAGAGTTAAGCGCTACTGCTCATATATTCTATTATTGAGGTCTAACTATTTAACTGGTCAATCGTAAGTATAAAAAAGGTACACACTTAACCTAACCAACTCACCTAATTAAATTCATCTTAATATTCGAAAGCACTAACGGCATCTTTACTTTCCAATAAAGAATGGCCCATTAAAAATTCATCCACCTTGCGGGCTGCTTCCCGGCCTTCACTTATGGCCCAAACCACCAGCGATTGCCCCCTGCGCATATCGCCGCAGGCAAACACTTTGCTTACATTGGTACGGTATGCACCTTCTTTTGCTTTTACATTTTTGCGCTCGTCGAGCTCTAGGCCTGCTTGCTCTATCATTCCCGTATGTTGCGGATGCAAAAATCCCATCGCTAAAAACACTAATTGGCAAGGCAGTTCGCGTTCCGATCCCGGAACTTCTGCAAACTTGATGGGGCGACCCATTACATCCAGTTCCCAGCTTACGTCGGTTACTTTTAGGGCGCGAAGATTACCATTCTCATCACCTAAAAACTCTTTCGTATTTACTCCCCAGTGGCGTTCACAACCTTCCTCGTGAGAACTGGTTGTTTTCATTAGCATAGGGTAGCTTGGCCAGGGCATGTTAGATGTACGTGCCTGTGGCGGCTGCACCATTACTTCAAACTGGCGCACACTGTTAGCACCATGGCGGTTGGATGTACCCACACAATCGGAGCCGGTATCACCACCGCCTATTACTACCACATCTTTACCGGTAGCCAGTATATCTTCTACAGCAAAAGGCGTGTTACTTACGCGTTTGTTTTGCTGTTTTAAAAAGTCCATAGCAAAGTATACACCTTTAAACTCACGGCCAGGGATAGGTAAATTACGCGGAACGGTGGAACCACCGGCCAATACAACCGCATCGTTATTGCGCTGCAGTTCTTCTAACGATACATCTTTACCAATCTCGGTATTGCATTTAAATACAATACCTTCATCCTCCATCACCTTAACACGGCGGTCAATCACCCATTTTTCTAATTTAAAATCGGGGATGCCGTAGCGCAGTAAACCACCCGGACGATCATCACGCTCGTACACGGTAACCGCATGGCCAGCTTTACTCAACTGCGCAGCAGCAGCCATACCCGCAGGTCCTGCTCCTACTACAGCAACCTTTTTACCGGTTTTGATGAAAGGGGCGCCCGGCTTAACCAGGTTTTTTGCGTAAGCTATTTCAATGATATGCTTCTCAATTTCCTCAATAGCTACTGGTGGCTTGTTAATGCCCAGCACACAGGCCGATTCGCAAGGGGCCGGACAAATGCGACCGGTAAACTCCGGGAAGTTATTGGTTGTTGAAAGTATGTCGTATGCTTCTTCCCAGCTATGGCGGTATACGGCATCGTTGAACTCAGGTATTACATTGCCCAACGGGCAACCCGAGTGACAAAATGGAATACCACAGTTCATGCAACGAGCCGATTGCTCGTTCAGTTTTTCGTCGTTATATAAACCAACAAACTCGTTATAATTCTTCACACGCTCATCAGGCGCTTTTTTAGCGGGGAGTTCTCTGTTATACTCCTGAAATCCGGTAGGTTTTCCCATTTCTTAAATTAGCTGATGGTTTGATATTCTTGTTGCAGCAATACTCGTTTGTATTCCTTAGGAAATACTTTCACAAAGCTCAGCGATGCCGAAGCCCAGTTGTTAAGTAAATGCTGTGCCAGTTTGCTTCCTGTTAAATTGATATGCTTTTTAAGCAGATTGATGATCTGTTCCTCGTCTTTTTGAGTTAACGGATCAAGGTCAACCATTTCGGTGTTACAGTTATCGGCAAAGTCATTATCGGGGTTATATATCCAGGCTATACCACCACTCATACCCGCAGCAAAGTTACGGCCTGTTTTACCTATAATAAGTGCGCGGCCACCTGTCATGTATTCGCAACCGTGGTCGCCAATACCTTCAACTACAACCGTAGCACCCGAGTTACGTACCGCAAAACGTTCGCCTGCCATACCACGTACAAACAACTCGCCCGAAGTAGCGCCGTACATGGCTACGTTACCTATAATGATATTGTTTTCCGGCGTAAAGCTGGCTTCTGCTTTTGGATAAATTGCCAGTTGCGCTCCCGAAAGACCTTTACCAACGTAATCGTTGGCTTCACCTTCCAGTTCAAATGCTATACCCTTAGCAGCAAATGCGCCAAAGCTTTGTCCGGCCGAGCCTTTAAATTTGAAGTTGATCGTATTTTCGGGTAACCCAACTGATCCGTATTTTTTAGAGATCTCGTTTGATAGCAAAGTACCCACAGTACGGTCAGTATTTTTCAATTCAAAAGAAGCGAATACCGGAGTTTTATCGGCCAGGGCAGGTTGTGCAGTTTCCAGCAATTTCCAGTCAATGATATTCTCCATACCATGATCCTGCTTTTCGCTGTTGTACAACGTGTTGCCTTTGGCGTTGGTAACCGGGTGTAATATTCCCGACAAGTCTACCTTTTTAGCTTTCCAGCTTTGGATGTTATCCTTAACGCGCAGGAACTGTACCCGGCCAACCATTTCCTGTATGGTACGGAAACCTAATTCGGCCATAATCTCGCGCATGTCTTCTGCTAAAAAGCGGAACAAGTTCACAATATGCTCAGGCTTACCGCTGAAAAGCTTGCGCAGTTCGGGGTCTTGTGTGGCTACACCTACCGGGCAGGTGTTTAAGTGACACTTACGCATCATAATACAACCACCAGCTACTAAGGCTGCAGTAGCAACACCCCATTCTTCAGCACCCAACAAGGCGGCAATAACTAAATCTCTACCGGTTTTCATCTGACCATCGGCCTGTAAAACCACACGGCTGCGCAGTTTGCTGCGTACCAATGTTTGATGAGCCTCGGCTAAACCCAGTTCCCAAGGCAAACCAGCATGTTTAATAGAGCTTATAGGCGATGCGCCTGTACCGCCATCATAACCTGCAATTAGTACCACATCGGCATGGGCTTTGGCCACACCAGCGGCTATGGTACCTACACCTGCTTTTGATACCAATTTTACGTTGATACGGGCAGCGCGGTTGGCATTCTTTAAATCGAAAATTAATTGCGCCAAATCCTCTATCGAGTAAATGTCGTGGTGAGGAGGTGGTGATATTAAGCCTACACCTGGTGTAGAGTGACGCGTTTTAGCTATCCAGGCATCAACCTTGTGACCGGGTAGTTGTCCGCCCTCGCCTGGTTTTGCGCCTTGTGCCATTTTTATCTGTAACTCATCGGCATTACTCAGGTAATTGGAAGTTACCCCAAAACGACCTGATGCAATTTGCTTGATGGCCGAACGCATAGAATCGCCATTAGCCATTCTTTCATAACGCATTTCATCTTCACCTCCTTCGCCGGTATTACTTTTGGCACCAATGCGGTTCATGGCAATAGCCAAAGTACTGTGTGCTTCGTGCGAAATGGAACCGAATGACATGGCACCGGTGGCAAAACGTTTCATGATGCTTTCGATAGATTCTACCTCATCAATAGAAATCGATTCGCGGTGATGGGTAAAGTCCAACAAACCACGGATGGTGTAATGCTTTTCGGTTTGCTCGTTTACTAAACGGGCATAGTTTTTATATACCTCAAAGTTGTTAGTGCTGGTAGCATGCTGCAACAAGTGAACCGTTTGTGGGTTAAACAAGTGAGCCTCACCCCTTCGTTTCCACTGGTAGATACCACCTTCGGGCAATAATTTAACTTCGCCTTTAGAGGTGGTAAAGCCAAACTTGTGTTTGGTTAATGCCTCGCGGGCAATTTCATCTAAACCTAAACCACCAATACGGGTAACCGCACCAGTGAAGTAACGGTCAACAACATCCTTATTAAGTCCCAGTATTTCAAACTGTTGCGAACCATGGTATGATTGCAAAGTTGAAATACCCATTTTAGAAAATATTTTAAGCAGTCCGTAATTAACGGCTTTTACATAGTTTTTAGATAATGATTTAACATCTAATGCACTATCAATACTACCGTTATTTTTCATGGTTTCGATGGTAGACAGCGCCAGGTATGGGTTGATAGCTGTTGCACCAAAGGCCAGTAAGCTGGCGAAATGGTGAACTTCCCAAACATCACCTGCTTCAACCACTAAACCTACCGCACCACGACGCCCTTTTTTAACCAGGTAATGGTGAACAGCTGATACGGCTAACAACGAAGGAATGGCAGCATGCTCAGAATCCAATGCGCGGTCGCTCAATATCAATACCTCAAAGCCATCATCAACAGCATCCTCGGCATAACGGCATAACCGTTCAATACCTTTTTGCAGGCTACCCGGGTGACCATCGGCCTTAAAATAAGTTTGCAGTGTTTTGGCGTGAAACAAACCAGTATCAATACTACGCAGTTTTTCCAACTGGTGATCGCGCAGTATAGGATGCTTTAAGGCCACGCAATGGCAATGCATCTTATCTTCATCCAGCAAGTTGCCGTTGTTACCTATAAAGGTTGCCAAACTCATTACCAAACGCTCGCGGATAGGATCTATAGGCGGATTGGTAACCTGGGCAAAAAACTGTTTAAAGTAACTGGAAAGGTGCTGGGGCTTATCTGATAATACAGCCAGCGGCACGTCGGTACCCATAGAGCCAATAGGCTCCATGGCATCGGTAGCCATTGGTTTAATTATACCGTCTATATCTTCACGGGTATAACCGAACACTTGCTGGTAACGGAAAACCGACTCCGGCGCTAAGCTAGTAAAAGCTACACGCGGCTCGGGCAAATCTTCTAAACGGATCTTGTAATTTTCTAACCAGCGTCCGTAAGGCTGAGCAGATGCCAGTTCCTGTTTAATTTCTTCGTCGGTAATGATCTTGTGCTGAACGGTATCTATCAGCAACATTTTGCCGGGTTGCAAACGGCCTTTGCTTAAAACCAGTTTTTCGTCAATAGTTAATACACCGGTTTCCGACGCGGCAATAACGCGACCATCGGTGGTAACTGTATAACGCAACGGACGCAGACCGTTACGATCTAACAGGGCACCAACCAGTTTACCATCGGTAAAGCTGATTGCAGCCGGACCATCCCAAGGCTGCATGATGGTGGCATGGTACTCATAGAACGCCTTTTTAAGCGGATCCATTTGCGTATTGCCATCCCAGGCTTCCGGTATCAGCATCATCATTACATGAGGTAATGAGCGTCCAGAGTGTTGTAAAATTTCGATAATGTTATCCAAACAAGCCGAGTCTGACTGGTTATTGTCTATCACCGGCAATAGCATTTCCATCTCCTCGCTGGTAAAGTAAGCCGAAGCTAATGACCGAACGCAGGAAAAGAACCAGTTTAAGTTACTGGTTAACGTGTTGATCTCACCGTTATGCGCAATTAAGCGAAACGGCTGAGCCAGTTTCCAGGATGGAAAAGTATTAGTAGAAAAACGCGAGTGAATCACAGCAAAGCCGGATACCAAACGCGGATCGGCCAGATCCGTAAAGTATTGGCGTAATTGAAATGTGGTTACCTGTCCCTTGTAAACCATGGTTTTGCATGAGAACGAGGAAAAATAAAAATGCTCAACTGCGGCCGGCAGGGTTTCGTTGATTGTTTTATTGATGAAGCGGCGCAACACATATAGTTTGCGCTCGAAATCTTCGGTATTGGTAATATTAGATGGCCTTGATACAAATACCTGTTCGGCATCGGGTTCGGCACTACGAGCTGTTTCACCGATTACCGATGCATTTACCGGTAACTTACGAAAACCTAACAGATTGATGGCCAGTTTTTCGGCGGCGTTAACTATAATGTTACGGCAGGCTTTTTTCAGCGTAGAGTCCTTTGGAAAAAAGATCATCCCCACACCATATTCACCGGGCTGCGGCAAACTTACTTCTATATCCGAACACTCCTCCATTAAAAATTCGTGCGGTAACTGAATAAGGATACCCGCGCCGTCACCCGAATCGGGATCACAGCCACAGGCTCCCCTATGCTCCATATTTTCGAGCATGGTCAGCGCATCATGAATTATCTGGTTGGATTTACTACCATTAATATTAGCTATAAAACCCGTTCCGCAGGAGTCGTGCTCAAATTCAGACCTGTACAAGCCTTGCTGGTCACTTTCTTTTTGATCCATGTTAAAATAAAATGTTGTATAAATGGGCTATTAGTACGAATATACTGTTTTAGCGGTTTAAACGGAATAAAAATTGCTTTTTTATAATTATTCCAAATTAAATAGCTGTGAGGCTTAGTAATTTTCAATTTTCATAAAGAGTTTAACCACTTTTATGACAGGCATGAGTACGATGTAATACTCCTATAACTTACCTTTGAATTTCAATATTACTAAAATGGATGTTAAGAACAAAGCGGTTTTTTTAGATAGAGACGGCGTTTTAAATAAAGAATTGGGCGATTATGTTTGCCGCCTGGAAGATTTTAAGGTATTAGAACATAATTTTGAAGCCCTTAAAGAACTACAGGACCGCGGCTATTTGCTTATTGTAGCCACCAACCAGGGCGGTTTAGATAAAGGCTGGTATACAGAGGAGCAGCTGGCCGAAATGCATCAGCATTTAAAAGACACTTACGCTCAGCATGGCGTTGCGTTTACCGATATTTATTACTGCCCGCACCATCCCCTTTTTACCGGTGCGTGCGAATGCAGGAAACCTAAGCCCGGATTACTATTAAGGGGTATTGAGCAATACAATTTAGACCCGGCTCAATCATACTTTATAGGTGATCGCGAACGCGATGTAGAAGCAGGCGAAGCCGCCGGGGTTACCGGCATATTAATTAACAGCGACCAGCCTATTAGCGAGGTGTTGCATATGATTAAGTAAGAGATACGTTTTATATATGAACAGAAAAACCTGTCATTGCTTCGCTATCGCTTGCAATAACAGGTTTTTCTGTTTTTTTACTTATACTTTCTTAAATATAACTACCGCGTTATGCCCGCCAAAGCCGAATGTGTTACTCATGGAAACATTCACATTTTTTTCTTGCGATGCGCCGGTAACAATCTTCAAACCGGCCGGTAATTGAGAATCTAATACCGTAGTGTTAATGGTAGCAGGTACTACACCATCGGTTACAGCCTTTATGGAAACAATAGCTTCTATTGCCCCGGCAGCACCCAGCAGGTGACCGGTCATGGATTTGGTAGCGCTAACCGAAAGGTTCGGACTATCGCCGAAGGCACCATATATGGCTTTGGCTTCACTGATATCGCCTACCGGGGTTGAAGTAGCGTGCGCGTTCAGGTAATCTACATCATCATGGTTTAAACCGGCATCTTCAAGAGCGAGTTCCATGGCTTTAATGGCACCTTTACCTTCGGGATGAGTAGCGGTTATGTGATAAGCATCACCCGTCATGGCGGCACCTGCAACTTCGGCATAAATGGTGGCGCCACGCTGTATGGCATGTTCGTATTCTTCTAATACCAATACACCAGCACCCTCTCCCATTACAAAGCCATCGCGTTCCACATCAAACGGGCGCGCTGCGGCCTGTGGATCGTGGTTACGGGTCGATAAGGCTTTAAGTGCATTATAACCGCCAATAGACCCTTCGGTGATAGGCGCATCGGCTCCGCCGGTAATAATAATTTTTGCTTTGCCCCAGCGGATGTAGTTCAGAGCATCCATCATGGCCGTATTGGCACTGGCGCATGCAGTTACGGTAGTGAAATTAACCCCCATAAAACCATATTTGATTGAGATTAACCCAGCTGCCATATTAACCAGCGTTTTAGGAATAAAGAAAGGATTAAAATGGGGCTCGTGATTGGTAGCTACATATTCGCGGATCTGGTGTTCGAAGGTATCCATACCTCCTTGTGCCGAACCAAATATTACACCAACATCATAAGGCGACATATTACTGATATCGAAACCGGAATCTTCAATAGCTTGTTTGGCGGCAATTAAAGCATACTGGGTGTATAGATCGTTACGCTTGATCTCACTTTTATCCAGGTAAGTTGCTGCCTGAAAGTCTTCGGGCAGTTGCGCTGCAAATTGTGTTTTAAATTTACCGGCATCGAAACGGGTAATTAGTTTAGCACCGCTTTGTCCATTTTTAATATTATTCCAGAAGGTTGCTACATCAAGTCCTAATGATGATACCACACCCATTCCGGTTATTACTACTCTTTTCATTTTTTATTTATTACACCGATCCCTGTATAATTACATCGATGCTTATTGTCTTGTTTTAAATTGAATTATATGTTCTGTACAGATCAGATGGTTACTGTGGTCTGTTCATTAACTTACCACATAACAGGTAAATAATAAATTATTTTAACAGCACTTTTGTAGCACCATACCCAAACTTTTCTTTACGGGCATCCATAAAGGTTTGCACTTTAGGGTGTTTACCTAATTGCTTGTGCAACTCGTTACGCAACACACCATTGCCTGCTCCGTGTATAAAAGTGATATCGGGCAGTTGGTGTACAATGGCCGCATCGAGCGCTTTTTTAAAATAGTCGAGCTGAATATGTAATATTTCCTGGCTGTTAATAAATTGATAATCGTCGCGGAGTTTCTCAATATGCAAATCAACCTCACCTTTGGGTTTATCTACCTGTTGTTTTTCGGCAGCCGGTTTAAAAAAACTTTCCTTTAGTTTTTCTGCGTCCAGCACCATTTCGGGTTCGTCCAGTCTTATAAGCCACCCTTGCTGGTTAATTACCGGCACTACTTTTTTGGCACCACTAAAATCTTTAGCCTTAAATTTTTCGGTGAACAGCAACGGAGCTTCCGGCGCTATATCCTGCTGGGTATAATATAAAATCTGCAGGTTAAATTTAGGCCAAAGCTGAATATCGGCCAGTTGGGCAGAATACAAATTAGCCGATGAACCAGGCGCTATGATGCCAATGTATTCACCTTTAAATTGTTGCTTTTCTGTTTTCAAGGTAGTGAGCAATTGAAAAGAAGTATCGTTCACCAGGTGAAAATGCACTACTGAAGCAGCTTTGGCATCGCTTACCACACCCAGGTAAATACCTTTAGCCTTGAACTCGGTTACAGGAATTATTGCAGCAGCTTGATTACCGCCACCTGATTTTGCACCGGTTTGATGTCCGTGCACCGAAGTTACCTTACTGGCCAGTACCGGGATCTCAAAATCGTCCTCACCTGTTACGCCTATCATAGTTTCATCAATGATGCGTGTAACATACCCTTCCATCCGTTCGTCTACAAAGCGTACAAAGTCGCCTAACTTATATCTCATACAGTGTGTTTAGCGGGGCAAAGTTACTTTAATATACCATAAATTATAATCAGCTGGTAACCCCTTATTAATATTGACATAAAAATTATTTAACATATGGTAATATCTTTTATTTTTGCACACCCGTATTTAATATAAACTGTGAGTCGTAATCATTCAATCCCCTTAAAGCAAAATTGGAAAGCCGTTTGGGCTTCAACCTCACAGCGTACGCTCATGTTAACGGGTTCTGGTATTGTAGCGGTTATTTTAGCTGCTATGCCATTCTTTTTTCAGCATATTGAAAAGCGTCCGGGTGTGCAACTGCACGATTTTGTTTTGTCGCGCATTCCGTCGCAGGATGTTTCTGTTTATATCTTCATGATTATTTGGAGTATGGCGGGTCTTACTTTGTTCAGGGCAATACAAACTCCCTCTGTTTATGTGCGGTATGTTTGGTTGTACATTGTAATATGTTTAACCCGCATGCTTACCATCTCCTTAATTCCATTGGCCGCGCCTGCCGGTTTGGTAGAACTGGTTGACCCGTTAACCAATGTATTTTACGGCCATACAGTAGTTACAAAAGACTTGTTCTACTCCGGACATACCGCAAGTTTGCTAACCATGTATTTTTGCTTGCCTAAAAAATCGGACAGAATGCTGGTACTAATAGCAACCACTATTGTTGGGTGCTTGTTGTTGGTACAACACGTACATTATACTGTTGATGTATTAGCCGCTCCAGTGTTTGTTTATCTTTTAAACAGAACTTTAGAATCTACCATCTTTGCCAACAACAAGTTAAACAATTAAGCTGCATTTATTCAGCATTGATGCCTTCCTTATATCAATGTCTTTTTCCTATACCTATGCCGCGTGATTGTTTCATGTAATAACCCTGGGCTTAACCTTCCTTCTTCATTAATTTATCCTAACATCAACGTTTGTTAAAAACATAAAACTGATATCCAGTTACCCTGTTTAACAAACATATTTGCAGATACTTTATGGCATCTATACTACGTTTCAACCACACGTAGTAGTACACTTCTGTGTGCCTATTAATTAATAATACCGTTCTGTTATTACAAATAAGGCAATCTTAATGTATATGCCGCAACATTGAAACTATGCATAAGGAAACGCGTCCTAACTATAATACTACCAAAAGTAAAGAAGAAACATTTTCGAATGAAGAAGCCATAAATCCGTTGCCGCGAGCGGTGATCAGGCCAAATTCGTTTGTTTTGTTAGATGGTGAATGGAAGTTCGCCCTCGACACACAAGATGAGGGCTTAAATGATAATTGGCAGGTATCGCATAACTACAACGATACTGCACATTGGCCGGGCAGTGTTGAAACACACATGTTAAATGCGCCTGCTGCAAAGTTGTGGATTGATAAGGTGGTTGTTTGGTATGAGCGTACGTTTCCCCGTCCTCAACAAACCGATGCAATACACTCTCAATTGCAATTAACATTCGGTGCCTGTGGTTACGAAACCAGGGTGTGGCTCAACGGATTTCCGCTGAAAACTATTGAGGGCGAGGAAGTACATATTGGTGAGTACACTTCGTTTTCGTTTGAATTGGACGAAGCTGTGCTTTTGCCCGATAACCGGTTAACCGTACGCATTGCCAGTACAATGGATGCCGATACCACCAGGGGTAAGCAGGAGTCTTCAGTTTATAAACGGGGTGGTATCTGGTACCAAACTTATACAGGAGCGGTACGCAGTATATGGCTCGAAAACGTAGAGCGCAACCGGTTACGGTCTCGAGTGGGTGTAGTTAGTGTGGTTGAAGATAATCTTGTACGATTCAACTTAACTACCCGTATTCATGACCCGGGTAATTACATCATTAAATTAAAAATTTACAACCGCAAACAGGACAAAACCGGGGAACCTATTGCGGCAGACGAATACCCTTTATTATTACAAGCCGGACAAAAGCAGCAAAGGCTGGTAATCGGGATTCCGGATGCCAAGGTTTGGTCGCCCGAAGAGCCCCATTTATACCGCCTGGTAGCCGAACTTGTTGATGCCGATGGATATGTATCAGAAATTGAATCGCATTTTGGCCTACGTAAAATCGAGGCTCGAGGCAGTAGCATTTACCTTAATAATAATCCTGTTTACCTTGATGGTATATTATACCAGCCCGGTATTGCCAATTACGAAGAGATTAAACGGCACATGCACGCCATGAAAGCCTTGGGTTGCAACCTGGTACGCATTCACATTGCCGGGCTCGACCCGCGTATATATAACCTGGCCGATGAACTGGGCCTGTTGCTATGGGTAGAAGTCCCGAGTCCGCATCAATCTACACAGAAGAGCCGTGCTAACCATAAAGACGAGTTAATGAGAATGCTGGCTTTGATTGCCACTCATCCGTCCGTAATTATATGGAGCTTGTACAACGAAGATTGGGGAGCACAAGATATTGCTACCAACCCTGAAACACGTAAATATATTATGGATATGTACCACTATATGCAAATTGCATATCCGCAATTTTTAGTGGTTGATAACGATGGATGGCAGCATATTTCATACGAAGGGCGATTAAAGAGCGACCTGTTAACCGTGCATTTATACACCTCCGAATTGCAGCGTTGGAAAGAATTGATTAATAAATTAATAGCAGGACAGTTAGAAGGCGTAGCCGCATTTCCTTTAACCGTAGGCGACCCTTTCTATTTTAGAAAACAGGTTCCGTTGGTGGTAAGCGAATGGGGTGGTTTTGGCTTTGCTAATTACGGCGGTCCTCAAAATAACCAAGACCGCACGCAACTGATTACCGATTTCAAAAAGGAACTCAGAAAGCATTCGATTGCCGGAGACGTGTATACGCAAGCCACTAACATTGAAGAAGAGCAGAACGGCTTAATTGATTTCAGCACAGGCACATTAAAAGTACCGCCCGGTTTGCTTAGGTCAACAGCAGAAGATGCTTAAAACAACGAAAGCCTGTAACTGTGTTTGCAACATTGCCAATCTTACAGTGATTGGTAATGTTGCTTTAAAACATACTTGCCTGTTCTGTTAATCGCCCCTGCGCCTTTTGTTGGTACAACCTGATCATGGTAATGATTTCATTGCCATACTGGGCAGACTTTTGAGGACCAACTCCTTTTATGCCGCTTAAGGCCTTCAAGGTTGCAGGGAGCCGCTCGGCTATAGAGGCCATGGTTTTTTCGGTTAATACCATGTTGGGCATTATGCTATCCTTCAAAGCAGCCTGTTGTCTCCAGTCAAGCATTTGCTCATATAGTTTTTCGTTAGGAATGGCGTTCAGTGCTTTTACGTACGAAGAATCGCCTAACGGGACTTTGTTCTTCATCAACGTTAAATAAGATGTTGATGAAAACGCATGTTGAGAGAAATGCTCCATTAAATGTATACGGTTCATCATCCATGAAAGCAGCTCATCTGCCTTGCCGGCTTTTTCTTTAGATTGCTGGATTGCCGAAGGCAGGCCCTTGTGTAAGAGTTCTAATGCTGTACGAAGTTTTTCCAAAAAATAGGCCGCTGCTGGCTGACTACGTTCGGCCTTGAGCTGCTTATTAAATTTTTCGGCTACTTCAATAATCTCTTTTTTATAGTTGGGAAGGATCTCATCAAAGTCACCTATTTTATTTTGAAGCGGCAATAAGTTAAATAGCTCGCTCAATAAAAAAAGTTTATATAATTCCTGATCCCGTTTAAGGCTAACGCCATCAGGCTTAACGGCTATAGCTTGCTCATTAAAACGGGTAACAGCCGGATCGCCAATGACATTACGGGCGGCAACCGGGTTACGCAAAACCATGCCGGCCAGGCTTCTGCAGCGGCTTAACGCTACGTAAGCTTGTCCGTGTGCAAACGATTCAGACACATCGATGATCGCTTTATCAAAAGTTAATCCCTGACTTTTATGAATGGTGATAGCCCATGCGGCTTTCAACGGAATTTGCGCAAAACTTCCCGAATTAGATTCACTGATAGCCTCCCCTTCCAGCTCATACTTAATGTTGGTCCACTCTGCGGCCTCTACGGCAATTTCTTCTTCTTTCGTTCCGCATTTTACAAAAACGGTGTTATCTTCTATGTGTGTAACCGTTCCAATTTTACCGTTGTAAAAAACCTTTTGTGCCGATGCATCATTTTTAACGAACATGACCTGCGCACCGGCTTTAAGCCTAAGGCTGGTGTCTGTTGGATATGCATCGCGAGGGAAATCTCCGTTAATGGTAGCAGCAAACTCAAATACTTTACCGGGTAATGCTTCCAAGTATTCTTCGTTAATTTTCTGCGCGATACTGTTGTGTGTAGTTAGCGTAATATAAGGGTCTTCGGGTGTGGGTTTAAAGCCTTTGATATGGCGGGCATTTAACAGATTGAGGTTTGCCTGACTTATGCTTTGATTGCGTACTTCGTTCAACAGATCAACAAAGTTCTGTTCTTTTTGCCTGAATACATGATCGAGCTCAATACGCACATAAGCCGCTTTTTGCATTACCATACTACTAAAAAAGTATGGCGTTGTGTAGTATGGCCGTAAAATGCCCCATTCCTCATCCCTGATAATGGGGCTAAGCTGTGCAAGATCGCCTATTAATAATAGCTGTACGCCCCCGAACGGATGCCTGGAACTCTTAATATTACGCAGTATAAGGTCTATCTGGTCGAGCACATCGGGCCTGACCATACTTACCTCATCAATGACCAGCAGTTCCAGGTTACTCAATAGTTCTTTTTTTTCCTGGCTGTAATGCAACTCTGGTCGTTCATTGCCCGATGGTATCACCGGGGCAAAAGAAAGCTGAAAAAAAGAGTGAATGGTCATGCCACCTGCATTAATTGCGGCAACGCCGGTTGGTGCAACTATGGCTAAGTTCTTTTGCGAAGTCTTGCGCAAATTTTGAAGGAAGGTGGTTTTACCAGTACCTGCCTTGCCGGTTAAAAATACAATAGTATTAGTGCTCTCTAAATAATCATAAGCCAGTTGCATGGCCGGGTTCAGTACTGTCATCTCTTATGCAAAAATACAATGATAGAGCGGTACAATTGCCCTTTTATGTGTATGTGTAAAAGTTATTTTTAAAACATCGTTAAATGCTGCCTAACCTTTGTTATCGCAATGGTCTTAACAATTCGCCGTTTTTTATCGGTTGCTGGTCGCTTTGCAAACTACTTTTCTTTTATTCAACCGCCTGGTCTTTAAAGCCCAAGAACAATAAAACAGGCCGGCCAAAGTCATCAGTCTTTAACGCCAGAGCATGCATCTGGCACTTTAATACAGTAAAGTTTCAATCACAACTTTTCTTCTATGCTTTTGTACTTGATGTATGTCACGTTTATAATTTAAGAATGTACGCTATTATTAACAAACAATAAAAAAGCATATCCTACTAATATAAAAATTTAATTATCGTTATTTCAAGCAAAACAATCCATGCTATCATGCATTTTTTAAATACACTTTTGGACTATGAAAGCTAACCAACATAAACACCAACCAACTCCTAACGGAATATTACTGGTAATAGGCGGTCATGAAGACAAAACAGGCAAACCTGAAAAAAAAGTACAGCTTGATAATTTCATGCCTCTTGAAATTTTAGAAGCATTTAAAGACCTTACCTCTAAGCCGGATTGTATAATTGAAATAATTACTACCGCAAGTGCCGAAGGAGAGGGATCTTTTGATGACTATAAAAAAGCCTTTGAACAGCTTAACGTGTTGCAGGTAGGCCATATTCATCATCAAATACGGGAAGATGTTTTGGTTGATGAAGACCTTATTCATAGAATTAATATTGCCGACGCCATCTTTTTTTCGGGTGGCGACCAGTTAAAGCTCACTTCCATTTACGGAGGAACGGAATTTCTATCCCGTTTAAAGGAACGATATGTTTATGAAAGTTTAGTATTGGGTGGTACCAGCGCAGGCGCCATGGCTTTCTCTACGCCCATGATTATTGCCGGAAACAAAGATGTGCAACAAATAGCAGGCGAAATTAAGGTGACCACCGGTCTTGAATTTTTAAAAGATGTTTGCATAGATACCCATTTTGTAGACAGGGGACGCTTTGTAAGAATGGCACAGGTAATTGCCACTAACCCAACGTGCATAGGAATTGGCATTGAAGAGGATACCGCAATAATTGTTAGAAACGGTTACGAAGCAGAAGTTATTGGCAGTGGAACTATAATAATTATTGACGGCTACGGCATTACCAATTCTAACGTGATTGACTATGGCAAGCACAAAAACATATCCATACAGGGTTTGGGGGTAAAAATATTGTCGAATGGTGATAAGTACAATATACCCTTAAATTAGTTTGAAGACATGCTCAAACTGGTTATGTAGTTGCTTAATCCGGTTGATTGCCAGAGAGCTTTCATTAGTGCAATTCCTTTTCAGCCTGGGTAATCTTCACTTCACTGATTTTTAATTCATTACCGTTTATAACCACGTTATTGAGTTGAAGACCGGCTAGGTTGGCGATGTTGTAAGGTACTTTAACATTGTTTATAGATACGTTATTCAGGCGAAGGTTTTGTACGGGTTGATTGAAATAACCCTCAACCAGTATTCCGGTGGTGCCGCCATGTTTCACCTGCATGTTATCCACCTCAATATTGCGGATCACCGGCATAAATGGGCCTTTATCCTCATAAAACATAGTTATTAATATGGCCTCTTCTTTTACTTGCCCAACCGAAATATTACGCAGGTAAACATTTTCGGTAACGCCTCCCCTAGCTGAGCTGGTTTTAATGCGCAATGCCCTATCCAGCAGCGGGCTGTTCATGGTGCAGTTTTGGGCAAAGATATTTTTCACGCCCCCCGAAATCTCACTACCTATTACTATTCCACCGTGACCATTAACCATAGTGCAGCCTTCAATAACTACGTTTTCGCAAGGCACATTGATACGCCTTCCATCGCGGTTACGACCCGATTTTAATGCTATACAATCATCACCTGTATTAAAGTAGCAATCTTTAATTAATACATTTTTGCACGATTCCGGGTCACAGCCATCCGTATTAGGGCCACTGCTTTCTACCGAAACTTTGTTAATGGTAACGTTGGTACATAACACCGGGTTGAGTATCCACATAGGCGAATTGATGATCTTAACGCCTTCAATTAAAATATTTTTACACAAATACGGCTGCACGAATTGCGGGCGTAAATAAAAGCCGTTACCAAACTTCCGCTCACGTTGCGGTACGTCCTTTTCGGCCATGGCAAACAGTGCAGCGCGGTTAGCTTTATCAACCTGACTGGGCATACCCGGTTTAAAACCGTATTCTTCTTTGCCCTTCCATGGCCACCAATTTTGGCTTGTAGCCTGCCCATCAAGGACACCTTCGCCGGTTAAAGCTATATTTTGCTCCTCGTAGGCATAAATTAATGGCGAATAGTTCATCAACTCCACACCTTCCCAACGGGTAGGCACCAGCGGCAAATAATCATTGGGTTTGGTGGAAAATAATAAAGTTGCCCCTTTATTAAGGTGGAGGTTTACGTTACTCTTAATACATACTGGGCCTGTATAATACTTGCCTGCAGGCACAACTACCTTGCCGCCGCCAGCTTTGTTACATGCATCTATAGCCGCTTTAATAGCGGCACTACAGTTGAACTTACCATTACCTACCGCCCCATACTTTGTTATATCGAAATTGCGGTTTGCAAATACCGGTGCTTTGATCTGTGCTAATATACCATCCAATTGCGCCCAGCCACCGCTATCAACAGTTTGTGCAAAATTGGTATTAACTATGGCTGTAAATAGCAGCGTAAGCAGGCATATATAGAAGCGTTTCATAAAGTAAAATTTGAATCGTGGTTAAATATCCGTTTTATTTATCAAAAACATGATTGGTTTGAAAAAGCTCGATTATAAAAATAGGCATCATAAGCTTATGTCAGAACTTTCCTTTCCACGTCATGTTATAAAAACCGGGCTTACATTTACTTCATTGGTTTAAATTTGCAGCACGCGTAATAGCATTAAATGAGAGAGACGAAAAATAAGATCAATCCAAATGATATAACATTTAAAAAAAGACTGGCTGCATTGAGCAACCTGCCCGCCTTTTTCAAGCTGGCATGGCAAAGTAGTCCGTCCAAAACATTAACGAGTTTCATATTGCGCATACTACGGTCGGCTATGCCGGTAGCACTGTTGTATGTGGGTAAATTAATTGTGGATGAGGTGGTATTATTGAACCGTACGCCCACCATAACCGACCATACTTATTTGTGGCAATTAGTAGCCCTGGAGTTTGTGCTGGCGGTGGTAACCGACGGGTTAAACCGGCTCATTAATTTACTGGACAGCCTGTTGGGTGATTTGTTCTCTAATTACACTTCAGTAAAGATTATGCGCCATGCCGCCACGCTAGACCTCGATCAGTTTGAAGATTCGGTTTTTTACGATAAGCTGGAACGGGCAAGGCAACAAACCGTTGGCCGTTCCATGCTGCTATCGCAGGTAATGAGCCAGGTGCAGGACATGATTTCTATGGCATTCCTCATAACCGGTCTATTGGCTTTTAATCCCTGGCTTATCCTACTGCTATTAGTTGCCATACTACCAGCTTTTTTGGGTGAGTCGCATTTTAACAATCAAAATTACGCGCTTTCCAGAAGCCAAACACCCGAACGCCGCGAGTTGGATTACCTACGGTATTTAGGTGCGAGCGATGAAACAGCTAAAGAGATTAAAATTTTTAATCTTGCAAATTTTGTAATAGGACGATTCAAAACCCTCTCAGAGAAGTTTTATGCGGATAACAGCAAGCTGGCCGTACGGCGGTCGGCCTGGGGAAGTTTTTTTTCCTTGATAGGAAATACCGGATATTACGGTGCCTATTTGTTCATTATAGTGCGTACGGTTAATGGCCACCTTTCGGTTGGCGATCTTACTTTTTTGGCAGGTTCGTTCCGGCAGTTGAGGGCATTAATGGAAACAGTACTTAACCGGTTTACCGCGGTATCGCAAGGTGCTATATACCTGAACGATTTTCTGGACTTCTTTGAGATTAAGCCAAGGATCACCGTTGCCAAACAACCACTGCTCTTCCCAAATCCTATTAAATTAGGCTTCACCTTTGAAGACGTAGGTTTCAGGTATCACAACAGCGAAAGTTGGGCTAACCGAAATTTAAACTTTACGCTTCATCCCGGCGAAAAGTTGGCACTGGTTGGCGAAAATGGAGCCGGTAAAACTACGTTAGTTAAACTATTGGCCCGGCTATATGAGCCAACCGAAGGCCGCATTTTATTAGATGGTGTTGACTTGAGGGAGTATTCCATTGATGAACTGCGCTTTAACTTAGGTGTGATATTTCAGGATTATATCCGTTATCAAATGACCCTGGCGCAAAATATTGCCGTTGGCAATATTCAAGAGATTGATAATAAAGAGCTTATAGTTAAGGCAGCAACAGAAAGCCTGGCCGATGCTTTGGCCAACAAACTACCTAACCATTATGAGCAGTGGCTGGGCAGACGCTTTAACGAGGGCATTGAGCTGTCGGGCGGAGAATGGCAAAAGGTGGCCTTAGCACGTGCGTATATGAAAGAAGCACAGGTCCTGATTTTAGATGAACCTACCGCGGCCCTGGATGCACGTGCAGAATATGAGGTATTCCAGCGCTTTGCACAGCTTACCGAAGGGAAATCGGCCGTATTAATATCCCACCGCTTTTCCACCGCTCGGCTGGCCGACCGTATTATGGTTTTGGAGCAAGGGCAAATGCTGGAAATAGGCACTCATCAGGAATTGCTATCAAAACAAGGACGTTATGCGGAACTATTTGAATTACAGGCCAAAGGCTATCAATAGATATAGAAGCTAAAGCCGTACAACCACGCCGTAAGCGCCAATATAAATATAAGGTCCGCGAATATCTTTTTGCTCGGTAGCGGTGGTACCAGCAATAATGGCCTGGCAATATTTTATTGATAACACCATGGCCGTCCTTGCTTCAGGTTATGATCGGGAACTACTTACTTGCAAGCGTAATAATTCCCGCCTTTAAGCCTTTCGATAATACTTTAACTTGTATGCTGCCTGCTTTTTCTGACGATTGCACCAACCCTACCAGCATGCCGCTAAATGCGTTCATGGTTGGTTTTTGAAATGGCTGCAAGTTGGCAGCATCGCCATTAGCTATAGCTTTAAAACTACCCGCTCCTGCTACTTCAAAGTTTAGCAAATTGGTAGCATCGGGACAAAGGTTACCTGCTGCATCGCAAACTCGTGCAGTAATAAACGATATGTCTTTTCCGTCGGCATCAATAGCGGTACGGTCTGCTTTTAATTCTATGTGATGTGGTTTTCCAGCTGTTCTAACTTCTTGCTGGGCAACTGCATTACCATTGCTGTCGTATGCTACTATCTTCAATGTTCCGGGTTCGTACTTTACGTCTTTCCACATGAGGCGGTAACGGGTCAGGTTATCGGCTTTACTTTTTTGCTGTTTGCCCATGCTTTTTCCATTGATGAAAAGCTCAGCCGATGGATAGCTGGTATAGCAGAACACGGGCGTCACTTGCCCTTCGCGTCCGGGCCATGTCCAGTGTGGAAGTACGTGTAAGGTAGATTGGTTAGTGTTCCATTTGCTACGGTACAAGTAAAAACGATCTTTAGGCATTCCAGCTAAATCCACAATTCCAAAATATGAACTGTGCGAAGGCCATTTGGTATCATAAGGGGTTGGCTCGCCCAAATAATCAAAACCTGTCCAAACAAACTCTCCTATTACATACTTCAAATCGTCTTGCTTTACGAATTCGTCATCAGGTATTTGGGACCAGCTACAGGCTTCCAGGTCATATGATGAGCTTTGGTTATCTTCATACATCTTACCTTTGAACAAGGCTGCCGGGAATTTATATATCCCTCTCGAACTCACGGTAGATGCCGTTTCGGTTCCTAAAATAAACCCCTGAGGAAGTTTGCTATTAGCTTCGTCGTAACGCGCTGGTTTATAATTAAAGCCCGGTATATCTAAAACCGATGCAAAGTTATTGGTCAAAGCATCATCTATTCTATCCATGCCGGCAGTAACCGGGCGGCTCGGGTCTTCCCGGTGGCAAATATCCTGTAACCATTTGGCTAATTTATTACCGCCCTTGGCACCCTGATCGGGCACTTCGTTGCCAATACTCCACATGATTACACTCGGATGGTTACGGTCGCGGTGAATCATATTCACAATATCGCGCTCGGCCCATTCGTCAAATAAATGGCTGTAGCCATTTTTTACTTTAGGCGTTTTCCATTCATCGAACGATTCCACCATCATCATAAAGCCCATCTCGTCGCATAACTCAACCAGTTCGGGAGCAGGCATGTTATGTGTTGTACGAATGGCATCGCAACCCATATCTTTTAAAATAGTCAGCTGTCTTCTTAATGCCGATTTGTTTACTGCGGCACCCAATGGCCCCAAATCATGGTGGTTACATACGCCTTTAAACTTGCGAATTTCACCATTTAAGGAAAAGCCCTTACCTGCTTCAAATTTAAAAGAGCGTACGCCAAAACGGGTTGAGTACTCATCCACCAATTTGTCCTGATCGTATAAACGCGATATCGCAGTGTAAAGTACAGGCGTTTCGGGCGACCATAATTTGGGCGATTTAATGATAGTCTCTTGCGCAAATACAGATTGATCTGTTTCAGATAATACGGTCGACGTTTCGCCTACCTTATTTCCTTGCGCGTCTTTAATTTCTGTAATTAATTTTAGCGCTTTAAATTTATCCTGGTCTAATTTTATATTCGTCTTTAAAGAAACTTTTGCAAAGTCTTTAGTGATAACCGGGGTGGTAACATACGTACCCCAAACCGGTATATGATCTTTATTGGTAACCACCAGGTGTACATTGCGATACAAGCCTGCACCAGGGTACCACCGAGACGATTCAGGTAGGTTTTCTAGACGAACGGCTAAGAGGTTTTCCGTGCCCGGCTTTAAAAAGCTGCTTACATCAAAATGAAAGGAATTGTATCCGTATGGCCACTTGCCTACCTCTTTACCATTAATGAAAATAGTAGCATTACTCATAGCCCCGTCAAATATCAGCGATGCTTTTTTGCCGGCCGAAAAGCCGGGCACATTGAATTTTAAGCGGTACCAGCCAACACCAATAAAAGGTAATCCACCCGTTCTTCCCGATTTAACTGATTCATCCTTCTCGCCGTTTTGAACGATCTTGACTTTCTGAATATCATTATCGCCACTGAAGGGGCCTGTTATGGCCCAGTCATGAGGTATGGTTACTTTTTCCCATTTGGTATCGTTAAAAATTACGGCTTGTGCATTTGCTTGTTCCCCTTTGGTGAAATGCCAACCTTTACTTAGTAAATACTCCGTTCTGGTTTGTGCATCAACATTATTTATAGCGCATATTGAAAAGGTAACGCAAAGAAGAAATAGCAATAGTTTGCCGCTTTTGGAAATCTTAAACATATTGGCTTAACGGTAAAATAGATATGCCGCTAAGATAAAGTTTTCAAAATAAATAAGTCGTAAAATACGATTGGTAGCTTAACCAGCCCCCCTCACATATAACGTTGGATGCTTGCATGAATACTATGTTTACAGCTTCATCAGCTTATCCATAGTAACGTACCCAAGGTGAATTTGATCTTCAGTCAGATTTTCAGTGGCTATCAACTCAATCTGAAATTTTTCTTTTTGCCCTGCAGATAAAATGTCTTCAATCCGGTAAACATCGTCTACATCAATCCCGTATTTTTCGTCGATGTGTGAGTTGGCTCCTTTTACACCTTTAGCCGACTGCTCTTTAAAGAAAATTGTTTTTTTAGCAGACTGAGTAGCCTGGGCTTTATCTTCATACACACCTAACACCGTGTAATGCTGCTCTTCTAATTTACCCGACTGATAACCGCCTAAATTGATAAAGAATAATTTAGACCCATTTATTGGTTGAGCATCCTCTTTTAACGTAATATTTACTTGGTAGCCGTCTACCGTGTTCACTTCACTCCAACCATCAAGGTGGATGCTGTTACCTGCTTCGGGCCAAAAGGCTTTAATGTCGGGCACCAAATCTTTTAAATTTCGGGCTATGCCAAAGTAAAAATCGTGTTGTTCTACGTTGCGCTGCGGCGCTTTGGAGCCCAGGAGCAACATAAATAATTTATATGGTGATGATTGTAATTCTGTCATTGAGTAAATGAAAATAGTACCTGTCTTTATAATTACAGCTTGCTATCAGGCGTTTAAAGATTCGTGTTTAGGTATTAAACTTTTAACAATGCGTGCAGAAGCGGCTTCTCCAAAATCAAGCCCCGAGTAATCAGGATTATAACCGCCAATGTAAGGAACAGCCATCATATAGATGCGCTCATTTAAAGCTCCATAAGCATCTACCACCTGGAAACTATCGTTGATGGTAATACCGGCAACCTGCATGTAGTAACCGTTATCGTGCCCTTTAATTACTTTTTTATTGCCTTGTTCTATTTGGTTTAACGCAGTTGATTCATCTCTGAAGCGTAATTTTGCCGGGCTTACGGTATGGTTTGTTATTAAACTGGCGTAAGGCAAATCTTCATACATTAAATGTGGCTGACCTACGCAATCTACAAATGTGTCAAAGCGCTCCTCAACCCTGTTGCCGTTTTCATCTGTATACTCGTATATGATTCCACCCTTTGTTTGAGGTTCAACGGTGCTATCATCACCTACGGCAACAATATCCAGCACACCGGCATCATATAGTGCCATCATTTCTTCCACGGAACCCTGCGGCGCAAATGCAATAACAATTGATATAAGCGGCATTAAGGTTTTCTGCAAACGCTGCATATCCTCTGCTGAGAAATACTTGGCGGGGTAGTTCATAGCAAAGCTCAAAATAGCCAGCATTTCTTTCCAATAAACCGATTGTTCGCGGTCAATTGATTTTTCAGCTTCCTGGTACTCTGCTTTTAATAACTGAAACGCGGGCGTATTTTCGCGCAAACCCATCATTTGCTCAACAAACTCTTCTATCGTAAGGTCCTTGATCTTATCATAAAATTCTGGTCGGTTGGCTTCTATGCCGTCTAAAAAGTTTTTGCGGTATACATAATCGAGTGGTAAAAAACCGTCATTTTCTGCTCTAACACAAGCTACTTCCTCATTACTCAATATGGAGTCTTTGGCCAGATGTGAGTCTTCCAGGTGAAAACGTACGGCCGGCAATAAACCGTTGCGCGAGTGCATCACCATTTCAAAATCAGGACTATCGGCAGCTAACTCAAAACTTACTTTACCATCAGCGCTACGCTTAAATTCACCATTATTACGGGCCAGCGTGCGTAGAGCATCTATAGCAGTTAACGAAGATCCTTTAATTGCTACGGGATGATTAGCTTTAAAAGCCAATTTAGCCGGTGGATAAGGTGAATCGAAATAACCTGGCACTTTACCTTCCTGTCGTTTAGGCCAGTTATGGCCGGTGCATACAATTACTTTATCAAACCCGAAAGTATCGCCTTTACTGGTAACAACACTAACCGTTTCTTTATCGGGTGCATCTATAATATCAACTACCTCGGTACTGTAATGCACTGTTGTTAATATGCCGCGCTCCTTAGCTTGCTGCTGCAATAAAGTAAACTGATCGGATAAATATCTGCCGAACAATAAACGGGGTAACACTTTATAGTCGTTAAAACTTTCCGGATGTACGTGGAAACGGTTGAGCGTATCTCGGTCCTGGGTTTTTAACCAGTCTTCAACCGAGGTTACCAGGTCAGGAATTTCATTGCCAGATACATTAGTGATGTGCTCATCGCAAGCACCATCGCGGCTGTAAGGCATACCTGCACCAAGTAATTGTTTTCGTTCATAAATGTCTACAGTAAGGTTAGTTTGGCCTGCTTCAACAAGCCTTTTGTACATGAATAGGCCACTCGGGCCTCCGCCAAGAATAGCGACACGAATAGCATTGGCAATAATTGTCATTATATGGAAACTGAAAGTATGATTGTGAAACTCTTAAAAATATGCGACGTACCAATTGTTTGGGATATGCTTGCATTAAAACAAGGCCCTATACGTGTTCGCAATCATAACCTAACTTACGTTGGTTTGGTTTTATGAAGTTCTCAAAATAGAGTAATAAGCTATTCAATTCTTATTATTTGATATGATTTTTGATTTTTTGCATGGACGCTTATGTTAATATACCCTTCACATACACTTCATGTTTCTTTCAGATTTAAAACTATTTTTGCCGAATGAAAAAGTACCACTATCTATCTTTAGCCGCCTTAATCGCATTATCATCATGTGGTGCCAGCAAACAAGCATCACAAAACGGATCTGCCGATTCCACAAATCAAGTTACCAAAGCTAATTCTACCAATACAGCGTTGGTTGCTCAAATGAATATGCCAGCAACAGTTAAGATTGGTGATTCAGTTCTGCTAAAATTCACAGTAAATAACCCAAGTGACAGCACCCTTCGCTTTTGTAAATGGCACAGTCCGTTTGAGCCCTTAATGAGCAAATATCTGGAAGTAAAAAACGAAAAGGGCGAAGAAATGGCCTATCAGGGTGCTATGGCCAAACGGATGATGCCACCACCCGAAAGCAGTTATATTTCAATATCTCCTAAAGATAGCCTTACAGCAAAAGTAGACTTACTTAAAGCCTTTGACATTAAAGAACCAGGAAAGTATAACATTACTTATGTAGGCGAAAACATGAGCGGCCTCAAAGTAAGTAAAGATGTCACTTTTACTTATATAAAATAAATAGACTATTTAAGATCTCAAAGCACTTGTCTTGTTAGGCAGGTGCTTTTTTTGTTAGGTATATTTGCGTTTATGGTTTAGTAAATTTCTGAAATAACGTTTAATTATATAGAACTATATTTAACTATTAGTGTTGAACTAAAAAATCTAACACTATGAAAAATCCATTCGAAAAAGAAGACCACAGTGGTTTAACCATTGCTGCTGTTGCTATTGGTGCTATTGCCGCCGGTGCTATAGCTTATTTATATGCAACAAAAAAGGGCTTTGCGTTCCGCAAAAAACTATCAGGTAAAAGCAGTGAAGTAAAGGAACATGCTACCGATTATCTTCAGCACAAGGCCCCTAAGCTGAAGAAGAAAACTACAGATCTGCACGAAATTGAAGCTATTGTAAAGGGCTAAACAATAAGCCATGAATTGGAAAGGGATTAAAACCGGGTATTGGGTGTTGATTGGTTTGTTTGTTATCCTGGTTATTATCAGGATAATGTTACCATCTATTGTTAAACGCTTTGTGAACAGTAAGCTTAACAACTTGCCAGGGTATACCGGTCATGTTAATGATATTGATATCCATCTAATTCGTGGTGCCTATGCTATACAGGGTCTTGAGTTGCGAAAGAAAACCGATCCGCCCAAATACCCTTTTTTGCAAATTGACGACACCGAGCTTTCTATTGAATGGAAGGCGTTAATGAAAGGCCGGCTGGTAGGCGAAATAATAATGAACCGGCCGGCTTTACATATACTGGCTCAAACAGCCGACATCTCAAAAGAACCTTCCAAGGAGCACTGGACGCAAACCTTAAAAGCTTTAATGCCCATGACGGTTAACCGTTTACATGTTAATAGTGGACGAATTGCTTACCTAGATTTTGCCGCCAAGCCCGATATCAACTTGCATATAGATAACATGCAATTAACCGCACTAAATTTAGCGAACGTTGAAAATACAGGCACGGCACTTCCTTCAACTGTAACGCTCACAGGCACCTCTATTGGCAATGGAAATTTAAAGGCTGATATGAAGATCAACGCTTTGAAAGAAATTCCGGATTTTAATTTAAATGCCAAACTAACTACAGTTAAACTGACCAGCCTTAACAACCTCATAGAGGCCAAGGGGAAAATTGATGTAGAAAAAGGCACTATTGATATGTATAGTGAACTGGAAGCAACAAACGGAAAGTTTAAAGGATACGTTAAGCCCTTCATAAAAGACGTAAGGGTGTTAAACTGGAAAAAAGACGTTAAGAAAAAAGGCGGCATATTCCAGGCAGCTAAAGAAGCTGTTGTTGGATTGTTTGTTAAAGCGGTTGAAAATCCTAAAACCAAGAAGATTGCCACTAAAATCCCAATTTCCGGCGATCTCAATAATCCCAAAATAAGCAGTTGGCAAACTTTTGTGGGCGTACTCCGGAATGCTTTCATCAAAGCCTTTACACAAGGCATTGAAGGAACGCTCAATTAATAATTATTACCTACCCGCTTTAAATTGCTTTTGCAGCTCAACAGTAATGTTCAGCAGCAGCTTTACCTGGTGGTTACTAAAATCATGCTCTGAGGTATATAACATGGCCGATGGCATACCGGCAATATTCGTGTCTGTAAGGTTGTTTTTGTTTGGATGATTTAGCGTGTGAATACAGTCGTTAAGATTAGCTATGGCCTGTTTGGCTAATGATAGCTGGTCTTCGTCATGTAGGCTTTCAGTGGTAGTGATAAAAAAAGATGCAATGGTTCCGTATAACTGATGTACCAGCATCTGGAAATGGTTCAGGTCATATACTTCGTATCTCCGCTTCTGAGGTTCTAACAGCATATTTTGTATAGCGGTGGATAAGTTAGCCAATTTAATAAACACATTTTTACGGGACAGCTTATAGGCGGTGGCATTAATTTTTTGACCAGAAAACCTATAAATTAAATTTTCTAGGTATTCAATATTTACTTCCAGCACCTCTTTAATAATATTGTGTATTTTATTCGCCTCCCACACCGGGAATACATAAGAAGCTGATAAGGCTATCACGCACCCAATAACAGTATCCAGTATTCTTTCATAAATAAACATAGTGTGGTGGTTACTTTGTATATCTAAAAGTAAAATTACCATTGTGGTAATAAACACTACGCTAACGGTGTAGTTAGATTTATTGAATGCAAAGAATCCAAGCAAAAATATCATAGACAGGCCAAGCTGTAGCACAAAAATTTTCACAACCGCCAATAATATGAGCCCGGCAGCTATACCAACTAAAGTACCTTTAAGGCGCTGCATGTTTCTTGTTTTAGTTAAGCTAAAGCCGGGTTTCATTATCACCACTATGGTTAGCAATATCCAATAGCTGTAATTTCCCAACGGAAAAATGAAGGTAATACCAAACGCAAATAAGCAGGCAATAGCAAGCCTTAATGAAAACCTAAAGATGGGCGAATGAATATTTAAATGTGCGTTGAGCTGTTGTAAACTGAACTCTTGCCTGCTGAAAAAGCGTTTATATTCAGGCTGTATATCGCTGTCGTTCATCTCCAGTTCGCGGCTTAAAAGCACAGTTTTTATATTTTGAACTTGTACAAATACCTCATTTATGTTCAATTTTAAGCGCTTTAATATCTCCTGGTTAATCTCACTTTCTTTGTCAATAATATGGTGCAACTGGATTTGCATCTGTTCCATTTTATTCAAGAAACTTAAACTTTGCCTGGGTGGCTTGTTTGACAGTAAATTTTCGCTTACAGCATTTAAGTCTTGCGCCGTAAGCCTGATCATCAGTACAGTTAATTCTAAAGCGCCTGTTGCTCTTAAGGTCTCTCTTACCCATTCATAATCGTAATGGATGGCCGTTATCTGTTCATAAAGGTCAATTATACCGGAGGCTACTTTTAAATAAGACTGGCCTCTTCTATTTTTTGACCTCATGGCCACGTCGTTTTTTAACAGGATGTTTCTCATGTGCTCTTGTTTTTCACTTACCTGGGCATGCCTAATAATAATGGCATCATAACAATCTTTTATAGCAATAGCAGGGTCATAAAACGGCGCTTTAGCATCTACAAAATTTGCAGTTGCCCGCATACATTCTCCTATAGCATGTTGCGCCGAACGAAAAGGCCATAGCCTGGCCTGAATGAGGCTTATTAAAGCGTACCAAACACCGCCAGCAAGCAAAAACGAAGTAAAACTAAACACATTCGCTGGCCTCAAACCCAGCATAAATATCATTAGTATGATAGATGAGGTACTGATAAAAGAAAAGCGGTTACCGTAGATATTGAGCAACGACAGTAGAAAAGTAAATGACACTATTACTGCAGCCGTTATCCACGGACTGATTAACGAGATGGACACTACTAAAGGGATTACAGCAAATAACACTAAACTCACCACAAACGAACGTAGTTTTTCGCTAATTGTACCCGGTGCATCGGTAAAACTCATAGACATGGCACCCAACCCAACCGCTATGGCAATTTGTGGTAAACCATTGTAAAACAAGATACTAACAGGCAATAAGGTACTTATAGTCACCCTTAACGCATCCGAAAATTGCTCTTGTGCAAAAAAGTTGGCAACTAAATTTTTAAATTTCCGCAGATCCATATAAGGTTACAGCAAACAGTTGGTTAGTTATGAAACGTTGATATTGGGTGACAACGCAATTATTTGCTTGGTTTACTTAACGGAGTAAAATTACGCATTTTAATCATGTAACCGTAATAAGCAAGTTAAGGTTCAAACACTATTATATAGGTTTAAAACGCAAAAAGCACCTGCTGTTAAGGCAGATGCTTTACGATTAAAGTTATAGTGATATTTAAACTACTTTTACATTTACCGCGTTCAGGCCTTTTTTGCCTTCTTCTACATCGAAAGTTACTTTATCATTTTCACGAATTTCGTCGATCAAACCAGATGAGTGTACGAATACGTCTGATCTGTTTTCTGTTTGTGAGATAAAGCCAAATCCTTTTTCAGAATTGAAAAACTTTACTGTTCCTTCTTTTTGCATTATATATTGTTTAATAAGTGTGCAAGGTAAGCAAAAACATTCGTTAATTTTCCTTTAAGTAAAACTTATTAACACTAATTAAAATTATGGATATACAATATGCGTATTGTATATAAAACAGTTTATAACAAATATGTTAATTAAGAGTTATATATAAAGTTGTTTAAATAATTAGGATGCTCAGTAATGCATTTATGAAGTATTATAGCTGAATCTATAAACAATTGAGTATCTTTAAGAAATTCCTTCCCAACTAACAAGATACATTCTTAGGCATTACCATTTGGTTCGGTAACGTTTAATCATAAACAAATATAACACAGATCAATTATTTTGAATTGAACGTAATTCAACTTCCGTTTAATTTATTATAACAAGTAACTGTTTTTCAAAAGATTAAAAATAAAGTTAATTAACATATATACCATGAGTAAAGGTAAAAACGCTGTAAAAGACAAAAAGAAAGAAGCCAATCCGGAAGCCGGAAAAAAGACATCTTCTTATCAAACCGATAAAACAACGGTATCTAAAGCAGATAACGCTGTAGGTAAAAAAGCTAAATAATATGCAAAACAAAACAATAGAAGGCGAAACCAGGATGTACATGTACGATCTGATGAATACCGCCAAAGAACACGGATTTAAAAGTGAAGACCACTGGGAATTAGGCTTGGCAACCGCAGCCGAAGCCGACCGCATTCAAAGAAATTACCATCCGGCCATTGTACAAAAGGTATACCCAGAAATACTTTTAGAGGTATTTCACTTAACAAAGTCGAGGTTGAACCAGCCACTAAATCAAAATGAAGAAAAGTTAGACAAACGGAGCGTTGTGAATGAGGAACTTACTCATATTGTGGCATTTAATCCTAAACGCCAGCGCACATAGCCTCGAAATACTTAATTTTTAGAGCAATTTTGCTGCGTTTGATAATTTCAAATAGTTGCATAAAATTGCATATTCTTTCAAAAAGTTTCAAATAATTACAAATAACCCCATTGCAGTTAAGGCGGCAATGAGGGTATTTAAAAAATTAACCGCATCATTTTTGATGATGCCTTTGCGCTCCAGCGCAGCACCTAAAATGGAGTCGGACAAATTACCTATGGTACCGGCAACCACAATAATCGCTAGTTGCCATATAGAGCCAAACCCGGCGAAGTATATACCGGCCATTACCAGGCTACCCATTACTCCTATCAGCGTACCTTCCAAACTAACTACACCATCCAATCCGCGTTGGTCTGGTTTCCACGTAATAATATTATAGAACCGTTTGCCATACACCGTGCCCAGCTCCGACGCCAGGGTATCGGCCGTTGCTGCCGAAAAGCTGGCTGTTATGGCCAAGGCCCATAAGTGGTAGTATGCAGGAAATATTACCGACAAGGCTCCTGCTATGGCGCCGACCCCCGCGTTGGCCAATACCTGACTGGCCTTACGTTGGCCATGGTTAGCTTCGGCAGCTTTGAGCTTTTGCTTTTCTTTTGAATTCCAGTCTGTAGCTACGGTGCCTATTACAAAGAAAGCCGCCATAGCTGCAATGCCTGGGTAACCTGCGCCACTGTAAACCAGTAAGCCACAAACCCCTCCCGTTAAAGCGGCGGCTATGGTCAGTTTTTTAAACCATACACTTAGTACCATTCCAATAAGCAAAATGGTTAGTAAAGGGTAAATTTGGGTTGAAATCATCATAGGTTATGGTATCAAATATAGGAATACGGCTTGACGGATACAGTTGTAGTTTCGACCCTTACCATATAATAGCTAAATTTGTGCTTATGAGAGATGTGCTTGGACGGGCAATACACGATTACCATCATCAAAATACCCCCGGTGAATTATGGATCCATAACCGTTACGGACCTAAGGAGCCTATGCCTATTGAGGCGTATTTTAGAGATGAGGACGATATGCCCGACCTGGAATGGCACGCCATGAACGAGTGCCGGGGCCGTGTACTGGATGTGGGTGCAGGTGCAGGCAGCCATGCGATCGAATTGCAAAACCGCGGTTACGATGTTACCGCTTTAGATATATCTCCCTTGGCCGTAGCGGTTATGCAAGAACGTGGTGTTAAGCATGCTGTTGCACAAGACATTTATTCTTACACTGGCGAAAAGTTCGACACTATACTGCTACTCATGAACGGCATTGGTTTGGCGGGTAACTTGAAGCAGTTAAGCACCTTACTTCATCATTTCAAAACGCTGTTGGCAAAGGGAGGTCAGCTCATGTTCGATTCGTCGGACATTACTTACTTGTATGAAGGTAAGATGCCCCAAACCGGTTACTATGGCGAAATACAGTATCAGTACGAATATAAAGGTGAAATGACCGATTGGTTTGAGTGGCTGTATATTGATGAAGCTATGCTCATTACCATTGCCAATGATGTGGGCTGGGATGTTGAGGTATTATATGAAGATGAGTTTAAGCAGTTTTTAGCACGACTTACCATCAAATAATGCTTTTTAGGGTGTTATTGACCTAATTTATTGTAAAAAAGCTGATGCATAAGCTATGTGCCGCATGGTTATCGATCTTTTAATTATCTTCCATCGTCATTAACTCTAATTGCAATTTTTTAACTATGAAAAAGACCTTTATCTGCGCCTTTTTGCTGTCTACCAGCGTTTGGGTGTATGCCCAGGATGCGGTTGGTTACAAAACCCCGCCCAAGGCCATGGCCGATCTGCTGACAGCCAAGCCCACGCCAACCGTCAGCATCGATTCTAAAGCTCAATGGATGCTCATAAGCGAACGCAACGCTTTACCATCGGTTGAAGAACTGGCCCGCCCCGAAATGCGGATAGCCGGTTTACGGATAAACCCAAATAACTTTGCACCCAGCAGGCAGGTAATTTCTTTTAGCGGACTTAGCCTAAAGAACGTTAAGACCGGTAAAGTATATCCTATTACAGGCTTACCGGCAACGCTTAATGCAGGTAATACCAGCTGGAGCCCCGATGAAACCAAAATTGCGTTCACGCAAACCAATGCTAAAAGTGTTGACCTTTATGTAATTAACGTGGCTACCCAAAAGGCCGTAAAAATGAACAAGCTGCCCTTAAACAACGTGTTAGGCAGCGGTTTAACATGGCTGGATAACGGCACCATGCTCTACCGGGTAATTAATAAACCGGCAACTATGGCACCGGCTAAACCTTTGGCACCAACCGGACCGGTAGTACAGCAAAATTTGGGTAAAGCGGCGCCGAGCGTTACTTACCAGGATTTGATCAAATCGCCGCATGATGAGCGTTTGTTTGATTTTTATGCTACCTCACAATTGGTAATGAATAAAAACGGTGTGGAAACTCCTGTTGGCAAACCGGCTATTTATGCCTCCAATAGCCTATCTCCCGATAAAAGATATATGCTGGTGCGTACGCTGCACAAGCCTTTTTCCTATTTGGTAACTGCTGGGGGCTTCCCGTCAACCGTGGCTATAACTGATTTAACCGGCAAGGTGATTAAAACCGTTGCCAGCCTGCCTTCTACCGAAGTAAGACCATCGGGTAACGATAACTTGCAAAACGTTCCGCGTGGTTTCGACTGGCGCGACGATGAGGCAGCCACCCTGATTTGGGCCGCACCGTTAGACAGCGGTTTGATCCGTAAAAAAGTAGATTTCCACGATGCTGTTTACGCATTAAGCGCACCTTTTACAGGTGAAGCTAAAGAGCTTTTTAAAACTGAGCAACGCTACCGCAGTACCGATTGGGGCAATGCCGAACTGGCTTTGGTTTCTGAAGGTTTACGTTCTAAACAAAGCACCCGGGTAAGCCGCTACAACAGCGTTACCGGTAAGCTGGAAAAACTTTGGGACCGCAACCAAACCGATGTTTACAATAACCCGGGCGACCCAGTTACCGAAAAAAACAAATTTGGCCGCTATGTAATTATGCCGGTTGACAATGGCACAAAGCTATTGATGAATAATACGGTAGGTTCATCGGCCAAAGGCGACTTACCTTTCCTGGCTAAATTTGACCTGAGCACTAAAAAGAGTGATATTGTGTGGCGTTGTGCCGAAGGTCAGTACGAGTATGTATATGATGTAATAGACCCGGCTAAACTTACGCTATTAACCCGTCGCGAAACGCAAACCGAAGTTCCTAATTACTATATCAAGAATCTTATACTGCGTATCGCCGATCAAAAAATCACCAGCTTTACCAACCCTTACCCGCAAATGGAAGGTGTTACCAAGCAAAAGATCCAATACAAACGTGCCGATGGTGTAGACATGACTGGTGACCTATACTTGCCTAAAGGGTACAATAAAGAAAAAGATGGTCCGCTACCTGTACTCATATGGGCTTATCCCGCCGAGTTTAACTCTGCCGACGATGCCGCCCAAATCAGGGGATCAAAAGACCGTTTCATTACTATTGCAACCGGCGGTCCTGTGTTTTTTGTGACTCAAGGTTATGCTGTGTTAGACAATGCATCAATGCCAATTGTAGGTAAAGACGGTAAAAAACCTAACGATACCTTTGTAGAGCAATTAACCATGAATGCGGAAGCTGCCATCAACAAACTATCGAACATGGGTGTGGGCGACCGCAACCGTATGGCCGTTGGTGGTCACAGCTACGGCGCTTTTATGACAGCTAATTTATTGGCTCATACCAAATTGTTTAAAGCCGGCTTAGCCGAAAGCGGCGCGTACAACCGTACCCTTACCCCTTTCGGTTTCCAAAACGAAGACCGTACTTATTGGGACGATCCTAAACTGTATTACGATATGAGTCCGTTTAGTTACGCCGATAAAATTAAAACGCCTTTGCTGTTAATTCATGGTGATGCCGATGATAATACCGGTACCTACCCTATTAATAGCGAGCGTTTATTTGCAGCTGTTAAAGGCTTCGGTGGCACCGTACGTTTTGTATTTTTACCCTTTGAAGCACATGGTTACCGTGGCCGCGAAAACCTGCTGCATAAGTTGTGGGAACAATACCAGTGGATGGAAACTTACGTAAAGGGTGCTAAAGGTAATGCTTCGGCACAGGTGAAGTAATAAAGCTTTAGAAACTGCCCGTCATTGAGAGGAACGAAGCAACCTCTGTGTAGAACAGTAGTCAGCTAATTATCGTTCTAATTGTATCTGAACAAACGATTGCGATTATCTTCAATGGTCAGTCTGAGCTTGTCGAAGACTCATACTCTTTGCTAAGTCTTCGACAAGCTCAGACCGACAACTCCGATTTGCTTGATGTTTCTCAAGCAATAACTATAACGCCTCAAACAGTTACAATTGCTTTGAGGCGTTTTTAGTTAAGCCCTTTACCTTCATTTGAAAAGTATAAACGGCTTTGGATGCTGTTATAAACAACACATCCCTGTTCTTTCCACTGAAAACCACGTTGGCACTCCAAGGTTCGGGAATGGCGATAAAGCCTATTTTAACGCCCTGCGGATTAAATATAGTAACGCCGTTGCCTGTAAGGTAGATGTTACCGTTATCGTCCATCGTCATTCCGTCCGACCCTTTGGCCGTGAACAACTGCTGGTTACTCAAAGTGCCATCCTTCTCAATAGTGAACTTGTAGGTTTTATCGCCCTTTATATCGGCAACGTATAAATACTTACCGTCGGGAGTGCCGGTTATTCCATTGGGTTGAACCAATTTATCGGTTACCACCACAGCCTGGGTTTTTCCTGGTGCCAGGTAATAAACCTTCATACCATCCAGTTCGGTTTGGTTACGGGTCCAATATGGGCGCTGGTAATAGGGGTCGGTAAAATAGATGCCGCCTTTGCCATCTATCCATAAATCGTTGGGGCCATTAAATTTTTTCCCTTCAAAATCTTTAATTAAAACCTGCGTTTTCTTTCCATCCGGCGAAATGCGCCAAATTTGATTTTGCTCATCGGCACAGGTTAGCAAGTTGCCCTTTTTGTCGAAGTACATACCGTTAGAGCGACCCATTTTGCTTCCAAACAGCGATAGCTTGCCATCTACACCGTACTTCCAAATGGCATCATTAGGCTGGTCGGTAAAAAACACGTTGCCCTTAATGTCAGTGGCTGGTCCTTCGGTAAAGCTAAACTGTTTACTGATCAACTGTGCTTCGGTTTGCGCATCAAACAAGTTTGCCGGTCCGTAAGTAACCGAATCTTTTTGCTGAACGGCAACACTTACCTTTGCACGGTTAAAGGCTGACATCTTGTAAACAGCATGCAAGGTTAAAGGCAACACGGCCATCAGGCATAATTTATTGGTTAAGTTCATTTTATTGGTTGTTTATTTGGCGCTGCAATTTAAAATATAAAACAACTGTTACGCTAACGCATTATAATTTTCATGTACTCAAAAGATCAGGCCTCTCAACTAAGGCAACAATTTTGGACCACTTTCGGTCAATACGTATCGCCGCATCCATCGGCCGAAGGTGTAAAGATTAATTGGGTTAACTATAAAACAGGAATTAAGCATTTATATTTTAAGATGCAGGCCGAAAACCGGTCGGCCAGTATAGCTATTGCAATAGCCCACCCTGATGCCGGTATACAGGAACTATTTTTTGAGCAGTTTAAAGAGCTCAAAATAATTTTGACAAATGCCCTGCAGGAAGATTGGGAATGGGACCTGCACACCACCGACGATTACGGCAAAACCATTAGCCGCATTTACAAGCAACTGGATGGCGCAAGCATTTTTAACCGTAACGACTGGCCCGCGCTTATTTCGTTTTTTAAGCCACGCATTATAGCACTTGACGAATTTTGGAGCGATGCTAAATATAGCTTCGACGCGTTAAAATAAGTCGGCAACCAATAATTGCCGGTTAGCAAGCGTTACTATTATATGCTTAAATTGGGATTGATTATTACGTTACTTACCGGCTATAGTAGCTATCAGGAAAAGCGGCAGTTGCTTGTATTTGCAGAAAACACTAATAACAGCAGTCTTAAAACCCAGCAGAAAGTATTGAACGCCGACCCTGAAGGACTTAAAGAACGCGATATAGAAGTTAAGTTCTTTTATGCTGACCGGGACAAGGACAAGTTCAAGGAGAAACACATTAAATCGGGCTTCACTATCATTTTAGTAGGCAAAGATGGCGGCGATAAATTGCGGAGCACATCGACCCTAACCTTGCAAAAGTTGTATAGCACTATTGATGCCATGCCCATGCGCCAGAGCGAAATGAAGCGGCATCCTTAACCGGTATTTCTTAAATGGTTAAAATAGCTATCTTTGTGCGCTTTATTAAAATCATACAAATATGCCGGAATTATCAGTTGTTATAACTGTAATGAATGAAAAGGAAAACATTAAGCCTCTTATTGATGAAATAAGAAAAGCTTTGCCGGCTATTGATTATGAAGTAATTTTTGTGGACGATGGGTCGGAAGATGGTACTCAAAAAGAGATTGTTACCCATGCCGATGAGCGTATTAAGTTAGTTGAACTACGCAAGAACTACGGCCAAAGTACAGCCATGACCGCAGGAATAGACCATACCAGCGGAGAATACATTGCCTTGTTAGATGGTGATTTGCAAAACGATCCGAAAGACATTCCTTTTATGCTGCAAAAGCTGAAAGATGAAGACTGGGATGTGGTAGCCGGCAACCGTGCCAACCGCCAAGACGGTGTTTTTCTGCGCAAGATTCCAAGCAAAATAGCTAATGCCTTAATTCGCCGTATGACGGGTGTTTACATCAAAGATTACGGTTGTACACTTAAAATTTTCAAACGGGAAATTGCAGAAGATTTAGGCTTGTACGGAGAGCTTCACCGTTTTATACCAGTGCTGGCCAAACTTCAAGGTGCTCGTATTACCCAGGTAGATGTTACTCACCACGCGCGTATTTTCGGTAAATCTAAATATGGCATCAACCGTACCTTTAAGGTAATAGCCGATTTGATATTGATGGTATTTTTCCGGAAGTATATTCAAAAGCCTATGCACCTTTTCGGCAGCATTGGTTTTATAGCGGTATTTTTAGGAGTAATTATTAACGCCTACCTGCTGGTATTAAAATGCATGGGGCATGATATAGGCGGCAAACCCTTATTAATATTAGGCCTGATCTTTTTATTAGGAGGTGTGCAGTTAATTACACTTGGAATTTTGGCCGAGGTAAATGTGCGTACTTACTTCGAATCGCAAAACAAAAAAACTTACCAGGTGAGGAAGATATTTACCGGTAAAGAATATATTAAGCCGGTTACTATCGGTAGTTAAGTAGACCATGTAACCTTACAAGTTTCAACATAAAAAAAGCCCCTGGTTTAACACCAGGGGCTTTTGCCATTATTGTGGCGGATTGGTTCTGGTAGTGTCTGTGCTACGGGCAGTATCTCTGGCAGTACTGTCTGTAGTTGGCGTTGACATGGTTGCTGATGAATCCATGCTGGTGCTGTCACCGCTACCTGCTGCCTTTTCAGAGCTGCTGCAACCCGCGGCTACTGTTGCCACTATTGCCGTTACAAAGGCGAATTTCAAAAATTGCTTTTTCATAGGATAAAATTTATTGTTCGCTATTTCAACAAGCATAATATTGATATTGTTTAAGTTATATCCATTTTTCTGCTTTTAAATGCACATTACACTATCAAAACTTAGTTTAGCAGCTATATAAATCTATCTTATTTAGTTGAAATACTTTTATATTAGCCTCACCCGTTAATATGTATAACGGTTTAACGCAAGATAATCAGTGCAACTAAAGATCATGATCAAACATGATTTGGACGGCTTTAAATAATATTATAGCTGCACCAATACATATGTGCTATGTAAGCAACATGGCTTTACGCCAATAAGTACACCCAACAGATGGATGGAGATTTTTACCCCTTAAATAACCACGGCAGGCAGCACTATAACAAAATGACCATTAAACGGTTAATTTTTGATGGTGAAGGTGTTTCGCTGGATTTTAAGAAAACCATTACCAGTTGCGAAAAGATTGCCAAAACAATGGTATCCTTCGCTAACAATAAAGGCGGACGCTTGCTGATTGGTGTATTGGATGATGGTACTATTAAAGGTGTAAAATCGGAAGACGAAGAGCGTTATATGATTACCCGCGCCGCTCACTTTTTTGCACGCCCAGCTTTAGAACCCATTTTTGAAGAAGTTTACATTGATGACAAACTGCTCGTAGTGGTTGAAATTGAACCCAGTACCACCAAACCTCACTATGCCCTGGGCGATGACGGCAAATGGTGGGTATACATCCGTGTGAAAGATAAAAGTGTACTGGCCAGCAAAATTGTGGTAGACGTACTTAAACGTGCTGATGATAGCCAGGGTGTGCTCATAGAGTACTCATCCAAAGAAAAAGCGCTGTTAGAGTACCTCGATCTTAACGACCGTATTACCGTAAAAGAGTTCTGTGAGCTATTGAACATGAGCCGCCGACGCGCGCAGCGAATACTGATTAACCTTGTTTTGTCGGGTCTTATACGCGTGCATACTACCGAAAAGGAAGAATTTTATACGGCGGCATAAGGTTTCACCTTCGTGCTAAATCTGCTATCTTTGTTGCCCCAAAGCATTCTGCACCTATGTCGTTTACATTTGAAGCCTATCGTCCCTACTACAAAGAGAACCTCAAGCTGGCTGTCCCGGTAGTAATTTCGCAGTTGGGCCACACGCTGGTGCATCTGTCAGATAGTGTAATTGTCGGTCATTTTGCGGGTACTATCTCCTTGGCCGCTGTGTCGTTAGTGAACAGCGTGTTTGTGGTTGCTATGGTAATGGGCCTGGGCATCAGTTATGGCATAACACCTCTGATAGCCCAGTTTAACGGTCAAAAAAACTTTGAGGCCTGCGGTCGGCTGTTGTCAAACAGCTTGTTCATCAATTTTATTTCGGGCATTGTATTGTTTGTTGTTCTATACTTCGGTGCCGGTAATTTGCTTGATCATTTAGGGCAATCGCCCGAAGTTTTAAAACAAGCTAAGCCTTTTCTACTTCTCATCTCTGCCTCCATTATACCGCTGATGCTGTTCAGCACCTTTAAGCAATTTGCCGAAGGATTAGGCTTTACCCGCCAGGCCATGATGATCTCTATTTGGGGGAATGTGCTTAATATTTGCCTGGGCGTTGTATTTGTAAAAGGCCTTTTCGGTGTTAAGCCAATGGGCATTGATGGTGTTGGTTACAGCACGCTGATAGACCGTACGCTCATGGCTTTTGTAATGGGCTTTTATGTTTTCAAATCGGTTAACTTTAAACAGTATTTACAACGTTTTTCCATAACCTACATTAGCCGGGAACGATGTGTGGAATTGGTGCGCATTGGTGCGCCGGTGGCTATGCAATACACCTTTGAGGTGAGCGCTTTTAGCGCCGCTGCAGTTATGGTTGGGCAAATTGGCCCGGTGCAACAGGCCGCTCACCAGGTAGCACTTAATTTGGCCTCCATGACGTATATGATAGCCAGCGGTGTTTCATCGGCGGCGGCTATAAAATCGGGGAATTATTTCGGTGCCAAAAGCTATACCGATCTGCGTAATTCGGCTATTGCGAGTTACCATATCGTACTGATTTTCATGAGTATTACGGCGCTTATTTTTGTGGTATGCAATCAATGGCTGCCCTGGATTATCACTTCCGATGTGCGAGTAATTGCTATTGCAGCACACCTGCTCATTATAGCTGCTATATTCCAGTTATTTGATGGTGCACAGGTAATTGGTTTAGGTATTTTGCGTGGTATGGGCGATGTTAATGTGCCAACCATCATAACCTTTCTGGCTTATTGGGTGGTAGGGTTACCTTTAGGCTATTGGCTGGGTTTAAAGGTAGGCTTAGGTGCTAATGGCGTTTGGTACGGCTTAGTGGCCGGACTTGGCGTTGCCTCCATCCTGCTGTACATGCGCTTTACCTCCACCACCAAAAAGCACATCGAAAACTATATTTTCGAAGATACCTTAAAAGTATAGATCAACCGCTGCGCGGTACGTATTGCAGTGGGCTTCTACAATGTCTTTAATTTGAGGTGAATAACCGCCGCCCATGCTTACCTGCACAGGTATACCTGCCTGTTTGCATTGTTGCAGTACAAAGTAATCACGCTCTTTACAGGCTTCTTTACTCAAAGCTAATTTACCGAGTTTGTCTGATGCGAGTACATCTACCCCGGCTAAATAAAATATAAAGTCGGGTTTAACGCGACCAATAAGTTCAGGAACCGTTTGCTTTACAATACTCATAAAATCCTCATCTATCAACCCATCAGGCAAGGGAATGTCAAGATCTGATTTTTCCTTACGAGCCGGGAAGTTGTTGGCGCCATGCATGGAAAAGGTAAATACCCGCGGCTCATGCTCAAAAATTTCGGCGGTACCGTTACCTTGATGCACATCTAAATCAATAATCAATATGGATTTAGCTAAACCCTTGCTCAATAAATAGTTGGCAGCAATGGCTTGGTCGTTCAGCATGCAAAATCCTTCGCCCCAATTACTGCCGGCGTGGTGCGTACCACCGGCTACATTAAAGGCTACTCCGCTTTGCATAGCATAGTGGCAACCATCAATAGTACCTTTGGCAATGCGGATCTCCCTTTCTACCAATTGTACATTAAGCGGAAATCCTATCCGCCGTTGTTCTTTTGCAGGCAGGGTTAAATCCCGCAGTTGCTCCCAGTAGGTTTGGTCATGTGTTAAAAGGATGGTTTCTTCATCCAGTGGTTCGGGCGAAAACAGGTTTTCCGGTTCTATCAAACCTTCATGCAATAACTGCGCAGGTATCAATTCATACTTGAGCATAGGGAAACGGTGCCCTTCGGGCAACGGATGCGCATATATGGGGTCGAAAGCTATTTTAAGCATACTGTTTATTATCCCAATATTTCGTTGATGTGTTTTTTGATGTTGCCCGCTATGGTATCTATAGGCAAATCGTTCTCATCAAAACCAAACGGGTTTTCTATTTCCTCGGCTATCAGCTCAATACTGGCCAGTACATACAACACGAAAGCAATAACGGGGATGATATAATAGTGCAATTCAAACGCCCAGGTGAGCGGCAAACTCATCACAAAAAAGAATATAAACTTTTTAATGAATACGCCATAATTATAAGGGATAGGTGTGTTCTTTATACGTTCGCAAGCACCGCAAATATCCGTGAACGACATTAGTTCGGCGTTAATGCTCATTAACTCACCGGTGTTTAGTTTACCATCATTTAGTTGATACGAGCGCTCAATCATTAAGGAGGCTACCTGGTTGGGCACATGCTTAGTGGTATCTACCCGGGCATCATACTTATCCTGAACAGTTTCGCGTAAATGATCTTTTAATACTTCGGCATAGAGCGGTATGTGTTTATTGTAAAATTCCACATCGGCAGCGGTACCCAGGTGTTTGACTTTTATGGCCAAATTGCGGCTATTGTTCACTAAGCTACCCCAAAGTTTACGGCCTTCCCACCAACGATCGTAAGCCGAATTAATACGGAATGCCAGCAATAGTGAAAGAACAAAACCCAGTGTAGTATGCACCACATTGGTTTTATGTATCACACTACTGTCGGGCACGTGGATATAGTCGAGCAAGATCCAGGTAACTAATGCACCATAAATGCCAATACCTATAAGCAGCGGAAATAATTCCCGTAGCGTATCCGACTTATGGAACCTGAATAAAAAGGTAAACCAATCTTTGGGTTTATAACTGATCATGTTTAAATTAAGCTCTAACAGATTCCGCCAAATGCCGGGCTGCTGTATAAACGTCTGTGAAAGTATTGTACAAAGGTACCGGGCTCAACCTAATAACATTGGGTTCGCGCCAATCGCCAATAACGCCCCGGCTTGCTAAATAATCGAATGTGGCTTTCCCATTTTCTTTGCAGATAATGGATAACTGGCAGCCCCGCTCCTGCTGGTTTTTAGGTGTAATGATCTTGAACAGCTCATCTCCGTGTTGCCCGTTGATTTCTTCAATTAAATATTGCAGGTATGCGGTTAGTTTCAAACTTTTTGCACGAAGCGCCGGTATGCTACCTGCTTCTTCAAATATTTGCAGAGCCGCTTTGTGGGCAGCCATCAACAAAATAGGGCTGGTACTCACCTGCCAGCCTTCTGCACCGGCCTCGGGTTCAAAGCCCGGCGCCATTTTAAAGCGGGTATCGTTGCGGTAGCCCCACCAGCCGGCAAAGCGGTTTAGTTTTCTATTTTGATGATGCTTTTCGTGCACAAATATGCCGCTTATACCCCCCGGACCTGAGTTCATGTACTTGTAAGAACACCAGCAGGCAAAATCGGCACCCCAAGCATTAAGCTCTAAAGGAACGTTACCGGCAGCATGAGCCAGATCAAATCCTACAAAAGCACCAGCCGCATGCCCGGTCTGGGCAATAACCTGCAAATCGAAAAGCTGACCTGTATAATAATTGATGCCACTAAACAGCACCAATGCCAGTTCATCGGCATGTTCTATGATCTTACTCACAATATCGGCCGTACGTAGGGTGCTTTCACCATCGCGCGGAAACACCTCCACAATGGCGTCTTTAGGATCAAAGCCATGAAACCTTACCTGGCTTTCCATGGCATATTGGTCAGACGGAAAAGCACCGCCTTCCATCAATATCTTATAACGCTTAGGTGTTGGCTGATAAAAACTCACCATAAGTAAATGCAGGTTTACCGTAAGCGAATTCATGATAGTGACTTCTGCTGGTTGAGCACCTACAATGTTAGCCAAAGGCTGCAACATTTGTTTATGATACTGCAACCAGGGATCATCGCCCTGAAACCAGCCTTCAACAGCAAGGTTTTGCCAGTTGCTTAACTGATGAGCTATATATTGTTGTGTAGCCTTAGGCTGCAGTCCTAAAGAATTACCACACAGGTATATAGCATCCTTACCTGCATGCTGTGGTATTAGAAATTGCTGGCGAAAAGAATTTAATGCATCCTGCTCATCCAACTGCTGCGCAAACTCGGCGCTGTTTTGGTATTCCATTAGCCAATATTACAAAAAAAGGGCAGATTTAAATCTGCCCTTTCGTTTTATAAATCTACTTTATCGTGTTCACCCGGTTCAAACTTAGTACCGGTGATCACCGATTTCAGCCATTTAAACGCCAGGCCTAAGCCACCTGCACTGCTATCCCAGTACTCGGCATCGTTCATATCTACCCTTAACAGCGTCAATTTAGGATCATCAATACCGTCTTTAAAAAAGGCTTCAATAAACGGATCCCAAAGTTCCTGCATCTTAGCACGATCATCTACCACAACGGCTGTACCGTTAATGCTGATGTAAGTGGAAGCGCTGCCATTTGTATAAGTAACGTTCACTTTACTATCGTGCGATATTTCAGCTACTTTAGAGGAAAACTCATTGGTGAAAAACCAAAGGCTACCTTCCACATCTACCTGTGCGGTCGCCATAGGGCGGCTGTGAAAGCCGTTATCAATCGTAAAAGTGGTTAGCATGGCGGTCTTCGATTTATCGATAAGGCCGCGTAAATGCTCAATATTTTCAAGTTTCTTTAAGTCGTTTTGGTAATCCATGGCTAATTTTATTTTAGTTAGATAACCTATAAACCCATAAAACTAATTTTTGATTGAAATATTAACGATTTGGTTTACTCACATACACATTACCCTTTACATAGAATCGGTAAGGCAGCAAAGCATCTTCGGCAGCATAGGCCACTCCTACACGCGGAACAGCAGCAATTTGTTCATCGGCAAAAGTCAGTCCCTGATCTTCAATCCACAATTCATCACTCTGAAAACTCAGCCCATTAAGCTTACGCGATATACCTAAAGCTTTACCTACCGAACCCGGACCAGCGGTGATATTGGGCTTAACCACGGCCATGTTACGCCGGTACAGCATTTCATCCAATCCCGCTGTAGGATTCACTGCCCTAATCAACACCGCATGCGGTTGCCCTTCAACCGAGGTTACCACATTCAACATTTCATGAATGCCATAGCACAAGTAAACATAAGCTACACCACCTTGAGCGAACATGGTTTGCGTACGCGGCGTTAAGCGGTTACCATAAGCATGGGATGCCTTATCTACAACGCCATTATAGGCCTCTGTTTCAACAATGTATCCACCGGTTATCATACCGTTTATACGTGTGAAGAGATATTTTCCTATCAAGTTGCGGGCTATATCGACAACGTTATTGCTGAGATAAAACGATTCAGGCAGTTTCATTTCTTAAGATGGATTGAACAATTTTACTGATCTCCGGGCCGCGGGTGTATACCATATCGTGACTTCCCGTCTTAATCACATAATCTGCATCCTTAATTCGCTTGCATGAAAAGATCAGGTCTTTATCTCCTATAATATGGTAAATTTTTGTACTCAACGGCTTAGGCTGCCACCTCAAAATGTTATGCATAGCCCATTTCATAAAAACCGGTGAACTATATTTGATCATATCAACAAACATAAACCCGGACTTACCTTTCATTTTACCAAACAAGGGTTTGATAACGTAACCAATAGAACTGTAAAAACCATGCGGAATAATCTTGTAAAGCGGCAACCGTCTAAAAATTCGGAAATATAGAGGAAATTCGGAAGTCGATTTTATACTGGATACAATGATTGCTTTTTTTAGTGGAATAATACTACTGATCTCCACCGTCATCACCCCACCTAAGGATACGCCCAGCACGTTAGAATTTGGTTTAATTTGATACTGCTCCACTAATTTTTTAGCATAGGTGGGTATGGTGTCTGTTACATCTGGCTCTATCCAGTCTACAAAAACCATCTCATACCCTGGCAGTTCAAGTTTGTTAAACAAACGCCTGTCGGCACCAAGTCCGGAAATTAAGAAAATTTGCTCCATTAAAATTGAAGCAATTTCACCAGCTCTTCGAGGTACAAGGCATCAGTTTCGTCGAACTGGTCCAATTGTTCGCTGTCCACATCCAGCACCCCTACTATCTCGCCATTGTTAAACAAAGGGACCACAATTTCTGATTGGGATAAGGAGCTGCAAGCAATATGTCCCGGGAAAGCTTCCACATCAGGCACTATCAACGTTTTAGCTTGTTCCCAGGCCGCGCCGCATACACCTTTACCCAAGCCAATACGGGTACAGGCTACCGGTCCCTGGAACGGACCTAAAACCAGTTGACCTTCTTTTACTATATAAAAACCTACCCAAAACCATTTAAACTGCTCTTTAAGGGCAGCAGCCATGTTCGCTAAGTTCGCAACTATATCGGTCTCGCCTTGTAGCAGCGCATCTATTTGAGGTAAAAGGGATTGGTATTGCGCTGCCTTATCGGCGGATTGCAGGATGTTTAAATCTTCGGCCATGTTGCAAACATAAGGAGGCTGACTTAAAAGTAAATAAGACAATTATCATATTTAATGATTTATTTCGCTTTTAAATTACAGCCGACACAAAGTATATTGTCGCTACGGTGATATGTTTGTAGAGGCACAATACTTTGTATCTCTTATTGTTAATATTGAATGATCGTTAGCCTAACCATAGTACGTTACCGCAAAGCCTTTATTCCCTTTGCCCTTTTGGCTATGGCTATGCATCGCTTGCCTTTAATGCTGCAAAAGGGCTGCACCTTCTGGAAACTGGTAGGCTGTGGGCGAAACGGCACCTTCGATTTGGCACCCGACTGGCAGCAATGGGGCTTGATGGCTTCCTGGAGCAGCCGCGAAGATTTTGACCGGTTTTACCAGCATTCATTCATCTCCGCCTGGTGGAAAAAGCTGGCCACCGAAAGCTGGACCATGTTAGCTGAACCTCTGCAAGCCCATGGTAAATGGGATGGCGAAGAGCCCTTCGGCCACCCGGAAGTGAAGGATTATACCGGACCAATAGCTGTGTTAACCCGAGCTACCATTAATTTCAACCGTTTAAAAAACTTTTGGAACCATGTGGATCAGGCTGCTCAATTAATGACCCGCTCGGAAGGGTATATCACCTCTGTGGGTATCGGCGAAGCACCCGTATATAGGCAGGCCACTTTTTCGGTATGGGAAAGTTTAGATGCGGTTAAGTCCTTTGCCTACCGCTCGCCCGAACATGCCGAGATCATTAAAAAAACACGTGCCGAAAACTGGTACAGCGAAGAAATGTTTGCCCGTTTTAAACCTGTGGCCGCCTGGGGCACTTTAAACGGTACGGATCCGTTACAGGGTAAAATTAAATTTGAATAATTGCTATGAGAATAATTGCTGAAATACCTCACCCTGAGTTTAAGGTATCGATATTAAACATGAACCGGAAATTCATTATTAAAATTGAACAAGGTTCGTTAGAGCAAACCTATAAAATAGCCGAGATGGATTTGGTGGACGGTATAAACAGTGTATTTGAATTGCTGGATGAAGTTTTCTATAAAACGGTAGCCTCCCGCTTTACAGAAATGCGGAAGGATTGGAAAGAAAGCTTCTTTAGGTATAATTATTAGCCGGCCACATGCCGATGTAAACCCTTACAAATACATACTCAACGAGTTTTTCACCCTGCTCAAGTACCCGGTTCCAAATAAATTTAAGTGTAATAATAGCGGATATAAGTTCCACAAGTCTACCCGGTGCTGCCATCCTTGTGCCAAAGGAAAACTTTCCTGGTATGCCTTGTAAAAATCGGGGCTAAAGCCGCCAAAAAGCGTCGTCATAGCTATATCGAACTCCCGGTGACCATAACTAACAGCCGGATCAATGAGGTACGGCTTGTTTCTGTTACTAATCAGATAATTGCCGCACCACAAGTCGCCGTGTATTAAAGCGGGTGGTTCTTCATCGAACAAGCCAGACAACTTATTGTATAATTCATCGAAGTTTTGCGTATCTAACTTATTGAGCAAGTTTTTGTCACAAGCTATTTTCACCATTGGCTGCAGTCGTTCATTAATAAAGAAGACTGACCAAGTGTCGTGCTTGCGATTACTTTGCGGAATGGATCCCATGTAGTTGTCGGTATCAAACCCAAACTGATCAGCAGTATTACGATGCATAGCTGCCAACTGTTTGCCTAACAGCTTTGACGCATCCGGAGTTGACTGGATACTTTCAATCCATTCCAAAACCAGGAAGCTGTCGTCTTCAAAATTATCCAGTAAAATAATTTGTGGTACCGCAATGGTTTCCGTGTTTTTAATGGCAGTTAAACCTTCGGCTTCGTTTGCAAACATGTTAGGATAAGCGCTTTTATTGTTGCGCTTCATCATGTAATCGCCGTCATCGGTATGCAAACAAAAAGCTGCGTTGATACTTCCACCGCTCACCGCCGATACATGTCTAAGCCTTATTTGCCGACCTGTAGCCGCGTTTAGCTGCTGTTCTAAATAGGCTGTAAATTGTTTGGAAACCTCCATCTCTCGAAATTAGCTATTTCAATTCACAGCATTGCAATTTATCCACCTAAAAAGCTATTTTTGCAGCTTCAAATGAAGCACATACGTAACTTTTGTATCATCGCTCACATTGACCACGGTAAAAGTACCCTGGCCGACCGTTTGCTCGAATACACCAAAACTATCACAGCCCGCGAGGCACAGGCCCAATTGCTGGACGATATGGACCTGGAACGCGAACGCGGCATTACCATTAAAAGTCACGCCATACAGATGGATTACGTGATGGATGGTCAGGCTTATGTTTTAAACCTGATTGATACTCCCGGCCACGTCGATTTTTCGTACGAGGTATCACGTTCCATTGCAGCCTGCGAAGGCGCTTTGTTAATTGTTGATGCATCACAGGGCATACAGGCGCAAACCATATCCAACCTGTATCTTGCCTTAGAGAACGATCTGGAAATTATCCCGGTATTAAACAAAATGGATCTTCCGGGTGCTATGCCCGAAGAAGTAAAAGACCAGATTGTTGACCTCATTGGTTGCAAACGTGAAGAGATCTTAGCTGCCTCCGGTAAAACTGGTATGGGTATAGAAGAAATTTTACGTGCCATCATTGAACGTGTACCGGCTCCGGTTGGCGATCCGGACGCACCGTTGCAAGCCTTGATCTTCGACTCGGTGTTTAACTCTTTCCGCGGTATCATCGCTTACTATAAGGTAGTGAACGGCGAAATCCGTAAAAATACCAAGGTTAAGTTTATGGCTACCGGCAAGGAATATATTGCCGATGAAGTGGGTACATTAAAGCTTACCCAGCTCCCCAAAGACGTTATTAAAACAGGTGACGTAGGCTACATCATTTCGGGTATTAAAGAAGCCAAAGAGGTTAAGGTTGGTGATACCATTACTTTAATTGAACGCCCTGCAGCTGAAGGCATACAAGGGTTTGAAGAAGTAAAGCCCATGGTGTTTGCCGGTATTTATCCGGTTGATACGGAGGATTACGAAGAGCTCCGCGATTCGATGGGTAAGCTGCAACTGAACGATGCTTCCCTGGTTTTCGAACCGGAATCATCGGCGGCGTTAGGTTTCGGTTTCCGTTGCGGTTTCCTGGGCATGCTCCATATGGAGATTATCCAGGAGCGTTTAGAGCGCGAGTTTGATATGACGGTTATCACCACCGTGCCCAACGTATCGTACATTGCCCACACCACCAAAGGTGAGCCCTTCCCGGTTAACAACCCATCCGACCTTCCCGATCCAAGTAAACTGGATTACGTTGAAGAGCCATACATTAAGGCCAACATCATTACCAAATCGGAATTTGTGGGTCCGGTGATGTCATTATGTATTCAAAAGCGCGGTACCATCATTAATCAGTCGTACTTAACGTCCGACCGCGTAGAGCTCATTTTTGAGATGCCTATGGGCGAGATCGTATTCGACTTTTACGATAAATTAAAGACCATTTCGAAAGGTTATGCATCTTTTGATTATACACAGATAGGTTACCGCCAAAGTGATTTGGTACGTTTGGATATCCGCTTAAACGGGGAACCGGTCGATGCTTTGTCGTCATTAATTCACCGTAGCAACTCGTACGACTTTGGTAAAAAGATCTGCGAAAAGTTGAAAGAGTTAATTCCCCGCCAGCAGTTTGAAATTATTATACAGGCTTCCATAGGAGCTAAAATTATAGCCCGCGAAACGGTGAAAGCATTACGTAAAGATGTAACTGCCAAATGTTACGGTGGCGATATTTCTCGTAAACGTAAATTGTTGGAGAAGCAGAAAAAAGGTAAAAAACGCATGCGCCAGGTAGGTAACGTAGAAATACCACAATCGGCGTTTATGGCGGTATTGAAATTAGATTAATTGACTTATATAAAGAAAGGATGAAAGACGAAAGCCTTTTGTCCTTTTTCATTTACATCCTCCTTCCCTATGCAACTACTCGACGGAAAATACGTATCGGAAAAACTGAAAGTTGAAATAGCTGAACAGGCAGCCGAATATTTACAACATACAGGCCGTAAACCACATTTGGTAGCGGTATTAGTTGGCCACGATGGTGGCAGCGAAACCTATGTAGCCAGTAAGATGCGTAACTGCGAAAAGGTTGGCTTTAAATCGAGCCTGGTACGTTACGAAAGTGATGTGACCGAGGCAGAATTGCTGGCCAAAGTTGCAGAGCTGAATGCTGATACCGACATCGACGGTATTATTGTCCAGCTTCCCCTACCTAAGCACATCGACCCTGAAAAGGTAACGGAAAAGATAGATCACCGTAAAGATGTAGATGGCTTTCACCCGGTTAATTTAGGCCGTATGCAGCGTAATTTGCCGTCGTTTATTCCGGCTACTCCTTATGGCATTACTTTAATGCTAAAGGAGTATGGCATTGATACCGCAGGCAAACATTGCGTTGTAGTTGGCCGCAGTAATATTGTAGGTTCTCCTATGAGCATATTAATGGCACGCAACACGCAACCGGGTAATTGCACGGTAACCATTTGCCATAGCCGCACACCCGATATTAAGCAGTTCACACTCGATGCCGATATCCTGATCGTAGCTATTGGGAAAAAGAATTTTATCACCGCCGATATGGTACAGGAAGGTGCTGTAATTGTTGACGTGGGCATGAACCGCGAAACTTCCACCGTAACAAAATCTGGCTATAAGCTTTTTGGTGATGTGGATTTTGAGAACGTGGCACCAAAAGCATCCTGGATTACCCCTGTACCCGGTGGCGTTGGGTTGATGACCATTATTGGCTTGTTGAAAAACACCTTAGCTTCTGCTAACCGTGAGGTTTACCCGGAGGCTGAATAATTGCTGTAATCTTTATCTCAAACGATAGAAAAAAAGAATTTTAAATCCTATCATAATAAACTAAACCGTTATTATGATAGGATTTATCACTACCATTCGATTATAAGAATACAGGTTGGGCTTATTAAGCGCGCCTATCTCGAAACCGACAACTTCTTATCAAATCCGGCCGGGCTATATTTAGCCTTATATAATTCGTAACCGCCAAACAGAACTCCCCCGAAAATCAAATCGGCCAGTAGCATGTTGCGCTCAAACGGAACAGCCATTAATAACGACTCGCCGTAACCCAACAAGCCTTTAGCGTAGTAGCTGCTATTTAACCAGGGCTCAATATCAGTTAATAACCAATGGACCGCCACGCTGGCTAATGATGCTAACAATACGTTGGTGATGTTAACCTTTTTAATAAGTCCGCCAATGAACACCATGATAATTAAACTGGTGTATAACCATAAAGCACTATTGCCGTACCAAACAATAAGCTTGCCAGTGTACAAATAATTCACAAATACATCGGTAACAAACAGGGTTAATACGGTAATTAATCCTGCCTTCCATTTGTCTGAAAAATAAACGCCTCCAAATATAGCAGTGGCACCCAATGGCGTGAAATTACTCAGCAAAGGAAAATAAAAGTTTACGAGGCGAATAGTCCCGGTGAATATAATTGACGCCAAAATAACTACCAAAAGAGCTGGCACACTTAGCTTTACTTTTTGTAACGACATTCTATACAATATTAATGCGTGCAAATTTATCAATTTATAGTCAGTGTCGTTCAAATGAGTATTAATTTTCTCCAATAAGTAATGCTGTTATATGTACAAACCGAAAAACTAATTTTCAAATAAAGAAAACTTTAAACTAAGCCTTAATGTTTAGCTATTACCTATAAAAACAAATATTATGGCAACTACCGAATTAGAAAAAAAACCTTTAATTGAAGGTTTAACCGATGGCCCCATTAACCTGGAATGGCCCGAGCGTTATATATCCATTGCCGCTGGCGTTAAGATGTCATTATCTGGCTTAAAAAATATTTTCTCAAGTCCATTTAGCAGCATTCTGAAAATTGGTGCCGGAGGATATCTGTTAACCCGCGGTATCAGCGGTCATTGCGAGTTGTATAGCCGAATTGGTAAAAACAGCACTGAGCCGGTTAATGTAAATGTACGTTCATCTTTTACCATTAATAAGCCGCGACAAGAAGTTTACGATTTTTGGAGACAACTCGACAACTTGCCTAAATTTATGAAGCACCTTCAAAGTGTAGAAGTTATAGATAGTAAACGTTCACACTGGGTATTAAAATTACCGGCTAACGTAACTATAGTAAACTGGGATGCCGAAATAGTCCACGATGAACCAGGCCATGCTATTGGCTGGAGCTCATTACCCGGATCAATATTAGATAATGCAGGTAAAGTGCGTTTTGAAGATGGCGAAGATAGCAACAGTACAGTAGTAGATGTAGTTATAAGCTACACTCCTCCTGCTGGTGGCGTTGGTACAGCTTTAGGCCATGTTCTTAATCTTGTATTTAAAAACATGGTTGACGAAGATGTGCGCAATTTTAAACAATACATGGATGTGGATGGAACTGAAAACAGTTTAGAAGGCCATGCACATAGCGCTGTGTTGTAACAATTTATAAAACTTCTTTTGAGAGCCATATCCTATTCAGGATATGGCTCTCGTGTTTTACTATATCTACTTTAATCGGACAACCCCTATTTTATAATAAGCTTTGATGGCTTTGCGAAGTTAATCGCCACTACCATTTGCAGGTTCGTTTTGTGCAGTAACACCGTCACCTGCCATAGCAAAATAAGTTGTACAATCATTAGACCTGCAACCAAACAGGAATGCAATTACTCCGGCTTCAGCATATTGAGCTATTTTGTTCTAATCGGGATTATTTTGTTACCTACAACATTAAAGCGAGTTAACCGCTGCTATGCGTGCTAACTCAACAAAACTTTAGGAGCATATTTATTACGCAAGCTTACAATAGCTTGTGCCAAACCATTTGCATCGTTACTAAAGCCTTTAAAATCGAGATGATTGCTTTGGCTCACCTTAATGGTTCTCCTAAACGGATCGTCTTTGTAAAGTTGCATATAATCATACAGATCGGGCTTGTAGTGGATGATCACCGTTTTAATGTAGCTCTTGCAAATTTGTTGCATAATTTAAAATCGTCTTAATATTTACCCTATTCTCCTAACCATTCTTTACATTTGCGTCGCTTTTGGTTTCCGTGGCATCGCCCTACGGAATTAAAAGGGAATATGGTGTAAATCCATAACTGTCCCGCAGCTGTAAGTTCTATTTAAACTAAAGTCCATTCTTAGTCACTGTAAGCCGCAAGGCAAATGGGAAGACGGACCAAGGGGAACAAGTCAGAATACCTGCCTCGAGCGTTTACAAATTCATAGCTTTCGCGGATTGAAGCTGGATGGAGATACTTTTCGTGGTTTTCATTTGTAGTGTACAATTTTCGGTTTGCTGTGGGGTATTAACTCACAACACACATGAAATTAATTAGGCTTAACGCGCTTTGGCGTGCTGGCTTTTCTGTAAAATTTAAATTTGCTGTGGCTTTATTAGCTGTAATGGCTTGCTGCTGCTTTGAGCTAAAAGCCCAGTTAAAACCGGTTGTTAAGGACACGGCAAAAGTTCACCAGTTGCAGCAGGTTCAAATATGGTCGGGACTTAATACCCTGCCTTCCTCCTCGCCTACGCCCGTGCAGGTTTTAAAAGGTGCTGCTTTGGAGCGGTTAAACAGCCTTTCGGTGGCCGATGCTATCCGCTATTTTTCGGGAGCACAATTAAAAGATTACGGCGGCATTGGTGGGTTGAAAACAGTTGATGTGCGCAGTTTGGGCAGCAGCCAGGTAGCGGTTTTTTATGATGGTGTACAATTAGGGAACGCTCAAAACGGACAGGTTGACCTGGGGAAATTTTCGCTGGATAACATTGGCGAGATAGAACTTTACAATGCACAAAAAAGCACCATATTTCAACCGGCTCGTGGCTTAGCAGCGGGTAGTTCGGTTTATTTAACGGCTAAACGCCCCACGTTTGTGCCGGGTAGCACTAATCAGTTTAAAGCAGGTTTCCGTGCCGGATCCATGGGTTTGATTAACCCTTCTATTTTATGGAATCACCAAATTACCGCTAATATTTACAGCACAATTAGTACCGAATATATACGCTCTAATGGACGATATAAGTTTAGGTATACCAACAGCATATACGATACTACTGCTACCCGTAACAATGGTGACCTTGATGCTTTGCGCTTAGAAGTTGGGTTAAATGGTCAGTTACGTGATAGCAGCACATGGTCGGTTAAAGGCTACTTGTATAACTCCGATCGTGGTTTGCCGGGCGCTATAGTAGCCAATAAATTCAACTATAACCAGAGGGAGTGGGACCGCAATTTGTTTATACAATCGGCCTATGAGAAACGCGGAAAAATATACAGTTTGATGGCGCATGCCAAATATGCTAATGATTATATGAGGTACCTTGACCCGGAAATTATAACCACCACCGGGTTCTCAGATAGCCGTTATCATCAACAGGAAGTTTATGCATCATTTGTTAATCAGCTTACTATTAATTCGTTTTGGAATATATCTGCATCGGTAGATTATGTTCGAAACACCATGCAAAGCGATATCTACCGGTTCACTTACCCAGCTCGCAATACCCTGCTCGCCGCGTTAGCCACTCAATTGAAATGGGAAAGTTTAGATATTCAGGCGAACCTGCTGGGCACTTTTACAAACGAAAGCAGCCGGGTATTGGAGTCGATACCAAACCGCAGGAAGTATACCCCGGCGATTATGGCTTCATGGCAGCCATTCAACAGTGCAGCGTTTAGGTTACGCGGTTTTTACAAAGGCATTTACCGCCTGCCTACCTTTAATGAGTTATACTATACGTTTGTAGGTACGGCCAACCTTCGGCCCGAATACAGTCGGCAGTATGATGCAGGATTTACCTATCAAAAGGTAAATTTTGAAAAAGTGCTTCGCCAGATTAATATCCAAACAGATGTTTATTACAACCAGGTCAACGATAAGATCATCGCCGTACCCGGCCAAAATTTGCGTCGCTGGACCATGGAAAACATTGGCCGTGTCAACATTAAAGGCATTGAAACCAACATACAAACAGGCTGGCAATTAAAACCCGGATTATTTTTGAATAGCGGATTAAGTTACACCTTTCAGCAAGCATACAATGTAACTGCGAGCAACGCATCTAACGAACAAATTCCTTACACCCCTAAAAACAGCGGCTCGGTACTGGCGGGAATACTTTGGAAAAAGTTAAGCATTAATTACAGCTTTATTTATACCGGCGAGCGCTACAATCAAAAAGCCAATATACCCGCCAACTATGTAGAGCCCTGGTATACGCACGACGCATCAATCATATGGCAAACTGCCTATCAGCGTCACCAGTTGAAATTGGGGCTGGATGTAAATAACATATTCAACCAGTATTACGATGTGATAGCCAACTTCCCTATGCCCGGACGCTTTTACCGCTTTAAAGTCAGTTTTAATTACTAAATCATGAAGAAACAACATTCCCACATATTTTCCCGGTTTGCTTTAGGCCTTGCTTGCCTGTTGGCAATCTCTTGCCGTAAAGACCCTAAACCTATTGCAGAAGAAGTGGAAACGCTTTTTCCGGCCAATCCATCAAGCTTAATCAAAGGCATTTATGTGCTTAACGAGGGCAATATGAACATGAACAAGGCATCGTTAGATTATGTGGATTATACCAGCGGCATGTATCGCCGTAACATTTACAATCAGGCTAACCCCGAAGTTACAAAGGGTTTGGGCGATGTGGGAAACGATATGGCCATATATGGCTCTAAGCTATATGTGGTGGTTAATAACTCCAACAAAATAGAGGTATTGAATGCCAAAACAGGTAAGCGGATCACTCAGATAAACCTGGTGAACTGCAGGTATATTACCTTTTATAATAACAAAGCCTATGCAAGTGCCTACCTTAGTAATGTAGGCGACCCAAACGCTCCAAACGGTATAGTAGCCGAAATTGACACCTCTACCCTGCTCATTGAACGACGCGTTACTGTTGGCCGCCAGCCGGAGGAAATGGCGGTGGTTGGCAATAAATTGTACGTAGCAAACTCGGGAGGTTATAGCCCTCCAAATTACGAACGTACGCTATCGGTAATTGATCTTGCTTCTTTCAAAGAAACTAAGCGTATTGACGTGGCTATTAACCTCAACCATGTAAAAGCCGACCGCTACGGCGACCTGTATGTAAACTCCCAAGGCGACTACCTCACCATTACGCCAAAGCTGTTTGTGATAGATACCCAAACCGATCGGGTTAAAAAAGCATTAGACCTGCAAGTGCAAAACTTTTGTATTGACGACGACCTGGCTTATGTAATCAGTACCGGCTCGGGAACAGGTCAGAAATATACCTACAACCTTATTAACGTTAAGGACGAAACCCTGCTTAGCCAGCAATTTATAACAGATGGCACGCAGAACCAGATAGCCTCACCTTATGGCCTAATGGTAAATCCGCTTACCAAAGAGATTTTATTGACAGACGCCAAAGACTATGTAAGTCCTGGCACTTTATACTGCTTTAGCCCTACCGGCTCCCGTAAGTGGAATATTACCACCGGCGATGTACCGGCTCATTTCGCATTTATTTATTAATAATTATACCATCAACAAAAACATGAAAACAACACTACTACGCTACGGTAAATTCACTTTGCTTGTATTGGCAGGCAGCTTGCTGCTCCTGAGCTCCTGTAAAAAAGACCCTGATGAAATTGAAACAACCGAACCTGAAATAGAAAGTACTGCAGGAGTATATATGCTTAGCGAGGGTGGCTTTGGTAAGAACAACAGCGAAATAACCTATTACAACATTAAATCAGGTGTAACGCAAAGAAACTATTATAAGAAAGTAAATGGTACCGACCTTGGCGAAACGGCTACTGACTTACAGCGGTACGGCAGCAAAATGTACTGTGTGGTTAGCGGATCAGAAAAGGGACAATCTTTTGTGGACGTAATGAATGTAGCCACAGGTAAGTCTTTAAAGCGCATATCATTTAATTCTGCTGATTCAGCATACTTCCCTCGTGCCATAGCTTTTTACAAGAACAAGGCATATGTAACATGCTATGACGGTAGATTAAGGCGAATTGACACTGCTTCCTTGGCCGTTGACGCTTCACTTAGCCTTTCGAAAAACATGGAAGGACTTGCCGTTGCTAATGGTAAATTGTATATCGCTAATTCAGATTATAACTTAACTGACCAGGTAAATACCGTTGCCGTAGTAGACCTGAACACCTTTAAAAAGCTTAAAGATGTAACAGTTAACAATAACCCGGTTAAAGTTGCAGCTGCTGCTAATGGCGATGTCTATGTAATTAGCTATGGAAACTACACTACAATTCCCGGTAAATTAGACCGTATTAGCAGCGTAACCGATACGCGGCTTACCACTCCTGCTGTTACCGGAATTGATTATAGCAGCAATGTAAGCATAGCCGGTTCTGCCGCTTTTGTATCGGTTACCGATCCTTCAACTTACACATCAATTATTAAACCTGTTAACATAAGCAGCGGTACATTAGGAAATAACTTCATTACCGATGCTACTACGTTCGGGCTGCTATACGGCCTAACCGTAGATCCGTTTACTAAAGATGTTTACGCAGCCGATGCCTTGAGTTATATCAGCACTACAGGCAAGGCATATTGCTTTGGAACCAACGGTAAAATTAAATTTGATTTTGTAACCGGCCAAAACCCGCAGCATGCGGTATTTATTTACAACTACAAAAAGCAATAATCTCTCATGATAAAATTTCAAATTAAGCGCATTAACAAATTACTGCTACCAGCATTATTCATTGTCATCTTCACTTTAAACGCCTGTAAAAAGGATGAGGCTGATATAATCGATCCTCAACCAGAGCAGGAAGCTACCGTTCGCCCGGTTACACCGCAGAGCAGCGCTTATGTTACTCAATTATTTAGTTATACGCCTGGCCCTGGTCAATACACCAACACCTCATTGGGTAATGCCGACGCAGCCAAAAGCGTATTGAATAATAAAACAGGTATGGTGAGTCTCGGTTTTTACGGTGGCCATATCGTATTCGGGTTCGATCATACTGTGCTTAATCAAACCGGGAAAGAGGATATTATTATTTATAACAATTCATTTGCAAACTTTGCTGAACCTGCAGTAGTTTGGGTAATGCAGGATAAAAATAACAATGGCCAGCCCGACGATGTATGGTACGAACTGGCGGGAAGCGCACTGGGACAAACAGGTTATACAACCAAATATGCCATCACTTTTACAAAACCTGCCATTGAAACCGGCGATGTACCATGGACCGACAACAAAGGTAATTCGGGAATAGTAAAAGTTTTATCGGGTAAAAAGAACTATTATCCTGAGTCGGTTAAAACTGATACCTATACCTTAACCGGCACCTTATTGCCGTCAATAGGTGTTGTTCAAAATGGAGCATTTTATTCAAGTGCGGCTTTCACTTACGGTTATGCCGACAATGCACCAGGCAACGATAAACTGGATATAGCCAACGCAATAGATGAAAAAGGAAACAAGGTTAATTTAAAAGGGATAGACTTTATAAAAGTTCAAACCGGTATACCATTTAATATGGGTGCGCTTGGTGAACTGTCAACAGAAGTGAAAGGTGTTGCTGATTTGAGTTTTCCGGGGATACAATAATTTAAAATGTCATTTCGAGTGCTAACGAGAAATCCTTTCAAGCTAAAAAGTGGGTGACCTCTTAGTTTAAAAGCTCTCTCACTACCGTTCGAGATGACATTTTTTTATAAACTAATCCTCTTTTATTACCGAAAGTATATTACCTGCCGGGTCTTTAAACCACGCTATAAGCGGCCCTCCTCCACGAAATATGCCTTTTTCGTCGGTTTTAAAATCCGGCTCATTGTAAATCTCAAATTTTACGCCTTTTGCGGCTAACTCATCTACAGCTTTTTCCACATCCTTAACCGGGAAATTAAGTACAGTAAATGTTGCAGGTACATGATTAGGTTTCGGGTATATGAGTATGTGGCTATCGCCTGCTATATGCAGGCTCAACAAGCCTGGCATGTCCAGTTCCTCTACCTCCAGTCCTAATAATTCACCGTAAAACTCCTTTGCTTTTTGCGTATCATCTACCGAAAATCCGCTGAATGCTTTGGTATTTCTAAACATGGAATTGATTTTAAAAGTTGATTTATTTCAGGTTTGCCCTATCACCAAAAAATAATTTATCCAGCGAATACCGCCCCGCACCTGCCGCTAGTAACACCACAGCCACGCAAAAGTATACTGCTGCCGGCTCAAATGAGCTGCCACCTTTCGGATTCATAAACGGATCGCCCATGGCTACGGCGTGCGTGTAAACGGCCACCGCCATGGTGCACAATATACCAATTGATGCCAAACGGGTGAGCAAGCCTAAAGCAAGCGCAATGCCACCACCAAACTCTGAGAAAGCGGCCAGCAGTTGCAAAAAGCCTGGCGTAGTTGACTCTGGTCCCATCCAGTTCATGGGGTGTTGTATTTTGCCATAACCATGCAGTATAAAAGCGTAGCCAACAACCAGCCTTATTAGTAACAAAGCCAAGTCTAAACCAACTGGTAAATTGTAGGTCGCAAAAAATCTTTTCATAAGTAATCAGGAAATTGGGTGTAGCTATTAACAATAATGTTGCTGTAATTGTTCTTTCCCTTATAAACACTTGGTTTCAAATACCCTATGGGTAAAGCAAGGTTCGCTCGATCACCCATTTCAAACACATTAATTGAGATACATCATCAAACAAATAGCCCCTCATTGCTATTAACAGATAACTCTTGAAGATCCGAATATCTAAGTTGCCGTTCCGCTTAATTATAACTTGCCAGTCTAAATTAATTTTAAAAACATAATTACAATGTCGGCTAAATTTAACCAATACTCTTATTTCAGGCGTAACAGCTTAACTATTGTGTTTTTGATTTTATTTATAGTCACGCTGCTTGCTCAGGCATTAACCGGCTGGAAAGAAAACAATCAGGAACGGAAAGAAATTGGCGGTGCACCGCTTGGTTTGGCTACTTACCTAACTACAGGACATTTCATTTCATCAACCTTTGAAAATTTTCAGAGCGAATTTTTACAAATGGGTTTATATGTAATAGCTACCATTGGTTTAAGGCAGGTGGGCTCCGCAGAATCGAAAGAATTAGAAGGCGAAGAAGAAGTAGATCGCGAACCTCAACCTGGTAAAGATGCACCCTGGCCTGTTAACAAAGGTGGATGGATATTATCTGTATACAAACACTCCTTGTCAATTTGCTTTGCCATATTATTTTTCATTAGCTGGGGAATGCACTTATATGGAAGCTTTTTAGACCACAACGAACACCAACTGCTAATGCACAAACCGCATGATACTATTGGCAAGTTTTTAACAGAGCCGGCTTTTTGGTTCGAAACTTTTCAAAACTGGCAAAGCGAATTTTTATCTATTGTGGCCATTGTTTTTTTCACCATCTATCTTCGCCAAAAAGGCTCGCCGCAGTCAAAACCGGTTGATGCGCCACACATGGAAACTGGTGAATAGATGAAATTTTAATTAACGGAAAGATTTAAGCAGCCGGTTTAATTTTACACAGTCCTTCACACCCATAACCGGGTATGCAGGCAGGTAAACTAAATTGTTAGGATACAGTTCTGCAGCATCAGCACTATTTTTTGAGCCATCCAATTTAACCAGGCTGGAAGCTTTTTGCGTAGCATCAAATCCGTTTGAGCGCAAATAGTTGATGAGTTCAGTAGGTGTATTGGTTTCTACAGGAAGCACCCAATAAGTATGTTGCTCACTCAAAGCACCTATTTATACTAATAAAGGAATATTCTGCAAAATTTATTGTGCAGTATTCGTCCGTTTAATAATTTTATCGGTATCAAAATTATCCAGCCTGTATTCTAAGAACATTTTATTGGCAGTACTCAATTGGTGCCTGATCTTCTTAAACAGGTCGTCACCCGCAAAACCTTTGGTGAACCTTGATAAAACATTGTCAAAATCCTTACCCAACCACTGGCATATTCTGTAAAAAACGGTATACATTATTCGGGAAGAGAGTATTTTGATAAGGAATACTTTTAGCAGTTTCTTAAAAAAAACCGACCGGTGCTGATAAGGCAATTGCTTATTTAGCGCATTCACCTGTTCATATAATTCCGCATTAGGAATGACCAGCATACCGCCGCTAACTGCGGTATGCGTTTTAATCAACCCAAAACTGAACATTACCACATCAGCAAGTAGGTTGCCTTTATACACGCCGTTGTAAGCTTGCGCACAATCTTCGATAACTACAAGTTTACCTGCCTTAGCTACTGCTACAATCTCGGTGGTATTCATAACAGCACCAAATAAGTGCGTAATAACTATTGCCTTTGTAGCAGGTGTAATTGCCGCGCTAACCTGATCTGACGAAATCTGCAGCGTATGTTTGTTTATATGCAATGGTACGGCCACTAAGCCATGCGCTGCTATAATGCTAAACATATGCTGAATACTAATATCACTAACCAGTATCTCTGAGCCGACCGGCAATTTTAGCGCATGTAAAACCTGATCAAACCCAGTACGTACAGAAAGGCATAGGACTTTGTTAGGGTTTGCTATGCTTTCCTTACCTTTATGAAAATGCAGTAAGTCGCGTAAGCAATAGTATAAACCTCTGCAAACGGTATTAAATGAAATATCAAGTGTTCCTCTTGCGATCATAGCTTGTGCACAGAGGCTAAAGATAAAAACAAGTTCCAGAGATTACCATAACAATCATTACAATCGATTACATAAATATTAAGAATTATTACCACATTTACCTCTACCAATTTATATATAACCCATAGCTACGTTCCATTATAACTATTCTACTTTATGAAAATTATAAGAACTGTTTTATTTGCCATAGCGATGATTGTGGCCTCTTCAAAAAGCTACGCTCAACAAACCACGCCATGGAACAACAAATCGTGCGCGGTAGTATTAACTTATGATGACGCCATTAACGATGACCTGGACAATGTGATACCCGCCTTGGATTCGATGAAACTAAAGGGAACCTTTTACCTCATTGGTTCATCGCCTGTTATAGCCAAACGTATGAACGAGTGGCGGCTGGCGGCTAAACACGGTCACGAGTTAGGTAACCATGCCTTGTTTCACCCTTGCGATGGTAGTTTACCCGGTCGCAGTTTTGTAAGCCCCCACCATGACTTGAGTAAGTATACCGTCAATCGGGCTGTGGATGAAATCCGAATTAACAACACCCTGCTTAAAGCCATTGATGGTAAAGACAAGCGCACCTTTGCCTACCCTTGCGGCGACCGCCAGATAGGCAATGTTTACTTTTATGACCAGTTAAAAAATGATTTTTCGGGTGCACGTGGCGTAAACGATGGTTTAGCTACTGCCAATAAAGTGGCGCTCGATAATATTAACTGCTATTCCATCAACGGGCAGTCGGCGCAATACATGATAGACCTGGTTAAGCAGGCACAGCAAAGCCATACCTTGCTGGTGTTCCTATTTCACGGCGTGGGCGGTGGCCATAGTTTAAATGTAGATAAACAAGCGCACAGCCTGCTTTTGCATTACTTAAAAGCTAACGAAAAACAGATATGGATTGCACCTATGATTGATGTTGCCGAAAAAGTTAAACAAGTGCAAGCCAGCCAAACAACTAAATAAACGAAAGTTATTTAATCAGGTCTTCATACAACTCATTAATGGTTGCTCGGAGCATAGGGCTAATGTCGTCGTAATCGGGGACAATGCAACCGTTGGTTATTACCACAATGCCAAATTTCTCTTTTGGATGAAAAAACATGGCGCTGTATAGTCCGTACGCCGAGCCGGTGTGGCCTTGCATAATTTTACCTGGAATAAGATCGGGCACTGTGCGCAAGGCCAGGCCATAGCCCTCTTTATCGGCAATTTGAGTTTGCATCAGCTTCGCACTTTTTTTGCTGATAACTCTTACTCCCTTATACTTGCCCTGATCCATATGCATAGACATATATTTGGCCAAATCAGTAGCTGATATTTTCATGCCGCCGGTTGGCGAAAACATGAGTGTACTTTTACCCATTACATAGTTTTTAAGATCTGCACTGCGTGAATTGTAAACCGTTGATGCCGGAGTAAATTTTTTGGCAACCCTATCATACTCATAAAGCGTAACAAAGCGCGACCTATCAAGCGAATCAACCAAATAGCCACCATATAGTTTTAAGGGATCTAATACATGATGCTTAACATACAGGTCGAAACGCTCGCCAGAAAGCTTTTCTATTAAGGTGCCTATCATGTTGTAGTTGAGGTTGCAATACTGGTAGCCCTTGCCGGGTTCATAATCATTATAGCACTTGGCTGAATTTGCGGATTTTTCAGGGTTTATCACATCCAGGTTAAAATAACCCTGGCTATCGTTAACGCTGGAAGTGTGCGACATTACCATTTTTAGGGTAATTACTGTTTCAGGAAATTTAGGATTCCTTACTTTGAATCCTACTAAATCGCTGAAATCATCGCTGAGTTTTAACTTTCCGGCTTCTATCAGTTGCATAATAGATGTTGCCGAAAAGGATTTGGATATGGATGCTATCCTAAAGATATCCCGATCTGTTAAAGGCGTGTTGCTTTCTAAATCTTTCAGTCCAAACGAATGGGTGTAGAACATTTCACCGTTTTTTACTACCGCAACCGATACGCCAATAGCATCGTATTGTTTCATAATGCGCTGTATGCCAGCTTCGGCTTTGTCTGTTTGTGCGTAGCTATTAAGAGCAGTAGTACAAGAGACGAGCATTATTAAAAAAGCACATTTAATCATATCCAACATATTTTGAACTAAACATAGTCATTCTTGCTTTAAATGCAGATGTTAAGTAACAATTACAATTTACGCAAACCAAACTTAATTGAATAACTTTACCTAATCATATACTACTACCATGATCAACTATTTCGAATTTTACGATATACCGGAAGCTTTTGAATTGGATACTGCTGCATTAAAAAAGAAGTTTTATGCGTTAAGCAAACAATACCACCCCGATTTTTATGCCAACGAAGATGAACCTAAGCAGCAGGAAATACTGGAAATTTCTACCATTAACAATAAAGCTTATCAAACCCTGAGCGATCCTAACAAGCGTTTAGAATACATCCTAAAACAGCACGACCTGGTTAACGAAGGTGCCAAGCCACAGCTGCCTGCCGACTTTTTAATGGAGATGATGGACCTTAACGAACGCCTGATGGAGGTAGATGATGCCGACCAATTGGCCAGTATACGTGCCGAGGCACTGGCTGTGGAAGATGATTTGACTGGCCAACTACACACCTTAACTGCTGACTATCAAACCCTTAATGACACCGCAAAAGAAAGCAGGTTGAATGACATTGCAGATATTTATTATAGACAAAAATATTTGTTGCGAATTAAGGAGAGTTTAGATACATTTGCATCCCGCTTCTGAGATACGAAGTACGGAAAGCCCAGCTGGCGGAATTGGTAGACGCGCTGGTCTCAAACACCTGTGGGAAACCGTGCCGGTTCGACTCCGGCGCTGGGTACGCAAGACTGCGTTAAAGCCCTGTAAGTTAATACTTACAGGGCTTTTCAATTTTAAACCATGTCAGTTTACATACATATACTACACTATGTTGATCTGCTGTTATATAGATCTTCTCGAGAAATTGATTAAGTAATTGGTCAATGGGATTGTCTTGAGTTCAGAATCATTTCAGTAGATACAAATTTCAAGGTATTTGCAGAGCAGATTAACAAGCAATTTACGGAGACAAGGAATTACGATTGGTTTTATCGCGCCTTCAAAAAAGAAAACTTCTTTGGGCTAATCGTTGACGGTAAAGAGTACTACGTTCGAAAGGTTTTATAGTTGTAAAAACGGCCTGTCGTTTCCGATGCAGGCCGCTTGCTACTGATATGTTAAAATTTAAATGCTATCGTCTTAAATAATTAACATTTATAACTCCGCTATCACGTATCATCTCACTCAATGTATAAGTTTGATGTAAACCATCATTAGTGGCGAACGCGCCGGTATACATTGTTTTTGCGGCCACCGCCCCGGCGTAAGGGAATGCAGAATGGTTTTTGCTAACGGTATAAGTGCCATTGATACCTGTACCAGTGCCTAATGCTGTAATGCGTGTACCGGGTTGAACAGCCCCTCCGGTTGTTAAGTTATCCGTAATGGTATCACCAACTGCCAAAGCGCCCGAAGCGACTGAACTTACGGTTAACGTAGTTCCTGATATTGCTCCTGTAAATTGGCAGATAGCAGGCCGTGCCGCGTCATTAGGGTTACGGGTAACAGGATATTTGTTTTCCCGGTACGGGTCAACAGCGTTAGCTACATCCCAATAAAACACTTCACCCTCAATACCTGCCCTTACCAAGTCGTTAAACGCGGCCACCTTTGGCTGATTGGTTCCTAAAGCCTGATTTGTTTTTGTTGCCCAGCCATCGATAGATATATTATAGGGTAATAATGTATGGCCAATAACTATTGATTTAGGATATAGCGCCGCGAAAACAGCTCTTTTAGTAGCTAAGTTGACCGCGGTATCATTATTTGAAAGGTCATTTATGCCGTACTCGTTGCTAATATGCGTAAAGTATGGTTTAACACCATCACCAACGCCCGGTATGCTACCCTTTAATATCATATCTCTATAAGTGCGGGTTGCGGAATTCCACTGGGCGATCAACGAACCTGCTTCAGCAAATGAACTATAACCCGATATATGCCCTACAGTCCTCGCTGTTAAACCAACATCAAAGGCATTGTCGGTTATGGCTTCGGTGCCGCCTTCTTCCCTGCTATCGCCAATAATAGCCACGCAGGGCTGTGCGGTTTGCGCCAATATTAAAACCGGTGAGAACGTTGCGTTTGTGGCAGGGCTGTTTGAGGGAATGGTAGTTTTATCTGTACCTGCACCGCTACCCAGGTCACAGAACTCTTCCTGAGGTGTAATATATCCGCTTTGATACTGGAACCAGACCACGCCGGTGGGGTTTTGAACATAGCTACGAACCCAGAACCTGGCATTCTTTGGTATGGTTATCTCAAAATTTAAAGGTAGTAGCCCTGCCGGAAAAGCTACCGGGTTATTCCCGTTAGCCTTATTTTCATTAGCCAGCGTAAAAATACCTGCGGGATACTCAATAGCAACCTTAATTGTTCCAGCAGCATTAGCCACATCATTATGGTTAACGATGCTATAATTCGGCATGACCAGTATGGGGTTCACTATCAAATCCCTGGCAATGTGTAGTGATCTTGCCATTGCGTAAGTAATGCCCGAATTAAAGTTACGCGGTTGAGTGCATCGAGTAGCTACCTGCCCCAGGTATGTAAAGGCGCTATCAGGTATTGCCGAAAGTTTACTTTTTTCGGTATCTGTATAGTCGTTCGTACTTAAACCCTTACCAGCAATCTTATCCACCTTCAAAATAAGAGCGGCAGTAACCGCCGTCTGATTAGCTCCAAACGTAGCCGAATCCAACTTTAAAGCCATTGCCTGAGCTATATTGAAGCCCTCAGGGTTGTCTTCAAACGCTTTAATAATCTCTACCAAACTATTGATAACGGTGTCAGCATCGGCACTCCCTGGAATGACAAGAGTTTTTATAGCCTGCAGGTCATTAGCTTGCTGTGTTGTCATTAGCATGCTTCCAGCTACTGCGTCAACCTTTAAAGCTAAAGCGGTAGATAGTTGGCTTTCAGTGACTGCCGCCGCCGCTAACTGTCGCGCTGCCTCGGCGTCATCAATAGCACCATTGGCGGCTGCTTTTAGTTCGTTAATGTCTGACGGTGATATAATCCCGTCTACTGCCTTATCGGCGAATGTTACTTTGTTAGAAGCCATTGTTATGATATTAATTTAAATGGTAATTGATAGGGCAGTGATTTGTTTCCCGGGTTTGGCATTTCCTCACCATTAATAAAGAACTGAATGTAATCCCCAACCGCACCTGCGTTTACAGACGCTTCGCCCTAATTGCCATTGGTAATAGTTGAGTATAACTCAGGTTGAATGATGAACTTGTTACAACTATGACAGACAACAGTGTGCCAGGCTCAGAGAACCGGGCTGTAAACTCATTTCTAAAAAATAGTGATTACTATTGATTAAACTAAACAATAATAGGCTTTACGTTAAATCCCGTTTGTAATTATTTCATTAACTCTAATTAACGCTATTGCCATACTTACAATTACCTTGTTTTTATTATAAGGTTTAATGCACTTTTTGTCTTCTAAATAACGTAAGAGATAAAATAGCCTTAGCGTGTTGTTGGTTATCACTTATAATTAGTTTACCCCCCCCCTGCCTCTAAGTTGGATCGGCTAAGCCTTTCTCAATGTGTTCGACCATGACCTGAAAGTAACCTTTCATAAACTGAATATTGCCAATTTGCCCAAGCGCGATGCCCTCTTGAGCAAGAATATATGCAATACTTGTAATCCTATCACAAGCGAACAAATATTTGATCTCGAATATATTTATAGATTTGTAATGGTTTATAAGCGGTAGACAAATAATAAAGCATACTTATCAATCGAACAAAGGTTCAAACGTTGCAAACATAACGTTTGGCTTATTGGTTGAATGTTCGCTTACAAAGCCTGACACGAAAGTATCGGGCTTTGTCATTAAAAACTTCGGTTGAATACCGCACAACACAAATAAGATATGGCAACTGGCTTTTTTGCAATTCTGGATGATATAGCAGCGTTAATGGACGATGTTGCCGTAACCACAAAGGTAGCTACAGGTAAAACCGCCGGCATACTTGGCGACGATTTAGCCGTTAACGCAGAAAAGGCTACCGGGTTTGTTTCCTCGCGCGAACTGCCGGTGTTATGGGCCATTACCAAGGGTTCTTTCGTTAATAAGCTTATTATTCTTCCTATAGCTTTACTGCTTAACGCATTTTTCCCTGTAGCTATCAAAGTCATTTTAATATTAGGCGGTTTATACCTGGCTTATGAAGGCGTTGAAAAAATTATTGAGTACTTCTTTCACCATGAAAAAAAGGGGCACGAGGTAATTGCAGAAAGCACTCAAAATGATGGTGAAGCAGAAAAGGCTAAGATCAAGTCTGCTGTAACTACCGATTTTATTCTTTCGATCGAAATTGTGATCATTGCTTTAGGATCTGTGTTAAATGAATCTTTAATTGTACAGATAGTAACCGTTTCTGCGGTAGCTATTTTGGCAACTGTAGGTGTATACGGTATAGTGGCACTGATTGTAAGAATGGATGATGTGGGCAATAAGCTAATCAAACATGCCAACAACAAAGGCATTTTAGCGTCACTGGGCGTTTTTTTGGTTAAGGCGTTGCCTGTTATCATCAGAATATTGGCGGTTGTTGGAACCATTGCACTCATTTTGGTATCTGGTGGAATCTTCGTTCACAACATAGAATTTGTGCATCACCTTTTTCCAAAAGTTCCATCAATAATTAAAGAATTTGGATTCGGATTGGTTGCTGGCTTACTTGCGGTTGCTATTGTAACTGGCGGCAAAAAAGTTGTTTCGTTATTTAAAAAACCGTAAGGATTGTTATGGTACTTTCCATGTAAGCAACTCTGAATTGCTAGCTATGGCAACATTAAAAAAATCCTACCTTTGCTCCCGTTAATTATACATGCCCGAATGACACTTTTTGAGGAAATACAGCAAAAACCCTTTTTTATATTAGGACCTTGCGTAATAGAAAGCCAGGAATTATTGTACGAGGTTGCCGAGCAGGTAGCCCGTGTAAGGGAAAAATATAAAGTCCCGGTAATATTTAAATCCTCTTTCGATAAAGCAAACCGCACATCGGTGAGTTCTTACCGAGGCCCGGGCTTAGAGATGGGTTTAGAGATGCTTCAAAATGTAAAAGACCGCTTCAACTTGCCGTTGACTACTGATATTCACGAAAGCAGCCAGGCCGCTCTTGCCGGCGAAGTAGTAGATATTTTACAAATCCCTGCTTTTTTGTGCCGCCAAACCGATCTGCTGGTAGCCGCTGCTCAAACCGGTAAAATTGTGAACGTTAAAAAAGCGCAGTTCCTTTCAGGACAAGATATGTTCTACCCTGCTCAAAAGGTGGTGGAAGCCGGTAATAACCAAGTAATTTTGACCGAACGTGGCAACATGTACGGCTACAATAACCTGGCAGTAGATTTCCGGAACATTTATGATATGAAAGCCTTTGGGTACCCGGTTTGCATGGACTGCACGCATTCGGTACAACGCCCGGGTGGTGCTGGCGGCAAAACCGGTGGCGATCGTACTTTTGTACCTATGATGGCTCTGGCAGCTAAATCATTTGGTGCCGATGGTTACTTTATGGAAATTCACCCCGATCCCGAAAACGCCCTGAGCGATGGACCTAACATGGTTAGGTTGCAGGATTTAGATAAGGTAATGGAGCCGCTACTGCGATAGTTGTCAGTTTTCGGTTGTCAGTTACCAGAATTGAGGTATCATGAACTACCAGCAAGCTATACGTATAAAAGGATTTCCTTTAAAAACAGACAACCACCACAGAAAACAGACAACCGAAATGCAGCACATTGCCAAAAAAGTTTTTCAGGATGAAATTGAATCGTTGCAGGAAGCCGCCGCTTTAATTGACGGGCAGTTTACGCTTGCTATCGAAGCCATTTTGGAAAGTAAAGGCAAATTAATAATTACTGGTGCAGGTAAGTCGGGCTTAATTGGTAAAAAAATATCCGCTACGTTGGCCAGTACAGGCACCTCCAGCTTTTTCATGCACCCCACCGAGGCATTTCATGGCGATTTAGGGATGATAGGTCAAGATGATCTCGTTATACTTATCTCCTATTCCGGCGAAACCGACGAGGTGATCAAAATCGTTCCGTTCCTTAAATGGAATAAGAACAAAACACTCAGCATAACCGGCAATCCAAATTCAACCATTGCTAAAAATACCGACCTGCATTTAAACGTACACATTACGCATGAGGCTTGCCCGTTAAAGCTTGCACCTACTTCATCTACCACTGCTACCTTAGTTATGGGTGATGCGTTGGCCGTAGCGTTAATGGAAGCCCGTAAATTTCAACCCGAGGATTTTGCCCGCTTTCATCCGGGCGGTAGTTTGGGCCGCAAGTTATTGGTGAAGGTTAAGGATGTAATGCGTACCGACAAACTACCCTTCATTACCGAAGACGCCTCCTTCACCGAACTGCTTCTCTGCATGTCGGAAGGCAGGCTGGGTATGGTGATTGTAGGCAATGCTGAGCATATTATGGGCGTAATAACCGACGGTGACCTACGCCGTGCGTTAATGCGCAACCCCGATACCAGCGCGCAAACCATTGCCACCATGATGAGCCATAACCCTGTTATGATTCACGAAGATGAATTTATACATGAGGCTGACTACCTAATGATGGATAAAAAAATAACTACTGTACTGGTGGGCCCTACCAAAGAGCGTAAGTTAAAAGGGATTTACCAAATATATACGCGTTAATCCTGCTGCCCCTCAACAAATCTTTTAGTTTAATTGTTGCTAGGTTGTAATTACAAATACAGCTATGGACAAACATTTGGATGAAAACGAAAAGAAAGACATCTATAAAGAATTTAACGAACTGGTAAACATGTCGGCCTCCGAACTGGAGAAATGGCTTAAAACCGAAGAATCAAAAGAAGTTGGCTGGGACGGTGGCGACGGTGAATCGGTTGGGCATAAATCCGGAGAAAAAATCATCAGCATTCTACACAAAAAGAAGGATGAGCTAACCGAGCCAGATTATAAGCACATGCAAAAAGTTATAGGTTATATTAATCGGCATTCTGCCCAAAAGCCTAATGGTAATGTAGCAGATACCAACTGGAATTATTCCCTAAAAAACTGGGGACATAACTACAATAAGAAATAGTTGATTTTAAAGTATTATTAACTACGTTACAAACTATATCACATAGTTAAAAATAGCTACAAAGAAGATTATAAGTAGAATAAAGCCTTGTAATTTTTGCTCTACGGTTAACTTATTCAGGTTAATATTGGGCTGAGTCATGAAGCAAATATAGGCCTGGGCTCAAATTTCGCAACAGTTCAAATCATTTTTACAAAAAATTCATAGCAATTACAATGTTGGTATGTATTCATTACAAAAACAATCATTTTATTATATAAATAACATCAACTTATTGTACCGTTAACATAGTAAGGTCACTTTCAAATTACTTAAAGCACCAAAATATACTTTAAACATATGCTATACCGCCTTTTTGCAGGTATTATCAATCGCATACTTCAATTATCTTTTAAAATTCACAGTTAGTTAATCTATAAATATGTTTTTAAAATCCATCAATCCAGCCAACGGCAACCTAATAAAAACTTATGAAAGTGATACTAAAGATGTCATCCAGCAAAAAATTGAACAAACGCATTCGGCATGGCTTAATTGGAAACATACGTCGTTTAACGAGCGTGCCAAATTGCTTAACCAATTAGCTAAAGTTCTACAAAACCGCAAAGACGAACTAGCTATATTAATGGCCCAGGAAATGGGCAAACCTGTTAAACAAGGTACTATTGAAATTGAAAAATGCGCGGCTGTTTGCACATACTACGCTGATAATGCCGAAGCCTTTCTATCCGAACAGTTAATTGAAACCGACGCGCAAAAGAGCTTTGTTACTTTTCAACCGATTGGTGTTGTATTGGCTATTATGCCCTGGAACTTTCCTTTTTGGCAGGTGTTCCGGTTTTTGGCCCCCGCCCTGGCCGCCGGTAATTGCGGTGTGCTCAAACATGCCTCTAATGTACCGGGGTGTGCCTTGGTTATTGAAGATATGGTTAAGCAGGCTGGTTTCCCCGAAAATGTATTTCAAACATTGCTGGCAGGGAGCGATGAAGTTGATGCGATGATAGAGAACCCGCTTATAAAAGCAGTTACCTTAACCGGTAGCACACAAGCTGGTATTAAAGTAGCGCAAAAGGCCGGTGCCATGTTAAAGAAATCCGTTTTGGAATTAGGTGGCAGCGATGCCTATATAATATTAGAAGATGCAGACCTGGAACTGGCCGCTACTACCTGTACAGATAGCAGACTCATTAATAGTGGGCAAAGTTGTATTGCAGCTAAAAGGTTTATCGTTGTAGAATCTGTTGCCGAACAGTTCACCAAACTCATGCTGCAAAAGATGAAGGCCAAACACATAGGCGATCCTTTAAGTGGACAAACCGATGTAGGCCCTCAAGCCCGTATTGACCTTCGAGATGAATTACACAAACAGGTTCTGCAATCCATGCAAGCCGGCGCTCAATGCTTACTAGGTGGAGTTGTGCCGGACGGTAATAATGCTTTTTACCCGCCAACAATTTTGACTCAAGTAACTAACGGCATGCCCGCATATGACGAAGAACTGTTTGGTCCGGTGGCGGCAATTATAACGGCCAGCGATGAAGCCGATGCCATTCGCATAGCCAACGACAGTGTGTTTGGTTTAGGTGGTGCTGTATTCACTACAGATGTAATTAGAGGCGAACACATTGCGGCTACTCAATTGGAAGCGGGTTCCTGCTTTGTAAATGCCATGGTTAAGTCTGATCCGCGGTTGCCATTTGGCGGCATTAAGCAATCAGGATATGGTCGGGAACTGGGAGTGTTTGGTATCCATGAGTTTGTAAATATAAAAACTGTGTTCATTAAATAACCAGTACCGTTAAATAATATAAACTATACAACTACTTGAATTATAATATATATAAAACTTTAGTTTAGCCATGTTACGCTATAATATATTAGGTTTTACCCTATCCTGACAAGCATATTTTCAAGCACAAGCCTTTAAACCTTATATTTGTAATTGATATGAGTAAGCACGGTAGAATTTTAGTAGCCATGAGTGGTGGAGTTGATAGTTCGGTAGCAGCGGTTATGCTGCATGAACAGGGCTATGAAGTTATCGGGCTTACCATGAAAACCTGGGACTACGCCTCCTCGGGTGGTTCATCTAAAGAAACAGGCTGCTGTAGCTTGGATAGCATTAACGATGCCCGCGCTCTGGCGGTGGGTTATGGCTTTCCTCATTATATATTAGATATCCGAAGCGAGTTTGGCAATTACGTGATCGACAATTTTGTGGACGAGTATTTAGCTGGCCGTACACCTAACCCATGCGTATTATGCAACACGCACATTAAATGGGAAGCTTTATTAAAGCGTGCCGATAAGCTTGACTGTGAGTTTATTGCCACCGGCCATTATGCAAACATCCGTCAGCAAGATAGCGGCCGCTATGTGGTGTCTAAGGGTAAGGATGAAAATAAAGATCAGTCCTACGTATTGTGGGGCGTAACACAACAAAATTTAGCACGCACACATTTTCCTTTAGGCGGCTTTAGCAAACCAGAGATACGCCAAATGGCTGTAGAGATGGGTCAGCTGGAATTAGCCGGAAAAAGTGAAAGCTACGAGATATGCTTTGTGCCTGATAACGACTACCGGGCCTTTCTGCGCAATAAAGTAGAAGACCTGGAAGAACGTGTTGGTGGCGGCAACTTTGTACTGGCAGATGGCACTATAGTAGGCAAACACAAGGGTTATCCGTTTTACACCATAGGCCAACGCAAAGGTTTGGGTGTTGCTTTTGGTCATCCAATGTTCGTAACGCAAATAAATCCGGCTAACAATACTGTGGTTTTAGGTACGCAAGAACAACTTGAGCGCAAGGAAGCTTGGGTGCGCAACCTTAACTTGGTTAAGTACGAAACTATTACCGAGCCTTTGCAAGCCGTAACTAAAATACGCTACAAAGACGCCGGTTCCGAAAGTACTATTCAACAAATAGGCGAACACATGAAGGTTGATTTTCACCATAACGTTTCAGGCATTGCACCAGGGCAGTCGGCTGTGTTTTATGAAGGCAACGACCTGTTAGGTGGTGGCTTTTTAATGTAGGATAAACGCTTACCCCTTCTCTCCGTATTTAAGTAACTCTAAACTTTCATTGCAAAAATTTGTAGTTTTATGCAGTATGTGAATTTTTGTTTCACATACTTTGTGTTTATTTGCAAAAAACAAAACGCGTTAATGGCTAAAAATTTACTCATTGTTGAGTCACCGGCGAAAGCTAAAACTATAGAGGGATACCTCGGCAAAGACTTTACGGTCAAGTCGAGTTATGGCCATATTCGCGATTTAATTAAGTCGGAAGATGCGATAGATATACCTAATAACTTCGCACAAAAATACGAGGTACCTGCTGATAAAAAGCAAATAGTTAGCGAGTTAAAGAAGTTAGCTAAGGAAGCCGAAATGGTATGGCTCGCATCCGATGAGGACCGGGAGGGTGAAGCGATCTCCTGGCACTTATTTGAAACCCTGGGTCTTAAAGAGAACAAAACAAAACGCATTGTTTTTCATGAAATTACCAAACCTGCAATAATGCGGGCCATTGAAAATCCACGCACTATAGATTATAATTTAGTCAATGCTCAGCAGGCACGCCGAGTGTTAGATCGTTTAGTTGGTTTTGAACTATCGCCTGTACTTTGGAAAAAGGTTAAACCTTCCCTATCGGCAGGCCGTGTGCAATCGGTAGCCGTGCGTTTGATAGTTGACCGCGAACGTGAGGTTAATAAGTTTACGGCAGAGGCTGCATTTAGGGTAGTTGCCATATTTGGTAAAGGCAGAGAAGCATTTAAAGCCGAATTGCCTGAGCGTTTTACCGAAGAGGCCCAGGCCGAAAAATTCTTAAAGGATTGTATTGAGGCTGCCTTCACCATTAAATCGCTTGATACCCGCCCTACCAAGCGCTCACCTGCTGCTCCTTTTACTACTTCTACATTACAGCAAGAGGCCAGTCGTAAGCTGGGTTTCTCAGTTTCGCGTACCATGTCGGTAGCGCAAAAACTGTATGAATCGGGTAAAATAACTTATATGCGTACCGATAGTGTTAATTTATCTGAAACGGCCTTACAAGCTGCACAACAGGAAATTACATCCGCCTACGGAGATAAATACCACCAGCATCGTAAATATAAAACAAAATCGGCCAGTGCGCAGGAAGCACACGAAGCTATCCGCCCAACATACTTTGGCGTACATACGGTTGACGGCGATAATGCAGAGAAACGTTTATACGAGTTAATTTGGAAACGTGCCATCGCTTCACAAATGAGCGAGGCGCAATTTGAAAAAACCACCGCTAAAATTGAAATATCATCCCGCCAGGAAGACTTAGTTGCTAACGGTGAGGTAATGAAGTTTGATGGTTTTTTGAAAGTGTATCTCGAATCGAACGATGAGGAAGAAGAGAGCACGCAAGACGAAAACAATGCTATTCTTCCGCCGCTCAGCAAAGGCCAGTTATTGGCTTTGCAAGAAATGACAGCGACCGAACGATACTCTCGTCCGCCGGCACGTTACACAGAGGCGAGTTTGGTTAAAAAGCTGGAAGAGTTGGGTATAGGCCGACCGTCTACCTACGCTCCCACCATTTCTACGGTACAAAATCGCGGTTATGTTGTTAAGGAAGAGCGCGAAGGCAAAACACGTAACTACCGAGTGCTTACGCTGAAAGATCAAGCTATCAAGCATGAGCAAAAAACCGAAAACACTGGTGCAGAAAAAAATAAGCTCTTTCCAACTGATATTGGCGCTGTAGTGAATGACTTTTTAGTACAACACTTTAAAGGCATTATCGATTTTCATTTTACCGCTAACGTTGAAAAGCAGTTTGATGAAATAGCACAAGGCCTTACTGAATGGACTAAAATGATCCGCACGTTTTATACTCCTTTTCATGAGGGTGTTCAAAACACGCTGGAAACCGCGGATAAAGCACGTGGAGAGCGCGATTTAGGTGTACACCCGGAGAGCGGCAAAAAAATGTCGGTACGCATTGGCCGTTATGGCCCATTCGTGCAAATTGGTGATAGCGACAACGAAGAAGAAAAGCCACAGTATGCCAGTTTGCGTACCGGTCAAATGATTGAGACCATTACACTGGAAGATGCACTGGAGTTGTTTAAACTTCCAAAAAAAGCAGGCGTATTTGAAGATAAGGAAATGACCGTGGCCATTGGTAAGTTTGGTCCGTACATTCGCCACAATAGTAGCTTCTATTCGTTGCCTAAGGGATTAGATCCTATGACGGTAACTGAGCAACAAGCTATTGAAATTATTGAGGAGAAGCGTAAAAAGGATGCGGAAAAGCTGATTAAAGCTTTTGACGAAGATCCGGAAATGAAGTTACTAAATGGCAGATGGGGTCCTTATATAGGGTACGGCAAGCTCAATATCAAAATTCCTAAAGGTAAAGAACCACTGGAACTCACTTTTGAAGAATGCAAAGCCTTAGCAGACGCCATGGAGAAAGACACCAAGAAGCCTTCAGGTAAAAAGGCGGCTCCAAGTAAACCGGCAGCCAAGAAGCCGGTGGCTAAGAAACTAGCTGCGAAGACTAAAACAGTAGCTAAGAAAAAATAAAATACACGCCTGGCAACAGGCGTTTTTTGATTATGATAAAAGATTTGCCAAAAAATATTGTTGAAGATATTGCCGTAGCTGTAGCGCTTGAAAAGGAAACTCCCGAAAGCAAGATCTGGTATGTGTATTTAATTAACATGAAAGATCAACCTATAGAAAATGTGCTGATCACCTCCAAAGGTTACGGTGAAAAAGATGGTGAGCAGGTTAAAACATCAACACTGCGCCACATGATGGCATCTGTGGAAGGGCTGTCTTCGGCATTGATTGAACCTATTGACGAGCAAACCTTTGGCTTGAATAATGAGTACTGGGTAAGCTACTACATTGGTAGGGAGATTTACGACAAGAAATTTATTTTTGTACCCGAAAGCATTGTAGAAGGTAACTTTATTAAGTTGCCGGTATTGAATAAAGTTGGGGTAATGATCAAGTAATCCTTGAATCGGAATTTTTAAGAATTTATTGAATTGACAGAAAGCATAAATAGGAGACATGAAATTCTGTAGCTTTATAAATTCTTAAAATTCCGGTTCAAACAAGATTTTTCTACTTTGCCTTAAATAACCCGTATTTCAAAATACAGTAGATAGCCCTTACGCCATCTTTCCATCCTATTTTTTTGCCTTCGTAGTAGGTACGCCCATAGTACGATATACCAACCTCGTAAATGCGTATATGCGGAATTCGAGAAATCTTTATAGTAATTTCAGGCTCAAAACCAAATCGTTTTTCAGTTAAGGCAATACCTTGTATCATTTTGGTATTAAACAACTTATAACATGTCTCCATATCTGTTAGATTCATATTGGAGAACATGTTGGACGCAAATGTTAACCAGCGGTTACCAATGGTATGCCAAAAAAACAAAATACGGTGGGGGTTGCTGCCCATAAAACGCGAGCCATAAACCACATCGGCAAAACCATTCACCACCGGCTTAAGCAAGTCATTATATTCAAAAGGATCATATTCTAAATCGGCATCTTGTATAATAAGGTAATCGCCCGTGGCTTTGGCAATACCGGTATGCAGCGCCGCACCCTTACCCATGTTCACTTCATGTTTAAAGTATTGAATGTCTAATTCCGAATTGCTTTCCTGATACAAGCGGATGGCATCTTCTGTACCGTCACGGGAACAATCGTTAACAATAATTAGCTCCTTTTGAATACCATTTACTAACTCAACTGCTTTAATCTTATCCAAAATTAGATGAATAGTGCGGGCCTCATTGTATGCCGGTATAATGATAGATAACTTAGTGATGTTCATAGGCAAGTTACAAAGCAAAGGATTTAGTTACTACGCTGCTTTTAAAAGTACACATCCTTTAAACGCTTATTAAGTTGAAAGCATTATGTGTATACAGCACAAATGTAACACCAATACGGTAACATTAGCAAAATTGCTTTACTTTAGTAGCTACTCAACTTCTTTAATAGCATGCTCGAAAATTTGGACTGGACTAATGTAATGGTCATTGATATTGAAACTGTACCTCAATATAGTAGTTACGATCAGTTGCCGGAGCATTTCCAAAAATTATGGGAAAAGAAAACGCAGTACCAGCGTAAGGAAGAAACAGCCGAAGATTTCTATAAAAACGCGGGTATACAGGCAGAGTTTGGAAAGATAATTTGTCTATCGGCCGGTATTTTCACCAAGGGAGGCGGGTTTAGGATCAAGTCGTTCGCTTCACACAATGAAGCTGAATTGTTATCCAATTTTGCAGCTATGTTAAACAGCATGTCGGATAAACTGATGCTTTGCGGCCATAATGCTAAAGAATTTGATTTTCCGTATATATGCCGCCGCATGTTGGTAAATAGCATTAAGTTGCCTATACAGTTACAAATAGCAGGTAAACGTCCCTGGGAAATTTGCCACCTGGACACGATGGACCTTTGGAAGTTTGGTGATTACAAAAACTTCACATCGTTGAATTTACTTGCGGCCATTTTTAATATTCCTACCCCCAAAGACGATATTGACGGCAGTATGGTAGGCAGCGTATATTGGGTAGAGAACCAACTGGATCGTATTTGCATTTACTGCCAAAAAGATGTACTCACTACCGCGCAATTACTCAAACGTTTTAAAGGCGAGCCTTTAATTACCGACGAACAGGTAACTATTGTGGATCAATAACCTTGGTTCAATTTACAACGCAATAAATACTATATTGAGCCTGAGAGTACCGTATATATATGCTTCAAATTAAAGACCTTAATATCCAGTTTCGCACATCTAACGGTTGGTTTGATGCCGTTAAGAAAATTTCATTCGAGGTAAAACGCGGACAAACATTAGGTATAGTTGGCGAGTCAGGATCTGGGAAATCAGTAACTGCTCTTTCTATCATGCGATTGCTGGAGGAAAAGCAAACGCGGATTAATGGAGAGATCGTCTTTGATGGGATAGACATCACACAGGCTTCAGAAAAGGAAATGCGCAGCTTAAGTGGCAACCGCATAGCCATGATCTTTCAGGAACCCATGACCTCGCTTAACCCTGTTCTAACTTGCGGCAAACAAATTATTGAGGCAATCATCCTTCATAGAAAGCTGGAAAAAACCGAGGCTAAGCAACAAGCCATTAGCCTGTTTAACGAGGTACAACTTCCCCGCCCCGAAAGTATTTTTGATAGTTATCCTCACCAGTTATCAGGCGGACAACGCCAGCGCGTAATGATAGCCATGGCACTATCGTGCAACCCCGAACTACTGATTGCAGATGAACCCACCACGGCGCTTGATGTAACCGTACAAAAAACCATAACCGACCTGCTGCTCAAACTAAAGGCCGAACGCAATATGAGCCTGCTTTTCATCTCGCACGATTTGGGCGTGGTAAGCCAGGTGGCCGATGAAGTTTTAGTGATGTATAAAGGTAATTTAGTGGAGCAGGCAACGGTTAAAAACATATTTACTAACCCGCAACACCCCTACACCAAAGGCTTGCTTGCCTGCCGACCATCCGCAAACCATCAGCTTAAAACCTTACCTACTATAGGCGATTTTTTAAAGGTAGATTCCAATGGCGAATTAATTGGCACCGGCTTAACATTACAAAATGTACAAGAAACATTTACTTACCCTCAGGTTGAGCTAACAGGACGTAAAAAACTGTTATACAATCAACAACCAATTTTAAAAGTCAGTAATCTATGCACTTGGTTTCCGATTAAGTCGGGTTGGTTTTCTTCAAAAAAAGAATACGTTAAAGCTGTGAACGATGTAAGCTTTGAGGTTTTTCCGGGCGAAACATTAGGCTTGGTAGGAGAATCGGGCAGTGGTAAAACCACCATTGGCCGCAGTATTTTACGATTGATCGAACCTACATCGGGCAGTGTTGAGTTCAACGGTGTGGACCTTTTAAAACTAAACGCTACCGAACTGCGCCACATGCGCAGACAAATCCAAATCATATTTCAGGACCCTTACTCCTCTTTAAATCCACGGCAAACCATTGGCCAATTGCTAATGGAACCCATGCAGGTACACGGTCTTCATGGTAACGATACTAATCGTAAGCATAAAGTGCTTGAACTGTTGCAGCGCGTAAACTTGCTGCCTGAACACTTTAACCGCTATCCGCATGAGTTTTCGGGAGGGCAACGGCAACGGGTAGTAATAGCCCGCGCATTGGCCTTAGAGCCGCAATTCATCATCTGCGATGAGTCCGTTTCGGCTTTGGACGTGTCGGTACAGGCGCAGATTTTGAACCTGCTACGCCAGTTACAGCAAGACCTGGGATTAACCTATATTTTCATTTCGCATGACCTGTCGGTTATTAAACATATTTCCGACCGTATAATGGTCATCAATAAAGGACAGATAGAAGAGATAGCCGAACCTAACCAACTCTATCATCATCCTAAAACGGCCTATACTCAAAAGCTCATAGCATCAATCCCTCAAATTACGCTTCCACTTTAATTGTTAGCCAACATAAGTAGCTTACCTTTGTTACTTTACAGTGCCGCACAACTGAATTAACTTAGGTTGTGTATATTAGCACTATACAGAATAACAATGTCTAAAAAGAAAAACATAAATCCTTCTGTAAAACAGGTACTTACTCAGCTTGTGCTGGACGTATTTGAACAGAATGGTGCAGAAGCACTGAATTATAAACAGGTTGCTGCAAAATTAAATATCCGCGAACCGGAATCGAGAGAAACTATATTAGAAATTTTAAAGGAAGAAGCTAAGAAAGACACCTTACAGGAAATATCGCCCGGCAAATTTAAAATACTAGAACTAAAAACGTTTGTAGAAGGTAAAGTAGACCTAACCAATGATGGTTCGGCATTTATTGTAACCGACGATGAGTTTGAGAATGATATTTTTGTAGCCCCGCGTAAACTGCGCAATGCCTTGAACGGCGACCGGGTTAAGGTTTACGTGTATGCCAAAAGCAAAGGTAAACGCAAGGAAGGCGAAGTTATAGAGATTATTACCCGTGCTAAAATGGAGTTTACGGGTATTGTGAAGCTATCGGAAAGGTTTGCATTCTTCATCCCTGACGATCGCAAAATGCTGCACGATATATTCATTCCGCTTGGTGATTTAAACGGTGCAAAAAATGGCATGAAAGCTGTTGCAGAAATCACCGACTGGCCCGCTGACGCCAAAAACCCTATTGGCCGTGTTAAAACAATATTAGGCGTACAGGGCGAGAACGACACGGAGATGAATGCCATCTTAGCCGAATATGGTTTCCCACTTTCGTTTCCGCCAGAAGTTGAACACGATGCTGAAGAGATATCGGATGTAATCACATCAGAAGAAATTGCTAAACGCCGCGACTACCGCGATGTTTTGACCTTCACTATTGACCCTTTTGATGCCAAGGATTTTGATGATGCAATCTCTTATAAGAAGCTCGAAAACGGCAACTTTGAAGTAGGTGTACACATTGCAGATGTATCGCATTACATTATCCCCGATTCTGCTTTAGATAAAGAAGCCTACGAACGCGGCACATCTGTTTATTTGGTAGACAGGGTAATACCCATGCTACCCGAACGCTTATCGAATGGCCTATGCTCTTTACGTCCGCATGAAGACAAACTTTGCTTTGCTGCCATTTTTGAAATGGATGAAGATGGCCACATCATAACCGAATGGTTTGGTAAAACTATTATACACTCCAATCGCCGCTTTACTTACGAAGAGGTGCAGGAAGTAATTGAAACCAGTGAAGGCGATTATGTAGCGGAGATTTTAAAACTTAATGCCTTGGCTTATAAACTGCGTGATGCTAAGTTTAAGAACGGAGCTATAAGTTTTGAAAGTAAAGAGGTTAAATTTAAGCTGGATGAAACAGGAAAACCTATTGGCGTTTATGTAAAAGAACGCAAGGATGCCCATAAGTTGATCGAAGATTTTATGTTATTGGCTAACCGTAAGGTGGCCGAATTTATAAGCAAAAAAGGTAAGGGCAAGCATAAATATCCGTTTGTTTACCGGGCTCACGACTCCCCTAACCCTGAAACACTGGGAAACTTTGCCCAGTTTGCCGCTCGTTTTGGTTACAAGATCAACATGAAATCGGACAGGGAAATAGCACGTTCGTTAAACCATTTAATGACTGATGTGGAAGGCAAAAAAGAGCAAAACGTATTAACGCAACTGGCTATACGGTCAATGGCAAAAGCGGTATACACTACCAAAAGCAGTAGTCACTATGGTCTAGCATTTGACCACTATACCCACTTTACATCGCCTATACGCCGTTACCCCGATGTTATGGTTCACCGTTTATTGTTCCATTACCTTAATGGTGGCCAGCCGGTAAATGCCGAGCATTACGAAGTATTGAGTAAGCATAGTTCCGAAAAAGAAAAGAAAGCGGCGGATGCCGAGCGTTCTTCTGTTAAATACAAGCAAGCCGAGTTTTTAAAAGATAACATCGGCAGCATGTATACCGGGGTAATTTCGGGAGTTACCGAGTGGGGTATGTACGTGCAGATCATCGAAAACAATTGTGAAGGCATGATACGCCTGCGCGATATCTCTGACGATTTTTACACCTGGGACGAGAAAAACTACGCCATTATTGGTCAGCGTAAAAAGAAGGTATACCAATTAGGTGACGAAGTTCGCATAAAAGTGAAGAACGTAGATCTCACTAAAAAACAAATTGATTTTACGCTGGTACAAGACTAATTTGCCTGTGCCCGCAATTTATATGAATACATTACAAAATTTACAAGAACAGATAGAGGATGCGGTAAACAAACTGCAATATCCAGTTTATCCTGCCGAGCTATATGAACCTATTACTTACATCCTATCAGTAGGTGGTAAGCGCATGCGGCCGGCGCTGCTGTTAATGGCCTGCGATCTGTTTGGTGGTGATGTAAATGCAGCCATCCCCCCTGCCTTAGCTATTGAAGTGTTTCATAATTTCACATTAGTACACGACGATATTATGGATAATGCCCCCTTACGCCGGGGCAAGGTTACCGTTCACGAAAAATGGAACCCAAATGTAGCCATATTATCAGGTGATGTAATGCTGGTTGAAGCATACATGTTGATGATGCAGGTAGACACATCTGTTTTGCGCCAGGTATTGGAGATCTTTAGTAATACTGCTGTGGGCGTTTGTGAAGGTCAGCAAATAGATATGAACTTTGAACAGCAAGCTGATGTTCAAATTGATGCCTACGTGAATATGATTCGCCTCAAAACGGCTGTATTGCTCGGTGGAGCACTTAAAATTGGTGCGTTAATTGGAGGATCCAGCTTAGTTGATGCAGATTTACTATGCACCTTTGGAGAGCAGTTAGGCATTGCATTCCAATTACAGGATGATATACTGGATGTATACGGCGATCCTGATAAGTTTGGCAAACAAGTTGGCGGCGACATTATTTCTAATAAAAAAACCTACTTGCTTATTAAGGCTCTGGAATTAGCTGGTGTGGAAGAGAAACATATCTTAGATAACTGGATCAACGCAACCGACTTTGAACCAACCGAAAAAGTGGCTGCTGTTACAGCTGTATATAATGGTTTAAACATCCGGCAATTTGCCGAACACACCATGCAGGAATTTGCCGACAAGGCTTTTGAAGCGCTGAATCAAATTAATCTGCCAGAGGATCGTAAACAGTATCTGCGCAACTTTGCAGATGGGTTGATGGTGAGGGAAAAATAATTAGAAAAGTATATGAAATATTTTCTATCGTTTGTAATTGTACTAAGCTGTATTACTTATGTTAAAGCTCAAAGTACTAAGCAAACAACAGTTAAAGCCGACTCCATTTATAAAAGAGTTGATAGGCTACCTGAATTTCCTGGTGGAATGCAGGAGTTTTATAAATACCTGAGTACAACATTAAGATACCCTAAGGCAGCGTATGATGCAAAAACCCAAGGCAGCGTAATTGTTGGAATGGTTATAGAACAAGATGGGTCAGTTACACAAGTCGAAGTTAAAAAAGGAGCATCCCCAGAATTAGATGCAGAAGCTGTTCGCGTAATGAAGAAATCTCCGAAATGGAAACCGGGCGAGCAAAACGGGAATATAGTGAGGGTGGCTTATGTAATTCCTATTGTATTTTCTTTAAAACCGCAATAAGATATGTTACTTCACACAAAAAAGGCTTACATCATATGATGTAAACCTTTTTTGTATTGTATAAATTAGTGCTAATTAAGCAACAACTTCTTCACCTTCTGTAGCAGATTCAGCTTTAGGAGCTTCTTCTACTGGAGTAGCTTTAACAGCTTTACCGTTAGTTGGCGCAGCAAGTTCTTCAGGTTCAACAGCTACATTTACAATTGGATCATTACCTACAGCTACTTCAGCAGCTTCGTAAGGCAATACAGATACGTATGAACGGTTATCAGCTTTCTTTTTGAAAACAACCTGACCATCGATCAAAGCGAACAAAGTATGGTCGCGACCAATACCTACATTCAAACCTGGGTTATGACGGGTACCACGTTGACGAACGATGATGTTACCGGCAATTGCTACCTGGCCACCAAAAATCTTGATACCTAAACGTTTACTATGGGATTCGCGGCCGTTTCTGGAACTACCCGCACCTTTTTTGTGAGCCATGCTTTAATATTTTATCGAAACTGTAACAGCTTCGCGTTAAACCTTCAATTATAATGTGATGCCTGTAATGGTTATTTTGGTGAATTGCTGGCGGTGACCATTTTTCTTTTTGTAACCTTTTCTTCTTTTCTTTTTGAAAATAAGAACTTTATCACCTTTAACATGAGACACGATTGTTGCTGATACTTTAGCACCCTGTAAGGCACTACCTAACGAAAAACTACCTTCGTTTTCAGCTAACAATACTTTGTCAAATTCAATACTAGCGCCCTCATCTCCTTGCAAGCGGTGTACAAAGAGGTGCTGGTCTTTTGCAACTTTAAATTGCTGTCCGGCTATATCTACTATTGCGTACATTGTTTGTTAATTAAATTGTTTAAAAATTTGAGGTGCAAATATATGAATTGTAAATTAAAAATGCAAAGCCTGTAATACTAATATTCTTACCTCTCACCACAATATGTTACTATAAACCAATAAAGTCTGCACATTAAACGTTTAAATAGATCGACGCTTAAACAAGCCCATCCTAAACGGCCAAAAATGGCGTTATTTTTCCAGGTGCTTTTCGCGTTCGTCCAAAATCGTTTGAATCTCTTTAATCAATCGCAGGTTAGCGTCTTTTAAACTTACATCACCGTTGTAAGCCTGATCAAATAGTACTTTTTTTGATTTTACCTTGTACACAAATTCCATGAGGTACTTAGGCGATTGTAACTTTTTACCTTGATAAGTATCGCCTGCTTCAACAGCCGGAAAATTCCAAAACCCCAGATCGGCTGCTTTGCGGTGTAAGTAAAGCATATCATCTTTGGTTAAACGCATGTTCATTTTTTTGAGGTCGCCACTACGGGTAACATATTGGTAGGCGCCTGTCCTCGAGTCATATTTATTAATCAGGCTATCGCCCAGGCCATACTCAAACCGGATGTATTGCAGATCAGAAAAGCGGTAAGGGGCGTTTTTGATCATCATACCATAATAGTACACGCAATAAAGCACAATAGGTACTATAATGGTTACCGCGAAAAATATCTTTTTAGATTTATCAGTCATGTAAAGTTGTAACGATTATTCGGTTGAAGCAAAATTATAGCAAATAGATTAATTACAGGTCATATTCTTGTCGGGATCAGTATTTTAAGAATTAAGAGTTCGCAGCACTTTAATCTTGCATTCTCTATTCGATATTAAAAATCCAAAATTCGATATGCAAAATTAGTCCTTCAGCTCTCCCTCCCATTTACTTACTACGGCGGTAGCCATTGCATTACCCAACACATTGGTTGCAGAGCGGCCCATATCCAGCAGTGGATCGATACCTATTAGTAGCGCCAAACCTGCCTCGGGGATATTAAACATGGATATAGTACCGGCAATAACCACTAACGATGCACGTGGTACGCCTGCAATACCTTTACTGGTAAGCATAAGTACCAACAGCATAGATAACTGCTGACCAAACGCCAGGTGAATACCATAAGATTGTGCCAAAAACAACGAAGCAAAGGTCATATACATCATGGAACCATCGAGGTTAAAGGAATAACCTAACGGCAATACAAAACTTACTATCTTGTTATTACAGCCAAACCGCTCCAGTTCCATTAAAATACGCGGGTATGCTGCCTCGCTGGTAGAGGTACTAAACGCAACCAGCATGGCATCTTTTATGCGGTTAATTAAGGTGAAGGCACGTTTGCGCAGCACTAAAAAGCCTGCAAACAAAATTACCAGCCAAAGTACAATTAACGAAAAATAGAACTCTCCTATAAATATAGCGTATGTGGATAATATGCCCAATCCCTGCCGTGCAACCACTACTGTTATGGCACCAAACACAGCCAACGGAGCTACCAACATTACATAACCTGTAATTTTTAGTATTACATGTGCAATGGCATCCATTGCCTTGATTACAATTTCGCCTTTTTGGCCGATGGCTCCTGTAGCTACACCAAAAAACAGGGCGAACACCACAATTTGCAGAATCTCATTATTGGCCATAGCTTCCACAAAACTCTTTGGTACTACATGACTAATAAAATCGCGAAGGGATAATGCCGTTTTTTGTATGCCTGTGCTAATATGGCTATCGGGCAGCTGAATATGCATATTTTCGCCTGGTTTAAAGAAGTTAACCAGTACCATCCCCAACAGTAGTGATACCAGTGTAGCACTCACAAACCACAGCATAGTTTTGCCGCCAATACGGCCTACCGCGCCAATATCACCCACCTTAGCCACCCCTACTACCAGCGTTGTAAACACCAATGGAGCCACAATCATTTTTATAAGCCTTAAAAAAATATCACTCAATATGCTAAAGCCTACCAGTTTATCGTCCCTAAAAGTATCATTATCCTTACGGACTTTAGCTTCAACGCCACGCTCTGCCTTTAAGGTGGCATATTCGGCTACAGTCGTATCATTTAATTGTACCAGCCGCTCGTCAATCGCTTTAATACGCGTTTCGGCATCTTGTATTTTTACGTTGTAGGCGTCAATTGCATACACATTGTACAAATACCCGGTAATAACGCCGGCTAATAAGGCAATAAAAATAAAAAGGGTAAGTTTGCTTTGTTTCATGAAACTATTTAAGTGGCTAAACTACAATTAAATACTATTTACGTAAAATTTAAAGTGAAAGTATGGGGTTAACAACCTACAATTTACAGTCGGTAAAAAAAGAATTACAGCATTTAAGCAGCAGCCAACTGGCCGATTTGTGCCTGCGCTTGGCTAAATATAAGAAAGAGAACAAGGAATTGCTATCTTATTTGCTATTTGATGCTAATAGCAATGATACATATATAGAAGGCATTAAGCAGGAAATGGATGAGCTGTTTAAAGAACTCCCCTCTCATTACTATTACGCGGCTAAAAGTATGCGCAAAATTTTGAAGCTCATTACCAAGCATACCAAGTTTATGGCTTCCAAACCCGCCGAGATTGAACTGATGCTCCACTACTGCCTGCAGTATGTAAACCATGTTGACAAACGTACAGGCTACAAACCGCTACGTCAAATACTACATAAACAACTGGAAAAAACGGCTAAGCTCATTAGCGCGCTACACGAGGATTTACAGCACGACCATAAAGCCGGTTTCGAAAAAGCAGTATCTGAGGCAGATGAAAAGCTAAGCTGGATAAATAAAAATGATTACCTGTAACAATCGCTATCTTTCGGCTATCTTAACCTTACAACTTAAAAACTATTTCAGTGGCTGATAAAGATGCTGCCTTCAGGCAGATATTTGAATCGAACTCAAAAAAGATATACCGTTTATGCTACGGTTATACCGGCGACGAAGATGCGGCGCATGACCTGTTGCAGGAAACTTTTGTAAAGGTTTGGCAAAACCTCGATAAGTTTCGTAATACGGCCATGATCTCCACATGGATCTATCGTATAGCGGTAAATACATGTTTAACATACCTGCGGTCGGAAAAACGCCAGGCTAAAGAAGAACTTACCCCTCAACTGGCCGAAACCCGCCGGGAAGAGTATTCGGAAAAGAACGAACAGGTAGCCTTGCTATATAAATGTATAGCCCGGCTGGAAGAATCGGAAAGAATTATAATTACCATGGTGCTTGATGAACTGCCCTATCCCGAGATTGCAGAGATATCCGGGATATCCGAAGGAAATCTTCGTGTAAAAATTCATCGTATTAAACAAAGGCTAACCGATTTATATAACCAATATGAAAAACTTTGATCACCTGCTATCGGTTTGGCAAGAACAACCAAAGCTTCCTAAGCTTTCGGTGGATGATGTGCTTAAACAGGTAAAAAAGGGTATAAATAAATTAGGAATCAGGGTGCTATGGAGCATCATCAGTATATCGGTGGCTATAGCTACCACCGCGGGTTTAACCCTTTTTGCAGTATTTGAAAAACGCCTGAGCTATATAGGCTTATTCGTTCTGCTTATTGGCATGATTGTATACCTTGTATTGCAAATAGGTGATTACCGCACCATTGCCAGGCACGATCTTACGCTTAACCCAGGTGCTTACCTTAACAGTTTAAAGGAGTATCAAAAGCGCCGGGCTTATTTGTACGGACGTTTTTATTACGCATTTGTGCTCATGATATGTGTAGGAATCTCACTGTACACCGTGGAAGTATTAAACAACAAACCCTTTATATTCCGAGTGATTTATTATGCGGTATGCACAGCTTACATTTTGTTCTGTACCTTTTATTTGAAAGATAAATTGATACAGCGCGAAGAAAAACGGGTAAGCTATTTAATTGAGCGGTTGGAGCGATTAGAAGAGCAATTTGAGTAACCTCATACGGCCCTCTCCAAATGAGAGGTTTCTGCATATTGCTCCCGGTCTGGTGTGCACGCCCGACCGGGAGCAGTTTTTGAACGTGGACGCTCACGTAGCAATATCAACACGTAGTAATGCCTATAAATATCGGTATCTCACATGCTTATTAGCTAACGGGATTCAGATTCGCCTACCTTTCCGCTGAGATGCCAATATCCGTCAGCGTGACTTTATCAATAATTCTTAAACCAATTACCACTTAACCGTTTTATCAATAAAACTAATTAATTGATCGGCCATGTCTTGCTGCTCTATTGCGCTGGGATGGCCGGGCGTTTTTTTGGCAGGAAATATAAGGCTGTATATATTTTTGTCGTTCAGGTTACTTACTGCTTGCTTTATATATCCACTCCAGGGTGCATTTGCCCGGCTGGCATCCATACTACCTAAAGCACAAATAATTTGAGCCTTAGGATATTGGGAACGAATGGTTGCCACAAAGTTTTCATAGGCCTTTACAATAAATTCAGCAGTAGGTTTGGTAGTGCCAAACCGTGCTTTAAATTGCTCATGCTCGGTGCGGTTTACCAGTGCTGCATCGTTTTGAAAAAGGTTAATCACCACTACATCGGGCGTATACTTTTTAAAATCCCAGGTGCTTTGCGGATCGTTAGCATCCAAACGGTTATACATTTCGGGCATAATGAGTGGAAACCAGCTTACCATTACACCAATGCCGCTACGGGCAGTACAATAATACTCGGCATCAAAATGCCTTGCGGTTATGGCCGCATAGCTTTTGTAATTATCTTCATATGGAGCGGTGCCCCGGTCTTGTCCGGTAGTGTCTAATACGGCAAAGCCACAGGTAATAGAGTTACCAAAAAATTCAATTTTACGTTTTTTAGTTGCAGGAGCCGCCAAAAGCTTTGCATTGTTGATTAAGTTGAAGCCGTAAAACCAGGTTTTACCGTTAGCCCATTCCGTTAGCTTAAATAGCTCCAGGCTATGCTTACCTGCTGGTAAATTCTCGGCAAGGGTATACTCCTGCTTTGCAGCGTCCAGGTGAATTTTTCGTGTAATTTTACCGTCAATAATTATGTTGTAGTAGTTATCACCACGCTGATCTTGCATTACAGCCTTTGCACCGGTACCGTTAAAATTAATTTTAACGCTGGTACCCGACCACGCCAGCACCGCCTTATCTGCCTGGGAATCTACCCTGCCCATATAATGTATATGATTATCAGTGCTTTTGATGGCCACGTCCTGAGCCTGACAGGTCAGCAAACCCAACAGGGACACTACCGCTATATGAAATACTTTATGCATAGTAAAAATTGATTTTAAAATTGGTTTTTTATTTAGAATAATTATAAACTATATTTGCGACAGATAAGTGCCATGGATACAGATACTATAAATAAACCAGCCGAATATACTGCTAATCAGTTAATGTTGATGAAAGAGTTTACCTTTCAGTTGGAATGCGTTTATAAAAAATGCTGTAAGAAATATAAAAAAGGTAAACGCTGCCGAAGCTGCCCTAAAGATTAACTTCAAGACGCTGTTTCTATTCTATAAGGTTCTACTATTCCCTTCTATATTCTATTTCCTGAACGCCGCACCAAAACTTCGTGTAGCTTATTATATTACAAACTGCAATTTGGCTTGTAATATATTGCCATAAACTTCGCATATCTTATTTATACTTCATAATATGTTGATAATGCTTTGCAAAATTGCCGGAAGATTTTCAGCATAACGCTTTAATATTTCAAATTTATCTGCACTTTAGCAGAAACAACATACACCTATGATAATTGATTCGCGGGCTTTTGCCAGGGCCGGATTACTGGGAAATCCCAGCGACGGATATTTTGGCAAAACCATTAGTTTGAGCATTAAGAATTTTGGTGCCCATATCCTATTGTACCAGTCGCCCGAACTGGTTATTGAACCGCAGGAAGCCGACGCCAATGTTTTTCGTAACGTTTACCACCTCCGGGATACTGTTAGCCTAATTGGTTACAATGGCGGTATCCCTATTATAAAAGCGGCAATTAAAAAGTTCTGCGATTACTGTGATGACAACGGTATCAAACTGTCCAACAAAAACTTTACTATTCGTTATCATTCCTCTATACCACGCCAGGTTGGTTTAGCCGGGTCGAGCGCTATTATTATTGCTACGCTTAAAGCACTGATGCAGTTTTACAGTATAGAGATACCGTTACATTTATTGCCTAACATTGCCTTACAGGCCGAAACCCAGGAAATGGGAATTAATGCCGGCTTACAAGATAGGGTAATACAATGTTATGAAGGTTGCGTACACATGGACTTTAACAAACCTCAGATAGAAGAATATGGCTACGGCGTTTATACTCCTATTGATCCAAACCTGCTGCCTAAGTTATATATCGCTTACAAAACAGATTTAGGTAAGGTATCGGGCAAGGTTTTAAACGAAATCCGCTCTAAGTACGATAAAGGAGATGAGCATGTGATATCAACCCTAAAAACAATTGCCGACCTGGCCGACCAGGGTGCCGAAGCTATTAAAAACCGCGACTATGATTTGTTGGGTGAGCTTATTAACGCAAACTTCGATAATCGCTGCAAAATTATGAGTATCAGCGATAGCAACATGGAGTTGATTAACACGGCGCGTAATTGCGGTGCATCTTCTTCGTTCACCGGTTCGGGAGGTGCCATTATTGGTGTTTACCAGGATGATGAAATGTTAAAGAGATTAGTTTACAGTTTAAAAAAGATTAACGCAAGGGTTATAAAACCTTACATGATATAATTATGGTAAAGAAAGCAGTAATACCGGCAGCGGGTTTAGGTACCCGTTTTTTGCCAGCCACTAAAGCATCTCCTAAAGAAATGCTTCCAATTATTGACACGCCAACTATCCAGTATGTAGTTCAGGAAGCAGTTGATTCGGGAATTGAAGACATCCTGATTATATCGGGTAAAGGCAAAAGATCTATTGAAGACCATTTTGACCGCCACCCCGAATTGGAAGAGCGCTTGCTGGAAAAAGAAGACAAGATGTATGACGAAATCATGCATCTATCGGACATGGCCAACATCCACTTCATCCGTCAAAAAGAAATTAACGGTTTAGGGGATGCCATTTACTATGCGCGTCATCATACCGGCAAAGAGCCATTTGCTGTTTTACTGGGCGATACCATTATCAATTCTGTTATACCGGTTACCCAGCAGTTGATTGATATTTACGAACAATACCAAAGCACCGTTATTGCCGTGGAAACCGTGCCACATGATAAGGTGTCGCGTTATGGTATTGTGGGCGGCGATATGTTATCAGACACGTTAATGAACTTGAACACGCTGATAGAAAAGCCCGATGTGGACAAGGCCCCATCAAACTTAGCTATTGCAGGACGATACATTTTAACTCCCGAAATTTATACCGCGTTAGAAAAAACCCCTCCGGGTAAAAACAATGAAGTGCAGTTAACCGACGCCATGCTTAACCTGTTGAAAAGCGAAAGCATGTATGCACATACTATTGAAGGTAAACGGTACGATATAGGTAATAAACTGGACTTCCTGAAAACTAACGTAGAGTTCGCTTTACGTCGTCAAGAGTTTGCAAAACCGTTCTATAACTTTTTGAAAGAAATTGTAGAATCGCATAAAGACCAGTTCTAAAAAAACAAAAAAGCGAGACTGATAATCGTATCAGTCTCGCTTTTTAAATTTATGTTAGTTTCCCTGCAAATCGGTCTCCTCATTCACACGCTCCGATATTAAGTGAACAATGCCGTCCAACTCTTCGGCACAACGGTTTATCAATTCCATTATTTCATCTTTATCTTCCATACTCTCCAGGTCTTTAGCCAGGTATACCAACCCTAATATAGAAGCTACAGGCCGGCGAACCTCATGCGAACTTAACCAGGCAATTTCTTGCAGCGTTTTATTTTGATGTTTAATACGTTCTTCCTTTTCTTTACGAACTGTGATATTTTGATGCACAGCAATGTAACCACTATGTATACCAACTTCGTTGTATACAGGAGTGTATTCAATTTCAAGCCATTGGTAGCCGTTTAGCGGCGAAAGATGCTCCACTTCGATGGAAAATGTTCCAAGCTTCTTTTTACGTTCGTTGATAGTTGCCAAAGTTTCAGGTGATATATGAAGTTTGGTTAAAAGACCATCAGAACGTTCGCCTACCGAGTCCCAAAACCCATATCCGGTGTAGTCTTCAAAAGCCTTGTTCACCCACGTTATTATATTTCCGCAATCCATAACCACCACCATGTTGTTAACCTTGGTAATTATTTCGGCAAGGCGCCTGTTCTCCTCATCGGAGCGTTTGAGTGCGTCGATATCCTTAATTGCTCCAATTAACCTTACAGGCTGATTGTTTTCGTTGTAAATAAAATAACCTTGATCATAAACATATATATACACATCGTCGCCACTGTTTACCCTATATTCACACCACCAGTTAGTTTCTTGGTTTATCCAAACTCTTTCCTGGCTGCTAACTACTTCCGCCCAATCATCCGGATGAATAAGTGATCGCCACCAGTTAAGGTTGTGATCAATCTTATTTATATCGCAATTTACCAGCTGAGATAAACTGGTGTTGTATATAATATCGTCGGTGACAATATTATAGTCATAAATTACATCATGAGTTGCTTTCGATACCAAATCGTACCTGTTTAAAGCCTCTTTCAATAGCAAGTCTTTTTCTTTTTGCTCGGTAATATCCTGAAAGTATATGGCCAGGCCTTCTTCAGTAGGATATACCGAAAACGAGAGCCATTTTTTCATGACATCGGTATATTCTTCAAACTTCGCCGATTTACCATCTGCTATAACTTTTTTAAACTTGGAGCACGCACTATCTTCACTTATTGCCGGGAAAACATCTAAGAGGTACTTACCAATAACATCGACCGATTTAAAGCCGGTTTCCACCTCAAATTGGGGATTGACTTTTTTTATCGTCAGTTCCCTATCGAGTGCAAAAAAACTTTCACTAATAGTATTGAGTGTATCTTCTAAGGTAAGGAAGTATTTATTTCTTTCTAACTCTAACAGTTTAAATTCGGTGATGTCTTGCGCGGATCCTACAATCTTATAAGCCATATCCAGCAGATATTCCAATTTTGCTACCAATCTTATATAATGTGTGGTACCATCGTCCAGTATCATGCGGTGTGTTATATCCATTGCCTCACCTGTACTCGATAGAAGGTTAAGTTTTACTATAACTTTTGCCTGATCATCCGGGTGTATATGTTGCAGATATGTACCGTACATGTCATCATTTTGCAGCGAACTAATAGCCGTAATGGTATGCATTTCATCAGACCAAGCCATGCATTTGTTTTCTAAAAAAAGTTCCCAGCCAGCCACTTTGGCAATTTGCTGCGTTTCGCTGAGCTTGCTTCTCTTTTCGCGCAAATCGGTGTTCAGTTTGTTAAGCCGCTGTTCATATACCACACGCTCACTTATATCCTGAGCCATCACTATTACGTGCGGCTTTTTGTTAAACACTATTTTTTGTGCGGTAATGCTAACATAAATTAAGCTTCCATCAGCCTTTTTGTGCATCCAGGGGCCCGAGTGCAATACGGTTTCAGAAACACTGTCCATTTCATTTTTTGCTGCAGCTACCTCTTCAGCGGGCCTTATATCCAATACACTCATCTGCAATAACTCATCCTTCCTGTATCCATAATTTTTAACAGTAGTTTGGTTAACCGATGAAAATTTCATTGTTTCTACATCGTAAATCCACATGGGCAGCGGGCTTCCTTCATACACAGAACGGTATTGTTTCTCACTTTCCACAAGCCGTTCATCATCTCGCCTAATTAGCGCCCAAAGTACAAACCCGGTTATTACAACATAAAATATTCCTTTTAAGCTTAATGCTAAATGAAATGCGGAATTACTGAGCTCATTTTTCAACCAAAAAAGAACCTCATTACTAATGGTAATCCAAATAATGCCTATTACTATATATATAATAGCAATACGTAATGCGCCTAATCTCATGGGCTGTATAATTAACTATTAGTGAACTGCAACAATAACTGGTAACGGAATTATACAATATCGTAATAATCAGGCAATCAGGTGTTTTTTTTATAAATAGATATCCACACCAGAAATGGCGGATGTATTGGAAAAAAACAATTCAGTTTTTGGATTGATACTGTATAGAAAATAACAGTGTACATTTCTATGTGTTACATTATTATACCAACTTCTATATTTTAAGACATTTGTATTAACAGTTTCATTTTGTATTAATAAATAACTTTTTATATTTGCGCCAGCTCATCTAACAATTAGCTATAACCATGAACGGTATCTGTTTACGTCATCTGCATATGCACCATCGCCCCCTGTGGCGATAATATGATGTATGTTTCTACGTGAAATAACAAAACCTCCGTTTACTTATAGTTTAATACCCCCAATCTTGTGAAAACACTAAAAATTGCTATCCAAAAATCTGGACGGCTAAATGAAAAATCTGTTGAGTTGCTGAAAAATTGCGGCCTCAATTTCGAAAATTATAAAAGCTCCCTTATATCACCTGTATCAAATTTCCCGCTGGAAATTTTGTTTCTACGTGATGATGATATCCCCGAATATGTGCAGGACGGCATTGCCGACTTAGGCATTGTTGGCGAAAACGTGATTATGGAAACCGAGGTGGAAGTTAGCTACCTGCAAAAATTAGGCTTTGGCAAATGCTCGCTTAAAATAGCAGTACCCAACAATACCAACATTGAAAGCGTGGCTGATTTAAACGGCCGTTCCATTGCCACAACCTATCCCGTAATTTTAAAGAAACACTTGGAGCAACTAAACATCCAGGCCGATATCCGTACCATTTCCGGTTCGGTAGAAATTTCGCCTGGTTTAGGCTTGGCCGATGCTATATGTGATTTGGTATCTACAGGTGGCACATTGAAAAGCAACGGCTTAAGAGCATTTTCGGATGTGATGAGCAGCGAAGCGGTGTTGATTGGTCGTAAAGGTTCTGAAAATGAAGACCTGATACAAGAACTGATTCAGCGCATACAATCTGTTTTACGTGCAAAGGAAACTAAATACGTGGTTTTGAACGTACTGAAGGATAACCTCGATGCTGTGATACAATTGTTACCGGGCGTTAAAAGTCCGTCGGTTGTACCATTGGCCGAAGCCGATTGGGTTGCCGTACATACCGTAATCCCCGAGCGCGATTTTTGGGATCGCATCAGCCAATTGAAACAAGCTGGTGCCCAGGGTATTGTGGTAATGCCAATAGAGAAAATTATACTGTAACCCCCGCCCCTTAAAGGAGGAGCTATTAAAATAGTTTAATATGCTTAAAGTTTATAATTATGCTGATTTAAGCACTGAAGAAATAAAAGCTTTAGTGCAGCGCAATGTGGATCCGGCTAACGAGATCCGCACAATTGTAGAAAATATAATTGGCAACGTTCAGCAACATGGCGACAGTGCCTTATTAAATTATGCACAACAATTTGATAAGGTAGCGTTAGATAAATTATACCTCGACAAAGCCGAATTAGCCGAAATAGCTACGGCTTTATTGCCCGAACAAAAAGCGGCTTTAGAAGTAGCATATCAAAATATATACAAGTTTCATGCAACACAGCTAAAAACTGAGGATAAGGTGGAAACCATGCCTGGTGTAACTTGCTGGCGCGAATTACGGCCTATTGAAAAAGTAGGTTTATATATACCGGGCGGAACGGCCGTTTTGCCAAGCACTTTTTTAATGCTGGGCATTCCGGCACGCATAGCCGGTTGTCATGAGTTGGTAGTGTGCTCGCCTCCCGGCAAAAATGGTAAGGTGAACGCTTTTATAGCGTATGTAGCGCAATTGCTTAATATAGATAGAATCTATTTGGCTGGTGGTGCACAAGCTATTGCTGCAATGGCTTACGGTACTGAAAGCATTACTAAGGTGGATAAAATCTTTGGTCCGGGTAACCAGTTTGTAACCAAGGCTAAAACCATTATACAATCTACTACCGTAACTGCTATTGATATGCCGGCCGGACCCTCAGAAGTGTTGGTAATTGCAGACGACACCGCTAACCCGGCTTATATAGCTGCCGATCTGTTAGCGCAGGCCGAGCATGGTATTGATAGTCAGAGCATTTTGGTAGCCACGTCGGCAGAACTGATAGAGAAATCAATAGCCGAACTAGAAAGACAATTAGCCATTTTGCCTCGTGCCGAGATTGCCGGTATGGCCATAGCAAATTCATACGCTGTTGTAGTAAATGATTTGAATGAAGCCATCAACTTCAGCAATATTTATGCACCTGAGCACCTCATACTGGCAACAGACGACTGGCAACAGATCACAGGCAGTATTATTAACGCAGGCTCCGTATTTTTAGGTAACCAAACCCCCGAAAGCGTAGGCGACTATGCATCGGGCACTAACCATACCCTGCCAACCAGTGCGTATGCCAAGGCTTACTCAGGCGTGTCGGTAGATTCATTCGTGAAAAAAATTACGTTTCAACATTTAACACCGGACGGCTTGAGAAACATAGGTCCGCATGTAGAAATATTGGCCGATCTGGAAGGCTTGCATGCACATAGGAATGCGGTGAGTGTAAGGATGGCCCCTAACTTTAACGTATAACAAGCATTGTCATCTGAGCTTGTCAAAGACTTATACACTTGATAAAGTCTTCGATAAGCTCAGATAATTTAATTCTCATTGCTATTACTCGCAATGACAACGATTACAATTACCATGTTCAATATCAACAACGTTCTTCGAGAAAATATAAAAAATTTAAAGCCCTACTCCTCCGCTCGCGATGAGTATCAGGGTGAGGCAAGTGTGTACCTCGATGCTAATGAAAATGCATTTGGTTCTCCGTTAGATACCAATTATAATCGTTACCCCGATCCCTTGCAATACGCTGTAAAAAAGCGCTTGATGGAAATTAAGGGTGTGCCCGTTCGTAATATATTTTTAGGTAACGGCAGCGATGAAGCTATCGATATCTTATTTCGCAGCTTTTGCAATCCTGGTGTTGATAATGTAATACTGGTACCGCCTACTTATGGAATGTACGAGGTATCGGCGAATATTAACGACGTGGAGACCCGTAAAGTCAATCTGACCGAAGATTACCAACTGAACCTGGAGGGCATTGCCGAAGCCATCGACAAAAACACTAAACTCATTTTCATATGCTCGCCCAATAACCCAACCGGCAACTCTATTAACCGGCCCGATATTGAAACTCTGCTGGCTAATTTCAACGGCTTAGTAGTAGTTGATGAGGCTTATATTAATTTCAGCCGTCAAAAAACTTTTATACAAGAGCTAACCGAATACGCCAACCTGGTAGTTTTGCAAACACTTTCCAAAGCATGGGGTTTGGCAGGCTTACGTTTAGGTATGGCCTTTGCCAGTGAAGAAATTATTGAGGTAATGAACCGGGTTAAACCGCCGTATAATATTAATGAAGCATCACAACAACTGGCACTGCAAGCGTTGCAAAATATTGAGCAGGTAAACGGCTGGATTAAAGAAACTTTGACTGAACGTGATCAACTTGTGCTACAACTAAAAGAGTTTGATTTTGTATTGGATATTTATCCATCAGATGCTAACTTCATCTTAGTGAAAACAACTGATGCAAAAGGGATATATACATTTTTAGTACAAAACGGAATCATTGTGCGCGACCGTTCAAAGGTTGAACTTTGCGAGGGGGCATTGCGCATTACGGTGGGTACGCCACAAGAAAACATTGTACTCTTGAACACCCTAAAAAACTTTTAATGAGCAGCCCCAAAAAAGTATTGTTTGTAGACCGCGACGGTACCATGATCAGCGAATGTGCCGATGAGCAGATAGATTCGTTTTATAAGTTACAGTTCTATCCAGGCGCGTTAACCTACCTGCCACGCATAGCCAAGGAAATGGGTTATGAACTGGTAATGGTGACCAACCAAGACGGCTTAGGTACGATCTCGCATCCTGATGAAAATTTTTTTCCGGTGCATGATTTCATCATGAGAACTTTTGAGAACGAAGGAGCCAAATTTGAGTCCACATTCATCGACCGCACTTTTCCAGCTGATAATGCCCCTACCCGCAAACCCGGTACTGGCATGCTAACCGCTTACCTGGATGCTGAAAAATATGACTTGGCAAACTCTTATGTAATAGGCGACCGTTTAAACGATGTGCTATTGGCTAAAAACTTAGGAGCAAAAGCTATTTGGTTAAATGATGGGATGGGTATGGGCGCTAAAGAATTTTCAACAGAAGAACTGGCAGCAATCAACCAAACCATAGCTATTAAAACCACTGAGTGGGAAAAGATTTATGAGTATTTGAAAGTTGGCAAACGCGTGATCGAACATCGTCGTACTACCAAAGAAACGGATATCTATATCAAGATTGACCTTGATGGTACCGGAGATGCCAAGGTAAATACAGGACTGCACTTTTTTGACCATATGCTGGATCAGATTGCCCGTCATGGCAGCATCGATCTGGAAGTGATAGCCAAAGGCGACCTGCATATTGATGAGCATCACACCATTGAAGATACCGGTATTGCATTAGGCGAAGCCATGGCAACAGCATTAGGCAACAAGCGCGGCATTGAACGTTACGGGTTTTGCCTGCCTATGGATGATTGCCTGGCACAGGCAGCTATTGATTTTGGCGGCCGCAACTGGCTGATGTGGGAAGCCGATTTTAAACGTGAAAAAGTGGGTGACATGCCTACAGAAATGTTTTACCATTTTTTTAAATCGTTTACCGATGCCGCCAAAGCTAATTTAAATATAAAAGCCGAAGGAGTTAACGAACATCATAAAATAGAAGCTATCTTTAAAGCTTTTGCCAAAGCCATTAAAATGGCCGTACGGCGCGATGTGAACAATATGGTTTTACCAAGTACTAAGGGAGTACTATAAGAGAGTAAAGATTATAGAATCAAGAGTCAGGATTTAGAATTCTCACCTATGTTCTTGATTCTTATTCTTAACTCTCATACAAATTATGATAGGAATAGTCCGCTACGGTGCAGGCAACATTTTCTCGCTTACGTCTGCACTCGACAGGTTGGGAATTGCTTATGGCATGGTACATACAGAGGCCGATCTGGAGCAGTTCGACCGCTATATAATTCCGGGTGTTGGCCATGCCGGTGCTGCCATGAACAAACTGGAACAAACGGGTTTAGTACCAGTCATTAAAGCTTTGCAAAAACCTACACTAGGTATATGTGTGGGTATGCAATTAATGACGGCATACTCTGAAGAAGGTGATGCCAATTTGCTACACATTTTCCCAAATAAAACTTTGCGGTTTAAAAACAGTCCCGATTATAAAGTACCACATACCGGTTGGAACCGGGTACACCAAACTCAGGAAAACCCTTTATTTGCAGGTATTCCAAACGATGCACACTTTTATTTCGTACATTCTTATTACATTGAGTATAACGATGCATATACTTTAGCATCAACAAATTACAGCTTGCCCTATTCGGCATCAATTTGGCATAATAATTTTTACGGTGTTCAGTTCCACCCCGAAAAATCGGGTATTTATGGAGAAACACTTTTAGCTAATTTTTCAAAAATTTAAAGCATGTACATTATTCCTGCTATCGACATTCTGGACAAAAAAGTGGTCCGCTTGCGCGAAGGTGACTACCAACAGGTAACCCAATATGAGGTGAGCCTCGAAGAAATGATCGATCGCTACCAAGCCATAGGCACCGAGTTGATCCACATTATTGACCTCAACGGTGCAAAAGGTGATTTCAGCAACCAGCAGTATCTATTTGATGTTATTAAACAAACTGATATGAAAATTCAGTACGGTGGTGGCATTCGCAGCATTGAAAAAGTACAAGAACTTACTGACGCCGGCATTGCCCGTGTCATTGTAGGTACTCAAGCCATCAGTAATCCTACTTTTTTGGATGACCTGAGTAAGGCAATGTGTGGCAGCAGCAAATGTGCTGATAAAATTGTAGTAGCTATTGATGTATTGGATGAAGTAATTAAATACTCGGGCTGGATGGAAAGTTCGCCTATTAAGCTGATTGATTATGTTGATCGCTGCCTGCATTTAGGTTTTTACCGCTTTTTATGTACAGATATTAATAAAGATGGCAAATTAGGCGGAGCTGGCATTGAACTTTACGAAAAATTGCTTGACCACTCCCCTTTCATTAAACTGATTGCATCGGGTGGCGTAAGCTCTATGAACGATATAGAAGACCTGAATAAAATTAAGGTAGAAAGCTGTGTAGTAGGCAAAGCCATCTACGAAGAGCGTATTACCATTGAAGATGTAAAAAACTGGAACTTGAAATCATTGATTTCTATATAATATTCAACGTCATTGCGAGGAACGAAGCAACCTTTGCGTAGAAAGGTTGACTTACTATGTTTTCGTGCAGAGGTTGCTTCGCTACCGCTCGCAATGACGCCCTTATAAAACATGTTAGCTAAAAGAATTATTCCCTGCCTCGACGTTAAAGACGGTCGTACTGTAAAAGGTGTGAACTTTGTTGACCTTCGCGATGCCGGCGACCCGGTTGAACTGGCTTGGAACTATTCGCAACAAGGTGCCGACGAACTGGTATTTTTAGACATTACCGCCACGCACGAGAAACGAAAAACGTTGGTGGAATTAGTGAAATCTGTAGCACGTCAAATCAATATACCTTTCACTATTGGCGGTGGTATCAATGAAATAGCCGATGCTGATGCGTTGCTGAATGCTGGGGCTGATAAGATTTCAATTAATTCAGCAGCTGTTCGTAATCCCGCTTTGATTGATGAATTAGCCAAAGCATTTGGTGTGCAGTTTGTTATTGTAGCGGTTGATACTCGGCACGTGACCAACGCAAATATAGTACACCTGAATGGCGGCCGTATTGCTACTGATAAAGAAACCCTGACCTGGATCAAAGAAGCTGAAAGTCGTGGCGCTGGAGAGATCCTGCTTACTTCGATGGATCACGACGGTACAAAAGCCGGATTTGATCATGGCTTGCTAAAAGTGGTGAACGATTCGGTACGCATACCGGTAATTGCATCTGGTGGTGCAGGGAGTGTACAGCACTTTGTAGATGTATTTGAGCAAACCAATGTAGATGCGGCACTGGCGGCTTCGGTATTTCACTACGGAGAGATTTTGATACCTGATTTAAAGGATGTGCTAAGAGGACATCATATTGAAGTAAGATAATATTAATTATACAATTGTCAGTCTGAGCCTGTCGAAGACTTAGCACGTTGATGCTTCGACAAGCCCAGCATGACAAACGAGTGCCAGATAGTTGGCGTAAAAAACAACCAATGCAAATAGATTTTACTAAATCAACAGACGGCTTAGTGCCGGTGGTTATACAAGACGAGCAAACTCTGGAAGTTTTGATGCTGGGCTACATGAACCAGGAAGCTTATAACAAAACCGTGCAAGAAAATATTGTTACTTTTTACTCCCGTAGCAAAAACCGCTTATGGACCAAAGGTGAAACCAGCAACAATTTCCTGCATGTAAAAAGCATTCATGTTGATTGTGATAACGACACTATTTTGATCAAAGCCAAAGCCGATGGACCAACCTGCCATACCGGTGCACGTAGCTGTTTCCAAACTACTTATAACCAAAATTTTATATTAGAGCTGGAGAATATTATTCAAGACAGGTATACCAATCCGCAGGAAGGATCCTACATCAATAAGCTCCGCAAAAAAGGCCTTAATAAAATAGCCCAAAAAGTAGGTGAAGAAGGCGTTGAAGTAGTAATAGCTGCCTTAGCCGAAACAGAGGCCGACCTGATTGGTGAAGCATCTGATTTGGTATTTCACTTACTGGTATTGCTCCGCGAAAAGGGTTTAAGTTTAGAAACTATAGCTAAAAATTTAGAAAGCAGGCATACTCCGCAACTCCCCGATGGAGGACTTGCCCATAAGCACGGCAGCTAATCTTTTATGTAATCGGCACTAATCAATAAATAATTTTTTACTCTCACCATAAGGGCTTGGGGGCTTCATATGATAGTTAATAAAGCATTCGAACTAACCGGGCATCAAAACCCCATTTTTGCGCTGGAACTTTCGCAGAAGCCGGGCATTTTGTTTAGTGCGGGCAACGATAAAGGTTTGGTAGAATGGGACCTGGCCAAACAAGCTTTTATTAAAGTGATGTTCCCGGTTGCAGCCTCGGTATATGCGATTCATTGCCCCGCCGGGTACCCCTTAATGTTTGCCGGTTTACGTAACGGCGATGTGTTGGTGTTTGATTTTATTCAGCAAAAAATTACAGCTACACTTAAACACCATACCAAACCTGTTTTTGATATAAAGTCGGTTGGTGGTAAACAAGAAATGCTCGTGGCCTCCGAAGATGGTAAGGTTAGCGTCTGGAATTTGAACACAATGGAATTGGTTCATACTATTCAGGTAAGTTCTGATACCATCCGCAGTATCAGCATTTCAACTGATGAGCAACAGGTAGTGTTTGGCTGTCGTGATAACGCAGTAAGGATATATAGTCTTGTCGATTATGGCTTCATTGATAGCCTTACGGATCACACAATGGCCGTATTTACTGTACAATACTCACCCGATGGACAATACCTTCTATCCGGTTCGCGCGATGCGCAGATCAAGGTGTGGGATGTGGCAACGTTAACCCTTAAACAAAGCATTGCAGCCCATTTATTCGCGGTTAACCATATTCTCTTCCACCCTAATCAGCCTTACTTTGCATCGGCCAGTATGGATAAAAGTATTAAGATCTGGGGTGCTGATGATTTTAAACTATACAAGGTCATTAGCAGGGAGAAAGGATTTGCAGGTCACCAGCTATCGGTGAATAAATTAGCCTGGAACGCTAACCAGTTGTTATCAACAAGTGACGATAAGCGCATTATTGCCTGGGATATTGAGTTTTGAAATCTTAGTTATCCAACTATAACAAACAAAGCCGCTTCATTAATAAAGCGGCTTTGTTTGTTTATGCTATTATATAGCTATAACAGGTTTTCCATTGGCTAACCTGTCTTGCCTTATTAATGCTTCCAGGTAGTAATAGTCGGCATAGCTTATAGGCACATCAATTTCGCTGTTGGCAGGTTTGTGGCCGGTACTATGCAGCAATATAAAACCTTTGCTTTCCCCGGGTTTAGCTTGGTAGCTTTTAGTTAAACTACTCATTATGTTATCGGCAAGCTTTTTGTATTCTTTGCCATTCTTGCTGTAAGTGCTTAGCTCGTATAAGGCCGAAGCCATTAAAGCGGCTGCCGATGCATCGCGCGGTACATTTGGTATTGCCGGATCGTTAAAATCCCAATAAGGTACTTTATCTTTAGGTAAATTAGGATTGTTAAAAATGAATTTAGCTATCGCTTCAGCATGTTTCAGGTAAGCTGGGTCTTTAGTTTCGCGATAGCATAACGTGTAACCATACAAGCCCCAACCTTGTCCCCTTGCCCAGGCCGATGAATCGGCAAAGCCCTGGTGCGTTTGCTTGTGTAATACCGCCCCTGTTTGCGGGTCATAGTCTATCACATGGTACGAACTGTAATCGGGCCTGAAATGGCTTTTCATGGTGGTGTTGGCATGGCTTACCGCTATTTTATAAAATGAAGAATCGCCTGATAACTTGCTGGCTTCAAACAACAGTTCCAAATTCATCATATTATCTATAATTACCGGGTATTTCCAATCCTTGCGGTTATCCCACGACTTAATGGTACCAACCGCCGGATTAAACCGGGTTGATAAAGTTTTTGCGGCTTGAATAATCACCTCTTTATAGTGCGCGTCTTTCGTTAAACGGTAGCCGTTGCCCACACTGCAATAAATTTTAAAGCCAACGTCGTGTGTACCTTTATCAAACTGCTCGGGTTCAATTTTAGCGGTATATTCTTTAGCGGCGGTAAGCCATTTGTTATTGTGCGTATATTCATACAAGTACCATAACTCGCCAGGGAAAAAGCCGCTCACCCAATCTTTAGATGGGATAAGCACTAAATTTCCCTTTTCATCAAGCGTACGTGGCGAAACCGGGTTAGGCTTAGCGCTTGTACCCTTAGGTATTGCTGCAAGCATGACATCGGTTTGCTTTTCAGCAAATGGGAAAGCTTTTTTATAGTCTTTTTGTGCATATACTGTGCTACTCAACAGGCAGAGCGCTAAAGGAATCAGTTTATTCATCGTATGTTAATTGAGCCAAATGAGCGTATGCCTCACCGGCAGATTTCTTATTACTTCTTCGTTTGTTGGGCTGTGTTCTAAAGTTTTCCAGGTGTTGAGCCATTCGGTTTGGTTGTAGGCTGCTGCGCCGAAAATTAACGCGGGTTGTGCTACCGGCCATTTATCCCAGTACATTACATCTTTTTGGAATGGCCATTTACTCTTGTCTTTCAAATATGGATATAGGTAGGCTATACCTTTTTTTATGGAGCGGCCGTCGGGTGTTTCATACATCCATAAATTATCTTGCGGCGTGCTCAATATCTGGCAAAGCGTGGTCATAGCATCAAGGTTAAAAATAGAATAGCCGTAAGGTTTGGTACGTTTCAATTCTAACGGAAAGCTTCCATCTGCAGCCATTTGTCCCGGCAATAACACTTCCTTATAACGGTTGCGACAAAAATCAAGCAGTTCATTGTTACCTGTAAATTTGGCAAAACAAGCCGTTTGCATGGCCCAACAAGTGCCGTGATTATTTTTGGCATTCATTTCATCTTTGCCGTACTGATGTGTGGTTAACCACGTCAAATACTCGTTAAACCACAATTTTATAGCTTTAAGATCATTTTTGTCAATGGTTTCCGAATCTTGCATAGCTTCTATTCCCTGCACCACTTCCATTAATTGAATAGTGTCTATAATGCCAATTCCCCTACCAGTTGCTACTCCTTTAATGGCTTGCGCGTATTGCAGGTTAGGGTTCATCAAGGTTTCTGGATTGATAAACCATGCTTTCAAATGAACAAGGGCTTGCTTTGCATATTTCTTATTGTGCGTTAGTAGGTATGCCGATGACAGTGCGCCAATTATACGGCTAAAACGGATCATGGCTAAACGGTGTGCTACAAAGTTTTGCGGATTGGTAAGTCCGTCCTTTTGGACGTATGGGCCGTTAGTGTTCTTTTCATCGGGCCACCAATAATCACCTTCCGAATAAAAATCGTGCTTACCGCCGGTGCTGCGGAGCGAACTTTGAGCCGTAACGGTTATTGGCTCCAGCTTCATTGCCCAACCTGCCTCCTTTAAAATGGATTGCTTTAAAGTTGCCGCCACCTGCTGGCGAATAGTATCATCACCTGTGCTGTGCCAACTGATGGTGATGCTGGCAGTTAGAAGTATTATGAGGATTTTTATTTTCAAGTTCTTCAGCGTTTTAAAGAAACAGAGTATTGTGTCTCTACCATTTCTGGTGTTACTATTTACGTTTCCTTACCTTATTCAACAACAATTGCATATCATAGTAATCATTACCGGCCACCTGATGAATTACCTTCATTAAGGATGGATCAAAATAAGATGCTAAGGATAGAACTACAATACCATTTTTGGGATTAAAGGGATGACCAGCTACATAGCCTTTTTCGCCGTTGGCAGCGCGGTCGCGGTCAAACTTTACTTTGCTGTTGGCAAACTCTCCATGCGTTTTTTCGCCGGTTACATAAGGCAAAAGGAACTGTACTGATTTTTCGACTGAACTTGTGGTTGGCGACTGCACCGCGTAATAGTTCTTTCCTGTAGCCCGATTAACCACTATCATGGCTTTTAACAAAGGTTCTAAGGTATAAATGTGGTAGTGTAGGGCATCGCGCTCAGCAAAATCATAGCTGGAACCATCGGCATACAAGTTTTGGTTCAGTTGCTGCTCTATCAGTTTGTTTACGGTGTCGCGGTATTTATCGGCATGTATGGTGTAAACTACCTGGGCAATTACCTTAATACGGTGCGAATTCCAGTTATTTTTTGCGGTAGATTTAGTAGGCAATGCATATTTGCTGTTGATCTCTCCCAGGGCAATGGTTTCCAACCAGGCGTCGATCTCCTTACGCTGGTCTACACTAACTTCGTTTCTTATTAAGTCGTAACCAGTAAAAAACTCTTCCAGCTTAGTTTCGTCGATAGGATCGCCAGTGGCCTGGTTCAGTTTAGCCCAGGCAGTAAGGTATTCTTGCGCTTTTGCTAAGTAGGCTTTGTTGCCGTATACGCGATAGTTTAGGGCCAGCGCAAAAACTTTTGGTCCATCTAATACGGCCTTTAAGCTGGCGGTTTTAGCAGGGTTACCTTGTAGCAGCCCTTGCGATGTTACTTTCTCTATTGGATTTGGCACATCATTAAGCGCTTTTTCAGCCTGCTCTTTAAACGATGCATATTCCTTTTTTACTTTAGCATCCGTATTTAAGGCGCTTTGGAGCGTTTTAATTTCAGCGGATGATAAACTTACATACTGCGCCTGAGCACTTGCGGTAGCAGCTAATAAGCCGATGCCTATAATTATCTTTTTCAATTTGAGTAATATTATTGGTTAGTACTAATTTACCAGTTCAAACTTACTTTCGAGCAAAATATGGTCTGACGAGTTGCCTATCATCAACTTAAATTCTCCCGGTTCGGACGTCCAATTCATTTTTTGATTATAAAAAGAAAGCTTTTCCTTATTTATCACAAACTTCACAGTCTTGCTTTCACCCGGTTTAAGATATAATTTTTCGAAACCTTTAAGCTCCTTTACCGGGCGGGTCACGCTGGCTACTATATCTTGCAAATAAAGTTGCACCACTTCTTCGCCTGCATAAGAGCCGGTGTTTTTTAGATTACAAGTTACGGTTAAAGAATCGCTTACGGTAAACTTAAGTTTATCCAGTTTTAAATTGGTTAGGGCAAATGTACTATAGCTCAGGCCGTATCCAAACGCATAACGCGGACTATTTTGCATATCCAGGTAACCCGAACGGTAAGTAGCGGCAATATCGGTTGGCGATGGTCGGCCGGTACTTTTGTAGTTATAATAAACCGGAATTTGTCCCTCTGACCGCGGGAACGACATGGGTAGTTTCCCGGCGGGATTATAATCGCCAAACAATACATCGGCCATGGCATTACCGGCTTCGCTGCCCAGCCACCAAGTGTGTAATATAGCATTGGCATTATCGGCTGTCCAGTTGAAGATTAACGGCCTGCCCGACATGGTTAGCACCACAATTGGCTTGCCTGTTTTTTGCACGGCTTTAATCAAGTTTTCCTGAGCGCCCGGTAAATGAATATTAGCCTTGCTTTTAGCCTCTCCGCTCATATCAAAGGCTTCTCCTACTGCCAATATTACTACATCAGCTTTATTAGCCAGGGCAACTGCTTCTGCAAAGTTACATTTGGAGGTATCGCTCAGGTCGCAGCCTTCTGCATAGAGCAGTTTGGTATTTTTGCCCACCTTGTTTTGTAGCCCTTCGTATAAAGAAACCAAATGATCATTATCCCATTTCACCGACCAAAAGCCCATCATATCTTTACTGGATTTAGCCAGCGGACCAATAACGGCTATGGTTTTTAACTTTTTAGATAGTGGCAATAAATGGTTATCATTCTTCAACAACACAATACTCCGCTTGGCAACATCTCGCGACTTAGCCCTGTTTTCGGCAGAATTTAAAATCCTGTTCTCACGGGCTTCGTTGCTGAAGCGGTATGGGTCGTCAAATAACCCCATCTCAAATTTTTTGCGAAGGATGCGTTTTACGGCATCGTTTATTAAAGCTACATCTACCGTTTTATCCTGCACTAACTTAGCTAAGTTAGGCAGGTACGCATGGCCTTCCATGTCCATATCGCTGCCGGCTTTAATGGCCATTTCAGAAGCTTGGGCATTATCTTTGGCGAATCCGTGCTGCACCATTTCTTTTATCGAACCCCAGTCGCTCACTACAAAACCTTGATAGTTCCACTTTCCTTTCAAAATATCCCGCTGCAGATAACTATTGCCTGTGGCAGGAATGCCGTTCAGATCGTTGAAAGAGTTCATGAAAGTAGCAGCGCCGGCATCAAGCGCAGCCTTGAACGGCGGCAGGTAAGTTTCCCATAACTGGCGGTCACTCATATCCACACTATTATAATCTCGGCCACCTATGGCTGCACCGTAAGCAGCAAAGTGTTTTACACAGGCCATCACGGCATCCAAACTACCTAATCCATTTCCCTGAAAACCCTTTACCCTTGCCCTTGCAATTAACGAACCCAGGTAAGTATCTTCTCCTGCTCCTTCCATTACCCTACCCCAACGCGGATCGCGCGAAATATCCACCATAGGCGCGAACGTCCAGTGCTGGCCCGATGCGGCGGCTTCTGTAGCTGCTACCCTCGCCGATGTCTCTATGGCTTGCAAGTCCCAACTTGCAGCTTCGGCCAAGGGCACGGGAAAGGTTACCCTGTAGCCATGTATCACATCTAAACCGAAGAGCATAGGTATTTTGAGGCGCGACTGCATGGCAATCTCCTGCACCATGCGCGTATCTTTTGCGCCGCGCACGTTAAGCATTGAGCCTACTTTTCCGGCTTTAATGTCCTGGTACTTTGTGGTATTGGTGGTAACCGGCCCTGTGGCCAGTCTATCGCCGGTATACTGGTTAAGCTGACCTATCTTTTCTTCGAGGGTCATTTTTTTCAGTAATTGCTCAACCTTTGCATCAATACTCGAGGCATTGTTAGACGGCGTTTGCTGCGCCGATACCCAACTGCCAATGGTTAGCAAGCATAAGGTAAATAGAAGCTTTTTTTGCATGGATGGTGTAAAGTAGCTTACAGAGAGTGGCTAAATACCATTGCGGTACTTAACCACTCATGTCAACTTTTGGGTCTATCTAAAAGAATTTTTTTATAAAAACTAATAACGGCTTGGTACAGCGGTAGTACTCATTACATGAATTTGACCATTTGTGGCTATTAAGCCGCCGGTAGCCACATTATTGGCATCGTTTAACACCATAGGCGAAAAATCGGTATTGGTTTGTTTGAGGTTAAACTTACTTTCCAGATCGAAACCTTTGCCTGTACTGGGCGTCCTGTAATCAAATGTTAACGTGCGGGCTCCGCTTGTATTTAGAGCGGGCTCAGCATTAACCACCAGGTAGCCAAGAGCTGATTCTCTGCCTGCAACAGTACCAACAGGCAAAATTGAAGTTAGGCTTTGGTTAACGCTGGTCAGATTATTAAAACCTAAATCGCCCTGCCCAATAAGAGAGAGAAAATAATTTCTAACAGTGGTCGGCGAGTATTCGTTCCAGGAGGTTGCCGGGTGCGTAACAGGCGTTATGCCATCAGCGGCATATTTCTGAGTACCATCAGGATTTTTTTCCAAGATTGGAAATGTATACCAAAACCCATTACCGGGTGTGGTACCAACAGGAAATTGCCTTACCGCGTTATTACTTAAAAATATAAAAGTACGACCAGCTTTTTCATATTCGGCCGGATCTATACCTGCATATTCGAGTCCTAACTGCATATATTTAAAAACGGTGTCATTTGCAATTAGTGGTGTTTTTCCGCGATCTCTTAAATATTGTAATGCCGATTTATTTAAGTTGGGGTTTACCGTGCTACCAGGTTTATACTCGTAATTTTCTTGTAACTCCAAACCACCAACTTTGCATGAACCTAAAAAGGATACACAGAATAACGCAGATGCTAAAATTATATTAATCTTTTTCATAATGCTGTCAATTATAATCCGTTATAAGGTGCGTACTGAACTAATAGATTGTTTGAATACAAAACCGTATTACTCAACGGCCAGTAATAACGGCGTTTATCGGTACCCCAGCCTGTAAGCGGGTTACCAGCTACAGTTTGTCGTGCAATTAATATAGGGTTCATTACTTCTATTACCCTATCGGTACGTACCAAATCAAACCACCTTACACCTTCGCCAATCAGTTCAAATTGTCTTTCCTGTAATATAGCTGACTCAATTACTACCGGGCTCGCATAGGTAGCTACTGCCGGAGCGGGCACATTTGCGCGTGTTTTAATCAAGTTTAAATATTTAACAGCATTAGCGGCATCGCCTATACCGTTAAGCGCTTCTGCATAAAGCAAATACATACCACTTAACCTGTAAAGCGGTATAAATACATTAGTTTGGTCGGGGTTAGCCGGTAAATTGTTAGAATAAACAGTTGGGGTAAAGGTATACTGGCTACCAACTACCGCTGGTACGGCAGGAATAGCCGGCGAGGTAGGAGTTGCAGGTACAGCCGGAATTGCAGCAACAGGGTTTACAGCCGGCACATAAGTACCTGCATAAAACTTCCAAAAGCTTCTGTCGCGTATGTTCTGATTAGTAGCTGAAGCTACATTGTAAGTTTGCTTAACCCGTATGTCAACCGTTGAAGTAGTTGAACCGTATGTAGCTGTTGCGACTCTTGGCCAGTTAGCCCACAACGGATCGGCCATGCGAATGATCGGCTCGTTGGTAGTTCGAGAAACACCTCCCATGCAAGGGCAACCATTGGCAATTACATCCCAGTGAATAGTAAAAATGGCTTCAACACTCGAAGCTGGAGTTACGAATTGTGCATTCCAAGTGGCAGCTGTTTGTAAATCGTTTACAGATCCGCCGGATCCGGTTGCTGTTGCACCTGCTGAATTGTATACTTTACCTGTTGGACCTTTAGCAGCAAACAATCTTTTAAACCATATGATAGCATTGGTATAGTCTTTTTGCCACATGTATACATCGGCTGCTATAGAGCATATGGCACCCTCGCCCAAATAGTATGTAATTGGTGTAGCGTTTTTGGTAGTTAAATCATATGCCTTTTGCAAATCAGCCTTACATTGGTCTAATACTTTAGCCTGTGGGTCTCTGGCCTGGGAAGCAGGTTGCGACAGATCTAAAAGAGGCTCTGTACGAATCGGGGCATCGCCCCAAACACGGGCTATCCAGAAATAAGCCAGGGCACGCATGGCGTACGCCTGTGCGGTATAACTCGACTCCAAAGCAGGAGTTAACTCTCCCGGAGTTCCTGGCGGAACATAATTTTTGATTTCGGGTAGTTTTTTAATGATCAGGTTTGCACGCGATATTACACTGTACAAGATGCTCCAGTCGGTATAGGCATTGCCCGAGGTAAGGGCATTAAAATCTATTTCGTTAGTACTGCTGGTAGCATACGTAGGTTTACGGCCCTCCCAGTTATCCGACCTCGCTTCGCCCCACCATGTAATGTTATTTTGATTTTGCCCTGTGGCCGATGACTTGATCATTGCCGACTGAAATTCTCCATACATACCTGCAATGGCGGCATCGGCATCCAGTTTACTTCTAAAAAACTCTGAAACCTTGCCCTCAGATAGAGGCTCTTCATTAACCATCTTATTACAGCTGCCTAATGACACCAATATGGTTAAAACTGATATATATAATATTCTTTTCATTCTATTCTTCTTAAAATCCAACGTTAATACCAAACCCAAGCTCTCTTCTCTTTGGATACCTGCCCGTATCATCACCCGGTGTTAAACCCGATGACGAAGTAAACTCAGGATCAAATCCGGTATAATTAGTGTAGGTTAACAGGTTTACACCGTATACATAAAGCGATATATTTTTGGTGTATACCTTTTTAGCAATGTTTTGGTTTAAACGGTAAGTGAACCTTGCGTTTGATAAGCGTACAAAGCTGGCATTCTCTAAAAAAAAGCTGTTCCCGCCTATACGCTGGCTACCTCTGGTGTCCTTATCAGGATAGTAAGGGTAAGTGGCTATATCACCTTGCTTAGTCCAGGCACCGTAAATAGCTTCCGGTAAAGATGGACCGCCTGCATTAGCAAAATTGGTTAAGTTTTGTTTAAACTGATTGTATACTTGTCCGCCCAGAGTTGCATTAATGATGAACGAAAGCGAGAAGTTTTTGTAGGTAAAGTTATTTACAAAACCCAGGTACAAATCGGGTTGTGCGTTGCCTATTACCTGACGATCGGCATCATCAATCACCCCATCGTTATTCAAATCTTCCCACTCGGTATCGCCACCTAATAATGTAGCGCCACCACTGGTTCTCTTTTTAACTACTGTACCGTTGTAAGGCTGACCGTTTAAAGTATAACTGGATGCTACGGTTGCTCCCGCATTACCATTAGCCGCACCAGCGGCAGTAGGACCTCCACGTGTGGTAGCAACTGAAGTAATACCTACAGGCGTTAAACGCTGTCCATCGGTTGAGTAAGCGTTTGAGGCATCATACTGGTAAACACCTAAATTTTTCCAGCCGTAAAAGCTACCAATGCGTAATCCTTCGGCAATTAAATAACGGGCGTTGCCACCACTTACACCACCGCTGCCGGTAGCTACAAAGGTTTCACCGTTGTTAAGCTTCAATATTTTGCCACGCTCAAACGTTACGTTAGCGTTAACGTTCCAATTAAAGTTTTTTCCTTTAATAGCGCTACCGCCTAAAACTATCTCCAAACCTTTGTTTTCAATGTTACCAATGTTTACACGCTGTACGGTGTAACCGGTTTCTTTTGCAATTTGGCGATTGTATAAAAGATCGCTGGTGGTTCTGATATAGCCGTCGATGGTTGCGGTTAAGCGTCCTTTCAGGAAAGTTAGATCTAATCCCAAATCCTTAGTGGTAGTCGACTCCCATTTAAGCGCCGAGTTGTACAGGTTTGCGGTTGGAGAAATACCTGCCACACCGTTATAACTGTCGCCGCCAATTTCGAGTAAGGCTAATGATTCAAAAGCACCAATTGGGTCGTTACCAGCTTTACCATAACTAAACCTGATCTTACCATCATCTAAAGCTTTTTTAGTAAACGACAAGAACTTTTCATCAGAGAAACGCCATCCCACAGATCCTGCAGGGAAACCTCCCGAACGATTGTCTGCACCAAAACGTGACGAAGCGTCGTTACGGTAAACACCCTGTAAAAAGTATTTACTCTTGTAGTTATAACTGAAACGACCGAAGTATGATCCTGTTGAAATAGGAACCAAACGCACCCTTTGCTGGCGCAGGTTGGTGATGTTAGCACCCGTTATTGTTTGTATATTCTCCAACACAAAGTTAGTTCCTGAAAGATTGGTTGTATCGTTACGAGACCGGTCACGAGAGATGCCTAAAGTGGCCGATATGTTGTGATCTTTATTAACGGTTTTGTTATAATTTAAATAAGCCTGTGCTTCGTAATAAAACCTTTGGAAAATGTTATTACGTGCAGCATTGGTTAAACCGTCCTGCGCATTAACAATACGTGGCGAAAAGAAAAATCCTTCGCTATTATCCAATTGGGTGTTTAACGCCGTAGTAAATTTCAGATCTTTAGTGATATCAACGTTTAGAGTGTTTACGAACTGTGTGCGGTATTCTTCACGTTTGTTAACCTCGTACATGGCGTTTGCTATTGGGTTACGCTTACCATTAATATAACTTGTTAACGATCCGTTAGGATAGTAAAGCAAATAGTTAGACGGCCTGTCGAACGCTGGCCTAACCTGGTTGGAGAAGTTGGAGTAGTTACCTGTTTGCCTATAAAACGATATGTTAGCCGAATACTTAACCGCTTTGGCAAATTGATAATCCACGTTTATACGCGATTGAATTCTTTTGCTGTAGGTGTTTATTAACGTTCCTTGATCATCCAAATAATTTAAACTGGCCGAGTAAGTAAGATTTTTTTGACCGCCGCCTAATGAAAACTTCACATCATGACGGGCACTGCTGTTACCTAACACTAATCGTTGCAAGTCGTTATCAGAGTTTTGGCCCGGGTTTAAAGAATCGACCAACGTACTGCCGTAACCTGGCAGTAAGCCGCCTTGTAAACGGCGATAATAACGCACATCGGCAGCATTAGCGGTTTGGATGAAATGCGATAGTTTACCTGTGGTATAAGCATATTGCAAATCGATCCGTGGTTTGCCTTCCACACCACGTTTAGTAGTAATGAGGATAACGCCGTTAGCCGCACGTGAACCGTAAATTGCGGATGAAGCAGCATCTTTTAAAACTTCAACGCTTTGAATATCATTCGGATTAAGTAAGGAAGCATTTTGGGTAATTACACCGTCAATTACGTAAAGCGGGTTAGTCCCCTGCCCTTCCGATGAAAAAGTAGAAGGCCCGCGTACGGTGATAGACCCTTCGGCACCCGGTTCACCGTTATCGTTCACTACTAAAACACCCGCAGCCTGGCCTTGTAGGGCATCAAACAAGTTCAATGGCTGGCGCTCCTGGATTTGTGCAGCGGTGATAGTTGATGTGGCGCTGGTTATATCGCGTTTACGCGCAGTACCGCCATATCCTGTTGAAACTACAACTTCATTCAAAGCCACACTCGATTCAGCCAGCTTTACATTTAACACTGTTTTACCACCCAGTGCTTCTTCTGTTGTAATAAAACCTACATAGGTGAAAACTATTATAGCATTAGCATTAGTTACGTTAAGGGTATATTTACCATCAACAGTTGTATTGGCACCACCCGTTGCCCCTTTTACCTTAACGGTAACGCCGGGAAGCGGGTCGCCTTTCATATCGGTTACCGTACCGGTTATTTTTGTAGGGGTTTGTGCATAAGTAAAAGTATTAAAGGCCAGTAATTGTACCAATAATAACAAGCAAACAAGGCAGGAGCCGTTGGCCCAAATTGGTTTTAATACACCCCATAAAAATGCTTTTGTACATCTTTTATTCATATCTCATAATTTTTGGTTTCATAATGCTGTTGGTTTCAGCGCAGAGGTTGTTTAGTTAATTGGTTTACAGGTTAGCAATAGCCTGTTAGCCGGAATGGCAATGGAGCAGTTTCGTGTTCATCTTTGTTGTTTATTTTGTTGGTTTTTTGGTTTACGACATTGGCTTTTCGGCATCGTGCAACTTCGGCTCTGTTTCAGGGATGTTGTTTTAGTTGAAACTCCAACAGCTCTATTTGCTGATTTAGCTCAATAACACGCTACCTGGTTAATACAAAATTGATGTTGCAGTATGCATTATGCTCAAATCATCATAATTGGTGATCCAAACATAAAGGCTTTTTTGAAAAACCGCAATAGCATTATTATTATAAACTACTGTAAAACAGCTTATTATGAAATATTTGATACACTTAAATCGCACCCGTAATTTTATATGTAGCTGTACTTTAGGCTTAATATGAGCAGGTGAGTCTTTAACCGATACGGTATTTTAGCAATTAAAAAATTGTTAATTTTTTTTTCAACACTATTCTTACCGCTGGCCTTTGTTGTTCAATGCGGTGTTTGAAATAATATAATTTCGGCCGGTAGAATAATATCAGGTACTCATACCTACGTTTTTAAGGAAATTTTAATATTGACAGGATAGCTGCAGAATTTTCCAAAAAAAACATTGCTAAAATATATTCTGATTATCCTGATTTAGCTATTGTATACCTTATAAATACTTTATACATTTCAGCCATCTATCCTATACCTATATGAACCGTTCGGTAAACCTTTCGCCTAAGGCAAAAAAGCTGTTAGCTATTGGCCTGGCACTAACCTGCATTATAATTGCGCTTGTTGTTATTTTAAATAAGCGGGGCAAAAACAAAATCGATCCTGCTTTTAGTAAGTATATCGAATCTTACACCACCGGGGTTATATCGCGCAAAAGTGCAGTTCGCATAAAGTTATCCAACCAGGTTCAAACCAGCCATGCTAAAAATGAGGCGTTAAAAGATGGGGCGTTCGATTTTTCACCCTCAGTAAAAGGTAAAGCCTATTGGGTAGATGCACAAACCATCGAGTTTAGGCCCGATGAAAACATGCAACCAAGCACAGCATACGATGTTGAGTTTGCTTTAGGAGACATCACCGATGTTCCGGGCGATTTAAAAGAATTTAAATTTACGTTTGAAACTATAAAACCCAGCTTTACGGTAGAATACGGCGGTTTGCAAACAGCTACTAACACTTCTTTAGATAAAATGAAGTTCACCGGCACCGTTCAAACAGCCGATTCTGAAGACCCGGCCAAGGTGGAAAAAACTATTACGGCTTCCTATCCGTCAGCTACGCCCATTACATGGCAACATAATGAGGCGGCACGTACGCATTACTTTACTATCAATAACATTAAGCGTTCGGCAACAGCAGCAACAAAACTAACCGTTGCATCCAACGGCGACGTTTTAGATATTGATGACAAGCAAAGTGACGATTTTGAAATTCCTAAAATTGGTGTTTTCAAAGTATTAGCTATCCGCGCCGTACAGGATCAGGAGCAATATGTGTTAGTGCAGCTATCTAACCCGGTTATGGTTGGTCAGGAATTAAACGGTTTAGCCGGTATTACTTCTACAGCCGATGCAACATATACTATAGACGGCAGCACCATTAAAGTTTACGGCACTAACAAATTGGAGGGTAATTACACCGCATTCGCCAACGAGGGCATTGAAGATATAAGCCATAAAAAAACAACGCAGGCATTTACTGCGAATGTGTTTTTTGAAAACCGCCTGCCATCGGTAACTATTCCGGGCAAAGGTGTAATCCTGCCCGATTCTGGCCGTTTAATGATGCCTTTTGAAGCCGTTAATCTGAGCGCAGTAGATGTAAGTATTATCAAGATCTACGAAAACAACATCCCACAGTATTTTCAAACCAACGGCTTCGACGGAAGTAACGAGTTAAGGCAGGTAGGTAAACCGGTACTGCAAAAAACTATCAGACTTGATACCGACAAAGGTCTCAACCTCAACAAAAAGAACCGCTTCATGCTGGATGTTGACCACCTGATGCGTACCGAACAAGGTGCTATTTACCGGGTGGTTATAGGTTTTAGGCCCGAGTACTCCTTATATAAGTGTACTGCCGCAAAAAAAGGCAGTGTAACTACCGATAACGAAGAAGGCAATGGTGATTACAGCGAGGAGGATGGCGGCAGCAGTATTTCGGGCGTAGACGACGATGACGATTTTTGGTCGAGGTACGATAACTATTATCCATACGGCTATAATTGGGATGAGCGCGACGATGCCTGCAGCTCATCATATTATACCAAAGAACGTTGGGCTACCCGCAATATATTAGCGTCGAACATTGGGTTAATTGCTAAACGCGGCACTGATAATAGCATGGTGATTGCCGTAACAAACATTATGGATGCCCAGCCCATGAGCGGGGTAACGCTTGATTTGTTAGATTATCAAAAACAGGTAATCATGTCGGTTAAATCGGATGGTAACGGACTGGCCACATTTGACCTGAAACGCAAGCCTTACCTGCTGGTTGCTAAAAACGGCGACGAGCGCGGTTACCTTAAATTGGATGATGCAAGTTCGTTACCACTAACCCGCTTCAATGTTGGCGGCGAACAAGTGCAAAAAGGCTTGAAAGGCTTTATTTATGGCGAACGCGGCGTTTGGCGTCCTGGCGATTCCATATTTGTATCGTTTATATTAGAAGATAAAAAGAAAACCTTACCGGAAGATCATCCGGTTGAATTTGAGTTTCGCAATCCGCAGGGCCAGTTATACAGCCGCATTACACGTAACAAATCGGTTGACGGATTTTACAGTTTTCATACCGCTACCACCACCGGTTCGCCTACAGGCAACTGGACGGCCAAAGTAAAAGTAGGCGGTGCGGTATTTGAAAAAAACATTAAGGTTGAAACCATAATGCCTAACCGCCTCAAGCTCAATTTAAGCTTCGGCAATCAGCAGGAATTAACCAAGGGCAGCAGTACTGGTGGCACATTAAATGCGCGCTGGCTCTTTGGCGGCATTGCTCAAAATTTAAAAGCTAAGGTAGATGCCTTCGTATCTGCACAAAAAACCACGTTCAAAAATTTGGATGCTTACGAGTTTGACGACCCTACGCTCGCCTTTAACACGCAGACTCAAACGGTGTTCGATGGCCGGTTAGATGCCGAAGGTAATGCATCAATAAATGCCGATATCAATATAGAAAAACAGGCACCTGGTCAGCTAAGGGCAAATTTTTTGGTGAAGGTATTTGAGCCGGGCGGTAATTTCAGCATACAGCAAATGACCATGCCTTACAATGTGTATAGCGGATACGTAGGCATTAAAACTCCTGAAGGCAGCACTATAAGCGATATGCTGCAGACCGATAAAGACAACACGGTTGATATTGTAGATGTAAACAGCAAGGGCCAGTTTTTTGCCGGTAACCGTAATGTACAGGTTGAACTTTATAAAATACAATGGCGCTGGTGGTGGGATGAAACTGGCGATGAACTCAGCAACTTTACACAAGACCAATATAACAAATTAGTAAAAACTGAAAACGTGACTGTTAATAACGGCCGTGGTAAATGGTCGTTTAAGGTAAATAAAGACAACTGGGGCCGTTATCTGATCAGGATCAAAGACCCACAGACCGGTCACTCTACTGGTAAAATAATTTATGTAGATTGGCCTAACTGGTCGGAACGCTTACAGCAGGACAATCCTACTGAGGCCGCCATGCTGTCTTTCACATCCGATAAAAAAAGCTATAAAGTGGGCGAACAGGCTACGCTTACTATACCTACAGGTGCAGCAGGCCGTGCGTTAATCAGCATTGAAAATGGCAGCCGCGTTATAAAAACCGATTGGATTGACACCAAGAAAGGGCAAACACGCTATAGCTTTAAAATTGAGCCGGGCATGGCACCAAACGTTTTTGCCACAGTTACGTTGCTGCAACGCCATGCGCAAACGTTAAACGATTTGCCTATACGTATGTACGGTGCTATAGGGCGGCTTGATGTGGAAGATCCGGAAACGATATTAAAGCCGGTAATTACGATGGCCGATAAGATCAGGCCCGAGACACAATCGTCCATTACCGTATCCGAAACATCGGGTAAGGAAATGACCTATACCATTGCTTTGGTTGACGAAGGATTGCTTGATTTAACTAACTATAAAACGCCCGATCCGCATAGCACTTTTTATGCACGTGAAGGTTTAGGTGTAAAAACCTGGGATTTATTCGATTACGTGATAGGTGCCTACGGAGGCGGACTGGAACGTATTTTGAGTATTGGTGGTGATGGCAGCGGTGTTGGTAATGGTAAAAATGTATCGGTTAACCGCTTCAAACCGGTTGTTAAATTTTTAGGTCCGTTCCGTTTAGGCAAGGGTGAAAAACAAACTAAACAATTTACCCTGCCGCAATACATTGGTTCGGTAAGAGCCATGGTAATAGCCGGGCACGATGGCAGCTATGGCTTCGCCGAAAAAGCGGTGGCTGTTAAAAAGCCGTTGATGATACTGGCCACCCTTCCCCGTGTACTGGGTCCGTTAGAAAAAGTACAATTGCCGGTAACCGTTTTTGCTATGGATAACAGCATTAAAACAGTGACCGTAAAAGTTCAATCCAACGCGTTCAGTAACCCGGGCAGCAGTTATCAAAAAACGGTTACTTTTACAAAAACCGGCGATCAACTGGTATCGTTCGACCTGGATGTAAAGAACTTTGTTGGCGTGGGCAAGGTAAAAATTACCGCTCAAAGCGGCAGCGAAACTACCGCCTTTGATGTGGTGCTCAACGTGCGAAACCCTAACCCCGCTATAACCAACATTATACAAAAAGAAATACAGCCGGGTGAGGTTTGGAACACTGCCTACACAGCTATTGGCATGGGCGGCACCAACAAGGCAACGCTGGAGGTTTCCTCCATACCGGCGCTCAACCTCAGCAAGCGGTTAACCTATTTAGTGCAGTATCCGCATGGTTGTGTGGAGCAAACCACTTCGGCGGCGTTCCCGCAATTGTATTTAGGTAACTTAATTGACCTGAACGCACGCCAGCAGGCAGAAGCCAAAAACAATGTTAAGGCTGCTATTGCCCGGTTAAACAACTTCCAGGTACCGGGCGGTGGTTTCAGCTACTGGCCCGATGGTGGCGATGCTGACGAATGGGGTACCAACTACGCCGGCCATTTCCTGCTGGAAGCTCAATCCAGGGGTTATACCCTGCCAATTGGCATTTTAGATGGCTGGAAAAAATATCAGAAACAAAAAGCCCAGAACTGGTCGCCCGATGTGCGTGAGTTTTACGATTCAGGTTTGATACAGGCTTACCGCTTATACCTGCTGGCCCTTGCCCGCATGCCTGAATTAGGTGCAATGAACCGCCTGAAAGAATTAAAATATTTAAGCCCGGAAGCCAAATGGCGATTAGCCGCCGCTTATAAACTGGCCGGCCAGCCCGAAGCAGGTATGCGCCTAATAGCCGGTTTACCAACAGAAGTAAAACCTTACCGCCAAATGGCCTACACTTATGGATCTGATGTGCGTGATGAAGCCATGATTTTAGAAACATTGACCCTTTTAGGTCAGCGCGCGAAGGCCGCTAAACTGGTATACTCAGTAGCGGCCAAGCTATCGGCCGATACCTGGTATAGCACGCAAACTACCGCTTACTCGTTATTAGCGATTGCAAAATACTGTGGTCAAAATAAATCAGGCAATCGTTTGCAATTTGATGTTCAGGCAGGTACTTTAAAAAGTGCGGTCAACGCCACTTCGTACCTGTGGCAATCCAGTGTCTCGGCAAACGGAGGCAGAGCCTTGATCAAAAATCGGGGTAAAAACAAGTTGTACATTCGTTTAATACAACAAGGGCAACCCACATTAGGTCAAGATCTGCCATCGAATATCAACCCAGATGTTTTACAAATGCAGGTAAAATATTATACCCTGAACGGTTCACCTATAGACCCTACATCCTTAAAACAGGGAACTGATTTTGTGGCACAGGTGATCCTGAAAAATCCTGGTCAGCGTGGCAGGTACGCTAACATGGCGCTCACACAGATCTTCCCTTCGGGATGGGAAATATTGAACACCCGGATGATGAACAACGATGAAGTGTTTAAATCTGCACCATCAGATTACCGCGACATCCGCGACGACCGGGTGAACACCTATTTCAGCTTAAGCGAACATCAGGAAGCTACGTATTACGTGATGCTCAATGCCTCATACACCGGGCGTTATTATTTACCGGCTACCTATTGCGAGGCGATGTACGATACTACTATCAGCGCTTTAGATAAAGGGCAATGGGTGGAAGTAGTAAAGTAAGCCTGTATTTTTTATCATGTCGTTGCAAGCGATAGCTTGGCAATCCCGCTAAGATTAGTTTAAACGGGATTGCCGATTCACTATCGATAATCGCAATAACATAGTAAGTTATCAATTGACGACTAAGAAACTTTTAATAAAACTAAAAAAGCCAAAGGTGTATATCCCTTTGGCTCTTTTAATTTGCGCGTTAATCACCTTTTGGTTTAGCCTGCCCAAACCCTTGTTTAACAGCCCAACCTCCTATGTTATTGATGATGACAAAGGCCAGCTTTTAGGTGCCTCTATTGCCACCGATGGACAGTGGCGTTTTCCATATGATGGAGAGGTTCCCTACAAATTTAAACAGTGCATTATTGCCTTTGAGGATAAACGCTTTATGCACCACCCCGGCGTGGATGTGCTGGCGTTCGGCCGTGCCATTCGTCAAAACCTGAAAGGTAAGAGAATAAGCAGCGGTGGTAGTACGCTTACCATGCAGGTGATAAGGATGGCCACTCATCACAACCGTACCATATGGAATAAATTGTTGGAAATGATCATGTCGTTAAGGCTTGAAATCACTTACAATAAGGCCGAAATTTTAGGTCTATATGCCAGTAACGCCCCATTTGGTGGCAATGTTATAGGGTTGAACGCAGCATCATGGCGGTACTTTGGGCGTAGTCCAAACAAGCTTTCCTGGGGCGAAATGGCCGCTATGGCAGTGCTTCCTAATTCGCCGGCTTTAGTGCATCCGGGCAAAAACCGGCAGGTATTATTAAAAAAACGTAACCAGTTGCTTGATAAGCTGTGCAGACAAAACGTGATTGACAAAAGTACAGCCGAGCTATCCAAACTGGAACCCATGCCCGATAAGCCATTGCCATTACCTCAAATGGCACCTCACCTGCTTCAGCGCTTCAAGGCCGAATATCCTGCCAAAACCCTGATCGATACCAGGCTTACTACCACTTTAAAAGCAGGTTTACAACAGCAAGTAAACGAAATCTTAGAACGGCATCACCGGGTACTAAAAGCAAACCAAATCAATAATATTGCAGCCATAGTGCTCGATGTAGAGACCGGAGCCACGCTGGCTTACACCGGCAACATTTTTCATCCTGAAGAAGCCGGACTGGAAAGCAGTGTGGATGTGGCCAATGCACCCCGCAGTCCGGGCAGTACGCTAAAACCATTTCTGTATGCCTCCATGCTGCATGATGGATTTATTTTACCTAATACATTAATACCCGACATCCCGACGCAAATTGCCGGCTACCACCCCGAAAACTTCGATTTAGGGTATGATGGCGCTGTACCTGCATCGCGTGCTTTGGCGCGTTCTTTGAACATACCTGCCGTTAAAATGCTGCAGAAATACAAGTACGAACGCTTTTACGATGTATTAAAAAAAGCGGGCATCACCACCTTAACCCAACCCGCAGACCATTACGGTCTATCACTTATTTTAGGTGGTTGCGAAAACACGCTTTGGGAACTTACAGGCGCCTATGCCAGCATGGCACGCTCACTTAATCATTACAACCAGTTTAACCGTTACACAACCGATGATTACCATGCGCCGGTGTATCAAAAATCAGTAACAACCTCAAAGCCTACCGAAAAAAATGGCTTGTTGGATGCCGGTTCTATTTATTACACATTTCAGGCTATGGAAGAAGTAATGCGACCGGGCGAAGAGATGCTTTGGCAGCAGTTTGCCTCCACTCAGCGTATAGCCTGGAAAACCGGTACCAGCTTTGGTTTTCGCGATGGATGGGCTATTGGTGTAACACCTAAATATGTAGTGGGGGTTTGGGTAGGCAATACTACGGGAGAAGGAAGGCCTAATTTAACTGGAATTAATACGGCAGCACCGATACTTTTCGAACTCTTTAGGCTATTACCGGTTACACGCACCTGGTTTAAGGCTCCGGTAAATGCCATGGTTAAAATTGATGTTTGCCGCGAAAGCGGGCAACGGGCAGGCGAGTACTGCGAACATATTGACGAAACCTGGGTACCTGCAGGCGGGTTAAAATCAGCAGTTTGTCCTTACCATCAACTCATACACCTTGATCCTACCCGCAAGTGGCAAGTAAATACCGATTGCGAACTACCCGACCGCATGGTGCATCAGAAATGGTTTGTGCTGCCCCCTTCCATGGAGTATTATTACCGTGCCCGCAACTATCAATATAGAACTCTTCCGCCATTTAGAAATGATTGTGGGGTCAGCGAAAAAGGTTCGCCCATGGAAGTGATTTATCCTAAAGACAATGCTAAAATATACATTCCCATTGAAGCCGATGGAACCCGTGGCCGAATGATCTGTAATGCAGCGCACCGGCAGCCGGGCGTTAAGATATTTTGGCACCTCGATGATCAGTACCTGGGTGTAACTACAGATTTCCACCAAATTGCCGTTAGTGCACAACCCGGTAACCATGTACTCACATTGGTTGATGGTACGGGAAGCGAGGTAAAGGTTAGATTTAGTGTGTTAGATAAGGAAAAACAGTAGCAGTTTTGAGTGGCAGTAGCAGTCTTAGTGGTTGTGAGGCAGTACGTTATAACACCAAAAACAAGCTGAAGATAAATAATATAAGATGCCGATCAATATTGGCATCTCATAAGAAAGGTAACCCATGAGCAAAGGGGCGACCTTGCAGGTGAGATGCCGATATTGATCTGCATAAAAAGTGAATTGGCTTCCTATTTCTTGGCTCTTGTATCTTATCTCTTGTTTTTATCCTCAACTGCTACTTCAAATACACATACGTGATACCATCACCACCTCTATCGGCATGCTCGTCTTCCATGTGACTTACCTGGTCGTACTTTTTAAAGTAGCTGCGGATGAGTTTACGGAGGATGCCGTCGCCTTTACCATGAATGATTTTTAGCGTACCAAAACTCATCATCAAGGCACGGTCCAGCAGCTTTTCAATGGCATGCAATGCATCTTCGCCACGCATACCGCGTACGTCTATCTCCGGACTAAAGCTGGCCATATCGCTGGTAGATGAAGCGCTTGTACCAGCACGACGGATCTCTTTAGGCACTTCCTTGCGCGATACCTTTTCTACGCGCTTACGCTTTGCAACCGTACGCAGATCACCAATGGCAATAATTATATTGTCTTTGGCTATCTCCATAATTTGCCCCGTTGTGGTTGAATCTACCAGTTTTACCCAGTCGCCCACTTTTAATTCTTCGCTGGCGGCAGGTTTAGGAGCAGTTGGTTCGGTTTTTACCGTGTTCTTTTGAAGTTCTTTGCTGAGATTATCACGTAGTTCTCTTGTTCTTTCCTTATCGGCATGGTTACTTTTAATTTCCGATATGGTATTCTCTACTAACTTATTTGCGTTGGTAATTATTTCCTTAGCCTGTTGTTTGGCATCACGAATGAGCGCCTTTTGGTTTTCCTCTAAATAACTTTTTAGCTTTTCATTTTCGGCCAGTAAACTATCAACCTGCCTTTGCTGACGGTTGAGTTGTGTACGGGTATCGTAAATCTCTTTCTTTTCGCGTTCCAAATCAACCAACAAGGTATCTACCTTTTTTTGGCCGGCACTAATCTTGTTTTTGGCAAGGTTTAACACCTGGGGTGGCAAGCCAATTTTTTGTGCAATCTCGAAGGCGTATGAACTACCAGGCTTACCTACCTCCAGTTGATACAGCGGTCGCATTTGCTGGTTATCAAACAGCATGGATGCGTTTTCTATACCTTCTGTATTGCTCGAAAATATCTTTAGATTAGAATAGTGAGTAGTGACCATCCCCCTCACCTTTTTATGATTCAGTGATTCAAGCACGGCTTCGGCTATAGGTCCGCCAAATTGCGGATCGGTACCTGTACCAAACTCATCTATGAGTATCAGTGTTTTAGCGTTGGCCATTTCTACAAAATATTTCATTTTGCTTAGGTGCGCGCTATAAGTACTCAAGTCGCTTTCAATGGACTGGTCATCACCAATATCCACAAACAATTGCTTAAACACCCCTACCGTGCTGCTTTCATCGGCCGGTATTAGTAAACCAGCCTGCGTCATCATTTGTAGCAGGCCAAGGGTTTTCATACAAACCGATTTACCACCGGCGTTAGGTCCCGATACAGTAATAATGCGTCCACCTTCATCAATGTTCACGTTAAGCGGCACAACTGTTTTTTGTTCCTTTTTAAAACTTAAAAACAGCAGCGGATGCCTCGCATTGGTCAGGCGAACCCTGGCTTCATTAACCACTATTGGCATTTCGCCCTCCACATCAATAGCAAATAAAGCTTTGGCCCGTACAAAATCCAGCTTAGTTAAAAGGCTATGGTATGAAAGCAGCAAAGGCACATAAGGCCGCAGTTCATCGGTCAATAAAGTAAGAACCTTGATAATTTCCCGGCGGCGTTCAAACTCCAAATCGCGGATGCGGTTATTGAGCGTAAATACTTCCTCCGGCTCCAGGTAAACAGTTTGCCCAGTGGCTGATTCATCATGAATAAAACCTTTTACTTTGCGCTTGTTCTCCGCCAGTAATGGAATACACAGGCGACCGTCGCGTATCGTCAGGCTACCATCTGCAGTCCAACCATTCGAACCCGCATTTTTGAAGATCTGGTCAATTTTTTTACGAGCTTCCTGCTCGGCTTTGGCTATGCCCGAGGTGATATCGAGCAGTTCGCGCGATGCGTTAGGCCTTATTTTTCCTTTGGCATCCAACGCCATATCAATTTTTTTGAGAATGCTTTTCTCAATAGGTAAATGCTCAAATAAAGCTTCGAGGTTGGGGTACTGACCTTCGCGCTCATTGAAATAGGCTATTACCCCAAATACGGTAGTTAATGAGGCCTGAATTTGAAAAAACTCCTCTTCTGATAAAAACGCACCTTCCAAACGTACTTTGTTCGCCAGCGTTTTAATATCGAAAAAGTGATTGATAGGCAGTACAGCATCGTTTTGCAGGATGTTTTTAAACTCGTGTGCCTGGCTCAAAAATTTCTTAATCAGGTCAAAGTTATTCATCACCTGAATTTTATCCACCATTTGCTGGCCCATGGTGCTTAGGCAGTGTGCTTTTATAAGTTCTTTTACTTCAGTAAATCCTAACTTATCGGCACTATTTTCGGGGTACAGCATTCTTACTTATAATATTTTTGCTTTAACAGGCTTAGCTGCTTTAGTATTCGTTTTATTTATTGAACCAGCTTTTTTCTTAGCTACAGAATCGGCCTTGGCTTTGTTGCGCCGTGCAATTGAATCGGCTGCACGCTTGGCAAGCCTTTCATTAATTTTGTTTTGTTTGATTCGCTCTAACGAATCAATTTTTGTCCTGATTTTGATTGCTGAATCGGATTTGGCTTTAATCACCTTGGTTACCTCTTCATAAATTTCGAACAACTGATCGGGCTTGTTGGTATAATATTTAAAGCTTTTTTTAAATTGTGTACTATCGGTTTTATGCTGTTTAAAAACATACTGATATTTATTAACTCCATATTTAAACAAGCTATCAGGGTCTTGCGCCACTTCAAACAAACTACCGTCTACAATATGCAAGTCAACTAACAGGCCGGTCATTTGCTGATGATCCAATATGCCATTCGGAACTTTTGTTCCGCACGAAAGCAAAAAAACAGGTATTAAAAAAAACAAGACTTTATATATACGCATTCTGTAATTTAGCAGGCTCATAAACAATGAGCAAATTTACGTAATAAATGAGCATTACCGATAATATTAAACGCCTGAAAAGCGAAATGGATATACTGAATGTAACTTTGGTTGCGGTGTCGAAAACCAAACCTATAAGTGATCTTCAGGAAGCATACGATGCTGGTCAGCGCATATTTGGCGAAAACCAGGTGCAGGAAATGGTTGAGAAATTTGAAGCACTGCCCAAAGATATTGAATGGCATTTGGTTGGGCATTTGCAAACCAATAAGGTTAAATACATTGCACCTTTTATAAGCCTTATTCATTCGGTTGACAGCATTAAATTACTACAAGAAATCAACAAGCAAGCCGAAAAGAACAAGCGTGTAATTGATTGCCTGTTGCAGGTTTATATTGCCGACGAGGAAACCAAATATGGATTAGGCTTTGATGAAGTGATTGAACTGCTGCGCTCAGAAGAGTTTGCCGCTTTGAAAAATGTTCGTATACGCGGATTAATGGGCATTGCCACCAATACGGATAGCGAGAAGCAGATCAAGGAAGAGTTTTACGAGCTCGATACATTTTTCGACGGCGTTACGCAAAGCTATTTCCGTAAGGAAGATAGCTTTGATACGCTAAGCATGGGCATGTCGTCAGACTATAGTATTGCCATTGAACAAGGCAGTACCATGGTACGCTTAGGCAGCACTATATTTGGCGAAAGAAAATACCCTGCCCCAAGCCTCTCTAAAGGAGAGGGCTTAAAAGAATCGCCATCTGTAGATGAAGATTTAGAAGGGGATGCTATATGAAGGCACACCTCAGAGTAGCTCAAAAAACAGACTGCCCCCGCCTGATGGAACTGATCAACGAGTTAGCAGTATATGAGCGTGCCCCGCAGGAAGTCACCGTAAGTTTGCAGTATTTCGAAGAAGCAGGCTTTGGTCAGCGGCCGGTATGGAAAGCCTTTGTAGCCGAGGTAGACAACTTTGTGGTTGGTTTTGCTTTGTATTATGTGCGTTATTCAACCTGGAAAGGTAGCCGCCTGTATTTGGAAGATTTAATTGTTACCGAGATAATGCGAGGCAAAGGAATAGGCAAGCTATTGTTTAACAGACTTATACAAGAAGCCAGCGAACTGGGCTTTAACGGCATGAGCTGGCAGGTGCTCGACTGGAACGAGCCTGCTATAAAATTTTATAATAAATACGAGGCTGGTTTAGAGGCTGGCTGGTTAAATGCCTCTTTATCAACCGAACAAATATCAAATTACAAACCATGAAGCTTTACCATTTGATGATACTGTCCACGGCAGCTGTTTGTTTAGGTGCCTGTAATAGCTCTCCTAAAAAAGAAGTTGCTGATATATACACCGATACTTTAACCTATCAATTTAAGTCCATCAACTCAAAGGCCGATGATTGTGCAGGGAAACCCGACAGCGCCTGTACCACCGTTAAATTTAAATATCCTGCATTTGATAAGCAACCTTTATTGAACGACACTGTAGTTACAGGTTTGGCTACGCTGATGGATAGACAAAAAGGAATTGCAGGTCTACAAAGGCTCACCTGGCAATTTTTGCAGGATTACAAAGATTTCAAAAAGGAAGATCCTAAGTCTGTAATGTTTTTCACACTGGACTGCAAAGTGAACGTAGTAAGGCAGGATAGCAGCCTGGTAGGTTTGGAATATAATGGCTACCAATTTTCGGGTGGTGCACATGGCGCTACTTTTATAAAGTACTTAAACTGGGATGTAACCGGTAAAAAGAAGATCCTGCTTTCGGATTTGTTGAAACCCGGATCTGAAATTGAATTGAACAAAGTAGCTGAAAAGATCTTCCGTAAGCAGGAAAACCTAACAGAAACGGCTTCATTAAAGGATAATTACTTTTTTAAGGATGATAAGTTTGCGCTTAATCAAAATTACCTGATCACTCCTTTAGGTCTTACTTTCATTTACAATCAGTATGAAATTAAACCTTACGCAGCCGGGCAAACTACGCTCAACATCCCTTATTCTCAAATTAAAACTTTACTACAGCCTAATACGGTTGTAGCCCGATACACTAATAATGCTGGTATTTAAATTTGGAGGTGCATCGGTTAAAGATGCAGCAGGTATCACCAACCTGGCGCAGGTAGTTTCAAAATACAGCCATGAGCAATTGCTTATTGTGGTATCGGCTATGGGCAAAACTACTAACGCGCTCGAAACGCTGGCTAAGGCTTACTTTAACCAAGCTGATGATGTGCACGCCTTGTATGATGACGTCAAGCTTTATCATTATACCATTTTGCATGAGCTGTTTGATGATAGTCATCCGGTGTTTGATGATATAGCCAATACCTTTGTGGAGATTGACTGGATGCTGGAAGACGAGCCGGTTGACACCTACGATTTTATATATGATCAGCTGGTATCGGTTGGTGAACTATTGTCTACTCGTATTGTGAACGCTTACTTAAACCAAACTGGTTCAAATAGTAAATGGCTGGATGTACGGGGTTACATCCATACCGATAATACTTACCGCGAAGGTGTGGTAGACTGGGACAAGACACGCGCAAGCATTCAGCAAGATGTTCCGGCAATGGTAACTAACAGTATTGTGGTAACTCAAGGTTTTTTAGGCGGCACTTCCGAAAACTTTACTACTACATTGGGCCGCGAAGGTTCAGATTATACGGCTTCTATATTTGCCAATTGCCTGCAAGCTGAATCGGTTACTACCTGGAAAGATGTACCAGGTGTGTTAAACGCCGATCCTAAATTTTTTACGGATACGGTTAAGTTTGATACCCTCTCCTACACTGAAGCTATCGAAATGACCTATTACGGCGCCAGTGTTATTCACCCCAAAACCATAAAGCCACTGCAAAACGCAGGCATTCCCTTATTGGTAAAGCCTTTTAACGATCCGCAAGCAGCAGGTACGGTAATTGGTGATACCGCTAATCAGCAGTTCGAAAAGGCCATTATTATTCTGAAGCAAAATCAGGTATTAGTTTCCATATCGGCTAAAGATTTTTCCTTTATATCCGAAAACCATTTAAGCCATGTGTACCAGTTGTTTGCGCAAAACCAGGTAAAAGTAAATGTACTGCAAACTTCGGCACTAAGCCTTTCGGTTTGTTTTGACTGGGTGGAAGAAAGATTTATTCAGCTGCTTATTCAGTTACAGCAGGAATTTAATGTAAAATACAACAGCGACCTGTTACTCATTACCCTAAGACATTATCAGTATAGTTTATTAAAGGAACTTACCGAAGGAAAAAAGGTATTATTAGAACAAACCAGTCGTAATACTGCTCAGGTAGTTATAGCCATTTAGCTTTATTGTTAGAACGTTTTCGCCTTTCCTTAAAACTCTTGGGCGCATTTTTACTAACAATTCTGGGCTTTAACCCTACCTTAAACACAGGTAAAGAAAAATAGAAAGTCGACCCTTGATTGAGTGTGCTTTCTACCCATATTTTCCCTTGATTAAGTTCTATAAATTCTTTACAAATTAGTAAGCCCAGGCTTGTACCGGTTTCATTGTTGGTGCCTTTCGTGCTCTCGTTGCCAAGATCAAATACCTGAGTTAACCTTTCGGGGCTTATCCCTACACCGCTATCAGTTACAGAAAACACCACAAAACCCTTGTCGTCTTCCACTACAGCATTTATTTGAACCGAACCGCCCGAAGTGGTAAATTTCACTGCGTTCGATAGTAAATTACGCACTACAAACTCCATGTGGTTAGGGTCTACCATAACGGCAATCTGATCGCTTACGGTATTAATTAAACGGATCATTTTTTTATCAGCAGCTTCCCTAACCAGGTTAATAGTACGCGAAACTATAGGTTTGGGCTGCACAATTATACTATTAAGCCTCACCCCTTTAATTTGCATTTCGCCCCATTTAAGCAGCATGTTCAAAGTCTCTAACGATACATTGCTGGCGGCAGTGAGCCGCTTAATAAGCATTGCTTTTTCCTCGCCTTCAATATCATCGTCATCCAGCAAAAATAACAGATCAATTACGGAAGCAAATGGCGCGCGTAGGTCATGGGCCAATACAGAAAATAGTTTATCTTTTACTTTATTCGATTCCTGCAAATCATCATTAGCGGTATTCAGCAGTGTATTAAGCTTACGGGTACGGTAAAAATAATAGCCAACTATTACCATTATAATTAATAACGCTACCGCCAAACCTATATAAAAATTACGCTGTACCCTTTGTGTATTGTTGACCTGCTGTAGGTTTTTAACACTTACCTTCGACTTGTATAACTGGTGTTCGGCCTGTAAACTTACAACCTGCTTAGCCATAGATTTATAGAAAAGACTATCGGCCATTTGGTTTTGCTGCTCTTTCATCAGCAATGCCATTTCAAATTTCTTTTGCGACTTATACAGTTCAGATAACCTGCCCAATATGTCAATTTCCTGCTTGCGAGCTCCTTTATCTCTAACTAAATTAAGCGCTTCTGTAAAATAGCGCAATGCTTCTTTAGGATTGGTAGCGCCGTAAGTATCGGCCAAACCGGTTAAAGTTTGCAATTCGCGCAGGTAATTTTCTATGGTTCTCGATTTAGCTAAGGCAGTTTTTTGCAGGTCAATTGATTTTAGCTTATTGCCTTCCTTATTATAAACTTTAGCAAGGTTATTTATCAAAGTAATATTTAAACCCTGGTATTGAGGTTCCTCGCTCAGCATTATACCTTTTTCCAAGTAAGATTTTGCTTTAGCCGACGCGCCTAATTCGCGGTATACAATGCCGAAGTTGTTATAAATATTGAGCGACAGGTTAGAGAAAGGCAACGTTTCATTGATTTGCTCGGCGGTATTCAAATACTTTAGAGCCGTTTCAAACTTGCGTTGACCAAGGTAGCCCTCACCCAAGGTTAAGTAGGCTTCCATACGGCCAAAATTATTTTTACTACGTTCGCTCACCTGTAACGATTGTAAAAAGTAACCAATGGCCTTATCGTAATTTCCTTTGCGCATTTCTACAACGCCAAGACGTACTATAACAGCAGCTTCGCCTACTGCATTATGCTTTTTTTTGTAAATGGCTAATGCATCAAGATATTTAGGACGCGACAGATCAAAATCGCCCCGGTTATCATCCATCATGCCTAATTGATTAAGCATAACGGCCACACCTTCTTCGTCGTGTTGGCGACGGGCTTGCAAAAGGCCCATATTAGCGAAGTATACCGCCGAATCGGGTTTGAAGTAGCGGTAACGCTTAACAAGTTTGTCGTAATCGGAAATGTTGAGCGCAGAGGAACTTTTGCCAAACGTAGTAAGTTTGGGAGTTTGTGCTGTTACTAAACCAACGGTTAAGTACAGTATTATAAAAATTAATAGTTTTGAGTTTAGCAGGGGCATTTACACGAAATGTAAATATAAATAATATTCGCCTTTTACGAAACAATTTGGAAAAAGTTAGATCTGCACCCTAAATTTATCCTAAGAATACAGCGTTTGCAAGCCATGACGGTGTTTCTTTCAAGCCTTCCCGCATAGTAAATTTACTGTTAATGTTAGCGTCAATTATTTATATTAGGCCAAATAATTATACAACTTATAATGGAACAACAACTTTGCAGCCACTTAAAAAGAGTTACCGAAGTTAATATCGGCGATAAATACGTATGTGAAGAGTGTGTTAAACAAAATAGCACCTGGGTACACCTGCGCACATGCCAAACCTGTGGCATTACACTTTGCTGCGATGCATCGCCACAAAAACACATGACCAAACACTATCATCGCAGTGAGCACCCGGTAATTGCATCGGCCGAACCTGGTGAACGCTGGTTGTGGTGCTACCCTGATGAACAGTTTGTGGAGTATTAGCGGCATCAATAACACAACACTCTTGTATCTTTTTTGGTTATATTAACGTTGAATGGCTAACTTGCCCGCAGCCCTTAATATTAACAACCTGGCCATGGATAAACAGCAGATTCTGGATTATTTAAAGCAAAACAATGTACACCACATTAAATTTGCATTTGCCGACATTGACGGTGTACTACGTGGCAAAGTAATTCATACTAAAAAATTTACTGCAGGGTTAGAACAAGGCTATGGCTTTTGCGATGTGGTTTTTGGCTGGGATAGTAATGACCAGGCATACGATAATGTAAACGTTACCGGCTGGCATACCGGCTACCCCGATAAGCTTTGCCGTATTGACCTGTCTACCTTTCGCACCATTCCGTGGCAAAACAATATCCCATTTTTTTTAGGTGATTTTAGTGGCGAGGGCAACGACCAGGTACCTTGTCCGCGTACTTTGTTGAAGAAAATATCCAGGGAGTGTGAGGATATGGGCTACCACCCTGAGTTTGCACAGGAGTTTGAGTGGTTTAATTTTAGCGAAACGGCTAAAACATTACAACAGAAATCATTTACCAATATTGAGCCGCTTACGCCGGGTATGTTAGGCTATTCCATATTACGCCCATCGCAGCAAAGCGATTTTTACTTCGACCTAGTAAACCTCTTAGAACAATTCGGTATCCCGCTGGAAGGCCTGCACACCGAAACTGGTCCGGGTGTATATGAGGCGGCTATTATACACGACCATGTGCTGGCCGCTGCAGATAAGGCGGCACTACTTAAAAATGCCATTAAGGAAATAGCTTCCAAACATGGCATCATGGCTTCCTTTATGGCTAAATGGAACGAAGATTTACCAGGCTGTAGCGGCCACGTTCACCAGAGCTTGTGGAGCATGGACAAAGCTACCAACCTCTTTTACAACGAGGCCGAGGAAAACAAAATGAGCGACCTCATGAAGCATTACCTTGCGGGGCAATTATATTGCTTGCCGCATATCATCCCCATGTATGCACCTACCGTTAACAGCTACAAGCGTTTAGTGGAAGGAGCCTGGGCCCCTACTACTATTACCTGGGGGGTAGAAAACCGTACAACTGCCCTGCGGGTAGTGAATACATCGCCCGACTATATGCGTTTAGAAACCCGTATACCAGGCTCAGATACTAACCCATACCTTGCGCTTTCGGCAGCGCTGGCATCGGGTTTGTACGGCATTAAAAATAAATTAGCTTTAACCATACCGCCTGTAAAGGGCAATGGTTACAACGATAAAAGCAATGGCAGCATAGCGCCCAATTTGTTAGAAGCAGCTACTACCATGAAAAACTCAGCCGTTGCGCGCGAGTTGTTCGGTAATAGCTTTACCCGCCATTTTACCAATACCCGTATTTGGGAATGGCGACAATTCAGCAAACAAGTAACAGATTGGGAATTGAAGAGATATTTTGAGATAATATAAAAAGCTGTAGACTGTATAATCAAATTGTCAGTCTGAGCCTGTCGAAGACTTTGTAATGCGGCAAATACTTCGACAAGCTCAGTAAGACAGGGCTGTTATATAGTATGCAACAAGCAGCTTTTAGGTTAACCACCAATTATGGACCACGAATTAAGTACGCTAATTGTCAGGAAAGCATGGGAAGGCTATGATGCTTCAAAAGTTATTCGGAGCATTGACGACATCAGCGCAAATGTATCAACCAACTTTGTGTTTCGCCTCACCTTTGAAGACGACGACATTATTATTGCCAAGCTATCGAACTTTGGCAAGCATGATTATTTTAAGGAAGATCACCGTATTATTCACAGCCTGAGCAACAACCTGCTGTACCCCTACGAGAACTTTCTGGCTAAATCGTTACTCAAGAACAACCGGGTTTATATATACCGTCATCGTTTGAGCGGCACCGATGCCTGGGTAGTTTTTTACAATCCTACCCGCATAATGGAACGCATGCCCCGCCGGTTGGAGGATAGCCACATTAAAAAGCTGGCCCAGCAAACGGCCAAGTTTCATAAGGCTTGCGCCAGGGCAGCCAAGGTGCTGCCCAAATCTTCAAAAACCATGCGAACTGATATTAATAGTTTGCTGGATCAGTTGAACAACAATGAAAATAGCTTTGGCTCACGTAGCCAGGTTGATTTGCTGCGTTATCATTGTGATTTATACCTGAAAGGCCGGGCCAAATATGCCGCAAATACATTTGAAACCATCCCTGTATTTATCGACTGGAACATCGGCAACTTTTCAGTATCGCACAAACTGGAATTTTATTCGCGCTGGGATTACGACTGGTTTAGGATGAGCACCCGAATGATGGATTTCTACTTTTTTAGCCGGGTGGTATCTGATGTTGGCGATCGTACGGTATTCAGCTACCTCATTACCACCATGATGGAAAAACGCTTTATTATGTTTATGGAAGAATATCATAAACATAATCCATTTACTATTAATGAGATCTATTTCCTGAAAGAAGCTTACCGATTTTTTATCCTGAATTATGTAATAAAGGATGGAAAACACTTTTTTCATGAGCAATATGCCGTAAAGCTACAGCAAGAAGCATATGATATTTACCTGCCCTCAGTTGACCGTGATTTTGATGCTGAGGTGCTGATAAGTGCGCTGAAACTGAAGCATTAAATTGCTTAAAATTGTCAATATGAGCTTGTCGAATACATAGTTAATCGTACAAGTCTTCGACAAGCTCAGACTGACAGTGTTGATCTTTAATACAACTTGCGTTAGGGATTGAAGTGGATACCGGCCCGTGGCTCATAAATTAAGGATATTTTAAAAAGATAATACCACTCCCCCATGATAGTTCCTGTTGAATTTAAAAACATAGTTGACCGTTACAAAGTAATATTTTTTGACTCGTTTGGGGTGATCAAGAACTACAAAGGCTTGGTGCCTGGCATGAAAAACACGTTTGATTACCTGGAAGAAAATCAAAAGGAATATTACATTGTAACTAACGATGCCTCAAGGAGCCCGCAGCAGCTGGCCGAAAGTTTTGTAAAATTAGGACTGGATATGATCACGGCCGATAAAATCATTTCTTCGGGTATGTTGGCTAAAGAATACCTGGAATTAAAAGTGCCGGATGGCATTGTGGCATACATGGGTACCGACGATTCGGCCCATTACATAGAAAATGCGGGGTTACGTACGCTGCCCGTTAAGGCCATTGATGATAGCAACATCAACGAAGTGAATGCCTTAGTTTTTATGGACGATGAAGGCTTTAACTGGTTTAGGGATTTGAATAAAGTGGTAAACTTGTTGCGCAAACGCAATATACCGGCTATAGTAGCCAATACCGATTTTGCCTATCCGCTAAATATGCACGACGTTGCCATTGCCGTAGGTGCCTTAGCCAATATGATAGAGCATGTGGTAGGCAAAAAGTTCATCCATTTTGGCAAGCCCGATTCGCAAATGTTCATGTTTGCTTACGATTTGGTGCGCGCTAAATATCCTATAAGCAAAAAAGAAATATTGATGGTCGGCGATACCCTACACACCGACATATTGGGTGGTAATAAATTTGGATTAGACACCGTACTTGTATTTTCGGGTAACACTCAACCCGAAGATGCAGAAACCAGCATCACCTCTACCGGTATTGTACCTACGTATATTTGTGAAACTGCGGTAATTTAGGGGATGCGAGTTATTAATTTCGGGTATCAAACGTAAATTTAAAGAAATACAAAGTTTCGAGATGCTTGTTAAGCTAACAATAGTTAACCAGATACAAGTCCAAATGCAAGACCCGTATCTGGAAGCACATAACTCGCATACTCCAAATATTTAATTTATAAAGTTGAATAGGATAAGCATAGCTGTTGCAAACAGGATGAGCAATCCGCCCAGAAATACATAGTCGGCAATACCTTCGTACTTACTACCGGCTTCAATATTGCCACGAATAGCCAGAAAAGACAGCAGGCAGCTCAACATAAAGAATACGATGGCTATAGCAACGGTTTCATCTATAATAGTTTTCTCAGAGATTCGGAGAAATTTGAGCGAAGTAAGCACTACGAAACACAAGCCTAATAAATTAGATGAAGCGTTAAGAATGTGTGGTGATTTGTGGTTACTCATGTATTTAGATTTACAGTGTGCGCAAAATTAGCAGAAAATATCTGCATGTATTTAGCGGAATCAGCCTTGAATAAGTAGCAGTAAAAGTCCAATCGACATACTAAAGCAAACAGGCAGCACTACTTTGCGTTTTTTTAAGACATGGATATATTTGTTATAATTACTGCTCTATTTGCTATAAGTGCCCTCTTCAGTTACATTAATGCCCGTTGGATTAAACTGCCGGGAGTTATTGGTGTAATGCTGCTGGCCATTATTACGGCCATCATTACACTTATAGCAGGCAAATCATTCCCGGTACTTACAGGCTTTATTCGCCAGCTAACAAATTCTATCGATTTCTCAAAAACATTGCTCGATGTAATGCTTGGTTTCCTCCTGTTTGCCAGCGCATTACATATTGATGTAAGCCGTTTGAAGGAGAACTTGCGCGGTGTGCTTATTATCAGTACCATTGGCGTTTTAATATCAACATTACTGTTTGCGGGCATGTTCTTTATGCTCATGCACCTTCTTGGTTTGAATATTCCATTTATTTATTGCCTGCTGTTTGGCGCGCTTGTATCACCAACCGATGCTGTTGCCGTAGCGGCGTTGCTTAAAAAGACTAAAATGGAACCCCGGTTAGAAACCATAATCTCGGGCGAATCTTTGTTTAATGATGGAATAGGCATTGTGCTTTTTGTAAGTTTTGTTGAAATTGCGGGCATCCCCGATGCCAGTTTTTCGTTTATAAACGCTGCCAAACTGTTTGCACAGGAAGTATTCGGCGGATTACTTTTAGGTGGAATTATGGGCTGGTTGGCTTACCGTATGATGCGTTCGGTTGACGATTTGCAAACCGTATTATTGATCTCCATTTCGCTGGTGATGGGTATTTCGTTTATTGCAGGCTTATTACACGTTTCTATACCCCTGGCGGTAGTAGCGGCAGGTCTGCTTATTGGCAGTCACCCCTTCACCAATAACATTGAACAACCGGCTTATGAGTACCTGGAAAAAATATGGAAATTGTTTGATGAACTCTTGAATACTATATTGTTTGTGCTCATTGGTTTGCAAATGGTTGACATTGCTTTTACCATGAATCATCTTTGGATAGGGTTAGCCGCCACAGCTTTATTGTTGATAGCGCGTGCTTTAAGTATAGTTTTCCCGGTGGCTTTATTAAGGCGCTCCCTAAAATTGCAATACAACAGTATCTTTATTTTAACCTGGGGTGGTTTGCGGGGTGGTATATCGGTAGCACTTGCACTCTCTCTACCCGATTCACCTTACCGCGACATGATATTGGCCGGAAGTTTTTGTATCGTAATCTTCTCCGTAGTGGTACAAGGTTTAACTTTAAATAAAGTAGTTAATAAATTGGTTTAGAAGTATATTTATTATTATTAGAAGCCAAAAAACGTGACAATCTGTATCGGATTTAATCCCGTTCAGACTGCCACGTTTGCTTTGGTATACTCTGAAAAATAAATTACACCGCTCCCTTCAACACACCACCATCAACCCGTATAGCTGCTCCGTTAGTAGCCGCTGCCAGCGGACTACTCAAATAAGTGACCATATTCGCAATTTCATCGGTAGTTATAAACCGCTGTATTATGGAAGTAGGACGCATAGTTTTGAAAAAGTCGCCCTCTACTTCTTCTATGCTTTTTTGCTGATCCTTGGCTAAGTTTTCAATAAATCCGCCTACCCCCTCCGATAATGTTGGGCCGGGCATAACTGTGTTTACTGTAACATTAGTTCCTCTGGTCAATTCGGCCAAGCCCCGTGATATGGCTAGTTGTGCAGTTTTGGTCATTCCATAATGAATCATTTCTGCAGGTATCTGTATAGCCGATTCGCTCGAGATAAAGATGATGCGACCCCAATTTTTACTCAGCATTTTTTCGAAATAAGCTCTTGATAACCTGATGCCGCTTAATACGTTGATTTCATAAAACCTTAACCAGTCTTCATCAGTGATATCGATAAAAGCCTTCGGTTCAAAAATGGCTACATTGTTAATCAAAATATCAACCTCCGGCACTTGTTTTATGAGTGATGCAATTTCCTCGGGCTTGGCAAAATCAGCAACGGCTCCAGTGACTTGTGTGTTGCCTGTTTCGGCTATAATTTTTTCAACGGCAGCATTTACCCTTTCGACAGTACGTCCGTTTACAATTACCTTTGCGCCTTCGGCAGCCAATTGTTTGGCAATGGAAAAACCTATACCCGCAGTTGACCCGGTAACCAGGGCTGTTTTGTTTTTAAGTTGAAGATCCATGGTTTCTTTTAATTTATGTTACACCAAATTACAACTTGTGTTCAACTAAGTTCAGCTTTATGCTAAACATGTAATTGGAATGACAACCCAAGAAGTCAGTTATTCAAAAATAAAAAACCGGCTACCTAAAAGGTGCCGGTCTAAATTATATTTTAAATTTTTTTACTTTTTTGAGTGCGTTAAAACACTCAATGAAAATGAAAAGAAACCTAATTATTTGAAATTTTTTGTAACTATTTGTGATTATGCAGTAGCAACCAACTTGCTCATACTGCGGTAAACAAACTCGTTAAAAATGTGCCTGCGCGCAAATCTACCTGGCGAATCGGCATTAATGAACTTTACATACACTGCCTTTGGTACATCAAAATACTCGTACTCATTGCCATCGGTAAAACTAATTTTTAATACTTGCGATTTGTAATCAAAATCTAAAATACCCGCTGTTGTGGTAGTTGTAGTATATTCTGCCAAACTTTGAGCACGGGTTTCGGGTGCTATGCTTACTAAAAAATGATAAGCTTCAATGATGGTTTTACTTTTTTCTTCAGCGTCTAAACGTTCGGCGCCTTCAGTAAATTTATCCGGGTGCCAGGTTTTCATTAAACCACGGTAAATGCTTTTTAACTCCTGTAATTCGGCATCTTTAGTTACGCCTAATAATTTCCTGTAATCAACAATCTTTTTCATGCTTTTATTCTTATAATTTATTGTCGATGAAGTAAATAGCTTTTGGAATACTATTCACTTATTCAAGGAAAATAATTTTGCAAAGGTATGTTTTATTCGGCATAATAATTATAAGTTTTCAGTTATTTACAGCATCCTTCAAAAGATATAAGGAGATCATTTTTATGGAAAGCAGAAGTGAGTGCCAGAAAAAAAACCTAAATCTGGTTTACAAAGATTAAGCTAAATTATAATCAACAGACGTGCATTAGTTTAAAATCTTATCTTAGAGCATCAGAATTAGCTGCTTATATAAAAAGGCTTACTTGCAGCAATTCAAATAACCCAATGATTAAAAGCATATTACATAGTCCTTATCTCCTGTTTCTTCCATTCTTGATTTTTTATGCATGCTTTATAATTATTAACCGTGTGCCCGATCTTCACGACGACGAAGTGAGGTATATTGAATTTGCTCAGCACCTGCTTCAGGGCTATTATTCGCCAGCATACCCGCATGTAAACTTATGGAACGGGCCAGGATACCCCATAACACTGATGCCGTTTGTTGCATTAAAGGTACCAGTTGTGTATATGACGTTGATTAATGCGCTATATTTCTACTTCGCTATTGTATTCTTATACAAAGCTTTGCACATTATAAGCAATTACAAAATTGCTGCTTTGTTTAGTGTTATTCTTGCCGTATATCCCAATGTGCTATCGGTACTGCCCATGCTATATACCGAGCCGCTTACCTACTGCCTGGTATCGGGCATGTTATACAGCATAACGCTATGCTGTTACAAAAAGAAAATTCGATACATAATTGCAGCAGGTGTAATCCTGGGGTTTTTGACTTTAACCAAAATTATTTTTGGTTATGTTATTATTGCAAGTTTGTTTCTCTGTGTAATATTGACATTATTAAAAAAACAAAAGGCTAATTACAACATGTCTGTTAAAGTGTTGGTAATTGCTTTTACCTGTACGCTCCCATATCTGGCTTACACTTACAAATTGACAGGCAAGGTGCTTTATTGGGGAAATTCGGGTGGGTTAAGTCTTTACTGGATGAGTACACCTTATGATTATGAATACGGCGACTGGAAACACCCTGGCCTAACCAACAAACAATATCCGCAATTGTACCGGTTTAAAATGAAAGAGGCGACCGGCCTGTTCAAAGCAAACCATTTGGAGGATATGCGGGTGATCCTTTGGCAAACCGGCGTAAAACGTGATGAATTGTTTAAACAAGCCGCAGTAAGGAACATCAAACAGCATCCTTTAAGATTTCTACAGAACTATTATTATAACATTTCGCGAATGCTGTTTAATTTTCCCTACTCTTACGCTTACCAGGACGCCGCCATCATTCGCAATATTATAACAGGCTCTTTGATATTATGGTCTTTTTTAGGATGCCTATTTTTAACACTTTATAATTGGCGCAAAACGGTTTACCCAATAAAACTGGTTCTACTCATTACAAGTACCTATTTAGTTTTAAGCGGTGCATTAAGTGCATACCCCCGGCAGTTAGACGTTATGATACCCGTGTTGTTATTTTGGTGTGGCTTTGTTAAAGCCAACACCATGAAATTTAATTTTAAATACATCATTGTAGATCATAACATTACACCCACGCAGTTAAACACCATAGAAATTAGTCTACCGATGGCTATTGAGCACGCAATAGACAATAATGCACAAGAAGATTCCAAACAGTTACCGCTAATATAATTTAAACGGCTATTTTTTGTGACTGCCGCTCAATCATAAGTTCTTGTATCTGAGCTTTGAGTTTAGCCTTATAATCTTCTTGTAACCAGTCCAGGTAATTTTTTGTGGCCTTGCCCAGGCACTTGCCGTATTGTTTAACACGCCAAACAATTTCCTTTTCCAGTTCATCAGCCAAAGTTAAGGCGCCGGCAATGGTATCACTATTGTCGGCACACATTAACACATGCTGATGTATGGATTCACTAATGATAGTACTAGGCTTCTGGTCGCTTTCAACAGCATCGTGGTATGCTCTCTGCACATCGAACGATATCTCCAGGCTGTTTGGAAACATAGAACGCATTTCGGACGGCATGCTATGCGAATCGGTAGTACAATGTATATGTATACTTTCACCGTAAGCCTCCGGGTTATCAAAAACAAACTGCCAGTCAACAGTAGCATTCCACTCACCAAACCGGTCGGCGTTGTTGCCTAAATCAATAATGGTAAAGCTTTTCTTTTTAGGTAGTGTTCTGGAACCACGACCAATCATTTGGTGATACAAAGTTAAAGAGGTTGTAGCACGATTTAGTATGACGGTTTGAATTGATGGCTCATCGAAACCGGTGGTTAATATAGATACCGATGTTAAAATTGCATTCTTCGTTTTTTTAAGCCACTGCAATATTTCTACCCGCTCACTGGCTGATGTTTCGTTATCTAAATGCCTTGCTGGGTAACCTGCATCATTAAACATCTGACATACAGCTTTCGATGCAAAAATTCCGTTATTAAATATGAGAACCTTTTTGTTTTTGGAATGCTCCTCATAAGCATGCAATAACAGTTCGAGCATAGCTGGAGATGAGTACAGTTCATCAGATGTACTCACTGTAAAATCACCCTGTGAACCGGTTTTTAGCGTATTTAACTCAACGCTGTAGCGCCAACTTACAGGACTTGCCAAAAATCCGTTTTCAATGAGCGAACTGATGCTTGCTCCTATAATAAGTTCATTGTAAGTTTGATGCATAGGAAAACTTACATCCGAACTATAAGGCGTAGCGGTAACCCCAATTATACGAGCGTTACCAAACTTATCCATTAACTTTTGAAATGAATTGTGATGTGCTTCGTCAATAATTACCAAACCAATATCATCGGTACTAATTAGCCCCGCTTCTATACGGTTATTCAGTGTTTCCACCATGGCTACGTAGCAGTTATATTGGTCTTTTTTGTTCAATAGCTTTACTGAGCTGTTGATGATCTTGTTCTTAATGTTGCATTTTTTTAAAGTAGCCGATGTTTGATTGCACAACTCTAATCGATGCGTTAAAATCATTACTTTCTGCTTATATTTTTCAATGAAGCGATTAGCAATTTCAGAAAAAATCACCGTCTTTCCACCACCGGTTGGCAATTGGTAAAGCAGTTTGTAATTTGTGGACACCTGTTCCATTTTATCGAACAACTTTTTAAGGTCGTTTTGTTGGTAGTCATACAGTTGGGTTGGGCATTCGCTCATAATATAATTATATAGGTAACTGAATTTTAATTAGTTAAGAGAGTGTAGGCTAACAATCAGCACAACACAATCTTCTTATTAAACCAATAATTCAGCCAACTTACAAGCATCTAAAGCAACTTGCTACATTGGAATATACCACAAAAAAATACGGGTGTTGACCTAACTTGCTATAGTGGCAATAATTTAAATTTAACAGCGCAGCCTCCACCTGGAGCGAGTTTAATAACCAGTTTTTGATTACTGCCTAACATCCTATTTGAAATAGTATATAATTCAGGATTACTTAAATAATGTGCATTAGAAGCGTCTGCAAAGATAGTCACTTGGTACTTCCTACCCTTCTTCAAAAAGCTGAGTGGTATATTTAACGTTCGCGGTTTTTCATTGGTTATGGCGCCCAAATACCAATCAGAAGAACCTTTTTCATTACGAACAATGCTAACGTACTCACCAGGCTCGGCTTCTAAAACTTTGGTATCGTCCCAATCAACCGGTACGTCTTTTATAAATTGAAAAGCATCGGGGTATTTTTTATAATTTTCGGGCAGGTCTGCAACCATTTGTAATGGACTGTACATGGTTACATAAAGAGCTAATTGCTTACAAAGCGTAGTACGAACCCGCTTAGAACTATCCGACCCAAGGTTATTTAACTTAAATATCCCCGGCGTATAATCCATTGGCCCTCCAATTAGCCTCGTAAATGGCAATATGGTTTCATGATCGGGTGAATTACCATTGGAAAAGGCATTACTTTCAGTTCCTCTACCGGCCTCAGATGCCATTAAGTTAGGATAGGTACGGTGTAGCCCTGTCGGGCGTACCATCTCATGCACATCCAGCGCAACATGTTTCTCCATGGCCTTATCAGTAACGCGTTGATAATGGTTTATCATCCACTGACCATCATGATGCTCCCCACGAGGAATAATGCGGCCAACGTACCCTGTTTTAATTGCTCCGTATCCCATTTTATTCATAAACTTAAAGGCGGTATCTAATTTTCGTTCATAGTTAGTAGCCGACCCGGAAGTTTCGTTATGCATAATGAGCTTTACACCCTTTGATGCTGCATAACTGGTTACGGCTTTTATATCGAAATCGGGATATGGTGTAACAAAGTCGAAAACATTCTCTTTCCAGTTGCCAAACCAGTCCTCCCAGCCAGTGTTCCAACCTTCAATCAGTAAGCCTTCTATATGATGCTTTGCTGCAAAATCTATGTAGTGTTTTGCATTTGCTGTATTGGCACCGTGTTTACCGCTTGCAACCAAATTTCCGTCAACATTCTTTTCCCTGGCACTATTGGCAAAGCTCCAGGTACTTTTCTTGATTTGCATTTCCCACCAAATACCTATAAATTTCATAGGCTTAATCCAGGTTACATCATTGGGTTTGGAAGGCTCATTCAGGTTTAAGATCAGTTTGCTTGATAAAATATCTTCGGCATGATCTGATACAATAAGGGTACGCCATGGTGTTTTGAAAGGTGCCTGCAGGTATGCCATATTGCCAACAGCGTCGGGTACAAGTGCTGCCGAAAATACCAGGTTGCGGGTATTAACATGTAACTGCATAGCCGGATAATTCACCAATGCCGCTTCGTGAATATTTATATATAAACCATCAGCACTTTTCATCATAAGCGGCGTTTGAACCGAATAACGGTCTTCCACCGTTTGCACAACAAGCCCACCTGTGGTTTCTACAACAGGTTTATTATCTATTTTGCTAATGGCTGACCTGGTGTAAGAATATTCGTTAGAGTCGTAGTCTCCGGGTATCCAAAACGTTTGATGATTACCGGTCATTGAAAATTCTGTCAGTTCTTTTTCAACTATAAAATAATCAATATTTGGTTGTTGCGGAATTTCGTACCGGAAGCCTACGCCATCATTGAATACACGAAACGTAATATTAAGTAAATGCCGGCCGGCATCTTTTTGGCGCAACCGTAATGTTAACTGCTTGTGATGATCCCTGATGGTGGAAACCTCACCCCATACAGGTTTCCAGGTAGTATCAGTTTCTGTAACATCTGTTCCAATAATTTCGAAAAGCTTATTGAATAGAGTGTCGTTACCTTTAACTTTTAGTCCTAACAATGATTGTTTTATCACTGGTTTTCCACCAAAAAGCATACTGTAAAAGAGCTGGCCCTGTCCATTAAGATTAACCTGCACCTTTACTTTCCCCATGGCTACTTCAGTAATTTGGGCCTGGGTGACGAACGGCAACCCCATCAGGCAACACAAGAGTATTGTATTCTTGAATGATAGCATAGTAATGGTTAATTTGTATTAGGTGTGTTACCCATTGTAAAGTTCATTATACCACCCTTCAAAAGGTCTTTATGACTGATGTCCATTTTAACATAAGGCTTTCCATTTAAGGTTATACCCTTAATGTATTTGTTTTGCACCGAAAAGTTCAAGGCGTTAATGGTGAACGTTTTTCCATGACCTACTTTTAAAGAAACCTTTTTTAGCTGTGGTGCACCAATTACATATTCACCGCTTGCAGGGTTCACGGGGTAAAAACCCATTGCCGAAAATAGGTACCAGGCACTCATTTGTCCGCAATCGTCATTACCGCTTAAACCTTCTGGCGTATTGTTGTACAGTTCGTTAATGATAGTATAAATCTTCTCTTGCGTTTTTGCAGGCTTTCCAGCCAGGGAGTACAGGTAGGCTACATGGTGACTTGGCTCGTTTCCCTGCACATATTGCCCTATTAAGCCAGTAACATCAAGCGTGGCACCATCACCATATACCTTGCTTTCCATGTTAAAAAGAGAATCTAATTTATTTACGAAGGCTGACTTGCCTCCCATTAAATTAATGAGCCCGGGTACATCCTGTTGCACATGCCAGCTGTATTGCCATGCGTTACCTTCTGTAAAATCTCCGCCAGAACTGAATGCGTGAGATATTTTAAACGGATCGAAAGGCTTAACCCAGTCTCCATTTGCCATACGACCGCGCATTAAACCGGTAGATTTATCGTATACATTTTTATAAAAAAGAGATCTCTTCATAAAATAATCATAATCGGATGTTTTGCCTAATGCTTTAGCCATTTGCGCTACGCACCAATCGTCATATGCGCTCTCTAATGTTGTGGATACCGATTCTACCTTAATCAGGTCAGATGGCAGGTAACCGTATTTCATGTAAGTGCTCCAATCAGAATTTTTGTGATTTATAGTAGATGTTTTTTTAATGGCTTGGTACGCTTGTTCGGCATCGAACCCTCCTACTCCCTTCAAGTATGCATCAACTATAACCGGGATAGCATGATTGGCAATCATACAATGATTTTCGTGTCCCCATAAAGACCATACGGGTAAATAACCTGCTACCTTGTCATGGGCAAGCATAGAACGGACAAAACCGCTGGTTTTTTCCGGGTACAAAATGGTATATAGCGGGTTAAGTGCCCTGTAAGTATCCCATAACGAAAGCGTAGAGTAATAAGAATTATCTTGCGCCTTATACACTTTATTGTCGGCTCCACGATATTGTCCGTTAACGTCAGCTATGTTGTTAGGTGCAATAAGTGAATGATATAAGGCTGTATAGTAAATTTGTTTTTGCTTTGTGTTACCTTCAACTGCAATTGCAGATAAATAGCTATTCCAGGTTTTTACTGCTTTTGCTTTAACGGTCTCAAAGTTCCAGGTGCCAAGTTCCATATCAAAGTTTTGCCTTGCATTGGCAATACTAACCGTGGATAATGCAACGCCTGCATTAACCTGTAACGCAGCCTTGCTATCAAAATCCAATACTAATCTGCGTTTGGTTCCAGGAGCAATTCCGTTTAACCAATGCCAGGCTTTGAATGGTTTTTGAAAACGTACCACAAAATAAACATGCCTTTTGCCTCCCCAGCCGTTGGTAATGCGGTAGCCCTCTAAAGTTTTTCGATCAATAACTTTGAGGTCACTGCTTAACACCATTTTACTGAGGTCGGAGTTATTGTTCACCAACCCAAATTGCAGATCAATTAATAAATGTCCCGCATTTTGTTTTAAAAACGTGTACCGATGCCGTCCTGTCCTTGCTGTGGAGGTAAGCTCCGCTTTAACTTGATAATCAGTAAGTAATACAGAATAAAATCCCGGGGATGCTTTTTCATTGTCATGAGAAAACCTGCTACCAAATTGAGATTTATTAATTGCGCCGGTAAATGGCTGTATCAAAATATCGCCCAAATCGGCTACCCCGGTTCCACTCAAATGCGTGTGTGAAAAGCCATTGATCACCTTGTCTTTATACTGGTAACCGGCGCAATATGCCCATTCTCCATTTCCGGTTTCCGGGCTTAACTGTACTAATCCCATAGGCAAGGTAGCACCAGGAAAAGTATGGCCAGATGCTCCTGTTCCTATAAAGGGGTTAACGTAATGGGTATAATCCGGCACCTGTGCAAATGTCCCAAATGATATAATTACACCAAATGATATAAGGTATATTTTCAGCTTCGTTAACATCTGTCGTTAATATTAATATTAAAAAAAGTAAAGGTGATTACTAATCACCTTTACTTTAAATTCATTGAAATTTATTGTAGCTTTTTTGCCGGGCGTTTAACAGGTTGTTTAGCCGGTTTGCTTTCAACTGGCTTACTTCTATTACCGGTTGTAGCAGGGGTAATTTCTATTAAAAGCAGATGATCGGGCACCTGAACGGCCAGGCTGCTTTGGTTTTGGTAAGAATGAACCGGCGATGCGGACACAAAAGGCTGATAGATCTTTATTTGAGGCGCTGTAAATTGAAACGTGATATTCACTGCCTGGCTATCGGCAGGCAAATCAGTGAAGTTTGTATAATCATAATTTACACCGTTAGGCTGACCTTGCCAAAGTGCCAGGTAATAGCGACCATCAGCTTTTTGATAGACCGAACTTCGTATATGTGATGTATCGCCCGACATGGTGAACGTGAATGGTGCCGGTGCAAATGCCTGGCTAACATCTTTCATAATGTCAATTGTATTTTTGATGGCTTTGTAAGCTGGTTTTTCAGTACCATCGGTATGCAGTATACCAAAGTTCATCTCGTTATTAGATTGATCTGTGGTTTTCTGATCAATAAACTCATAAGCATAAACTTTTTTTGCACCGCGTTTATACATTTCCATAAACATTACAGAATAGTACTTACCTGAGCTATTTTCGGACAAATAATGGTAGGAACTTGGCTGATAGTTTGGCCCGGTAGGCTTGTTCCAGTCTAATGCATTTTCATAACCAATTTCTGTTACTACCCATGGTTTGGCCTTCCTCACCGTGTCAAAAAACTTTTTACTCAAATCATAGTAAGTCCCGGGAAACATTTTCCAGTTAGCACCACCACTATCATATGTATGAAAGTTAGCCATATCAAAATAGTTACTGATGTGTGGCTTCATGGCGGCTACCTTATTAGGCCTTGAGGGTATAGTCCAGTAGGTAACCAAACTGGTGTTAACTATAGGAATACCCTGCAGCTCGGGCATGGATTTGGCCTTTTGCCATAACCCTTTTTGTATCTTATAAGTAAGCGTGTCCCAGTTGGCAGGATACAACTTAAAAATGCTTAAATCAGGCTCGTTAAAGCCCTCCAGGTATTGGATAGTTTGCCTGAGTTTGGCAGAGTTTTTAAATACGGAAAGGTAAGCGGCTGAGTCTCTCAAATACAGGCTATCAATCACCTTCCGGCTATCAGTTAAATAGGCTACTTTAATACCTAAACTATCATACAATTTAATGAACCGGTTTCTGATGAGTGTGGTATCGGCACCACCTATAAAACTTTTATATGGCACGGCATCGCGAATATGCTTAATACCTAACTTCTTTAGTTTCGGGTAAATTACACTTTCGAACGCAGTATAATAAACACTTGTGTTCCACTTTAAATGGGTATTAAAGCCAATACCATCTACATAATTGTATGCCTTTTCGGGAATTACAGTAACGGTTTGTGCATGAGCCATGCTCTGTGTAAAAAAGATGGTTACAAGTACCAGATACATGCAGCGCACTGATATGTATTTTATGTTGTTTTTCATTTGGTCTCGGTGTAATTGGTGATATTAACTTGTGTGCTATTAACCTGCTTAAGCCAGGTAGTATTAGGTTTGGGTGTTTGAAGATGTTCACCACGAAACTGGTGAACATCTTCGAGCCATATGGCCGGCCGCGCATCGGGCTTTTCCAGCGTAAACTGAACGTTATTTAAAGTTAGGTTTTTTACATGCCTCACGTACAGCCCATAAGCAGGTAGGCTCCAGCCAAACATGCGGTTCTCAGGGTATGCCTTATCTTCTTCAGGCACGCGTCGGGTAACATCATCAATGGTGCCACCTCCTTCGCTTTTAATCATGATGTCACGCAGTATCACATTTTCAATGTAATATCCCGGTACCGCCGCAATAGTACTCGACATACGGCTTCTGGAAGTAGCTGTAATATTGCTAATGATTACATTTTTGATTGACCCCGTGGAGTTAGCTCTGCTTCCCAATCTGATAAATATGGGCGTTTGTATGCCGGTCATGGAAATATTAGAGATGTTAACCTGTTCCATTTTTCCACCATCCACAATCTCCAGCGCAATGCCGCTGATGCCGGTAATGCGATCAGTAATGTAATTTTTGGGGTCGGCATTCCAATGATGTAACGGTGACTCGGAAGCGGCGCGCAATACGCAGTTGCTGATGGTGATATTTTTATATCCCCCATAAGAACTGGTTCCCATTTTTATAGGATTGCAATTGGAGGCGGCAATACAATTAGTGATGGTGATGTTTTCGGTTGGGTGTTTTGGATCATCACTTTTTAAGCATATAGCATCGTCTCCGGTATCGATAATGCAATCAGACACTACCACATCCTTACTTTCAATGTCTATCCCATCGTTGTTAAAGTTAGCATGAGAATAAATAGAAATGCCTTTAATTTTAACCCCTACGCAACCAAATAAACGTAAGGCCCACGCCGCCGAGTGAAGTAAATGGACATTTTCTATCAGTATATTTTTACTGTTCTTTGCAAACAGAATGTAAGGCCTGTCGGGCGCAGCTTCCTGTACCAGAAAGTTTTTTCCGTTACCAAACAATGTGCCGGTACCAGTAACCGAAACATGCTCCACATCTTCTATCATGATGAGGCTTACATACTTGGTGCCATTTGCCAGCGCCTGTAAAACAGAACCCGATTCGAGGTGAAGGTTTACGTTGCTTTTCAGCTTAATCATTCCGGTTACATAGGTACCGGGTGGTACCCATACGGTACCACCTCCATGTGCAGCGCAATCATCAACTGCTTTTTGAATAGAAATTGTGTTATTGGTTTTACCATCGGCCACAGCCTTATAGGTCAATATATTGTATACCTGGGCATAGGCCGACGAAAAACAACAGGAAAGGAAAGCCAATACCATGAGTTTTACACGCATAATTTTAATTTTTAATAAGATGAGGTAAACTTGTATTAGAGCTTAATAACCAGTATTTTGAGTGTATTTGGCAGGGTTTACATCTAATATGCTCTGCGGTATCGGGAACAACTTTTGGTAGTCCATAATTTGCAGATTTTTACCATTAACCATTATTTTGCTGGCTGCGAAATAGGCATTCAAAATATCGAACCGGTTAGTTCTAACCAAGTCCCAAAAGCGGAGTCCTTCAAAGCAAAATTCTAAACGACGCTCTAAAAGAATTTTCGACCTAAGATCTATCTGCCCAGACACATAAGTATTGGCGGCAGCCGGGTTGGTGTTTTGATAGTTGCGTGTGGTGTTGCCAAATGCCCTGGCTCTAATCTGGTTAATGTATGGCAGTGCTCCGGTTACATCACCGGCCTCATTCAAACATTCGGCATACATCAATATAATATCGGCAAACCTTAAAACCGGGAAATCAACCCCGCCTAACTGGCCGGTTACGTTATCAATAAACTTTTTAACTATACCTGTAGTACCGGGTGATCCCTGGATGGAAATATCGCGTCGCAAATCTCCCGTCTCAAAAGCATTGTAGATATCTTGCGTTGGAAAATTGGTTTGCGAAAAAATATTGGTAATGCCCGATTGTTGTTGCAATACTGCTGGCGAATACTGAAAGGCAAAGAGTATCTCTTTATTTCCACCGTTATTATTAGCAAAAATTGATGCATAACCTGTAGTTAAAAGTCCGTAGGTTGATGGTGCATCAATAGCTGATTTCAATATAGGGACAGCCTCTGCAAACTTGTTTTGAAATAGTAATAACCGGCCCAGCATTCCTTTGGCAGACACACTGCTTACCCGGCCCAAATTGGCTATTGTGTAAGTTGCCGGTAAAAGATCAATGGCATCTTTAAGGTCCTGCTCAATAAGTGCATACACCTTGGTTTTACTTTCGCGGCCGTAATCATACGATTGGCTTACCGTTTCTATCACTTGCGTAATTAAGGGTACATCGCCAAAAGTTTTAACCAGCGTGAAGTAGAAAAAAGCCCTGAAAAATTTAGCTTCACCTTTGTATTGTTTTTGAAGCGCGGCATCAATCCCGGCGGCATCTATTTGATTAATAATAAGGTTTGCTCTGTTGATACCTACATAACAATTATTCCACCTGTTTGCAAGAATAGTGGTTGCTGCGGAGGTAGACGGTAACACAGTCAAATTATCATAATCCGGATCGCCTTGTATAGAACGCCCTACGGCTGTATAGGTATCGTCAGTAGGCAGGTCGCCAAATTCAAACTCATTAACAATTCCTTCGGCACGCAGGGTTCCGTATAGCGCTGTTACCGCATATTGAAAATCAGTAGCCGATTTATAAAAATCTTTAACATTGCCGGATGTTAAAGGATAAAGTTCAAGAATGCTCTTTTTGCAGCTTGCACATGCTATAAGCATGATGATACATAAGATATATTTTTTCATAACTGAATTTTTAAAGATGAACTATATGCCAACGTTAATACCGAAGGTAACCACACGGGCCTGGGGATAGGTTCCGTAATCAACCGATTGAATACTTGCCTGTTCGCCAAAATTGTTACCGTCTGGACTGTAGCCAACGTAATTACTAAAAGTGAGTACGTTTTGAGCGTTCAAAAATGCACGGGCCGATCTTAAACCCAATCTTTTCATCAGTTTTGCTGAAAGATTGTAACCAAATGCTATATTCCTAACCCTTAAGTAAGTACCATTGAACAGCCATCTGTCAAGCGAGCCTTCGTTTAAGCCTATGCTTGGCCCGCGAGACTGGATTGTAGCGCGTGGTACTAAGCCGTCGCCAGGTTCAGCCTCCGATTTCCATCGGTTTAGTCCCGAATATGCAAGCTGATTTGATGCCGGGTTGTTGATTCCTATAAAGCGTTCTAATAAAAACAAGATCTTTCCACCTTGCACCCCTTGTAATTGCACGCTCAGGTCAAATGCTTTGTACCTGAAATTATTGGTAATACCGTAGTTAAACTTAGGATTTGGATTACCCAATACGGTGCGGTCTGCCGGTGTAATCGCACCATCGCCGTTTACATCTACAAACTTGGTATCGCCCGGGCCGCTTGATGGGTTGAGCCTCATGGTTGGGTTATTTGCCACATCTTGCTGGTTCATAAATACACCATCAGTTTTATAGCCATAAAACATACCCAAAGGCTGGCCTACTCTTAATATAGTAACCAGTGGGTTATCACCTGTGGTAATAATATCGGCATCGGTAGTACCCAGGTGAACTATTTTATTCCGGTTTCCTCCAATGTTAAAATTAGTGTTCCAGCTAAAATTATCGTTCTTTATATTAACCGAACTTAAGTTGAGTTCAAGCCCTCTATTTTCAATTTCACCCACGTTACCAAAGGTGTTTACATAACCGCTTACTGCAGGTATGGGTATGGTATACAGCAAGTTTGTTGTGTTCCTTTTATAATAATCAATTGATAAGTTAAAACGGCTTAAAAAGGCAATATCCAAACCTATATTGGTTTGCTTATTGGTTTCCCAGGTAAGGTTGTCATTTAAAATGCCACTTGGAGCAAGCCCTCCTGATAACACATCGTTAAAATTGTAATTTATTGGGTTTAGTACAGCCTGGTATGGGTATAAGTTGGTTGGATAATTACCTGTAACGCCGTAACTCACCCTCAATTTTAAATCGGATAGAAAATTAACCGATTTAAGAAAGCTTTCTTCCTTTATACGCCAGCCGACAGAAACAGCCGGGAATAAACCGTTCCTGTTTAATTTTGGGAACCGGCTCGATGCATCGTTACGTAAAGAGGCAGATAATAAATACTTACCTTTATAAGAATAACCTGCCCTTCCAAAATAACTCATTAGCGCATATTCGCTTGCATTATACGTTCCGTTCCGTATAGAAGCACCCGCAGGCGACGGAACCAAATCATTGATAAAGGTATTGACCTGGCCTGCAACGCTTACCAACTCGGTGTGAAATTGTTGTACTGAATAACCGCCAACAAAGTTTACGTCATGTACTTTGTTAAATACATGCTTGTAATTGATAGTGTTATCCCAGCTAATGGTTCGAAAAGTACTTTTGGATTCTGATGCAACAATGTTCGAGGCCCTGGTGCCTGGAAAATCGGGCACCAACACGCCATTTTGGGCTGATGATACCGTACTGGGATGATAAAAACTATTTTCCACAGCACGCCAATCCACTCCAATATTACTTCTGAATGTAAGGTCTTTAAAAAGTGCTACATCAACAAAGCCGTTACCTAAATAACGGTTGATTGCAGATGTATTGCGATAGGCCGGTTCATAAATGGGCTGTATAGGACTCATTAATCGGTTGTAGCCGTAAGTATTGTAATACAATGGATTGGTTTCAGTCATTCCATAAAGGCCGTTTGGATAACGCGCAGGAAGCGTTGGAGGCATTAACAGTGACGTTGATATAGTTACAGCTTCACCACCCGGTGCACCACTCCAGTGACCATTGGTAGGTAATATATCGTTCATGGTATAAGAAGGGGTAAAATTGATGCCCATCTTAACTGATCTGCTTACGTTAGTTTCCACATTGGCGCGTGCCGTGTAGCGCTTAAAACCAGTACGGCGAATAATACCATCCTGAATGTAATAGTTTCCCGATACAAAGAATTTGGTTTTATCGGTACCACCCTGCACACTTACCTGATAATTAGCTAATAAAGCTTTCTTGTAAATTTCATCCTGCCAATTGGTATTTGGCAAAGTCTCGGGATTATCGAAAGCCGGAATATAATTATATTGAGAAGTTTGATTACCAAATGTACGGGAGCCATTTGGCGTATTAGGATTGCCACCTACTGATAACCAGTTAGCCAGCGTAACTTCTTTCATAAACTGGATATGTTCATCACGATCCAACACATCGATCTGTTTAGGCAAGGCCTGAATGCCGGATGATACACTGAAATCAATGGTTGGGTTTCCAGATTTTCCTCTTTTGGTAGTGATGAGAATAATACCATTACCACCCCTCGCACCGTAAATTGCAGCAGATGCTGCATCCTTAAGTACATCAACTGATTCTATGTCGTTACTGTTAATGGCATTAATACTGGAGGCATCCTCTAATGGAATACCGTCAACAACGTACAATGGCGCATTACTTGCACCTCCACCTCCTAAAGAGCCTGTACCCCTGATACGGATTATAGGGTTTGCGCCCGGTGTGCCATCACCCTGCCTAACATCCACACCAGGCATTTGCCCTGCCAGTGCTGTTAAAACATTGGGAGTAAGTTGGTTCTCCAAATCTTTTTGCTTAACAGATGATACTGATCCGGTAAGGTCACGCTTCTTTTGTACCCCGTAACCTACCACCACCACATCATTTAAACCGGTATTCTGCTCTTTAAGCACTACCGTCATAACTCCGCTCTTTGGAACAGTAAGTTCCTGGCTCTCGTAACCAATAGAAGAGAATATCAGGATAGAATTCTGGTCGCGTGTGCCAATTCTAAAAAACCCGTCGTTATTGGTTGTAGTGGCTGCGGTTGCATTCTTTTCTTTAATATTTACGCCAGGCAGTGGTTCGTTACGTTCATTAGTTACTTTACCGGTTATATAATTAACCATAGCCAACGGCATGTGTTCAACCGTTTCGTTTGCTACCACTTTGGGTATAATTAAAATCGTTTTTTCGTTGATTTTGTAGTTGAAGGGCTGCCCTGTAAAGCACTTCTTCAACGTCTCCTCTAACGATGAGTTTTCTACCTTCAGCGTTACTGGTTTTGCCATCTTAATTAAATCCGCATCATAAAAAATACTGTACCCACTTTGCTTCCGAATGTTTTTAAGAACTTCTTTAAGCGGGGCATTAGTTGTATTGATGTTAATTTTTTGTGCAATAGTGGCAGCACTGACTTGCATGAAGGTTATAAGACAGAATATATAGGACAGTCTCATAATCCAGATAATTTTAGGTTTTACACAGGAATAGCTCCCGCATATAATTGCAGTAAAAATTTTATACATTTGAATGTAGGTTAATTGATTGTTAAAGCGCGATCATTTATAACTTATATATGCAGCTTCCCATAGCTGTAAACCAGGGGCGTTCCACCGCTCCTGGTTAATATAAGCAGGTGTAAGTATTAGTTGCTGATTGTTACTTTCCTCCCTTCAATTTTATAATGTATTCCACCTGTTAAAGCCATATTGTCCAGCAATTCTGTTATGCTGCTATACCTGGAGGTTGTGCCACCAAATTTTTTATTGGCTACGTTACCCTCGTATTCCACATGCACATTATACCATCGAGCTACAATTTTCATTACATCTTTGATATTAACGTCGTTGAATACAAAGTTTCCTTTAGTCCATGCAACAACTGATTCCAAATCTGCCTGCTGAACTAAGAAAGACGGCTTTTGGCGCACTGCAATACCTTGCTGGCCGGGTTTCAAAAGTGCGGAAACTGTGCCGGCGCTAAGCTGCACGGATCCCTCTAATAACGTGGTGGTAATTTGCTGATCGTTACCGTAAGCAGAAACGTTAAAATGTGTGCCTAACACCTTCACCTGAGTTACACCAGCGTTAACCAAAAACGGCCTGCTATTATCTTTTTTAACCTCAAAATAACCCTCTCCTGTAATTTCAACAACCCTTTTATTGCTGGCAAAAGCTACCGGAAACTTCAGCGTTGATCCTGCGTTCAACCACACCTGGGTGCCATCTGAAAGCTTTAGGTGATACTCTCCGCCCGGCGGAGTTGAAATTGTATTGTATTTATCGGTTAAATTATTGTTATTCGTCTTAGTCCCGCTTAAATCGTAGACAAGGAAACCATCTTCTCCCTTATGTATGGATGTTCCCTGTTCCGAATTTATTCGCCCTTCTCCAATTGTATTCAACGCAATTTTTTCACCGTTAGAAAGTGTTAAAACGGCCAGTTGGGTTCCAGGCTTTGTAAGCTTTTGCATAGCTGCCGATTTAACAATCAACTGCTTTTTAAGACCCGACTTAGATTGATAGAACAATAAACCTCCGGTTACAATAAGCAAAATGATAGAAGCGGCCTTCAACCAGCCGTAATTCATTCTTCTTATAAGTTGACCATCGTTAGTTTCAATGGCTAAACGCTCACGCAATTCGTGGTGTATAGCATCTTTGTCGCCCATATCTGTGCTCCAGGCATCATCCTGCAAAGTAATCCTATCTTTATAAACACGCAGCATCTCCATTTCGTCCGGAGTGCATTTACCCGCCATGTATTTTTCAGACAACTCAATAAATTCCGCTTTGGTCATAACAAGGGCTTATATAATGATAGTGTAACCTGATTGGCCTAACACACAGTTATTTCTAAAATTATTTATAAATATTATTCTTTGTTTCAATATAATAAAGCACTTAATTTGTGCTAACCAATTATTCATTATTGAAACCTTTGCTTAGCGATGCCGATTTATGGACAAACATCCGCAAGGATGATTTGCATGCTTACAATACCCTGTTTGACAGGTATTGGGTACGCCTGTATAAAAGCGCGTATAACCTTACGCATGACCAGGAAACCAGTAAGGAAATAGTGCACGATATATTTTTAAATATATGGAAGAGACGTAACGAACTGCAGATTGAGTCTTTTCCTCAATTTTTACTTACGGCAATCCGTTACCAATTTTATAACCGCAACCGTGCAGCTAAAAGCCCTCTGAGTTTAATTCCGGATTATGAAATGCATGATACCCTGGCACAACAAAATGAAGGAGAATTGAGGTTGGATTATAATGATTTTGAACATACGCTTAAAAATCATTTAGGTGTGCTTCCCAACCGTTGTCAGGAAATATTTGTAATGAGCCGGATACAAAACATTAGTAATGATGAAATTGCCGAAAATTTACGAATATCAAAGCGTACGGTTGAAAACCAAATTACGCACGCTTTGAAACATTTGAGAGGGGTTTTAAAATGCCTGATGCTGTTTTTTTAATAATCCAATTTCAATACTACCGTTTCCCCGGCATTTATGCTTAGTATATTCTCTCGCAATAACCCGTTCTTGTTTTTATAGAGGATATTTTTACTTTTTGCAGGTTTGCTAATGAGTAAAGGAACACTTTTATTCAGCTTAGTGGTATTACACACTATGGCAATGTAACTTGTACCCGATCTCATCAATTTCATTAGCATACCGGGCTGATATTCCTTAAATCGGACAGGTACCGTTTGAATACTTCCATTAGCCTCTTTTAATAACCATTTGCATAACGTGCTATAATTTCCTTGTACGCGCGACGCCAGTCCGACCAATGAAGGAATCCAGAGTACTTCGCCTTTCCCAAAAGTATTTTTTACAGCTACAGGTTCACCGTTATTATTGGCCAATACCTTCCCGGTATTTGGTTGTATTGTGCCCTGCCATAGGTGGGCCGGTAAGCTTAGACCATCATTCAAATTTATGGAAAACATATTACCTCTAACCTTGAATTCCCTAACCTGTCCACCAAACAAATTTTTCAACGGAAAACCACCAATCATTATGCAGTGCGCATGCTCATCGTAATAAGCTGTGAGCCCATCAATTATTAATTTGCCACCTTTAGATACAAAACCCTCTAATTGTGGCCAGTTCTTAGATGGGATACTAACCTGATGAGCCAATATGATAGTTGCACCTGAATAATTAATTTTATTGAAATCAAATTCGTCTATTTCTTTTAGATTGGATTGCACACCTAATTCCGTTAAAGCCTCAAAATAACTCAATGCAGATTTCATCACGCCGCCAACCGTGCGACCCTCATAAAATATTTTACTCTCTTTATTTAGCAACTTATCTTCTACCCACATAGACTCCCTGGTATATAAAATGTTAATACCAGATTCGGCAACTATGGCTTTTTGAAACAACACCGAATCTTTTTGGATGGAATGGATCACCTTACTGGCTGCCTTTAGGCGATCTGATGGCTCATTCAGAAAATCCAGCATTGCCCATTCACCTGCTTCCGTGTTAGAGCCACGCGGATTAAGGCACCAAAAAATGCTCCCCTTGCTACCCGAACCCTGGATGGCCCATAGCCACTGCGTTACTTCATCGGCGGTGGGACACATCGGATATTTAGAACTGTACGTATTGTTTCCCCCCTGGATTTCGGTCATTAACCAAGGTAGTTCGCCAGCACCCGACCGTAATATTTCACTATTGGCCGACATGGCAAAAGCATACCTCTCTGGTGAAAAATAGCCAAAATGCCAGCTGGCATGAGCTGAGCCGCCTAAGCTATTAATAAATTTACGCCACTCTGGAAACCGGTATTCTGCAACGTTTCTAAAAATGTCGTGATTGTTTACATGGATCAGATGACGTGAATCACTCCTTTTAATTTCATTGGTGATCCATTGTAACCACCAAATATCATAATCCACTAAAAAACGTTCCTCTTCAAACTTATAAGAATTATAGCCCTGGCTGTTATAAGTTTCCTTAGGTTGCTGTTGTTTCCATTCGTTAAATTTAGCTACTGTTAAAGGCTCTGTAGTGAGTACACCTGCACCCGGTTCATTCATAGGCACCCATCCATATAAAGATTTATAACCTTTAAAATGCTCAACACAATGCTTAATGTAGTTACTAATATCATCTAAATGCTTGGTGGTTGATGGAAAATGAAATTTTTCGAGACCTCCATTTACATTGTTTGGAAAAATATTGGCGTAAACCTTAATATGATACTTTTCGGCCGCTTTAAAAGCCATATCAAATAATGTATAATCCCAGCTACCATCAGGTTTGTGCATATAATATTCAAACATGCGTACGCGGGTAACTGTCATGCCGCTTTCCTGAAGGCGCTTAAACCATGTATCAATTTCTTGCGGGGTTTGTCCCGGTTCAATAAACACCTCGGCTCCAAAAATTGGTGTTTCAGTTTGGCTGCTTTGCGAGTAAACGCATGTTGTGCTAATGCTGAGTAATATGATAAATGCGGCACAAATGTTTTTCAATACACTCATTTCTTTAAATCAGGTAAGTATTTAGGTTAAAAATAATTTGTTCTTGTAATCAGTATTAAATATTCGTTACCACTTTAAAAATTTCTTTAATCCAAGCTTCTTGGTTTCTTTCAATTTCATGGCTAAGCACATGGCGCTTAGTTTTGCGCCATCAGCGGTGGTATGTACCCTGTCACTTGTAAAGTATTTCCGGGTTACGCTGTCTTTACCTTGCTGATCATACTTATCGGCAATCAGCTGATTAAAATCTATATAAGTGGTATTGGTTTCTTTAGCAACCTGAGAAAGCCACAAGCCGTAAGTATTGTTATTCCGTATCACTTTACCATTATCACTCCAATGGTTCATGGGCACCGGAGAGCATAGTACAGGGGTTGCTCCTTTTAAGCGAGTGTCTTGTATAAACTTTTTAATATAATAGCCATAGCTGTGAACAACCTCTTCGCGTTGAAGAAACTTATTAAACATTTTTAAGGTATCGTTTCCAATACCCTTAATACTTCCCCTGGAACGTGACGTATCGTTGAGTGGACTATCATCATTATGTCCAAATTGCATAATTACGAAATCACCAGGCTTTAACGTCGTCATAATGCTGTCCCACATTCCGTTGCGTAGCATATTTTTATCGTGAACGGCTTTTGTTAAATAGGTTCTGCTGCTTATACCCGGAACAGCGCGGTCTTTAACAGAAATTTTAGATGTATCAAACAAAGCAATTAATTGGCCTGCCCAACCCTGAACAATACTTTGAGGGGATGCCGTAGCCACAGTAGAATCTCCAATAATATAAACTACTGGCTTAGTTGGTTTAGGTTCAATAAAAGAGTAAAAAACTAAAGAGGTGGTGAACGTTAACACAAAACACGTCAAATATTTAATTTTAAATTTCTTCATATTAGCTGGTTAATTGATGTTAGTATTACCCGATGAGTGTTTCCATTTCAATGATTAAAATCACCCGTTGCACGCATGATTACTATCGTTTAAATAGCTGTTACACAAAAACGAAACTTGTAAAAGAGTATCTCTTATAAGGATAGTGTAGATTGGTAGCAGGCACACACATTCACCTTAAGCATCGGGCCACTTCGTAGTATTGAAAATAAGACAACAGTATGAGGGCGACTTCAGCAAACCAATACCGAAATGGTAGAAATCGCTGTTTAATGCAGATTATTATAGGGTACAATATCTTAGACGCAATTAGCACTCTAATTCTTTTACCAGGCTTATACCACTATCCCTTTTCAAAAGCCTCTTCTATCTTTCGGTAGTTTAGTGCAAATGCCAATGTTGTGCAAATTAATACACTTGCCCACACACGTTCAATGATATAATAATTGGTATTTGTCATAAACAAAAGACACAGCAATGGAAAACTCAATAGCGAGGTACCAATACAGATGGCGCCAATGACGGAAAAAAGATCTTTTCCTATTCCCTCGATTTTAGCTCCAGTTACTGCAGAAATAATACCCAGGATGGGCATTCCAAAAAAGATAAATAGAACGAATGAAGTACTTTTTTCAACTTGCTGTTTAACTGGATCAAAAAACAAAAAGTAGTTTACTGCGAGGTACATTAAAATAAAATATGGCAATAGATATTTAAGCGCCTTGAACGATTTTATAGTTTTATCTTCGAAATCGGGCGTGGCAATAACTAATGGGTGGTTGCTTCGTTCGTTTAATTCAAATTGTTGGTCACTGTTTTCAATAGCATAACCCAAAACGCTTACAAAGTCACCACTTTTTAGAGTTCTTTCGGTATAGCGAATATCATCTACCGCATATTTTATGCTATGTTTAGTATCAGTTTTGGAGGGAAGAAAAGCAAGATTAAGTTTATTTAAAATTACTTTTATTTTGCCTGTTGCATTGGTTAAGTAAAAATTCTGGAACTCTTCTTCTACGGTTGCACTATTTTCACGTTCTGAATTGTCTTCACTATCGTAGCTGATATTTGCTTTTCTATAAGTATAAGCAATACATTCTTGCTTAAAATAAGGTGTTTCGAAAGTTTTAGATGCACTTACTGTTCCCTGTATTTTAATCCAACCCTCGGCAATTTGGTAAATAGGGGTTGTTGCTGTTTTAATTAGTTTGCGCTGGGTTTTGGTGGTGTACCATATCAAAACCCCGACAATGATTGGAAACAAGGGAATCAACATACGACTAAATGACAAACCTATATAAAGTGCTATAACTATCCCAAGTAACACTAAACAGCCTGTTTTTTGGCTTACGGCTTTAATTTGCATTAAGTGTGGTCTATTTAGCAATACAATTAAGATTTTTAATCAATGCAACAAGAGAAAGATATAACATCGAAGGCAATAGCAAGTACAGTATTATTTATTTCGCTTGATAAACTGTATACTAAGAAGCAAAAAAAAGGCAAAAGGACCTTTAAAAATCTCTTGCCCCGTCAGGGGTAAATGATGGGGCTCGAACCCACGACCCTAGGTACCACAAACTCACGGCACTCTATTCTAATGTACTCGATTACAGCAACTTGACTATCAACACGATTATTCTGTAAAACATAAGCTGAAAGTACTGCAGTGTTAATTACATATGATAACCGGTGTAAATTAATCAAATATAGTGATTTATTGTCTTTCTAAGCTTGGTTAACAAGGCTAAACAATTCTTATCAGATTTTGCTTTTCTCTTAATGGGAATCAATGAGTCAGAAAAATCCAAATCTTCGCCAGGTGATCATTTAGCCAATGAACGTACTTTTTTGGCTTGGATTAGAACAAGCATAGCCATGATGGGATTCGGATTTGTCGTGGTTAAGTTCACTTTGTTTATTAAACAGTTATCGCTGGTCTTGACCGACAAGGTTGTTTTGCCTGGTAAAGGATATTCTTCGATGATCGGAGTACTTCTGGTTGCCTTGGGGGCACTAATAGCGCTATTCTCGTTCATCCGGTATAGGATCACCGAGCGGCAGTTGGCTGACAAGAAGTATGCGCCATCCTATATGCTTACTATGTTAGTCACCATTACCATTGTTGTAATCAGCGTGCTACTCATCATATATTTGTTACCAGGATTATAGCGAGCGTTTGCATTATTTTATTCGGCAATGCAACATTGCTGTTACAATTAAAAACGAATGTAAAATCTATTCAACTTTAGGCGTTAAATAAGTTGTTACATAATATGCAGCGGATGCAAGTCTATAAATTAATCTTGTGTATAGCGGCGATGATTTTCATCGCCAAGCCGTTCATGGGATATGGTTTGTATGAGCAGTTGCAGAACAATAGTCAGGAAAATAGCATGATCGTCAAGATTTTCGCTAAGCGCAAACCTGAGTTCTTAGAGGAAGCAAATACAAGTACGGTGGCGTTTCAAGCCCTGCTCAAGGAAAAGGGTCAGCATTTTATGCTGACGATCAGTGCCCTGCTTCTTTCCGTATTTCCAATTTTCATCTGTTTAAATTTATTTCGTCGCCGGAACTTCAGCCTTGGTCCGCCTCTTCTAAACAGTATCGACCCTATCTATTTACTGACCTGCAGACTTACTATCTGATCTTTTCTCTTTTCCGTTCCCTGCGGATAGACTAATTCTTTGCTGTCACAGCTGCGCTGTGACCTATCCTATTTTTACATCATTTTAGTATTTAATTTCGATGCTACGTTTTAAACATAGCTGGTGCCTGGCATTGTTGCTACTGGCAACCAGTTCGCTCTATGCACAAGTCCCCGCTCAAAGCATTACCCTCAAAGACCTCCTGAAACAGGTAGCCAAAAATGCGCCCACCTTGCTTGCCGATTCGTCGGCTATATTAATCAAGGAGGCACAAGCCAGAGAAACCGGATTTAACTGGCTTCCAAATCTAAAGCTAAACTACCAGGCCGACATCGGTACGAATAACAATACCGGAGGCCCTTATTTTGGATTCGGCATTGTTCCCTCCAATAGTCGCGGAGTACGCGATGAAAGTAATACTACTGCAGTGTTAACCAACCTGGGAATAGCCGCCTTCGATATGGAAATCTATAATTTTGGCGCCTATAAAGCCCAAAATATTGCAGCCGGTTCGGAAGTTGCAGTTCAGCAAAGGCAGTTCGAGACCTCGAAATACAATCTTCAAGCTTACACGATCGATAACTATTTGCAGCTGCTTCGCCTACAAGAGTATCTCACTGTGCAATTGAGAAACATTGAACGCAATCAGGAGATCAGACGCTCGATCAGGGCGCTGGCCAAAAGCGGTATCAGGGCCGGCGTAGATACCAGTATAGCCGAGGCGGAGCTTTCCAAGTCCCGGTTGAACTACATTGAATTAAAAAACCAGGCCAAACAGCTCCAGCTAAAATTGTCAGCCATCAGTGGTATGCCATACCAAGCTATTATTCCCGACACTACAGCAGAAAGAAAGCTGTTTAGCCAATCAGCCGAAAGCAGACTATTCTATGCAGACACGACCAATCACCCGATTATACGCTACTATCAATCCTTATACGAAAATAGTTTGCAGCGGGAAGATTTGGTTAAGAAAAGCTACAACCCTAAAATCTCCTTACAGGCTGCTGCCTGGGGACGCGCTGCAAGTCTCGACGCCAATAACAACTTTACCAGCATGCATAACGGATGGGGTTTCCAGCGGCAAAATTATTTGGTCGGCGTAGGAATCTCTTACAATCTGTTCGACTTGAAACGCCGACAACTTAAGCTCAATACGCAAAAGATCACCTCACAATATACTATGCGCAAGCTTAATGAACAAAAAATCCTACTTGCAGCAAGCGCCTCACAGGCAGATGCGAATGTTGTTACCGCACTCGAACGCTTGCAGGAAATACCCAAACAACTGACTGCAGCCAATGCTGCTTACCGTCAAAAATTTTCCCTGTATAAAAGCGGACTTACCGATATTATTGAACTTAATGCAGCTTTAGCCTTGCTTTATCGGGCAGAAGTTGATTTTATATCAGCAAAGTACAGTTACACACAGGCCCTTTTTCAAAAGGCAGTAACCGAGAACCAAGTCAATACCGTTATTAACCTTTTAAATTAATCTAAGCTATGTCCATGGTTACCTCTGCACTGAAAAGGCCGGTTACAACAGTTATTATCACGATTAGCCTGTTGATATTTGCCGTACTCAGCGCGATCAAAATCCCTATCGATATTTTCCCTCAGCTCAACATGCCGACGATGTATGTGATCGAGTCTTATGGTGGTATGTCACCCCAGCAAATGGAGGGTTTCTTCTCTACCCGTTTGCAGGATCAGTTCCTATATGTAAATGGGATTAAAAGCATCACCAGTAAAAACATACAAGGTCTTACGCTATTAAAGCTCAGCTTTTATGAAGGGACAGATATGGGTGAAGCCTCTGCACAGGTAGCGTTACAGGTGAACAGGGCAATGAAGTTCTTCCCACCTGGGGCTTTGCCACCGCAGGTGCTGCGTTTTGATGCCTCCTCCTTACCTGTAGGGCAGCTGGTGTTATCCTCCAAGACACGCAGTTTGAAAGACATTTACGATCTGGCCACTACCCGTGTCAGGCCGATGTTCTCGTCCGTAGCCGGATTATCCGCGCCACCGCCGTTTGGCGCAAACAGCAGGTCGGTCATCATCAACGTCGACCCGAATAAGATGCGTAGCTACAGCCTCACACCTGATGAGGTAGTTGGTGCGCTGGCTAAATACAACGTCATGTCGCCATCCGGCAACCTGCGTATGGACAATACGATGTACGTAACTACCATGAATTCATTGATCGGGCAGGTAGAAGATTTTGGAAACATCCCCGTGATCAGCAAAAACGGCAGCCCTGTTTTTGTTAAAGATATTGCCAAAGTATCCGATGGCGCTGACGTGACGGTGAGTTATGCGCTCATTAACGGCAAGCGTTCGGTTTATATTCCTGCGGTAAAAACAGCCGATGCGTCCACATGGGCAGTGGTGCAAGCCCTTAAAAAGAAGTTACCCGACATTCAAAGCTTACTGCCGGATGATGTAAAAGTTTCTTACGAATTTGACCAGTCTGTTTTCGTGATCAATGCCGTCGAAAGTTTGCTCACCGAAGGTGGACTGGGCGCTATACTTACCGGTTTGATGGTATTGCTTTTTCTGCGCGACTGGCGAAGCAGTCTGATCGTGGTCATCACCATTCCGGTATCCATCGTCATTGGAGTAATGCTGCTAGGCTTTTTTGGACAAACCATCAATATTATGACATTAAGTGGATTAGCGCTAGCCATTGGGATTCTCGTCGACCAGGCAACGGTTACGATAGAAAACATCCACCAGCACCTGGAAATGGGAAAATCAAAAAAACTGGCTATTTATGACGCTTGTGAGGAGATATCTTTCCCACTGCTGCTCATCCTGCTGTGTATCCTGGCCGTGTTTGCACCGTCGTTTATGATGTCGGGCGTGCCAAAAGCGATGTTTCTGCCTTTATCATTGGCCATCGGGTTAACGATGATCGTTTCCTATGTGATCGCGCAAACGTTGGTTCCTATCCTAAGCAACTGGATGATCGATGCTTCCCAATATCAGCACGGCAATCATGGCCAGCTGCATGCACACGCTGGTGAGGCACTGGACGAACGGGAAGAAAAACAGGTTAAAACTCATCTTGGGGCAGAACAGGAACATCCTGAAAAGAACGACCTGTTCGAGCGGGTAAAAATGCGCTTTATGCATGTTATTCAACGGTGGATGCCGAATAAGCGAATGATCGTCCCCGTTTATCTGGTTGTAGTCCTGGCTTTAGCATTAGGTGGTTTCCTGATTATTGGAAAAGACATGATGCCTAAACTCAATAATGGGCAATTTCAGATCAGGATCAAAGAGCCTGACGGTACCCGCCTGGAAAGAACGGAGAACAAACTCAAGCAGGTATTGCAGATCATTGACAGCACATCTAAACATCATGTTGCGATCAGCTCCGGCTATGTAGGTTTGATCCCCAGTAGTTATGGGGTAAGTAACCTGTATGTATTCAATACGGGTACCCACGAGGCGATCCTACAGGTAAATCTGGACGCCGACTACCACGTAAATATGGATGATTTCAAGGAAGCGCTGCGTAAAAATATTGCCTATGCAATGCCTGAATTGCGTGTCACTTTCGAACCTATTGACATGACCGAAAAGATCATGAGTCAGGGTGCTGCTACGCCTATTGAAGTCACGGTTGCCGGAAAAGACATGGCGCAGATAGAGGCGTATAGTAATAAATTGGTAGCTAAACTGAAGAAGGTAGATTACCTGCGTGACGTGCAGATCAATCAGCCGCTGAAATTCCCGGTGGTTAAGATCACGTTGGACCGCCTCAAACTGGCCCAAATGGGTTTGAGTGTGAGTGAGATCTCGCGCTCGGTAACCGCCAGTACCTCTTCCAGTCGCTTTTCGGAAAAGAACCAATGGCTGGATGAAAAAGCATCCAATACCTACCAGGTACAAGTACAAATCCCTGAATATGTAATGAACAATATGGATGAGATCAGGGAGATCCCACTGGTAAAAGGACAAAGCAGTCCTGTGCTTGGCGATGTAGCTTCGTTTAAGACAGTTTATGTGCCAGGAGAATATGACCGCATGGGACCAAGGCGTTATCTGACCGTTAGCGCCAACATTCATCATAAAGATCTGGGTACGGCTACCACCGCGGTACAAGCCGCCGTAGATTCATTAGGCACCCCGCCAAAGGGTATCGTTACCCAGGTACAGGGTATGTCCAGCTTACTTACAGATACCTTATCCAGCCTGCAAAATGGTCTGATCTTCGCGATTCTGGTGATTTTCCTATTGCTCGCCGCAAATTACCAGTCGGTAAAATTATCACTAACCGTACTATCAACCGTTCCGGCGGTGGTGTTGGGTTCCATAGCCGCACTGCTACTCACAGGTTCTACCCTTAACCTGCAAAGCTATATGGGCATGATCATGTCAGTGGGCGTATCAGTAGCTAACGCTATATTGATCGTTACAAATGCAGAAAACCTCCGTTTGGACTATCGGGATGCAACAAAAGCTGCGGTAACCAGTGCATCCATCCGGTTACGCCCCATTTTGATGACAAGTATGGCCATGATTGCCGGGATGATTCCTATGGCATCAGGTATGGGTGAAGCAGGTGAGCAATCGGCGCCATTAGGCCGTGCAGTAATTGGCGGTCTATTTGCATCAACCATCGCGGCTCTATTTATCTTGCCATTGGTGTTCGCCTGGGTCCAAGGCAACACAACTTATATTTCACCATCCCTTATGCCCGAAAAAACAACCGAAGAAGATCTTATCTTAAATCATCAGTAAGCATATGAAACTTAAAATAATTATTGCCGCAGCAATTGCTGCTTCCCTATACAGCTGTTCAGGTTCAGAAAAACCTGTGGATATGACTGCGGAAAAAAAAGCCTCGAAAAATAAACTTGAAACCGGTATAGTATCCGAAAAAGCACTTTCAAGCTATGTACGTTTACCCGGACAACTAAAGCCTTTCAATGAGGTGAACATCTTTGCCAAGATCAATAGCTTTGTCAAACAGATTTATGTGGATCGCGGCTCCGTCGTACACAAAGGGCAGTTATTGGCCGTGCTGGAAGCGCCAGAAATGGCATCACAGGTACAATCTGCCAACGCACGATTATTACAGGCGCAGGAATCAGCGACTGCCAGCCGGGAGAAGTATCGACGTTTAAAGGAAGCAGCCAAAGAAGAAGGCGCCGTTTCACCATTGGACCTGGACAATGCCCTATCCAAAATGAAGGCTGACGAAGCCATCGTGTTGTCCGAGAGATCTACCGCCACATCAGTTAAGGACATCCAATCATATTTAAACATCCGCGCTCCCTTCGACGGCATGATCGTCCAGCGCAATGTTTCCGCCGGGGCCCTCGTAGGGCCTGGTAAATCGACGGATCAGCCAATGCTGGTCTTGCAGGATACACGCAGGCTACGCCTGGAAGTGATGATACCGGAAAATTATGTAGATAAGGTCGACTTAAAACAACAGGTTTCCTTCGTTTTCAATGCCTTGCCAGGAAAAGACAATAAAGCTTACATCAGCCGTTCTGCTAACGCTTTAGGTACGCAGCGATCTGAAGCTATCGAGGTAGATGTGATCAATAAAGATCAGCGGCTAAAACCCGGGATGTATGGCGAGGTTAAAATCCCAATTGTTTTTGGCGCCAAATCGCTTTTGGTTCCGAATAATGCAATCGTCAGATCAACCGAAAGAGAATATGTAATTAAGGTAAAAGATGGCAAAGCGGTGTTTGCAGATGTTAAAGAAGGTATTGCAGGTGATGAATTTACTGAGGTTTTTGGTAATTTAAATTCAGGGGACCGCATCGTGTTACATGCGGGAGATGATACCAAAGAAGGGCAACTTATTCCATTAAACAGGTAAAGATGCCAGCTGAAGAAATAACCATAGAGTTTGCAGGCGATCTGAGCCTGCAACTCATGATGACCTATCGCTCATTACATTACTTATTTAATAAGTTCCTGGATAACGCAGAACTGGCACAGCACTACCAATTATTGTTTATACTAACGAGGATGGGCGGATGGGCTACTCAAACTGACTTAGTCCGGTACCTTAAGGTTGGTGAATCAACCACGCGGGCTTCGATCAATGTATTAGAAGAAAAAGGCTACGTGACCAGGGAGAAACACAACAAGCATAACAGAACGCATGTTATCAAGATGACACGAAAAGCAGTAACCGCGATGACCAGCTTACGAGATGCCATGAAAAATGTTGAATTGGTTGCATTTCGCAATCTTAAAGAAGACCGTTTATTTCACCTCTGGACTACACTAATAAAGATCAATGGAAATATCGATAGCATATCATAAGAAGTTAAGTGTGCTATAAATCCCTGCATCAGATTGGCTATCATCATTTCTTTCATTGCCAATAATCATAGGATTTTCTAAAAGACACCTTTTACATTTTGTTTGGTTAAGTTGTTTAGTCTATTATTCAGGAGACCTACCAGAATGGCAATCCTCCATTCTGGCAAAATATGTTAGTGGCTGAAAATTTTTAATTTGTAACAAAACAAAGAATATATGCTGAGATAGTTAGAAATTAAGCATTTGCATTCGAACGTAGTGAGTGCTATGTCAATCTTTAATTTTAACTATAGATTATACATCTATACCGAGAGGCCGGACTTTATCTATGTGATTGCGGAGCATTAACTACTGCAATATCAGTTACAAGATATATCCGTTAACAGGTATGTCATTTCAAATTATGCTATTAAAACCCAGCCCTAGAAAAGGAATCTACTGATCACAGCCAGAAACGTTGGTCATATAAATTAATCTTCCGTGTGCATGTATTTAAGTGCTGAAGGGGGTTATTTGCCGTGTGTGTTGTGCCATTGAAATTATTACCATTATGCTTCTTACCTTTTTTCAAGCCAGCTTAAAAAAGCGGTGGTTTTGTCTTTCCCAATCAGCAGCGGTTCAAGTGGAGCGGGCGTGATTTTGACCAGCAACTTTCTCGCAAAATAATGCTCGACCTCTACAATTGCCTTAAAACTGATTAGGTACTGGCGGTTGACCCGGAAGAATTGCAATGGGTTAAGGCTGGCTGCTATCTCGTCCAACGATTGCGCTAAGGCGTACTCCTGCCCGTCGCTAGTCATGATGGTGGCTGATGCATTGCTAAAGTAAAAAAAAGCAATGTTTTCCGTAGGAATAGTCAAATATTTATGTTGCTTGGTGACCAAGAAGCTTCGCTTTCCCTGGAATTCCTTACGGTGATTCAATAAGCCTGTTAACTGATCCAATAGAGATGCCTGATCACTGTAGTGACTTTTTAATAATGTTACCTTTTCAAAAGCCGCCGCCAGGCTATCCTTGGAGAATGGTTTTAAGATATAGGCAACTCCATTGGCTTTGAAAGCTTCAATCGCATATTGGTCATAAGCTGTACAAAAAATGACCGGAGCAGTGACCTTAACGGATTTGAATATTTCAAAGCATAAGCCATCAGCCAGTTGGATATCCATAAAGATTAGGTCCGGCGTTTGGTTTTTAAGCAAGTACTTTACGGCTGACTCTACGGTTTGTAAAGGCCCTGAAAGTTCCCCATCCGGCCTTATGGCACGGATGAGCAGGGCTAGTGCCTTAGCCGTCTTGACTTCGTCTTCAATGATGAGTATGCGCATAGATCAAAGGAAGTTTAACCGTGAAATAATCCGGCGTGGCTATGACCACGATTTGCTTTCCTGCGAGCTGAAGGTAGCGCTGGTTGATGTTTTCCAGGCCAACCCCCATTGATGTTTCCGGAACTTTCTTCGCTTGCAGGCCGTTGGTAACTACCAGGTGGTCATCCTGAATATTGAGCGTAATTTTTAAGGGTTTGTCCAGGGAAACGATGTTGTGCTTGATACAGTTTTCGATCAGCAGCTGTAAAGTAAACGGAGGAATAAACGTTGCCTGCTGCTGTTCATTAATATGGATAGCTATACTGATCCCCTCTTCGAACCTTGCTTTTAAGAGGTATAGATAAGCTTCCAGAATGTCTATCTCCTCCGACATGGCAATCAGATCGCTCTTCCGGTTTTCCAACGTAAAGCGATAGAAGTCGGATAGCTGGACAATAAAATTGGCTGCGTTTTCATCGCCGATCTCCACCATTGCCTTTAAAGTGTTGAGGCTATTGAATAAAAAGTGCGGGTTGACCTGCTGCTTCAGCAATTCATATTGCGCACCCAGGTTAGCGGCTTTAACACCTTCCAACTCCATCGCTACTAACTGGCTATGATAACTCTGGTAAAGCAGGTGCAGGAACATATAGATGGTTAGGTTGATCAATATCCCCCTAAACTCATACATCGCCATCATGGACAAAAACTTATAGTGGGAAAAAATAAGCTGATGCAGGGCAACCAGTATCAGCATCAGCCCTGCCCCAATGAATATGCTCCGCAATAACCGCCAACTGAAAAACCGCGTGGTGACGGGCTGAATGGAATACCGGGGTAAGCTGAGGATATTCAAATACCAAATGGCAAGCGAAAACAAAAAAGCAACGGATGCATCGACCGCCAGTTCCACCAAACTGATATGCAGCTGGAGGATCTTGGGAATGGAGGCTAGGACGCCCATAAAAAAGGAACTGAACCAGATAACCCCTGCGGGTACCCGGAACAGCTTTTTGGGATTCACCTTGATATATTCTTTAAAGATCATGCTGGCTTGATGACGCTAATATATCACTAATTTTGTACCTGTCCGATGTCCGCTAGTCAGGCCGCAAGCCCTTTCCCTTAACGGGATGTACCCTGATCAACAAGTACCGTTTGCCCGGTTCGTAATTCAATCAAAATTAAACGGGCGTAATCACCCGCAGCAGTGGTGCCTACCGACTTGATCAGTCCGGTTGATTGTCCGCTGTATTTACCCAAGGCATCGGTACTGAAAGTATTGATCTCATAATCAGATTTATAGGGAGCCGACTTGGACCTGGTTAATGCAAGCGTATAAGAAGCATTCGGTTTTAAGCCAGTAAATATCTGTTCGACAAGGTCAGTCAATCCAATGGGCCTAACCGCTATCCTTCCAATTACTTTGCTGGTGTGATCCGGGCTTTTCAAGGTGACAATTTCCGTTGCAGCCGTATCGTTAAGTGCAGTTAGCCCTTTCTTGTTTCGCGGATCAGTGACGGCATGATCGGCATACACCAGTGCCTGCGGGCTTTGACCAATTTTAATTGGAGCCAGAGCTTTCATGGTCTGGAGATCAATCCCTTGTATTTGGTCGCCATATTCCAGTCCAACGTACATTAGCTTGCCATCGGCAGATGGCCATAAGCCGTGCGGCAGCGCGCCAACGTTTACTGTATCTTTTTGTTTAAAATCCTGCGCTACATCAAATACCCGCACTTTGTTTTCCCCTCCAACGGTCACTAGCATCGTTAACTCGTTTTTGATGTAGGTGAAAGTCACATGGTTAGTGATTGCGCCGGTATTGATCACTCTGGCAACAGTTTGCGTGGCGGTGTTAATCACGGTAACCTTTCCTACATCCTTATGCGTCATGGCGATCCAATCCCCTTTTGGGCTGGTAAAGATGTTCGGAGAAAAAGGGCTCACCACCGGTATTTTCTTCACAATCTGATAGGTCGACGTGTTTATAATGTCCAGTTCCGGCGTAAAGCTGGAGCACACGTAAGCCAGCTTGCCAACGTTCGTAAAGGTGACCATGCCTGGGCCGTCGGCCACGGGTACCCGCTTAACTTCCTGCATTTTTGCTACATCGATCACGGAGATGTAGGCCTCTCCTCTAACCGAAACCCAGATCTGCCTACTATCGGGCGTAAAGGTGGGCTCATGCGGCGAACGGCCAACATAAATTGTTTTCAAAACCTGGTTGGTTTCTGTGGAGATCAGCGTTACCGAATTAGAACCAATGGAAACGACAGCCAGCATCTTTTTGGCTGCTGAATACCGTAGACCGTGCACGAGTGCCTGACCTTTGTATAACGGGCTTAAGACATTGGGATATGGCTTACCTAATTTGATTTCGCCGAGCAAAGTATTGGTAGCAGGATCTACTACAGAAACAGAGTTGGACACTTGGTTGGCGGCGTAAACGCGGTCATGCGCATATGGACTTTGTGCAGTTGCCAGGTAGCCGGACAAGGTCAGCGCTATAGTGAGTATTCCTTTCTTGGATGTATTCATGATGGTTATTTTGATTTAAGGTAAGCTGACATTTGTTCTATTTCTATTTGTTCATTAGAGATCAGTAGCCTGGCAAAAGCCAGTACTTGATCATCTTTGGAAAAGCGGAGCACAACCCTGGCCATATCAATGGCTGCCTGGTGATGTGGTAACATCACTGCGGCAAAAGCATGATCGGTGTCATTGAGGCGGCTTTGCTGGGGCAGGTTCGCCATCATGGTGCCCATGGTTGCCGACATGGCCGGCTGGTAAAGCGTGTCTGTCATTTCTATATTTGCTGGCGCTTTTAACAGCAAATTCATTTGCTGGATTTCCGACTGCTGTTCGGCAAGAATGCTTTTGGCCAGCTGCACCATCTCTGCATTTTTGCCATGCTTAATTTCGTACTGTGCCATCATAATCGCCCCATGGTGATGCGGCAGCATCTGCAGTAAAAAGTCAGCACCCGGCGACTTGTCTTTTGGTGCCTGATCCATTTTAACCATCATCGAATCCATCATCGTTAGAAAGATATTTTTACCGGTTGTCGCTGTATGTTGATGCATAGGCATGGGCATTTCCTGGGCAAAAGCCGGCCGGCTGGCTAGAAAAAAGAGGATCAGCAAGAGTACTTTTAGGTAGGATCGATAATTGTACATATTATAAAGGTTTGTTACGAGAACTAAACTACAGTTGATTAGCTATTTAAAAAAGACAAATAACCTGTGCCCGGCAAATTCAAAGGCAGCGCCGGCAAAACAGTCTTTCAACCGGCAGGTATTTAGTGGCTCAAGCCAAGTGCATCACAGCGTATAAGGCACAACCGCTGATCGCTATCCAAAGCACGATGGCCTGGATCATAGGTTTTAAGCCTACCGCCGCCAAGACCTGCCGGGATAAGCCGGCACCGATCAAAAACAAGGTCAGCGTCAAGCCTGCTTTGGCCGCTGCAACCAAATAATGGCTGATGCTGGCTACGGCATGGATGTAGGTATTAACAATCATGGCAAGCACAAACAGCCCTATGAAATAAGGAATGCTGATCTTTTTGGACTTGTTGTCAAAGATAAAGGTGGATAGAAAGGCGACGGGTATGATCCAAAGTGCCCGCGCCAGCTTTACGGTGGTCGCTACTTCCAGCGCATGCGACCCGTATTTGCTCGCCGCACCGACCACCGAACTGGTATCATGTATAGCAATGGCGCACCATAAACCAAACTGTGACTGGCTTAAATGCAGATGATGACCGATCACGGGAAAGATGAATAAGGCAACGGAATTCAAAATGAAAACACAGCCCAAAGCTACGGAGATCTGCTTTTCTTCTGCCTTGATAACCGGCGAAATGGCTGCAATGGCACTGCCCCCGCAGATAGCTGTTCCGGCAGAAATTAAATAAGAAGTCTTCTTTTCAATATGCAACCACTTGCCCATCAGGTAACCGAACAACAAAGTACAAGAGATGGATGCCACCGTAAAGAGAATACCTTCTTTGCCTGCTTGCATGGCGCTGTGCACGTTCATGCCAAAGCCCAGCCCTACAACTGAAAATTGGAGCAAAATATGCGTTGCTTTATGGTTCAAATGCAGATAAGGGTGTCCTGTACACTGCGCAATTACGAGTCCCATGAGCAACGCAATGGCAGGACTTACCAGTGTAGAAAGACACAAGGCGCTGCATACGATAAAAATAGTTTTACGGGAAGGTTCACTGACCTGTAATAATAAACCTTGCCCTTGATGGGTAAATTGATAGTTTGAAGTTGCCATACGTTTCTTTTGATATCCAAAGATCCATCAGAACGCAGGTCAATTTTCATCATCAATTCGAATGATCGATAACTTTAAGTTATGGGTTGTGTACCTTTCTATTGGGGGCGGTATGCCAGCGCAAAGCGTATGAAAAGTTCCACCAGCGAAGTTGGCTGGCCATGAGGCTGAATAAAATAGAACGGCCGCACCATTGACAAGTCTTTCACGTCGATAATTTTAAGAGAGCCCGTTTTCAGTTCGTTGATGATTGATTGTACCGACAGGAAAGCAAAACAATTGCTGCTTTGCAGGTACGATTTGATACTTTCTGTGCCGCCCAACTGCATTTCCGGCTGGAGGTCGGAAAGTTTAAGGTGCAATGGTTTGAGCGCATGGGCAATGACATCCAGCGTGCCGGATCCAGGTTCGCGCAGCAGCAATGGTAACGATTTCAGTTCGTCGGGTTTGATGGTGTCCTTTTTGATCACACTATTGGCAGAACGGCATACCAGTACCAGTTCATCCTTCAAAAACTCCTGGTAGCCGATCTGCGGGTTGCGGTGTATGCCTTCTACAATGCCCAGGTCAATCTCCTTGGCGAGCAAAGCCTCTTCTATTTGCTCTGTATTGCCGGTGATCAGCTTGACCTGCACTTCTTTAAACTTTTCGCGGAACTGTGCCAGCACCGGAGGAATCACATACTGCGCTACGGTATTACTGCCACCAATGCGCAGCATACCTGCATGCTGCTTAACGAGCTGGTGCATGTCAAAATCCAGTTCGTTGTAAGTACCGCTAAGCTGCTCCGTATATCGTAAAAGCAAGGTACCAGCCGGTGTAAGGCTAATTTTTCTATTGCCGCTCCGTTCGAAGAGTGTGGTTTTGAAGTGCGTTTCTAGCTCTTTAATGTGTTTGGTTACAGCTGGCTGGCTGATATACAGTTCGGTAGAAGCTTTCGTAAAATTAAGCCTTTTAGCAACAGTGTAAAAAACACGAAGGCGGAAATCAAGCATATCGCAAATCTAATTGGAATAAATTAAATTAAGTTGAGGAAGTAATTGAAATAATTTCAACCTTTAAACTCTTATAATTGTGTTATCGAACTAGTGGCACTTCAGTTAGCATGGTAACCGATCTTAATTAATGGGCAGCCCTTTAGTAAGCAATTGAAAGGTTCCTGTTAAATAAGTAATGAAGTTGTAGGTTAAAGAATTAAGCTTACCGCTTCGCCCATATCCAGCACCTTTACCTTGCCAGACAATGCTTTTTGCAGGATGCTACTGCCAGCCGCACTACGGTAACCACCAGCGCAGTGTACGACCACAGATTTGTTGGTCGGAATTTCTGCTAACCTTTCCCGCAACTCCGGCAAGGGAATAGTCAAAGCGTTTTCAAATAAAGGATGTTCTCTCACCTCGGCGCTATTTCGAATATCAACAATGGTATAATCACCCTTATGTACACTGAAGTATTCTACATCAAAGTTGACCATGAATTCACTTCCCCCGTCAGAAACGAAAGCACCGCCAATAAATTTCTCATAACCTATTTTGGCTGTGCGGCGGATTAAATCCTTCAAAACCTGTTCATTTTCTGCCAGCAGATAAAATGGCTCCCCCGGAGCAATAATGCTGCCCAGCCATGTTTCAAACTTTGCCCCGTTTTGAATATTAAGTGCACCCGGCAGATGACCTTGCTTGAATTGCTGTTGCGG